>WBZX01000154.1_pt1 | contig 63230 bp, 56 predicted proteins | sample 5204211 | NCBI WGS metagenome assembly WBZX01 (sample SAMN12344362, study PRJNA552823) | activated sludge metagenome | biome: Activated sludge suspended growth; feature: Nitrification reactor; material: Wastewater; isolation source: activated sludge from nitrification reactor of wastewater...
AGACTGCTTCAGCATTTGAGAAGGAACGAGCCAAGCGGAAGAAGCACTGGCTCAAGCTCATCAAGAAATGGGAATCGGAGAAGATCGACCGGACGCAGTTTTCTGTGAGCACGCTGGACGATCAACCGGCGTTCATTGATATGACCAACGAACCGGTGTCGGCACGCATCGAAATGCTGATGAAACTACGATGGCTGAACTATGGACCTGAAGCTCTTTACGGGAAAATGGAACGAGTCTGGCGGAGAGGCACGTTAGATGACAAGTAGTTTGTCTTCTCGGCGTACTCTGCGTGACTCCTATTTCTGCGTTCTCTGCGTTTCAAAGACCTAAACGCAGAGGGCACAGAGAAACTAACACAGAGAGCACAGTGAAGACAAAAGTGTTATCCTATCTCATGCGTCCAATCAACATGTCCGTACTTCTTCTGCACCAACTCATCTGCCTGAGCTAGCTCGTCGGGATGAAGCTCTTTCACACTACCACCAAACCGGGTCTGGAAGTGATGGAACAGATGTTGCACTACTTCCTCCCGGCTCTTGCCCGTCTGTCGAACGATCGGACTGACACGCTTGGCGGCACTCGCGATGGCGGGTTTGTCGGAGAGTTTCTCCTTCCCAATGCGAAGGACGCGGACCATGTCGCCTGGGTCCATGTCGTAGGCCATCGTGGTGTGATGGAGGACGACACCGGAACGACGGGCCTGGGCTGCTCCGCCGATCTTGCCCATGCTGCAGGCAATGTCGTTCAGCGGAGCGTGATAGGCATCAACACCCAACTGACGCAGGCCATCAATCACCCAGGCTTCACACACCTGGTACGAGTTGCGAAGGGGGATCCCCGCCAGCATCTTTTCAGGCAGATAGAGCGAGTACGTGATGGAACCGTGAGGCTGCAGGAACATCGCTCCGCCACCTGTCATGCGGCGAACGATATTGATACCCAGCGACTGGGCGGCATCGACATCGACTTCATTGACAACTGACTGACACCGGCCCAGGATGACCGCCTGCTGTGACCAGCGCCAGAAACGGAGGGTGGCGGGGCGATGCCCGTGGGCGACCCGCTGACAGAGCACTTCATCCAGGGCGACATTCATCGCAGGTGCGAGTGCTATTTCAGGAAGCAGGTGCCAGGCTTGTTCTTTCCACGGGGCGAGCTTCTCTGCTACTTCTGCGTCGCTGAGTTGTTTGTCAGCCGTGGTGCTGGGTGCCAGTTCGATCTCTTGCCCACTTGCCCGGCAGAGGGCGACCGCCAGTGCTGCAGTGGAAGTGCCTAGCAGTTCCACTTCCCATGGGAGGGCTGCATCGAGCTTGTGTTTCCATTCATCGTGCTGGAGAGAAGTCGGTTGTCCTTCGATGGCGGTGAGCAGCCGGTGCATCACTTCACGGGCTTCTGTCTCAGGATGGATAAAGAAATCGCCCGAGAGGCGGGCCAGGGTGATGGTGCCAGCCTGGGTTTCAAAGTCGATGGCGATGAGCTTACCGCCCGGGGTCTTGCATTCACCGTGCATGAACAGAGCCCAAGAGCTGTGCCACGTTCTGTGCTACGCTGGCTTTGCTGTTGTACACCGCGGAGCCCACTACGAAGACATCCGCCCCGGCATCGAAGGCTGGTTTCAGCGTTTGCAGGTTGATGCCTCCATCGACTTCGAGTTCGCAGTGGGGGTTGATGCGGTTGATGAGTTCGCGGGCAGCACGAATCTTTTCGAGTGATCCGGGCAGGAACGATTGGCCTCCGAAGCCGGGCTGCACGCTCATGATGAGGAGCAGATCAACAGAGGCCACATAGGGTTCGATAGCACTGAGGGGCGTCCCGGGATTGAGAGTGATGCCCACCTTCTTTTGTCGTTTACGGATGGCAGCGATGGTGCTGGCAATGTTCGAGCAAGCTTCGATGTGCAGGATGATGCTGTCACAACCCGCATCGAGAAACGGCGTGAGGTACTGGTCCGCATCGCTGATCATGAGGTGAGCTTCAAGAGGGACCGTGCAGTGAGGCCGAAGTGAAGCCGCCACCAGTGGGCCGAACGAGATGTTCGGCACAAAATGGCCATCCATGATGTCGAGGTGGATACGATCCACCCCCGCAGCGACTGCCTGCTGCACCTGGTTGCCGAGGTGAGCAAAGTCAGCAGTCATGATGGACGGAGCGAGTTTGGGAATGCGAGGGTTCATCATTACTTCCCCTTTCCCTCCACATGCCCGCCGAACTGATAGCGCATGGCGGAGAGGAGTTTCTCGCCGAAGGTGTTGCCTTGGCGGGAGCGGAAGCGGGTGAAGAGTGCTTGGGTGAGCACTGGTACCGCCACCCCTTGTTCAATCGCGGTCTCCACTGTCCAGCGACCTTCGCCACTGTCGTTCACTTGGCCCGAGAAGCCTTCGAGGGTGGGTCGTTCCGTGAGAGACTTGGCAATCAGATCGAGGAGCCAGGAACTGACCACGCTGCCTCGTCGCCAGACCTCGGCCACATCGGCCAGGTTGAAGTCGTACTGGTGGTCTTTCTCCATGGCGTGCATCAGGTCGAAGCCTTCGGCGAAGGCTTGCATCATGCCGTATTCGATGCCGTTGTGAACCATCTTGACGAAGTGGCCTGCCCCACTGGGGCCAGCGTGGATATAGCCTAGCTCAGCGGTACTGTTCGATTGCAGCCCCCTCACCCCTAACCCCTCTCCCGCGAGGGGGCGAGGGGAACCAGAACGACCTGCAGTAGGTGCGATGCCGGTGTCGCCAGGTGCCAATGATTTGAAGATGGGATCAAGCAACTTCACTGCTTCCGTGGGGCCGCCGATCATCAGGCAGTAGCCTCGTTCCAGGCCCCAGACACCGCCGCTGGTACCGACGTCGAGGTAGTGGATGCCTGCTGGGGCAAGCTCTTTCGCTCGGCGTTTGTCATCGTTGAAGTTAGTGTTACCACCATCAATGATGATGTCGTTCTTGCTGAGGATCTTCTGCAGGTCAGCGATGCACTTTTCGGTGATCTCGCCAGCGGGGAGCATGATCCAGACCGGGCGGGGTGGAGTAAGCTTCTGTACCAGGTCAGCAATGGAACTCGCAGGCGTGGCGCCTTCGCTGGCCAGTTGTTTGACGGCATCGGGGGATGCATCGAAGACGACGCACTGGTGGCCCGCTTTGAGGAGCCGACGAACCATGTTGCCACCCATGCGGCCAAGCCCGATCATTCCGAGTTGCATGCGACGTTCCTTCGATGTAATTCGTTGACTAGCTGTGGCAGGGTTGTGTTGTACTCAACTCAACCCTGTGGCTCGCGCGATGTCGTTGCACATCCATCAGGGTCGAGCGGAGTACCGCACGACCCTGCCACTATACCCCCCTCACCCAACCCTCTCCCTCCAGGGGAGAGGGCTAAGAAATGCTACTTCAGCTTCTCTGCCTTTGTCTTCAGCGTGCCCAGCAGTTGGTCGAACGGGTCGGCGAACTTCTTGATAGCTTCGTTGAGGAGCTGTTCGGTGACCTGTTGGAGCGAAATGCCTGCACCAGCTAGCGACTTTAGCTGTTGCCGGGCAGTGGCTAGCTTGTTCGACCAGTCGTCGGTGAAACTGGTGCGCGGGCTGGTAACTCCTTCAAGCAACGCATTCACCGTTTCAGGGGGAATCGTGTTCACCGTCTGCGGGGCGACCAACGCATCAACGTACTTGGTCTTCGGGTAGCTCGGGTTCTTGGTGCTGGTGCTGGCCCAGAGGAGACGTTGTGGCTGAGCTCCTGCTGCTTTCAGCTTCGCCCAGCGGGGGCTGGCTTCGAGTTCAAGGAACTTCGCATACGCTTCGTAGGCATTGGCGATGGCGATGGTGCCCTGCAGTTCATGAGCCTTGTTCGCCTTGGTCAGCAGCTCATCCACCAGACTATCGATGCGGCTGACAAAGAAGCTGGCCACGCTAGCAATGTTGCTGAGTGGTTGTTTCGCTGCCAGTCGCTTTTCCAGCCCAGCCATGTAAGCGAGAGCCACCTTCTCGTAGGCTTCCACCGCGAAGAGGAGCGTGACATTCACGCTGATGCCTCGGCTGATCAAGTCAGTGATCGCAGGTAAACCCGCTTCAGTGGCAGGTACCTTGATCATCAAATTGGGGCGATCTACCGTGGCATGCAGTCGCACTGCTTCGGCAATGGTGCCTGCGGTATCGTGGGCCAGGTGGGGCGAGACTTCCAGGCTGATGTAGCCATCGACGAAGCTGCTGGTTTCATAGACCGGGCGGAACAGGTCGGTCGTCTGTCGAATGTCGTCGATGGCCAGGTGTTCGTACAGGTCCTTCGGGTCGTTCTTGCCCTGCTTCACCAGCGCGGTGATGGCTGCATCGTAATCGGTGCCGGTGCCGATGGCTGCAGCAAAAATGGCAGGGTTCGAGGTGACACCGACGATGCCGTCCTGAATCAGTTTGGCGAAGCCACCTGAGGTGATCAGGTTGCGTTTCATGTTGTCGTACCAGAGGCTTTGACCTTGCTGGTGAATCGCGTGCAGGTTGGTCATGATGTTACTCTCCGCCAGCTTCCTTGCTTTTGTTCTTCTTGTTGTTCTTCATCGGAGGCCCAGCGGTATCAGTGGAAACAGGCACCGGTGCCTCCAGGGAGATATTGTACTTACGGGCCAGCTCGATGACGGCAGCCATGTAAGGCAATCCCCCCTTTCTACTCAACTCCATCAGATGATCCCGCTCCGCTTCGGTAGCTTTCTTGCGAAGCTCGTTCAGAACTTTGCCAATCTCCCGGGTCAGCCGTTCGTTCCGCTGCTTGGAAATGGCTTCCCGTTCCGCAGGGGTGCGCGGAAACAAGCGCATGTCCTTGCGGGGAATCTTGGGTTCAGCAGCGGTGGTGGATGCAGTTGCCACCACTACCGGCTCCGTCTGCGGAGTCTCAATGGCAGGCAGCACATCCTGTACCGGCGACTGCACTTCAACGTACTCCGTCACCCGGCCTGTCGAATAGGTGAGCCAGAAGCCAAACCCAGCAGCCATCAACACCGCCGCGGCCCAGCCAGCGATGGCATAGCGGCGCCACTTGATGCCTTGCTGAACGAGGATGCCTTTGGTTGATTGCAGCCGGGTGAGGGTCTGTTCAGTAAACGACTTGGGAGCCTGAGGGCGGGGGAGATAGTCGAGCATCTCCCAGGTCTTGCGGAGGGTGTCCGCTTCTTTCCGTACCTCAGGCCGACGGGATAGGTCAGCGGTCACCTGTTCCGTGCCTGCTTCATCGAGTTCATGATCGAGATATGCTGAGAGGTTCTCCTGCTCATCCGGATTCAGTGAAGGCTTGGGCTTATCGGGGGGTGGCTTCATGGTTGCGGTTCCAGGATGATCGGGGCGACCTGACTATCATCCATCAGTTCGGTTTCGACATAAGTACGGAGGATGTCGCGAAGCTGGGTGCGGGCCCGGCTCAGCAGCGATTTCACTGCCTTCGCCGAGATGCCTATCACCGAGGCGATTTCCTCGTAGCTCATCTCCTCGAACTTATTTAACACCACTGCCAGCCGTTGGCGCTCGTTTAATTGTGACAAAGCGAGCTGGACCACGCTGGCCAGCTCCTGATGCCTCATCCGCCGATCCGGTTCCGTGGCCACCGCAGGCACCAGCGATTCCTCAGGTCGAGCCGCTACCGTTCCCGATTTTGTGATCAGCGGGTCAAGCTGATACGAAGGCTTCCGCCTCTTCCGCCGTAAAGCATTAAGGGCAACATTGTTAGCGATAGTGAAGAACCAGGTGCTGAACTTGGCCTGCGGGTGATAATCGGCCCGGGCCCGATAGACCCGCATGAACACTTCCTGCGCCAAATCCTCCGCCTCGTCGGCAGAGCCACAGAGATGAGCCAGGATTCCAATCAACCGATGCTGATATTTGGCTACTAACTCCTGAAACGCCGCATCGTCGTTATTGCGAACACGAAGCATCAACCGGACATCAGGGTCCTGCACCGCGAAAGCCTGGCTAGTCTTGCCAATCTGCATGGAGGTAGGATACGGCAATGGCGGGGGGATGGGGAGAGCCACTTCCAGATGACAGGGTTGGGTGCCATAGCTTGCCGGTATGCCCGGCTAGCTATGCTCCGTCAATCTTGTGGATATGACCATCCATTGGCATTAATCGTGAACCAATGGACTAACATAGCTGGCCATAGTACCGGCAACCTATAGCAACCGTTGCAGCAGGAATGCAACAGGGAAGCGAAGTAATGTTCTACTTCTTCCTTACTGCATACCAGGCTTTCAATGCAGCGTATTCCCTGGTCTTGATGAAGCGGCTGTAGTTAGCTGTGGTTGCAATGGCGTCAAAGTCCAGTTCGACATTCGTCTTCTCCACCACCTTCTTGATCCAATCTGCTGTCTCCTGATGCTTGTCTTCATGGGCAGCAGCCATGACCCGAACCCAGTAGGCATCTTCCATGTCATCTTCCAACTTGAGGGCGATATCGACTTCACGGGCAGCATCTGCATAGCGTTTCGCTTCGTTGTAAGTGGAAGCTTTCATCGTGCGCAAATAGGCATCGTCGCCAAAGGTGGAAATAATACGATCAATACACTGAATGGTCTCATCATACTTCTTCTGCAGTAAGAAGTAGTCGATGGAGATCAAATCAATAGCTCGATCCGTAGGGAATAGCTGGCGATACTTTTCCAGAAACTGTTGATAGCGTTTATCGTCGATGGAACTGGACTGAATGGCGACCATCAACAGTGTTTTGTCGTTTTGAAGTAGTTTCGGTAACTGATCATAGACGGCCATTGCCTGATCCTTCTTACCTTGCCGAAACAGAGAGGTCATGTTGGCCATCTGCTCAACGTGTTTGATGTAGATGCGATCTGATTCACTGAGCGATTCAAATAATCCCTTATTGACCTGGCTGAGAATCGGAATCATGAGACGGCGAATAGTGGTCGAGAGCATTTCACCCGCGCAAACAATGTAGATGTCTTCCGCTGCAAGCTTGCCATCGGCGTGGCGGACGATGGGACATTCGTGGTAATTGACCCCATCGCTTTCGGAGAGGATTCGCAGGATAACGCGCGGCTGGTCATCCACCATTTTCACCCGGAGAAACCGGACCTTGGCACCTTGTAGCTTTTGGACAAAACTCGCCAGACTGGGAGCAACTGCCTGGGAGAAATTCTGATCCATCTGACTTTTCTTGCCAGCGGGAACGAGGTCTTCCAGAAGCCTGCTGAACAAATCTGTCAATCGATAGAAGCCATTAATGGTGGCAGCGTCTTTGTTCTTGATCGCAGCTTCCAGTTGTTTGCCAAGTTGCTCACACTCCTCGATTGTCGGCTTGGCACCAATGTTCGAGATCTTTCGCATAGCTGTTGATGCCGGAGTTGCCTTGGAAGAGCAACCTGAAAGAAAAATCAGCCAACAGAGCAACATTATGGCGCGCAGCATCAAACAAACTCCTGAACTCCGCTTTGTTATCTCACAGAGGTACAGTAGATGCAAACAGGTATTTGAAACAACCTGAATATGAACTGAACAGCCAACTTGTGGAATATCCGTAAATTCAACATCAACTCTCGGGAAGTGTCTGTATCTCAATCCTGCCCCTGCGAGGACTCATCATGCATCAATTACTCACTCTGCTGTTTCTTCTCATCGCACTCCCATTGTTTGCTCAGGATGTCACTTATCCCCAAGCAGGCAAGGTGGATGCGGCGGCTCAAGCGGAGTTCAAGAAACAGGAACTCGTCGGGCTGGCTGTCGTTGTCATCGACGATGGCAAGATTGCCTGGAGCAAAGGCTACGGCTGGGCCGACCGGGAGAACAAGATACCGGTTGATCCGGCGAAGACGCAGTTCCGCTGGGCTTCCATTTCCAAGCCCGTCACTGCGGTGGCTGCACTTCAACTAGCCGAGAAGGGACTACTCGATCTGGATGCGGACATCCGTCAGTATGTTCCTGAGTTCCCCGATAAGGGCGAGAAGATCACTGCTCGACAGCTGCTTTGTCATCAGGGTGGGATCGTCCACTATTCCAATGGCAAAGTGGTCGAGACAAAAAAGACTTACACCGACCCGCATCCGTTTGCTGATGTGGTGGTAGCCCTCGACAGGTTCAAGGATTCGCCACTCGTCAACAAGCCGGGGACAAAGTATTCCTACACCACACATGGCTACATCCTGCTGAGTGCTGTCGTAGAGCGGGCAGGCAAACAGCCTTTTGCTAAACAGGTGCACGAGCGAATTGCGGATCCACTGGGCATGAAAGACTTCCGTCCCGACTACCACTGGGAGAACATCCCCAACCGTGCCATCGGCTACATGCGGAAAGACAAAGAACGTCGTCCCGCTGATCAGGATCACGATGTCAGTTGGAAGCTGGGCGGTGGTGGATTCACTTCACCCGCATCGAATTTGGCCCTGTTTGGCATCGGCCTGATGCAACACAAGCTGGTTTCGCCTGCCACCGAAAAGCAGATGTGGACGATCAACAAGCCAACCGATCCCCAGGGATCAAGGCCCTATGGTTACGGATTCTTCGTGATCGAACGGCAAGGCACCAAACTCATCGGCCACGATGGCAGCCAGGAGAAATGCAAGACAGCATTACTGTTTAATCCAGCCATGAAACGAGGCATTGCTTTGATGACTAATTCGGAGTGGGCCGATGCAATGAAGATCGCGATGACGTTGATGGATGTGGTGAAGTGAGTTAGACCAGAACAACATTGGCCAAGCAATGGAAGCCTGCATCATCAGCCACGAAGGATCCGTTCAATGGTGCGTAGATGATGAGCAGTGTTTCAGGCGGTAGGCGTCTCGGCAAGCTTTGGAGTATTCTGCAATCGCAGTCCGTCTCAAGCCGTACTCCAACATCATAACAAATCCGTGCGTTTCTGTTGATTCAAATACTCCACCAGTTTCTTGATCCCTGCCTCATCGTCCTTGTTAGCGATGAGGGTGTGCGGGCCTTCGCGGACGATGAGTAGATCGTTCACCCCCACGGTTGCTACCACTTCTCCGGGCTGATGGTTTCCCATCACGATGCACCGGTTCGTGTTCAGCATAATGTGCTCGATGCCATGCACGGTATTGTCGTTGGCATCCTGGGGGAAGTGGCGCTGGAGTGCCTGCCAACTGCCTACATCATCCCAGCCGAAGATCGCAGGAACGACGATGCCTTGCTGACAATGTTCCATGACGGCAAAGTCGATGCTGATGCGTTTGAGGGGTTCGTACTCCTGACGAAAGACCTCTGCCCGCTTCGGGGTGTGCCAGACTGCGGCGATCCGCTGTACTGCTGCAAACAGCACCGGATGCAGACGCTGGAGTTCAACTAGAATAGCCGAGGCTCGCCAGACGAACATGCCTGAGTTCCAGTAATACTTGCCCGTCTCCAGATAGCGCTGGGCAGTCACGAGGTCGGGTTTCTCTTTGAATGCCTGAATGCGGTAGGCTTCGTAGCCACTACGACCAGCGAGTGGCTGACCCCGTTCGATGTAGCCAAAACCAGTAGCGGGGAAGGTGGGCACGATGCCGAAGGTAACGAGGGCCTGTGGATGTTCCAGGGCCAACTCGATGGCTGCATGCACCGCCTTGTGAAAGAGCGCCAGCGGTTCGATGATGTGATCTGCGGTGGTGACCACCATCACCGCATCGGGATCAGCCTGTGCCACAAGAGCAGCAGCGACACCAATGCAGGCAGCGGTATCCCGGCCCATCGGTTCATCAACGAGACAATCGCTTTGCAGCACCGGCAGTTGCTGCTTGACCTGGGCTGCTATCGTGGAACCCGTGACCACCCAACGCCTTTCGGGTGCAGCAATCGCTTCGATGCGGTCGAAAGCGATCTGCAACAGGGTACGTTCTCCCGTGAGGGCGAGTAGCTGTTTCGGGTGATCAGCCTTGCTGCGAGGCCAGAAGCGAGTCCCCCCGCCTCCTGCCATGATGATTGCGTGTGTGGACATTTTAGTTAGTTGGTGGTGGTTGGTTGTTGGTTTATGGCGATGGCAGCCCGACGCGCGAGCGAGGGGAAAGTTGCAAGAACTGAGAGCAGTTGCACATCGCCCCTTGCTCGCGCTGCGGGCTGCCAATGCTCTAGAAATCGATCTTCAAACCATCGTACGCCATCCGTATATGGCTAGGCAATTCGCTGGTGATCGAATCATATTCGAGTTCATGGCTGATGTGCGTGAGGTAGGTGACCTTGGGTTGCAGGTGCTGGACCGTTTCGATGGCTTGATCGAGCGACATGTGATTGGGGTGATGTCGGCGACGCAAGGCATCGAGCACCAGCGTATCCAGACCGCGAAGATGTTCCCGGCTGGCTGGTGGAATGTAGCTGACATCGGTGCAGTAGGCCAGGTTGCGGATACGGAAGCCGAGCACGTTGAACTTCCCATGATCAAGATGCACCGGGGTGATCTTCTCGCCCAGCACCTCGAAAGGCACGCCTGCGTTGATGCGATGGAACCGCAGTTGAGGCAGCATCCCACGAGGCAACTGTTCCGCCCGTTCCCCGAAAGCATACGAGAAAGCCTTCCGCACTGCGTCTTCGGTTTCTTCGTTGCAATAGACGCTGAGTGGGCCATTCAGATGCTTGGGGAACAGCCTGACATCGTCGAGGCCATACAGGTGATCGACATGGTAGTGGGTCAGCAGCACCGCATGAACGAAAGGTATCTTCTCACGAAGAAGTGCGAGCCGAAGCTCCGGTGGCGTATCGATGAGGATACGCCCCTGGGGTGTATTGAGTGCGACGCTGCTGCGATACCGCTGGTTGCGTGGGTTGGTGGAATAGCAGACATCACAATCGCAGCCGAGCACCGGTACGCCAGTCGATGTGCCAGTTCCCAGAAATGTGAGCGAACGACCTGAAGACATGGGGGTAGTATAAGGTGGGGGCGACGGGGAGACAGTGGGGTGGGAAGAATAGTTGCTTCACCCCACCCACCTCACCTCGCTCCGTTGCACCACCACATACAGCACCAGCCACAGTACCGCTGCCCCCTGCATCGTCACATCGTTGAAGATGATCTTGTTCGGCTCGATGCGGTACTTCGGATGGGTCAACCTTCTTCGATAGTGGAGGATCATGAACGCTATCACGGGAACCGTCACCACCAGCGTGGGGTTCTGTTGCAATGGTGAAGGCAACAGCATAAACAGGGCGTAGCAGGCGATGGCGAGGGCTGCGGAGGTATCGAGTGCGCCATCGAGGAACGACATCGAGTAGTGATCCAGCACCGGCCGCCTCTCCTGGGCCGTGTCGGCTTCATCGAGGGCTACCAGTTCCGCCCGGCGTTTCGCGAAGCCGAGGAACAGTGACAGGAAGAACGTGAAGAGGATCAACCAACTGACGGGGAGTTGATCGAGGACGTAGATGCCAGCCAGCAGTCGCAGGATGAACCCGAAGGCAATGCAGAACGCATCTGCAATGGGTAAGTGCTTCAGCTTGAACGAGTAAGCCAGGTTGATGACGAGATACCCGGCACAGCAGCAGCCACTCTTGAAGTTCAGCCCAAACGCCAGCGTCAAAGCTGAGGTGGCGAGGATCAGGGCTACCACGCCAGCAGTCGTGGGCAGGAACTCCCCTGCCGCCAGCGGACGGTTCTTCTTCTTGGGATGCTTGCGATCACGCTCGATGTCAGCGATGTCGTTAATGATGTAAACCGTGGACGACACCAGGGCGAAAGCCAGCATCACTCCGAGTGCTGGTGCCATTTGACCCGATTGCTGATAGAAGAGCGCTCCTGCCAGGCAGACGAGGTTCTTGATCCAATGAGCCGGCCGCACCAGACGTAGCCAGGGGGACATCAGAAAATTTCCTCACGATTGTCCAAAATACTGTATGGATTCATGCGTTGGTGTACCCTAATGAGTGTTCCCGAAGGATGGAGTTATGGTGTCGGCTCAGAGTACCGTGCCTGGCATGGTGCTCAGCAAATCGATGACCGAACACTGCACATCAACCGATGTGGAGTTGCTGGCGAGTACGTTCTTCAGCGCCGACAGGAAGCGTTCTCGGAGATCGTCCGTCGTCACAGTGGCATCGTGTGGGGCGTGTGCCGACGGGTGTTGGTCCATCAACAGGACGCCGAGGATGCGTTCCAGGCCACGTTCATCATTCTTGCTCGCAAGGCTGGCGATTTACGTGATGGGCGTTACCTCTCTACCTGGCTCTACAGTGTGGCTTTCCATGCTGCAAGGAATGTTCGCAAGATGAAACAGCGACGTCTCCAGCATGAAGCCTACTCACTGATCGAGCAGAATGTCGCGGAGGCGACCGCCGAGGTCTGGTCCGATATCGAACCGATCCTGGACGAAGAACTGCAGCGGCTACCCAAGAAGTATCAATTGCCTCTGGTCTTGTGCTGTATCGAAGGGAAGACCCACGCCGAAGCAGGTACGCTGCTCTCGTGGCCCATCGGCACCATAGCAGCGAGGTTGTCGCGTGGTAGAGAGATGCTCCGCCAACGACTGGCCCGCCGTGGGGTGGTGGTCTCGAGCCTCATGCTGACAGGCTTCCTGACCAGCAACAGCTTGATGGCTGAGGCACCTCGCCATTTGCTGGAACGCTGCTGCATTCCCGGCAGTTTGCTGCACGCGAACACACCCGTCATGCAAAGCATCCTCGGGCAGTATCATCGGCAACTGTTCATCACCAAGCTCGGCTGGGGCCTGGGAGCATTGCTGACAGTCACCCTCGCCACGGGTGGTTATGTCTATTGGAGTCGGTCGCACGGCGAGATCGCGACAATTCAACTGCCATCGGGTACAAGTGATGGAGCGGTGAAGCCCAACCCACGGTTCATCACTTTGCCTCGCGAACCGAAGGTACAGGTGCTGAACTGGAAGAAAGACAACATGGTTACCACCGAGACGGAACAGAGTGTGACCGTTCTCGCTGATGGTTCACTCCAGTTGCATTGGCTGGACAAGGAGACAGGCAAAACCACGGATCGTGAACTCAAGTTGCCTGCTCAGGAATGGCAGGAACTGCTGCAGTTCATGGTTCACGATAAGCACTTCTTCCAGTTCGATGCCAAGAGCGAGTGGAATAAGTTGCTCAAAGAGTACGAGTTTGAAGGCGACTTGCGTGAGCCGAACGATGTCTGGAAAACCACATTCGATCTGCAGTTGCCTGGGAAGAAGCATGAAGTGGAGTGGGATCAACTCAGCTCGACCGAAGCCTGGTTCTATGAACATGCCTCGATCCGCGAGCTATCAGCGCTCTCACAACGCATGGCCAACTACATTGTGGTCGAACGAGCAGGTGGCAGACAGGCTGTTGAACCGATCTGTGCTGAACTGAACCGACAACTGCGACCGTTCTATTCGCACAAGAGACCATTCACCACGTTTGATCTGGTGAACTACCAGCCAGCAAACGACGCGAAGCCGGCAGGCTACTCGTTCTCGGTGGGCTGCAAGTTCATTGATCCCGATTTCTATGCAGTGAATTGCATCATTGAGAATGGCAAGGTGAAGTACACGACATCGATCCCAGGGCCATCCGAGAAGCCACCCCGCATGAAGAAGCGGGTAGCGAAACCATAACTCGTTCCCAGCCTCCGGCTGGGAACGCACTGGAAGCCAGCCTCCGGCTGGCAGCAGTGGTGAGCGTCTAACACTTCTTGCAACGAAGGAAGTAACAACTTTCTGTCTTCGCTGCCAGCCGGAGGCTGGCCTACAGTACATCCCGGTCGGAGACCGGGACGAGAGACAAGATTGGTTTAACACAAGTTAGAACCCCTCACCCCAAGCCCCTGTCCCCGAGAGGGAGAGGGGAGCATGGGACATTTCTTTTCACTCTTTAACAGGAGGCGCATATGCGTTGGCGCTCAGCGTCTGTACTTGTTTTGCTGTTCATACTCTCTGCAAATGCAGTGGCTCAGGTAACACCGATTGGGCCGTTCTCTGGAACGGCCCTGGAGCAGTTCACCAATCCTACACCTGCGCCTTCATACCAAACGTACGACATCTGGGGCGGGTTTGGGAATGTTCGCAACATCCACCCCAGCGGAGCACTCAAGTACGAATATTCTTCCGAACGAGGTGGTGATATCGTGCTGCCTCGCTCTGCCCCGACGTTTGGTGGCCAGATTGGCATCTCCGAATGGACCTTCGATGCTCCTCTCGCCCGCTTCGGTGCTTACTGGGAGAACAACAGTCGGTTCAATGATGGTGTGGCTACGTTTTACGATATCAACAACAACCTGCTAGCCACGATGCCGATGACCATCCCGATGGCTGCCCAGGCTTGGACTTGGAACGGTTGGGATTTCAGCACCCCTGTCAACCGCATCGTTGTTGCTGGCAACGACACCGTCTTCTTCAGTGGCTTCATCTGGTATGAGGATGCTACCTATGTAGCCGCCAGCGTATCGGTGCCCGAAGTGTCGAGCTTATGGATGATGGGGGCAGTGGGTGTTGTTGTAGTTGGTTGGTGGAAGCGAAAAGCTCTCGGTTCTCTCGTCCCCGGTCTCCGACCGGGGATGCACTGAGAGCCAGCCTCCGGCTGGCAGCAGTGAGAGCGTCTGTCACATCGCTAACGCAACGGTAAAAATGGTTTAACACGAGTTCAGCCTCTCACCCCAACCCCTCCCCGGTGGCCCCGGTGGGGAGAGGGGAGCAAGGGTCGTTTTTTACCTAACAAATTACAACATACCTACCGGATCGATATCGACCGTGATCTCTACCCCTTCAATCGTTTCGTAGGCTGCCTGCACTGCTCGAATGGTACCATGCAGGGTCTTCACACTGCCAGAAAGAACCAGCACGTGGTAGCGGTACCAGCCTTCGAGTTTCTTCAGTGGTGCCTCGGCGGGCCCCAGGATTTTGATGCCTTTGGGGAGATGCACTTGCAGCAGCAGTCCCCAGCGTTCCGCAGCTTTCTGCACCCGTATGGCATCTCTGCAGCGGAAGATGATGCGGGCCAGGCGGGCACTCGGCGGGAACTGATGCAGACTACGTGATGCCAACTCTGCATCGGCAAAGGTGCGGTAGTCGTGCTTTACAGCTAGCTTGATGCAGGGGTGATCGGGATGGAAGGTCTGTACCAGCACCTTGCCACCATGATCGCCTCGACCAGCACGACCAGCCACCTGGGCAAGCAGTTGAAACGTTCGTTCGCTGGCTCGGAAGTCGGGCAGATGCAACGCCTGGTCAGCATAGACCACACCCACCAGCGTGACCGTTGGCACATCCAATCCCTTGGCAATCATCTGGGTGCCAAAGAGGATACGGATCTCGCCGTTCTGGAAAGCCTTGAAGATCTTCGCATGACTGCCTGTCTTCTTGGTAGCATCAGCATCCATACGGGCAGCGCTGATGCCGGGGAACTTGATCGCCAGTTCCTCTTCGAGCTTCTCGGTACCCAGACCATAGTACCGCAAGCTGCCAACGCCACAGGTGGTGCATCGCTTGGGCGGGTTGATCTCGTAGCCACAGTAATGGCACACCGCCAGCCCGGACATGTCTCGCTGTTCGCCTTTGTAGCCTGAAGCCGTCTGCGGGCCGCTCGATGTCTCTTTGGGTTTGCCTCCACGGTGGTAGGTCATGGCCACATCGCAGAACTTGCACTTCACTGTCTGCCCACAATCAGGGCAGAACAGGCAGGTATCGAAGCCCCTTCGATTGAGAAGGAGAATCACCTGCCCGCCAGCAGCAAGAGCCTGCTTGATGGCTGACTCCAGACTCGGGCTGATGGCCTTGTATGGTCCGGGGGGCAACTTCTCGTGCCGCATGTCGATCACGCCCACCGGAGGCAGCGGTCTGCCACTGACACGTTCAGGCAGATCGAGTTGAGTGTAGGTGCCCTTCTTGGCGTTGTTCCACGATTCCAGCGAAGGTGTGGCTGAACCGAGAATGATGGGGATGCCTTCCTGCTTGGCCCGTACGATGGCCAGATCGCGACCATGATACCGTGGCGTGGCTTCCTGCTTGAAGCTCGATTCGTGCTCTTCGTCGACGATGATGAGGCCCAGGTTCGCTGTCGGAGCAAAGATGGCACTGCGAGCGCCCACCACTACTGGTACTTTCCCCGTTGCAATCCGTCGCCAATGGCTCCCACGATCTGCATCGGTGAGGTGGCTATGCAGCACAGCCACGGAGCCAAAGCGTGCCTCGAACCGCTGTACTGCCTGCGGAGTCAGACTGATTTCAGGCACCATCACCAGGGCCTGCTTGCCCGCCCGCACCACGTGGTCAATCGCCTGCAAATAGACTTCCGTTTTGCCACTACCCGTGATGCCATAGAGCAGGAACGAGTGGAAGCCTCCGGCTTCGAGCTGCTTGATGATGACCGCAAGCGCATCCTGCTGATGCTGGTTGAGAACCAGCGGTTGCTGAGTGGGTAAGCCCTTGGCTGGAAGCAGATGGGTTTCCACTCGTCGCTTCTCGCGAGTAGCGTAGCCTCGCTCGACCAGCCCCCAGAGCACTGCCAGCGAGCAATCGGTTTCTTCAACAACCAGGTTGGCCAGGTGCTGGCCCGGGCGATCACGCAAATACTGAAGAGCAATCGCCTGCTTCTTGCTCAACCTCGGCGTAGCAATGGGTAGCAGTGGTTCAGGCACCGCTGCTATGAAGTCCTTCTCGCGCGACCCCGCCTGGGCCTTCGCTGCAGCGGGGATTACTGCATCGAGCGCCTGGCCCCAGCCACAGAAGTAATAGTCCGCCAGCCACTGGGTCATCTTCAGCAGTTCAGGAGTGAAGAGCGGATCGCTATCGATGACCTTGGTGACGAATTTGGTTTTGAATTCAGGTTTCACATCGGTGATGCCCACACAGAAGCCGATGGCTTGGGCGTTACCTCGGCCAAGGGGCACGATGAGCCGCTTACCCGCGACGACTTCGGTCTGTAACTCTTCGGGAATGGCGTAGGTAAAGACCGTCGTCAGCGGACGGTTGAAGATCACCTGAGCATAGCCCACCGCTTCCGGCAACTCGGGCGGCAGGTTCACATCAGGGAAGAGCATATCATCCGGCATAGGTGGTGATTATAGTAAGAGTACCCATCTCGCTCCGCCGAGATGCCCGAGAGAAAGTCGTGCGTGATGGGAATCTCGTCTATGAAAAGTGAACTCTCACTTCTGTGTGAACAATACCTGCTTCGCTTGCCATTTTCCCGCGCATCTCGCGGAGCGAGATGGGTACAATACCTTGCATGCTCCACTGGACATTTCCTACCTTCGCCACCCCCGATGCTGCCTGGGCACTGCTGCTCTTGCCTACAGTGGTGTTGCTCTGGGCGTCCAGTCGTCGCCAGCGACATAAGGCGCTTGAAGCCTGGGGGAGCAGCAGCTTCTGGTCGCCGATGAGCCGACGACTGGGCCGCTGGCTGCTGTTTCTACTGCTCGCCACCATCATCGTTGGCTTGATGGGGCTGCAATGGGGCAAGGAAACCATCACTCCCACGACAGCGGTGCGTGACCTGTTCCTCATTGTCGATGTCAGCCAAAGCATGCTGGCTGAAGATCGTCCGCCTCTGAGTCGGTTGCAACGAGCCAAACAAGCGATACTCGATCTAATCGCGTCGCTACAGCAAACGAAGAGCCAGACTCGCCTTGGACTGATAGCCTTCGCAGGCAACGCCAAGTTGCTGTCTCCTCCCACGCTCGATCTGCAACATGTGAAACAACTCATCGAAGGACTCAGCACCGAAAGCCTGGGAACGCTAGGTCGATTGCAGACGATGCAGGAGAACAGCATCGGTACCAGTTTTTCATCAGTGGCGCCACTACTCAAGACCTGGGATGCCTTGCATGCGGATGCCCGAGAGAGTATCGAAGGCATCCTGATCTCCGATGGCGACGACCTGAGTTCCGGGGTTGATGAATCGCTTTGGAATAGCGTACCTTATCGCATTCATGCATTCGTGATCGGCGACAGCAGCAACGCCTGGCCGATACCTTACAAGAATGGCTACCTCATGGTCGAGAAAGCGGATGGCACTTCAGAACGTGTTCTCACCCAACGGCGGGATGAATCGTTGAGCACGATTGCCAAGCTCCGATCTGGAAGTTTCCTTGGCGAGAATGGTGCATCACAGGCTCTCGTTGATTGGTGGCGAAAACAGTCTAGCGAGACACCCACTCGCTTGCTGGAAAGCCAATCTCGTGTGCAACCCATCCCACGCACGGTCTGGCTCGTCGGAATAGCAGGAGTGCTGTTGTTACTCGAAGTAGCCTTCGGTGGAGTCAGACAACGACGATGGTAACCCGTTGGCCTTATGTTTTGGCTGCTTTGTTACTGCTCATGCTCGTTGCAGCAGAGGAACATCGTGTTGCTTTGGTGAAGGGGTATCAGGCTTACCAGAAGGGCGACTATGATGTGGCACTGCGAGAGTACGAAGCTGCTCAGCAGCAAAGCAGCGACCCCGGTTACTTCGCCCTACAACTAGGTTCCATCGCTGCCCAGGCTGGTCGATACAGTGAAGCTGCTGCCTGGTTCAGTCGATGTCTGGAAGATGCCCGCAGCGAACGCCAGCAGATCGCTACCTATGGCCAGGCGACAGCCCTCACGCACCTTGCCGTTGTGCAGCAAGGCAAACGTGGGGTAGCCACCCTGGAACGGGCCATCGCGGGTTATCGACAAGCTCTCGAACAGCATGACAAGTTGCAAGGTGCTGATAAGCCATCAATAAAGTTGGTCGCCAAGGCTGACATTGAACACAATATGAACCTGGCAGTTGCGCTCTTGCAACAGAAGAAGCAGGAACCGGAACCACCTGCGCCTGATCAGCAGCCGGAGAACACTCCACCATCGAACCTGGGCAACGATGGCAATGGCCCCGGGGCCGCCCGGACCGGCACCATGCAAGGTCCGCGAGGCAACGAAGGCAGTGCGAACGAAAGCAACAATAATGCTCCCGGCCGAGGCAACCTGCCTGCTTTGCCCGATGATGAGAAGGTGCCTCCCATCTCGCCCGAAGAGGCAGATCGACGGTTACAGCAACTGCTGGCCCGCTTACGTCAGCCCTTGACCACTACCCCGATGAAGCCCGGCACGAGGGATTGGTAGTGCAGTCACTGGTGCTTTGCCTCTGCTGCCTGCTCTCTCAGCAACCTGCTGAGACGGGCAAGCTTACGCTCAGTGCTTCGAAGGAAAGACCATTCGCTGGTGAATTGATTGAGATCACCCTCACCATCGAAGGCTTCACTCGTACCGGCCTGGAACTTCGCATTCCCTGGCAGTTCCAGGAATCTGGCTGGCAACAGAGACCTGACGAATGGATAGCATCCTACAGCAAGTCTGCTCCCAACAGTATTCCTGTCCTCTATCAGGGAAAGACGCTCCATGTACCACGGGTGAAACTCGGCCAGCATCAGTTTCGCTGGAAATATCGCATTCCTACCCGTACAGAGAATGATTCACTCGTTTTCGGTGCAGTCTCCCTTGGAAACACACTTTCTCCAGGATTAAGCCTTGAAGTACGACCTCTTCCCGTGATACTGCCTTCGCCAGGGGAATGGTATCTCGGTGTAGGGCCATTCCAGGTGATAGCCCGTTGGCAGCAGCCTCAGGTGGCACTCGGCGAAGAGATTACACTTGAATTCGCTATCAGTGGGGCAGGCGATCTGGCAGCCATCAATTCGCCCAAGCTCAGTGAACTGCCCGGCTGGGATGCTTCCAAGGTGCTTCTCGAAGTTGCACCTTCGGTATTGCAGAAGGATAAGCGGCTGTTTCGCATCATGGTACGACCTCGCCAGCAGGAATTGAATCTGTCGAATATCAAGGTTCGTTTCTTCAATCCTGAGCAGGAACGCTGGGTGACTCAGCCAGTGGGTATTCCACCGATCCGCATTGTCAGCGCCAGGGGGGCATTGACTGTCCCCGCCGGGTCCTCGGTCGATGATGCGCGAAGCCATCTGCCTCATTTGCTGGAGCGATCACTAGACCAGCATGAGCAGGGACGAAGAACTACCGGATGGATACGCTGGGTGATTGCGATACCGTTTCTCATCCTACTGGCACTCAGTATCCAGTATGCTTATGAACGCTGGCAGGCTTTCACTATGACCCCCGCCAAACGCTGGCAGCATGCTGCGCGGGCTGCTCGTGTGCAAAAGCAGTCAGAGGAACTCACCCCAGCACGAGGGTATGCACTTCTGCATGGACTGCTTCAGTCTGCCAGCTTGTATCGAGGCACAGCCGATCATGATGCACTACTGCTAGCGGTGAAAGGCATACCTCTGGAGAAGCAGTTCGACCAACTGCTTAGCTCTCTCCAGAACTGGCAGTTTGGTCCTATGCCCGTGCAACCTGCAGCCATCGATAAAATGTTCGAGCAACTCCTCCACGATGCGGAGGCTATCACATGCTGATACTCGCTCTCAGCCTGATGTTTACCGCCCCATCGCAGGATGCAGTGACACTTCCAGCCTGGATCGTGAGTCTGCATGCTTACGAACGAGGCAACGGCCGGGATCAATGGTCATGGAGTGAACTGACCCAGGCACGAGCTTCCGTGGCTGATCCACTCTGGAGTCAACCGGCGGTGTCGGCATGGTGGAAAGAACTCTACTCGGTCTACCTGCAGTACTTCCCAGTATTCTTCCTTCTCCTGACTCTGCTGGGGCTCGCCCTCTGTGGCTGGTGTTATGCCCACCGCCGCGTGCGCACCTGTTTTGTTATCGCAGTCAGTTGGTTGATCGTGGCCATTGTCGGCTGGTATCTTGTGCATCCGCTGCATGCTTCGCTGGTGGTCATCAAACAACCAGTGGTGGTACTTCGCACTGGCAATGGCATTACCTATCCACCTGTGATCCTCGAAGGCCAGTCGGTGCAACTGGGTGCCGGTGTGGAAGCGGAATATCGTACCGAGCGAGGCAATGGCTGGGTACAACTGGAGCTGAAAAACAACATCCTTGGGTGGGTCCCCAAGGATGCGGTGTACATCATGAAGTGATGGTTCTTACTTCGATGCGACCTGCTTCAGTAGCTCGTTGAGTCTCTGTCGACATTCAGCTAATCGCAGGTTGACCGCATCCAGCCAGATGTTGCCATTGTTGGGCTGAATCAGCACCAGATAGCGTTCGAACCAGGCGGCTGCAGAGGCATAGAGTTCAGCAGGTGTCGGTGAATCAGCGGGCCAGCGTGCATTAGGATTCTTACGATATTGCATCTCGGCACGAATCGCCAGTTCCATTTTGGAAAGTGCCATGAAATACGTGATGTGCTCACGCATGTCAGGAACGGCCCATTGGACAGCGAGTTGACTGAGGGCGGTTCGGAAACCAGTACCCTTCACGATCGATTCGATCTTCATGAAAAGCGTGCGACATTTCTGATCGATCTCTTGCTCTTCTTTGCTGCCCTTGGCTACGGTGGTAAGCAGTTGCTGGCTTTCCTGGAGTTCCTTAGTCCATTCCAACAGGTACTTCAAGTCATTGTTCTTCATCGAGGAGACTGAGTTACCCGACTCTTTCTGGAACATTTCCATAGCACGGTCAATACGGTTATCGAGCCTGGAGATACGTTCCACAGCCTGGTGGGGCTTACCACGAACGAGCAAATCCCGTCCACCACCTGGCTCCAATCGCAGATTGACGAAGACCTTGTCGAACTCGTTGAAAAGCCTCTGGGACATGAGACTCACACTGAGCTTGGCTTCCGCTTCGCGAGCCCAGTCCGGGATCAACCGATTGCGTGGGATGATCAGTTCCGTCAGGCGAGGATCGCCCTTGGCGCTTTCCACATACTTCTGATAGACAGTACCGGGGAAGCCGGAGCGATTGATAGCTGCCCAGGGTTTTACGGCGATGCCTGCATCCTTGAAGCGGGCAACGCGTGCTGCGACATCATCATGCAGTTTGACATTGACCTTGATACCATCGAATTCCTTTTCAAGTCCTTCCATGCGTGGGGCCAGTGAATTGATGCTGCTGACCAATACGATTTCAGCTTGTGCCAGTTGTGTCACCGTGGTGGTGTCAGCCAATTTGCCGAGCAGGCTGGGGTTCTTCTGCAGTTCATCCCAGGTGGCGATGCTTCCTGGCGTGGCTCCAGCCAGAGGCTTGCCAGCACCGACATCGAAGAGATAGACTTTCTTGTTGATCAGCACTGCAGCGAGGATGGGAGTCTGTCGATCTTCGATGACATTGTCCTGTCGAACCTGGCTTTTGACGATGACAGCACCTGCATCGATATCTGTCTGGCCGAGCAAACCCAGAAAGACCCGGAGGCGATCTTCTGCATCGCCAGCACCCAGACGCAGGATTTCGTGAGCAGGCCATTCGCGAATGCCCGGAGGGTTGGGCTTGTTCGCCACCTGTCGCATGGTCCAGCCAAAGAGGTATTTCGCCAGTTCCATTTGATAGGCTGCCTGGGCTTCGGGATTGTTCCGCGAAGGTACATCACCCAAGTCATTCATGAGCGAAGTGACTGCTTCCCGGTATAGCAAACAGGCATCGATATAGCTGGCATCGGGAAGCGTGTTGAACAATCGATTCTTGACATCATCCACACGGCGAGCCCGTTCGAAGTCATTCTTCACTTCGCTGAGCATCTGCCGAAGGACAGCTTCCTGTGCAGGGCTGAGAGGCAACTGCTTTTGTGTGCGGTCCCCCTTGTAGTCGAAGTAGCTGTTGAGCTGCTCGACCACGGTGCGGTAGGTCGCCAAGTTGGTCTTATCGGAAAGCAACTGTTCCAGAATGACAGAGGCCTGATTCTCATCAGCTTGTACATTCTTGGCTGCTTCCTGCTGCTGGTTGCAGCCAGCCATCAAAGCGAGGAGCAACAGCAAAGTAATACCACGCATCATCTTTCGTGTCCCAAATCAGGAAGTGAGAGCTGCTCGTAATTTCAAACAGGTAGAAACCAGTTGAGGGAAGTCTGCCAGGTAGAGCATGTTTGGCCCATCGCTGGGTGCCTTGTCAGGCTCGGGGTGAACTTCGAGGAAGACCCCATCGCATCCGACTGCTACCGCTGCCTTGGTCAGGTAAGGCACCATACGACGGTCTCCGCCGGAACGGTCGCCTGCACCCCCTGGAGACTGTACGCTGTGAGTGGCATCAAAGATCACCGGAACGCCATTTTCCTGCATTTGCGGGATGGCCCGGAAGTCGGTCACCAGGGTATGGTAGCCGAAGGTGGAACCCCGTTCGGTGAGCAGAATCCGCTCGCACCCGACCTCTTTCAGCTTCAACACCACCTGTTTCATGTCGCTGGGGGCCATGAATTGCCCCTTTTTCACGTTCACCACCCGGCCAGTCTTACCAGCAGCCTCCAGCATATCGGTCTGTCGGGCGAGAAAGGCAGGCACCTGCAGGATATCGCACACCTGGGCAACGTGTTCCGCCTGCCAGGGTTCATGAAAGTCGGTCAACACCGGCAGCCCAGTCTTCTTTTTGACTTCGTCCAGTATGGCCAGCCCCGCCTTGAGACCCGGCCCCCGAAACGACTTGCCTGATGAACGATTCGCCTTGTCAAACGACGACTTGAAGACCAGCGGAATCCCCAGATCACTACTAAACTGGGCCAGTTTCTCTGCAATCGGCAGCAGAAACTCGCGAGATTCGATCACACAAGGCCCAGCGATCCAGAGTAGAGGCTTACCCCCACCCACCGGCCGCGTGCCATCAATAGTAAAGTTCGTGACAGGCATGGGGATGTTATAGGAACATTCACAGATCGTACGAGAGTCTAAAGTGGGCTCGTTCCCAGCCTCCTGGCTGGGAACGCACTGCACGCCAGCCTCCGGCTGGCAAGTTTGGTGAGAGTACTTTGCTTCTATGAATTGACATCGTGGAGAATAAAGCAGGAGTATCTTCTCGCCGCTGCCAGCCTGGAGGCTGGCCAACAGTGCGATCCCAGCCGGAGGCTGGGATCGAGGGGTAATCCTAAAACGAACAACGCCCGTCATCAGACGGGCGTTGTTCGTTGGGGTTGGACTCTACCACTACTCTTTGGGAGTGTTAGCTTCCACTGATGGCAAAGCGGGTTCGGCTTCGCCAGAGGCGCTGCCTTCGATGCTGGCGACACTGGCGCTATCCTTAGTTTCGAGCGGCACGTCTTCGTACTCAGCAGTGGTGAGGACGAATTCGAGCGTCTTGCGTTCGAGCACCTGGGTCATCAGGGCTTCCATCATGTTTTCGCGTTCGATGCGGGCGCGAACCTTACGGGGTGATTCGTCGCTGGCGTCGGCCATCGTTTCGATTTCCTGAGTGATATCGTCGTCTTCGACGTCGATCTTTTCCACTTCGGAAATCTTCTGGAGGACGAAGTATTCCTTCAGACCACGGGAGGTGTTGGCCATCGCATCCTGCTGGAGGAGTGCGAGCTGGTTACGAATCTCCTGTTCGCTGAAGCCTGCACCACGCATTTCGATCACGCGGCGATTGAGCGTCTTGGAAGCCTGACGGCGGAGGAGGTCCTGTGGCAGATCCCAGGTAGCGGAACCGGCGAGGATTTCGAGCACCTGGCTACGGGCCGACTGACGCTGTTCGTAGGTCAGCTGGCGTTCGAGGGCTTCCTTGATCTTTTCCTTGAGCCCTGCTTCGTCGTCTACGCCAAGTTCGTTGTAGAAGGCTTCGCTGAGTTCAGGCATCACGACCTTGTTCACAGCCTTGATGGTGAAGGTACCAGTGACCTTCTTGCCACGCAGGTTGTCGTCGCTGAGGGCGTTGGACAGGTTGATGTCGGCAGTGCGAACGTCGCCTGGCTTGGAACCAACGATCTGCTTGCCGAAGTTTTCGGAGATGCCATCCTTGAAGGCGAGTTGAGGATCAACCCGAAGCTGCAGGTCATCGAAGGTGCTGAGCTGGGTATCGCCATCTTTGACGATGACGTCAGCCACGACGATGTCTTCCATCTCGGCTGGGCCATCTTTGTCTTCGGTGCTGGCGAAGCGCTTGAGGAACTTGTCCTGAGCATCCTTGATGTCAGCATCGCTGAAGGTCTTGGTAGGACGCTTGATCTTGAGGCCCTTGTAGTTGGGCAGTTCGAATTCGGGAGCGACTTCGACGTCGAATTCATAGGTGAGAGCGCCGTCTTTGGGCATGTCTACCTTGAATGGGTCGATCTGTGGCTGGGAGATAGGATTGAGCTTGTAGTCATCAGCAAGCTGTTCCAGGCTCTGGAGGAGGAGTTCACCCTTGAGTTGATCGGTGACGTCCTTGTAGAACTGCTTTTCGATGAGCTTGCGAGGTGCCTTGCCTGGGCGGAAGCCGGGGGTCTGCACTTCGGGCATCATTTCCTTGAACTTGGACTGAACCCGTTCGCTGATATCGTTGGCAGCGACCACGACCTTGACGTGCTTCAGGCAGGGACCGGAATCCTGAATGGTGACTTCCTGCGTGAGGGGCTTGGGCTTTTCTGGTTCGGTGGTGGTTTCGGGATTATCCAGCACTTCGCTCGCCATGGAGGCAACTCCGACAAAAACGCCGCGTGTACCGCGGCAGTAGGGCAATACCAATAGTTGTACTAACGGACTATCAGTGTAGGGAATCCGGCTGAAATGGCAGGGGGAAAGGGGTGGAAAGCGGCATCATGTCGCTTCCGCACTGATTCTCTTAACTTCCTAGATTTGTATTATCTTGAAATGAGAATATATTGGGGCAATTACCGACTCATCTCTTTATAGCTCTTCGTCAGTAGATCAATGCATTGGTACAGGGCACTGTCAGAATACTTACTTGCTTGGCGCAACCGCTCTATTGCAAGTTCCTTACCGTAGTATTCCACCAGAATGCTGATACCGCTGCCGTGATAGTATGGATCATACTCGCGATGATTCAATCGCTTCACCAAGGCGTCCATGGCCGGACGACCTAGTTTAAGCAATGCTACCTTTACAGGCTCATGGTCTCGCCAATCATAGAAATTACTTGCACGAAAGGGCTTGCAATCTGCTCGGAATTCGATGTTATCCAACAGCTCATAAATAGCATCCATAGTTGGATGCTCAGCTAACCCAAGAAAGCCAATATGCTTGTCCCCAAAAGGTGTGTAACGTTTTCCTAGATGCCTGAATCTGGGTGGCATCTCCCTGCATGCTTCCTTCGACTCAGCTAATTTGATCATGCGTTTTTGGAACGACTGCACATGCTCCTGATGTTTCTCATAGCTTGATACATCAAGATGGTATGTCCACTGCTTCACAAGTGGCATGGCTACCATGGATCGAAGAGAAATAGGATTCCATAGTAACAGGATTGTCATGGTCATGTACGCGAGCATGACGACTCCAAGTTTCTTGATTAACTAACAACCAACAACAAACAACCAATAACTAAGCTGCCATCTCCAGCGAAGTCCCGGGGCCTTCGGCTACGCCGTTGATGCCTCGTTTGGATTCACGGACGAAGTTGAGGAACTCCTGCACTACGTCAATGTGGCCTAGCTCGGCTTCCACTTCGGCCATCGCATTGGGGGTGGAAAGGTGTTGCAGGTACATGATGTGATAGACGCGGCGGATAGCATTGATCTGGGCGGAGTTGAGGCCGGCCCGACGCATACCGATGATGTTCACACCAACCACGTGGTTGATGTTCTGCTGGATGATGAAAGGCGGGATGTCCTTCGTGGTACCCGATGTTCCCGAAAGGAACGACAGGCGACCCATGCGGCAGAACTGGTGAACGCCCGAATTGCCTGAAACGAAGCAGTTGTCGATGAGTTCGACATGCCCGCCGAGGAGTGAGTTGTTGGCAAGGATGCACTTGTTGCCGATTCGGCAATCGTGGGCCACGTGGGCGCCAGCCATGAAGAAGTTGCCTGAACCGATCTTGGTGGACCAGGACCCGGTGGTGCCGCGGTGGATGGTCACATTCTCACGGAAGATGTTGTTGTCGCCGATCTCGACGCTGGTCGGCTCGTTCTTGTACATGAAATGCTGAGGCTTTTCGCCAATGATGGCGTTGCTGAACACCTCGTTGCCTTCGCCCATGGTGACGGGGCCAATGAGGTGGGAACGGGCATGCAGGATGCACCCAGCCCCGATTCGTACTCGGCCTTCAATAAGGGCATACGGGCCAACGACGACATCTTCCGCCAGAACCGCCTCAGGAGAAACCAGTGCTGTGGGGTGAATATGGGCACCCGGATGCTGGTTTGTCGTGGGGTTAGTCATGGTGGAAGCCCTCCCTGGCCCGTGCTTTGCTGGAACTATCAGCAATGAATGTGATAATCGGACAAGATATAACGCACGATGCAATGGAAAGCTAGGTCAATTCTTGCAAAATCAACGTAAGCGGCTTGTTGAAAAGAGCTGGTAGGGTCGTGTGGTACTCCATTCGACCCAGTGAATCGTGCAAAATCTTCGTGAATCCACAGGGTTGAGCATGGGTACATGCACAACCCTGCCACAGCATGCAAGGTTTCAGCAGGCCCCTGGCGGATTTGTCACACACTTAGGACCACCATGCCCTCCGGGTTACCGTATACAGGCCTGTCTGCTGACGAAGTCACTACCAGTCGTGATGAGCATGGGAGTAACGTTCTTACTCCTTCGGCCCGCGATCCGTGGTGGAAGCTCTATCTCGAGAAATTCAACGATCCCGTCATCCGCATCCTGATCATCGCAGCTGTCATTGCCACGCTGGCTGGTGCTTACCATGGCGACTACATCGAAGGCATTGGCATCCTGCTGGCCATCATCCTCTCCACGTTCCTCGGGTTCTGGAACGAGTACCGGGCCAACCGTGAGTTCGAGTTGCTGAACAAGGTCGATGATGATGTACCTTACAAGGCCATTCGTGATGGGGCAGTGGTAACGGTTCCCAAGCGGGATATCGTCGTGGGTGATGTGCTACTGGTGGAGTTGGGCGAAGAGGTGCCTGCCGATGGGATGCTGCTGGAAGCGGTCAATCTGCAAATCGATGAATCACGACTGACTGGCGAATCGGTACCGGTAGTCAAGAAGGTGATCGACCCTGCATCGACAGCACAGGAAGAGGTTGCCTACGCGGCCAACCAGTTGCTGCGTGGTACCTTTGTGGCGGATGGACGAGGCGTTCTGCAAGTAACAGCGGTGGGCGATCAGACAGACATCGGCAAGACGGCCCGGGCGGCCAGCGAGGAGAACACCGACCTTACCCCGCTCAATAAACAATTGCACAAGCTCAGCCAGTTGATCGGGGTCATCGGTCTGGGCTTTGCTGTCTTCACGTTCTTTGGGCTGCTGTTCCAGGCGTGGGCTGAACGCAAGATCGTACTGCCTGCCGAACAGTGGGCCTTCGTCGGGCTGCTCATTGCGAGTGTCTTCATCGCACTGATTCGTGTCTGGTTGCCGATGGTGTTCAATGGTTTTGAACTGCTCAAGTGGAAAGTGCCGGCACCGGATTGGTTGATGAACGAATCGCTCGCCAACTGGATAGGTGCCCTCTTTGCCGGGGCCATCCTCTTCTGGCTGGGCATCTTCGCCTTCACAAGCCTCGGCTGGATGACTTATTCGCCCAGCACCTGGCTTAGCGGGGTAGCGGCTGAGAAACTGCTGAAGTACTTCATGGTCTCGGTGACGATCATTGTGGTGGCTGTTCCCGAAGGACTGGCGATGAGCGTCACTCTCGCCCTCGCCTACTCGATGCGGCGGATGACTGCCAGCAACAACCTCGTTCGCCAGATGCATGCCTGCGAGACCATCGGGGCAGCTACCGTCATCTGCACCGACAAGACCGGCACCCTGACCATGAACCAGATGCGGACGCATGGCATTCACGTGCCTGCCCTCGTTGATGGCTCTACCTCGACACTGCTGGCTGACTGGCAGGAGAAGCCGGTAGGTAAACTGCTGATGGAAGCGCTGAGCGTGAACAGTACCGCTCACCTCAGCAAAGAGAAGGACGAAGTAACAGCAGTGGGTAACCCCACCGAAGCTGCCACCATCCTCTGGCTTCATGAACAGGGCATTGACTATGCCAGTTGGCGGGTTCGTTTTCGTACCATCCGCCAATGGACCTTCTCGACCGAACGCAAGTACATGGGCACCCTCGGCCAGGCAGATGGGATGGGGGGGGGGATTCTGCATGTGAAAGGTGCGCCCGAGATTATCCTGCAGCTTTGCCAGTCGCACCTGCTCAACGAGGGCAAGCAGCCGCTCAGCGAAACACACAGACAACACATCGATCACGAACTGAAGCATTACCAATTGCGAGGCATGCGAACACTCGGTATCGCCTACTCAGACAGTGCAAGCACCACAGTCAATGACGCCACCAAGCTGGAGGAGCTTGCCCACAACCTTACCTGGCTCGGGTTCTTCGCGATCAATGACCCGATTCGTCCTGAAGTATCGGGAGCCATCGCAGACTGTAGCCAGGCAGGCGTGGGTGTGAAGATGGTGACCGGCGACAACCCGGCGACCGCCCGCGAAATCGCTCGACAGATTGGCCTCTGGTCAACAGCTGACGATTCCGAGCCGGGCAGCTTGCTGAGTGGCCCTGAGTTCGCAGCCATGGATGATGAGCGGGCAGCGACAGCCGTCAAGCAAGTGAAGGTGATGGCCCGTGCCAGACCGTTGGACAAACTGCGGCTCGTCAAGTTGCTGAAAGCACAGGGCGAAGTGGTTGCGGTCACTGGCGATGGCACCAACGATGCTCCGGCCATGAACTTCGCTGATGTGGGTCTGGCCATGGGCAAGACTGGCACGGCGGTAGCCAAGGAAGCCAGTGATATTATCCTGCTCGATGATTCGTTCAAGAGCATCGTCAACGCCATCTACTGGGGGCGTTCGCTCTACCAGAACATCCAGCGGTTCCTCGTCTTCCAACTCACGATCAATCTATCCGCCCTCACGCTGGCTCTCATCGCCGCCTTCGTCACTGGAGGCAGCACGCCCCTGACCGTGATGCAGCTGTTGTGGGTGAACCTGATCATGGATACCTTTGCAGCCTTGGCCTTGGCTACCGAACCGCCTGATCCCGCAGTGATGGAGAAGCCTCCTCGTCAGCCAAGTGATTTCATCATTACCCCGAAGATGGCCTGGACCATCCTTGGCATGGGGGCGTTCTTCGTGGTACTGCTGTGCGGATTACTCTTCTGGTTCAGGACCCAGGGGAGCTTCGATTACGATGCAGCCCAGCAGGTGTTACGTTCGGGTGCCTCCACGGAAGTCGAGAAGGAAGCAGCACAAACAACCCAGCAACACCTTTCGATCTTCTTCACGTTCTACGTGCTGCTGCAGTTCTGGAACCTCTTCAACGTTCGCCGGTTTGGAAGCAGCCGATCGGTGTTCGATAATCCGTTCGACAATCGCTACTTCTGGGCCATCGCTGGTATCATCCTTATTGGACAGTTCATCATCACTCAGTTCGGCAGCTCGGCGTTTTCGACCTATCCCCTAACGCTGATGCAATGGCTGGTGCTGCTGGGAGCAAGCTCGTTGATTCTGGTACTGGGGGAAGGCGTACGGTTATTCAACCGGAGGGGATGACTCGTTTGGGATCTCACACACTAATACGGTACTGTACTCGGATCAACCTGGTTCAAACCTGGGGCAACTGCACGCATGTGGCGGCTGGGGCCTAGTAGAGTTGGATAGATTTCGAAGGTCGCATTGAAGTTGTTCCGCAGTGGATCCCACCCAAGACCCAGGCTGACCTGCAGGTCGGAGCCGGTTCGGGTAACCATGAAGGACTGTCCCAGATTCTGTGAACCACCGAAATCGTACGAGGATGACCAGGTCACTGCGTACTTCGGATTGATCACATAGCTGGTGCTCCAGACGACGGCATTGGTGCCAATCGGTTCCAGGTTGTAGTAGCCAAAGTAGAAGCGGACTCGTTCCGAACGTTCCACCAGAATGCCAGCACTCAGGCTGCGAGCACCACCCGAGAACGGATCAATGAAACCGTTGGCAACAAAACTGGTGCGTTCGCCGATCTGCCAGCTGAAGTTGTAATCAATCAGGCCGAAGGGGTTGCCATAGTTGTCGCGGCCTTCGTTCGGGAAGTAGGAGGCAAAGATGTCGAAGGTCATCCAGTCGACAGTGCGTTCTGCTTCTTCCACACCCCGCTTGGTCTGCCAGCGGTTACGAACACCGAAGCGAAGGTATTCCATATCGTCAAGATTATCAGGCGACCCAAGGTAGCCACGTCGCAGGGCGAACAATTGTGGATCGTAGAGCGGCGAGGTAGCCAGATTGAGATTAGTATTATTGGCGATGCGATACATACGCAAATCGCGTCGAGCCTGATCGGTCGTATCGTCATCCAGTCGATCCAGCAGAGGCAAGCGACGGAAGTCGGTATTCGTCTTGGTCGTGCGGAAGTCGGCTTCCAGACTGACCTTGTGATTGATGCCTCGCACGTTGAAAAAGTCGCTCTGCACATTGGAGTAGAGCTTGGTGAATGGCATGGCTGTCCTGACGCCAAGCCCATACCACGCCTGGCCAGCATCATTACCTGACATGTCGTCAGAGTAGTAGGCCAGGTTCGCTAGAGCATATGGCGTGACGTTGAGTATGCCCAGGTTGATCGGCAATGCCAGTTCGTTCATGAAGCTGAACCGGCTCAGCCAGAACGAATCCCGGTGGGGCATATCACTCGATGGTGGCAAAGGTCGATACCGATCAAATTCGTTCGGAAAGGGAGTGTTGAAGTAGGCATCCGTCAAATCGGTGGAGGCATTGAAGCGATAGAGGCCGGCACTGGCGTGGCCGTAGTAGGTCAACGTGTTGAAGAGATCCTGGCCGATGAGCCAGAGGTCGCCTCGTGGCAACGCAGCACCTTCATTCACCCAGGGGCGAATGTTGGGCTTCACCAGGGCACTGAAAGCGAACTGATCATTCGTGTATTTGAGCAGGCCGAAGGTTTCCTGGTTCAAATCTTCATCGTACTGTCGTTTCCACCATGATTCGTAGAAGTTGCGATCGCTCTGGTAGCCCACTTGCGACTGGAAGGACCAGTGTTCGGTGAGTTCCTGACGATGCCGGAGAGTCAGCAGGCCTCGAATGTCCTGAGGCACTTCGGGTTTACGTAGCCGGCCGAGAGTATCGATGTCGTCGTAATCCCACTGCAGTTGGCCTCGGACAAAAGAATCGTACCGACCGGGGAACCCGAACAAGCCTACACCACTCGATTGGAATTCGGTAATCAACCCCGGCCCGCGTTTACTGAAGAACAGCGGGCTGATAGTCCAGCGAGTGTTGGCAGCCTTGTCGATACCGAAGATTTCGAGAGCATCCAGTTGCACTTCCAAACCTACACCGAAGATATTGCCCGAAACAAACCGAACTCCTTCGAGAGGGCCCAGCGGATCACGCAGATCACCTTCAAGATGGCGAAAAGAGCCGACGGTGCAATCCATGAACTTTATCTTTACGTCATCAGCGGAGCCGAAGATAGCTGCATCTTGTGGACCCGTGGAATGGATTGGATCGAAGGCAGTTGCACCAAATAAACCTCGTTGCGGCATATCACGCAATTGCACATTGAATGTGCCAGACATGACCTTGATGTCCGGATCGCTCGGCAACCGGCTGGCGAAGAAAGTAGCATCGCTGGCCTGGAAATTGTTCAGATCAACCTGGCGTACCTCAGCAGCCTGCACGTGAATAGGCACACGAACGCCAGGCAGGTTGTAGATGAGTTCACACTTGCTCAGCAACGCAGTATTGCGGCCCAGATCGTAGTAGCCTCGATCAGCCAGCACCAGTTGATCGACATTCGCGGATGGCCCGTTCAGTCGACGGTAGCGAATTTCGACATGGCCTTCGAGATAGACTTCGACTTGTTCCTTGCGGAAGTTGCTGAAGTTAGGCACTCCCTGGCCGGGAGCGCCGGTAATACCTTTGGCCCAAATGACCACGCGATCAGCACTGATGTCAATGATGCTGTTTTCATCGCCGGCATACAGGGTGATACCACCCCAGAAGACGGCTGAATACTCGTTGTGATTGCTGGGAAGTACTCGCATTTGCAACGGTGAAGCAGAACGAGGGGAGATGCCCAGGCTATTCGTCCGACTCAATGCGCCGGAAATATCAGGTGTGGAGTTCGGCTGTCCCTGATTGATTTCCTGTTCCCGCTGTTTGATGATCTGCGAGGCAATTCCCGTTTCTGGTGGCTTGGCTGCCTCCGTCTTGATGGGATTCGTCGTGGTTGTGGGTGCAACGGGCGGCGCAGGTACAATTGGCAGTGCTGCTACAACTGGTGGCGATTCCCCTGTGGGTGTATCGAGCGGTGGAGGTGATTTCAGTACAGCTTTGGAACGAACGTAGATCGGATCGGTCGCAGCGGGTTGGCCTGATTGCTTGTCAGGTGCAATCACACGGAGTTCGCCACCAGTCCGCCATTGCAGACTGATGCGTTCGAGAGATCGCTTAGGCTTGCTGTTCTCTTCAAGGGTGACACTGCCTTCACCATAGAGGGTGGCTCGGATTTCCTCGCCCGTACCGGGTTTGCTCATCCACAGGATAGCATCACGCATCTTGATACGGGTTGTCCCACGTTCGATGCTGACATTGCCTTTGGCATAGAGACCATTGTGTGTCTCTTCCGACCAGAATATCACGCGATCCGCATAGATGGTGATGGGCTTTTCAACATCTGCTGAGGCAGACGTACCTTGAGCCGTGGCATCACTTGTGATTGCCAGAGCATAAACCAGAGCCAACAGGGCCAGACCAAAGCAGGCCCGAAGTGCAGGCAAGTGTAGACTCCCTCCCCATCGATGCAGAACGCATCGCGCCCAATCCCTGGGCGGTCCGGCATATGCCAGTTTGTGAGGAGAGTGTCAAGGTGGGCTTTTGCGAGGGTGTTGGAGTACCGCCTTTAGGCGGTCTGGGTGGATTCAGGCGATTGCAGAGCCGGCTAAAGCCGGTACTCCAACGTGCTATCGCTTCGCGGGGAACTTCTGGGCGTAGTCTTCCACCTGACATTGGATCGGCGTGCGGCCTCGGTTACGCCAGACAAGGAAGATGGCAGGCTTGCCGATGGGAAGGGCACTGATGGTGTTGATCGCTTCGTTTTCGTTGCGGATGATCTTCTGATTAATTTCGAGAATGACATCGCCTCGCTGCAAACCTGCAGCGAGCGCGGGGCCATCCGGGCGTACATACTCGACCAGTGCTCCCCAGCCCTTGTCCAAGCCGAGACGTACTGCTTCAAACGGTTCGAGCGAGGTGGCAAGTTGGATACCAATGTAACCTCGTGAGACGTAGCCTTTGTCGAGCAGTTGTTCAGCACACTTCTTGAAGTAGTTGATGGGAATACTGAACGAACAGCCATTACTGCCACCACTGGGTGAGGCAATAGCTGTATTGATCCCCACCACTTCACCTTTCAGATTGATGAGTGGCCCGCCGCTGGAACCGGGGTTGATGGCTGCATCGCTCTGGATGAAGTCCTTGATATGAATGTCGGTACCCAGGCTGACTTGTCCACGACCCAGGGCACTGACGATGCCATGCGTGAGCGATTGACTGAGACCGAATGGGCTACCAATAGCGAGTATCCATTGGCCTTGCTGGAGTTGATCACTATCGCCAATCGGGGCATGAGCTAGCGGCTCAGCTGTCTCCAGAAAAAGCACTGCCACATCGGCAGCGGGGTAGGTCCAGAGTTTCTTGGGCTGCATCAGCTTGCCATCAGCCAGTTGCAGCATGATGTTCTGTGGCGTAGAGCCTTCGACGATATGGTTGTTGGTGAAGACGTAGTAGCCTGGTCGGTTGTCCAGTTTGACAATCACTCCGGAGCCAGAGTCTTCGAGAGGCTTCTTGCCTGGACCGGTCGCTACCTTGCGGGCTTCGATCGAGACAACTGCAGGAGCAAGTTTCTTCGATACGAGTTGAAACCGTTCACTGAGTGCGACGACATCCGTCACAACGGGCGGGGTTTGTGCAGAAACTGAGCTGAGCAGTAAAAAACTGAGCAGTGAAGAGGTCACAAAGCGAGACATTGATCCATCCTCGCAGGCAGAAACAGGACAACCCCCATCATACCAGTTCACCACGCTGACACAGCAGCAGCAGTGGGGAAAGCAGTGGAGATTTGCAAGCGAGGGATGGTTGAACCCCCAAACGAGAACAAGCCGGTCGAATGTGACCGGCTTGCCCAATTGGTAAAGATTTACCAGTTAGTCGTGTTCGAGTGCTGCCAAGTCGAACTTGGTGGGTTCGTCGGAGTAACGGCGAGCGTTATCGTAGACGTTTTCCCAGTTCCCGCGTCGGCTATCCTGGAAGCTGGCCGGGCTGCTTTCCAGTTCACGCTGACAGGGCATGCAATAGACACTGTAAGGCAGTGCATTGAGCCGAGCGACAACGATCTTCTTCTGGCAATGTTCACAGATGCCATACGAGCCGTGTTTCAGCTTCGAGATAGCTTTTTCGATGAGATGCAGCTCGCGTGATTCGATCTCAGCCAGTGAGCTGTTGATCTCTTCAGCGCCGCTGTCGAAGGCAGCATCGGCTTCATCTCCGGTTGCATCGCCAATATTCAGATCGGCCATATCTCGGGAGAGCATGGCGCGGAGGGAATTTCGGCGTTCAACCAGACGCTGATGAAGCTTCAGCAAAGCGTCATTCCGTGCCATGGTTGTACTCCTCTAGGTGATTCTCTTGTTGACCCATTATTCGCTAAACCAGCGAGACAGTTTCAACAAAAGGTGTGGGCTTTGTAAGCAAGCTCTGTGCCAGTCCGAGAGAGATAGTGGGGCTGCAGATACAATTCTTCGGAATCTACCGCAGCTGCTGATGCAGATTGACTTTACAACAGACGCATCGCTCGCTCAAACTTGCAGCAGGTGTAGCACAATAATGTGCCAAGTTGCCTGTTTGGCATCATCCAGCCCTGGAGCACGCAATCGTCGTTCCTGCAAACCTAGCGCATTCCAGCATGATTGCTGCACCAGACAGCAAGAATGAGCGAAAAAACCGGTCAACGAAATCGCTGCCACTCCTATGAGCGGTCGCGTCTACCTGCATAGACGAACGAACCTGGGGAGAGTTCGGTAAATGCGACAATGTTCACCAAGTCATAATGATTGCATCATGCAATACGTCTTCGACGCCTATCTCACTTTTTCTTGATTGTCGTAACACGTGACCTACTCTTGGGTAGGAGGCCTTATGACGACGCTAGATGCTACTTCGTTTCTTGACACACTACAGTTGAGCAAACTGGTCGATACTGAAAAGCTCAACGAAGTCATGGCGAGTTTTACCGGCAACACGGATGACGCCGAGGCTATCTCCCAGTTCCTGATCGAACAGGAGGTCCTCACCGACTTTCAAGCCAAATCGCTTTTGACTGGCAAGCACAAGGGCCTGAAGATTGGCCCATATCTCATTCTCAAAAAGATTGGTGCGGGCGGAATGGGTGTTGTCTACCTGGCTGAGCACCAGAAGATGCACCGCAAGGTAGCCCTCAAGGTCCTTCCGGAAGACCGGATCCATGACAAGCTTGCTCTTGAACGCTTTTACCGTGAGGCACGTTCCGTAGCTGAGTTGGATCATCCTAACATTGTGAAGGCACACGATGTCAACGAGGATGCAGGCATCCACTATCTGGTCATGGAATACATCAATGGCATCACGCTGCATAGGTACCTCGAAAAGAAGGGAACCATGCCGTGGAAGATGGCAGCCAATGTACTCCAACAGGTTTGTCGTGGTTTGCAACATGCCCATGAACGTGGCCTCATCCATCGCGATATCAAGCCTGCCAATCTGCTCATCGATAAGGCTGGTCAGATCAAGATTCTCGATCTTGGGCTTGCACGTTCACTCGAAAAGAAGCACGATAATCTGACCGCTAACCTTTCTGATGGCAAGGATGTACAGGGTTCCATCGACTTCGTTTCACCCGAACAGGCTTTTGGCAAGCAAGTCGATATTCGTGCTGATATTTACAGTCTGGGTGCCACAGCCTACACATTGGTTTCTGGCAAAACGGTTGTCGAAGGCACGCCAGTCCAGAAGTTGTTGCAGCACCAGATGAATATGCCCAAGCCGTTGCATCTTCTCAACAAGAGCGTACCTGAAGCGTTCTCGTTTGTGATTCAAACGATGTTGGAAAAGCAGCCTGAAGACCGGTACGCCACTCCTGCCGATATTCTTACAGCTCTCAAACAGTTTTTGGCTGCACCATCAGCTTCCAATTCAGAACCACTGCTCACGGCGACCTTGCTCGATGAGATGCCTGTCTCTTCAACAGATAACATGAGTCGGACAGCGTTTGAATCAACACAAGAGATGGCCGCACCGAAAACCAAAGCAATCAAGCGATCTTCCAAGAAGTTCAAGAAAAAGAAAAAAGAAGCCTCTGTTAGTCCCTGGGTAATCCTCGCTGCTGTCTTGATCACGATGGTCGGTGCTGGCTGGGGCGGCTACGCCTTGTTATCGAACAAAGGTGCATCGAAGGATCAACAGGCCCTGAAGACGCCACCAAAGAATAATGCATCACCAAGGAATGCCGCCAGGCCTGGAATGGTCAACAATTTCTTCCAAATCAAGCTCACTGAGGGCACAGTGGTGCCTGATATCGTTGGGGAGGACCTGGAAAAGGCAGAATTCCGTCTCTCAGACCATAAAGGTAAAGTGATCCTTCTCGACTTCTGGGGTTTCTGGTGTCCGCATTGTGTCAAGTTGCTTCCATATCAGAACCTGCTTGCTGGGCGGTTCAGGAGCCGTCCGTTTGCGCTTCTGGGTGTCAACACGGACAAAGACGACGCAGCCTTTTCTGAGGGGATGAAAAGGCACTTTATTCAGTTCAAGTCCTTCAAAGATACTTTGCCTGATGGTTCTCAACTTTCCGTGAAATGTGGAGTCTCAGGCTCTCCAACGATGGTCCTGATCGATCACAACAGTGTGATACGCAAGGTATGGGTGGGAACTCCCAACACGGAAGAACTGGATGCTGCCATCGAAGCTGCAGTGAAAAGAGCAGAACAAGACAGGAAGAAGAGCTAGCATCCCTCTCCACTCGTTACCAGCCTCTGGCCAGGAACGCACAGGAAGCCAGCCTCCGGCTGACAGCCGAGACTAGTGACAATTTCTTCCTTCGATGAAGAGAAGTACTCTCACGATTGCCTGCCGGAGGCAGGCGGGCAGTGCGTCCCCGGTTGGAAACTTGAAAACCGGGGACGAGAACATTATTCAACAATCTCCCCTGTACAACTCCCCAAGCCAAGCCGAACGTACCCCTCGCGTTGGCAATACGCTTTCAAAGTGATTACATCACCCAGTTCCAGGAACTTTCGGGTTTCGCCGTTCGGTAGTTGTACCGGTTCGGTTCCCTTCCAGGTGAGTTCCAGCAGACACCCTCGATTGCTTTTCAGAGGCCCCGAGATAGTGCCACTGGCAATCAAGTCACCCGGTCTCATCAGACATCCATTGCTGGCATGATGAGTGAGCATCTGTCCCAGCGTCCAATACATGTCCTGGAAGGCACCTCTGCTCAGCAGCATCGGCTCAGTCATCATGCTGGTTTGCAAGTAGCACTCGACAGTGATGTTGAATGCCCCCTGCCCTGCTACCTGTAAATACGCCAGGGTTGGTACATCGTGGCTGCGAGGAGTTGTTCGGAATGGTTCGAGTGCTTCCATGGTCACCATCCAGGGTGATATCGAGGTGGCAAAGTTCTTGGCTAGGAATGGACCAAGAGGCTGATACTCCCAGCGCTGGATATCGCGAGCCGACCAGTCGTTCACCAGGCACACCCCAACCAGATGCTCGTCAGCCTGGTTGATGGGGATTGCTTCACCGAGTTTGTTGCCTGGGCCGAGGAACACGCCTAGTTCGACCTCGTAGTCAAACTCTGCACTGGGGCCAAACTTGCCTTCGCCCAGTTGTCCATGCGGACGTTTGACAGGCGTACCACTCACTACCAGCGATGACGAGCGGCCATGGTATGCAATGGGCACATGCTTGTAGTTGGGTAGCAGCGGATTGTCAGGACGGAACATGCTTCCCACATTGCTGGCATGATCGATGGAAGCATAGTAATCAGTGAAGTCTCCGACGTTCATAGGGAAGAGCATCTCACACTCAGCCTGGCTGAAGAGCGGTAGCTCTGGCGAACCACTGGCGAGGAGGTTACTGAAGATCGTTCGCAACTCCCGTCGCTGACTGCGAGGCATCGCACAGTATGCATTCAGACTCGAGCCAGTCAACCAGTCGCTGACATCCAGAATGGAATCCCCGATAGCCACGCCGATGCGGGCCATCTCGCCACGTGGGCGAAAGACGCCGAGTGGCAGATTCTGGATCGGAAAGTCAGTGCCGTGAGCGTTGGCACTTGCTACCCAGCTAGTGAGCTTCGGGTCGTGTGTCGCATCCGTCATAACCAACCTCGTGTTTGCAAATCCTGGATGGGCTCTTCAAACGAACAGGAACCGAAAGCATGGGCGAAGTTCAGCCGGGCATCCTGTATCTGTGCAACAGTCAGCGAACAATCCCGCCAATGGGCTGCTTGATCAAAACGAAATGCTGCTGGATCCGTTTCGCTGAGAATGGGGACAATATCGGTCTCACCTTGCCAGGCGAAGGCAGCAGCGAGGAAGACATTGAGGAAGCCATGCATGATGGCCCGTGGTGGATTGGCTTCGTAGGTGAGTGGATACTCAGCACGTATCGGATGATGCAACCCCGCCGTGGCTTTGAAAGGCAGCTTGAGCCGGGCACATTCGAGAATGAAGTGAGCCACACTATCGACACTGGGGATGCCTTCGGGCTTGGAGCTACCTGTCCGTACCTTGGCAAAGATACCCGCTGCCTTCACTTCATTAAGCTGCTCTACCGGCACTTCGGAATAGACTGGCCGAGACAGTTTCACGATGGACTTCGATTCAATACAAGCCGCACGAAGTTCATCCGCATCGCTGAGGACTGATAGTTTGCCGTCGAATGCAGTTGGAACCTTCGGCACATCCGCAGCACTCAACACCAGCCAGCGTAACATCCACGCATGCTCGCTCTGGAGATAGTCTCCAAAGTTGAGAGTTGCCTGGGCAAAGGGTAGCGTCGCAGGGGGAAAGGTACCTGCATAGTCGATGAGATGGGTGAGGAGAGCACGCAGAGCGGGGGAGGGATGGTTCATTGCAAACAAACAGTAGGTTTCAGCCCTGAAAGGGCGGTCGTTAGTAGCCAGGGGCGGAAGCCCCCTGGTAAGTAAAGAAGCAAAGCTTCGAGCCCCGAAAGGGGCGATACAATTCCGTCGTCTAATCCGTCATGGGGAATACTATACCCACACGCTACTGATTTCCTAGTCAGAGACGACCATGCTGTTGCTAATCCTGCTCTGCATCCCCCACAAACTCTGTGCCAAGATCGAACTCCAGGGCGATAAGCTCATCGTCGAAGCCTTCTACGATAACGACATCCCGGCTGAGAATGCCAAGGTGAAGTTGCTTCAGCAACAGAAGACGCTGGCAGAAGCCACGACCGATGATAAGGGACTGTGCACGCTCACCATTCCACCCGCAGGCGACTACCTCCTCGACATCAGCGCAGGTGGCGGCCACCGAACCGAGGTTGCTTTCACCATCGGAGCGGAAGCCGTGGCAGATGCAGGCGACACCAAATCAGGCGTCAGCAACAAACGCTGGTGGGGGACAACTGCGGGAGTGCTTATTATCGTGATAGCCACTGTACTTGGCAGACGGATACTGAAATGAAGTGATGCTTGGCCTTTGCACTTTCGTTTGTCACCGATTACGATGATAACGAACATCAGTGTCACAGGTTCCTTATGCTCCACCTCTTCACTCTCCTCCTCTCTCTCGGTCCAGCCGATGCCTGGACTGAGTTCCGTGGTCCCAATGGTTCAGGTATTGCTCCGCATTCCTCCAAGCCACCGCTCACCTGGAGCGAGACGAAGAACGTCAAATGGAAGACAGCCATCCACGGCAAGGGATGGTCTTCGCCCGTGGTACTCAACGATCAGGTCTGGATCACCACTGCCCCCAAGGATGGCAAGCAGCTTTACGCCATCGCGGTGGATTTGAAGACGGGTAAGATCCTGCACGACATCAAGGTCTTCGATGTCGAGAAACCCGAGTTCTGCCACGATACCAATACTTACGCTTCCTGTTCGCCTGCTATCGAGCCGGGTCGCGTCTACATTCACTTTGGCAGCTATGGCACCGCGTGTCTTGATACTGCTACAGGCAAGAAGCTATGGGAACGGCGCGACTTTTCGTGCGATCACTTCCGTGGCCCCGCTTCGTCGCCACTACTGGTCGATGACCTCCTCATTCTGAGCTTCGATGGCATCGACCAGCAGTACCTGGCTGCGGTCAACAAAACCACCGGGGCGACCGTCTGGAAGAAAACTCGCTCCACCGACTACAAAACCAGTAATGGCGACAACAAGAAAGCCTACAGCACGCCGGGCCTCTTTACGATTAATGGCAAAGTGCAAATGGTCAGCCCCTCAGCGATGGCAACCATTGCCTACGACCCGAAGACGGGTGACGAACTGTGGAGCGTTCGCCACGGTGGTATGAATGCTGCCGCACGGGTGGTGCATGGTCTAGGCCATTTCTACATGACGACAGGCGATGGGCCGACGAACCTGATTGCTGTCCCCGATCAAGGAGCCAGCCAGCGACCGATTTCCTGGACTGTATCCAAGACCGTGCCCAAACGCAGTTCGCCCATCCTCGTGGATGATCTCCTCTACATTAACAGCGATTCAGGCATCATTACATGCCTCGATGCAAAGACAGGAAAAGAAGTCTGGCAGAAGCGCCACGCAGGGAACTTCTGGGCTTCCCCCATCTCTGCTGCAGGCAGACTCTACTTCACAAATGAACAGGGCATGACGTATGTGCTTGCTACGGGGAAGGAGTACAAGCTTCTGGCTGAGAACAAGCTGGAAGCAGGGGGCAACGCTTCGCCAGCTGTGGTGGGCAATGCGATAATCATGCGAAGCAAGACGCATTTGTATTGCTTGGAAGAATAACCTCGTTCACACTCGTCCTCGGTCGGAGACTCGGAGACCGGGGACGAGAATCATATCGCTGCCAGCTTCATCACAAACTGGTTCTGTACTGATTCATTCCGTTGCTTAAGAACGGGTGAGTAGTCGAAGACATTGACCGTCTTCTTATCAGCACAGAATTCGAGGAGGCGTAACCAACCGTCGCCGCCATTAGGCTTCATCTGGAAATTGACAAGTAGTTGGGGCACCTCACGGCCAGCGGGGGTGGAGGTAATCACTTTGCCCAAGCCATCATTCAAGACGTGACCATTCAGGGTAAGAATAAAGTTCTCGTGCTTCGAGATCAGTTGTTCCCAAAGTTCCTGGCCATCGGTGACATCATCTTTCGTTGCTTTGGCCACGGCATAGGCGTGGGGGTTCCACTTCTGGTTCGTACCGTACTTCTTCCAATCGTAACGGGTCTCATCGGAATAGATGAAGGCATGCGTGATTAGGATCACTTCCCGATCTTTGTACTTGGTTACCACCTCATTGGCCCAGCGGACGACATCCTTGCGTGGTCCAAACTCGAGGGCGAGGATGAGAAACCGCCGACCACCAGCATTCAGCAGGTGGTAGTTGTTCTCCACGCGGTCTGGCTCACGATCGTAAACACCAGCAAACGTGGATTGCTTCTGAACTTGACTTAGCGGGAAGTAGTCGTTGATCAACGTTGTACGATCCTTGCAGCCTCCGCCTTTGCTGTAATCGTGGTTTCCTGGACAGAACATGTAAGGCACCTTGCCTTCTAGTTGCTTCATGGCTGCAACGGCATTCTTCCACTCAGCCACGGTGTTGCGATTGGTGATGTCGCCCAGGTGCAAGGTCGCAACAATGTTCCGCCTAGCCTGGTTGTCCACAATCCATTTGGTCTGGGCCAGATAGGTCTTGGGATACTTCTCGCTGTAGTTCTGCGTATCAGGCAGCACTGCCATCGTAAACGAACCGGGTTGGGGGAAAGGCGGTTCGCCGGGCTTCATCACCGCATCGGCATAGGGATCGTCCGCAGCAACACAGGCTGGTATCAGTGAAGTGGCAGCACAACTGCCCAGAAACAATCGGCGATCAAGGATTGGCATGATGATCTTCCAACAGGAGGGATCACCATGATAACGGATCAGTTGTGGGAATGCATTGAAGAATCAGTGAATAAATCGGGAGCGAGGGATTGACGTTACCCAATGGTCTTGTCCAACTTCTTGCGATGCAGACGACGATGATTCCAGCAGACTATTCCACCAGTGACTGCACTCAGTCCCAGCAAGGCCCAAGTGGTTGGCTCAGGAATGGCTGCGACATCAAAACGATACCGGTAAAACTCACTGGTGACGGTGCCACCACCACTAGCAGCGTTGCGCTGACCAGAGAATTGCAGATCAATGTCATAGATGCCTGGCGTGGAAAAGCTCAAGTTGAAGAAATTCTGGGTGCCGCCTGTGTAGATGAAGCTGGTGATGTTGTCGTTGGTGGAGAAAAGGATGGGTGAAGGATTCAACGTTCCCACAGCTGAGCCGAACGTATTATCATTGCCATAGAAAGCAAACTGACCGGGGTTAGAGATGCCAACAGTTGAAAGGGTCACCGTAAACTGGTTGAGTTCAAAAATCGTTGAGGGCACATCAGCGGAAGCAATGCCCATGACCAGTTGTGTATTGGTGTCGCCATTCTGGGGTGTGGCCCGGAACAACTGGTTGGCACCTACTCCAGTGAAATTCCAATCGGGGGTGGGTGGCCTGGTAAAGAGGTGCTGAGGGCCAGCGATACGAAAGCGGGCTCCACCAGGACGATCAAACACGAAGCGATTGAGTGGACTTTCAAAAGATGCACCGTAGATAGTGCTTGTACTCTCATCGTTGATTTTGACATCCCAGGCTGGGATGACATTGCTGTACGATAGTTCGATAAACTGAATCTGCCCTTTGGTCAGCACCGTCTGGGCCGATGCATTCCAGGTGCTGTAAGCGAATATCAACAAGCATAGGTAATAGCGCATATGACACTTCTGAAAAGAGTGTTACCCAGAATAGACGCTTTCAGTGTAGCCAAAGTTCCACTCTGACACAAGAATGACTGAGGCAGACAAGGACTTACGAGACACCAATGCGTTCCTCTCTCCGCATAGGCAATGGTTGTGGCTTCTGGGGCGATAACGTCGATGCTCCCATTCTTCTCGCTCAGCAAGGCAAGCTCGATTACCTGACTCTCGAGTACCTGGCTGAACTGACGATGTCGATCCTGGCCTTGCTCAAACAGCGAGACCCCAATGCGGGCTATGCTCATGACTTTCTGGGGGTGCTAAAGCGGCTCGTACCTACCCTCAAGCTGCAGCCTCAACTGAAGATCACAACCAATGCTGGCGGTATGAACCCCGGATCGTGTGGTAAACAAGCCCGGGCCATCCTGCAAGCGGCAGGGCTTGATCACTTGAAGATCGGGGTGGTGACAGGCGATGATATCTTTCCACGTCTAGATGAACTCATCGCAGCAGGCCATCCACTCACCAATCTCGATACTGGCGAACCCATCTCGGAGGTACGGGACAAGATCGTTTCCGCGAATGCCTACCTGGGTTCGAATGCTATTGTGGAAGCCCTGCAAGGTGGAGCAAACATTGTCATCACCGGGCGGGTGGCGGATGCCTGCCTGACAGTGGGGCCAGCGATCCATGAGTTTGGTTGGAAATGGGATGACTGGGCCAGACTCAGTGCAGCCACGGTCGCGGGGCATCTTATTGAATGTGGAGCACAGGCCACCGGAGGCTTGTGGGAACACTGGGATGAAACGCCCGAATTTGCCAACATAGGCTACCCCATTGCCGACTTCACTCCCGATGGGGAGTTCATCATCACCAAGCCGGACGGCACCGGTGGCGTCGTCAGCAGGCAGACCGTGGTGGCCCAGTTACTTTACGAAGTGAACAACCCGGCTGCTTATTACACGCCTGATGTCGTCTCAGACTTCACCAGCATCGATGTAGAGGAAGTAGGCACCAACCAGGTGTTGATATCGAAAGCGAAGGGGCAACCTGCACCGGACAAACTGAAAGTCTCTATCGCCTACCGGGATGGCTTCATGAGCAGTGGCATGCTCGCCATCTACGGCAAGAACGCAGCCGAGAAGGCAAGGAAAGCAGGCGAAGTCCTCCTCGCCCGCCTCCAACGAGCCGGCCACACCTACGCTAGAACTAACATCGAAACCATCGGAGCAGGCTCAGTAGTTCCTCTCTCCCCAAGTCAGTCCCCCCTCGCCCCTATGGGGAGAGGGGCCGGGGGTGAGGGGCTTGGTACTGGAAGTACAGAAGTCATGCTTCGCGTCACCGTCCACGATCCGAACAAAGCCGCCGTCGAACGCTTCACCAAGGAATTCGCCCCGCTCGTCACCGCTGGCCCGCCCGGCACCACAGGCTACACCACTGGCCGACCGAGCGTCCGCGAAGTCTTCGCTTACTGGCCGAGCCTGATTGACCGGACAGCCGTCACCGCGAACCTGCACTGGGAGTAATCATGACCGACACCATCCCCCTCGCGGACATCGCCCACAGTCGCTCAGGCGACAAAGGCAACCACGCCAACGTGGCCATCATCGCCTTCAACCAGACGGGCTACGACTGGATAAAGAAACATGTGACCGTGGAAGCAGTTGGCACCTACTTCCAGAACCTGGGTGCGAGCCGAGTGGAACGCTTCGAAGCAGCCAACGTCTGGGGCCTGAACTTCATGCTCTACGATGCCTTAGCCGGCGGCGCCAGCCGTTCGCTACGGATCGACACGCAGGGGAAGGCCTTGGGGCAGGCAGTGCTGGCGATGCGGATACCGAAGCCGGGGAATGTGGGGGAGATGCAGGCAACTGCCTAGCAAAAGCACGCGGAAATGCTGTAGAATGAGCGAATAGCACAACGGAACGTGACCATGCAACGCATAGAATCGCTGGACATTAAGAACTTTCGCGGGATCAAGGAAGGTCACATTGAAGGCTTTGCGGACGTGAACGTTTTGGTGGGACGGAATAATTGTGGCAAGACGAGTGTGATGGAAGCTATTATTCGCATTTGCCAACATTATGGGCTTATGCAAGATTTGCTACTTCGCGATGTAAGCAATTACTGGATGCAGACCAGAAAAAAATCACAAGAACACTTAACATTTAAGCAAGTTGCCAAAGAAGCAGTCTTACTCTCAATGAAGATCATGAATGAGACTCTAGTTGCCTTCTCAAAGAGTGTTGGTTCACCACTCGATCACAGCAATAAGAAGAGTCCATTTGCTTCAAGTGCATTTTTCCTTTGTCCGCAAGATACTAATGACAACACCATTGAGCATCGTTTTTGGCCACAACTGTTATCAAATAGATCCGACAAACTACTGACATCTACTCTTAATAATGTGTTTGGATTGAAGGCTGAAACCTTTCAGATGTTGCCGAGTGGTCAACTCATGGTTTTATTCGATGACTACAGCGTTCCACTGGATCTACAAGGCGATGGTACGCGTACCGCATTGCGTACGATGATGATATTATCCGTCATGAAGCAAACAGTGCTCATGCTTGAGGAACCAGAATGTTATCAGCACCCAGGATCCCTTGAACGTTTTGCAGTTGCACTGTGCAAACTCGCCAAGCAGCGTGAAGTGCAACTCATGATTTCTACACACAGCATCGAATGCGTTAAAGCTTTCATCAAAGGCGCAAAAGAGTCAGAATCCGAAGGTGCCCTATTCCACCTCAAACTGGAAGACGGCATTCAACAAGCCAGGCGTTTGGACTCAGATGCCATCGAAACATTGAATGCTACGGGTGTTGATGTGAGGTACCTTGATCTTTATGCCTGATCATAAAAAAGTTACGGTCTACTACGAAGGTGATGATGATAAGGCGTTCCTGGAAAAACTTCAGGAAAATCATCTGCTTTATGATCACTGGCAAATTGTCAAACGCGATAAGAGTTCACATCCAGGCAAGGATGGCTTGATCGGTCAGTTGATTCCATTTGTTTCCCCAATCAATGGCATTGATGGCAAAGCTGTGGTCTTGATTGATCTGGATAAACAAAATCGTGCAGCGCTATTTGATTGGTTCCACCGAGAAATTACTCAAAAGGCTGGCGAGCATGTCGTTGTCACGCAAGATCGCCAATTGCGGGTGTGTTGCTATAACTTGACGGCAAATGGACGTGCAGGCCATGTAGTGCTTGTTCCTGTCGGTGATCCGGATGATATCGACTTCATTGCAAAGTATGGCATTAAGTCACATGCATTGGATGACTGGACTTTTAAGCTCATCCTCCAACAGGATATCTACAGTAGCATTAGCGAATTTGGAGCAGTGACTTATGATCTGGCCTGCAAGAAGTATAGCGAGGTTGCAGAACTGTTTCGTAGTAATGGACTCGAAGTCTATAAAGCCAAGTCATATTTGCAGATATTGAGAGCACTTGCAGCCACTCAGCCGTCGTCAGCCACGATCACTGGCAGGATCGTTGGCAAGGCTATTCAGACGAAGGGTACTGAAGCTTTCAAGGCGTTGATTCATCCTTTCTACGATGACTTAATACAAGCTAATCTGATTCTCGACAGCATCAGCAATTCGACTGCAACTACTACATCTTCAACGGGGTAGTGCAATGGATCGAACCAACCAATACCGACACATCGTCAAGCGGATCATAGATGACTATGCCTCCGTGCCACCTTCAAATGGGGACATCGAATCCGAAGTGGTGGTGGATGATAAACAGAATCATTTTGAAATCATGCACATCGGTTTGGATGGGCAGCGACGAGTGCACGGATGTGTTGTGCATGTTGACATCAAGGACGGTAAGGTCTGGGTTCAACACGACGGCACTTCGGAACCCATTGCGGAAGAGCTTCACGCAGCAGGCATTCCACGGGAAGACATCGTCCTTGGCTTTCATCCCCGAGAAGTCCGTAAACATACCGCATTCGCCATTGGCTAGGAAACATGTCTACACCAGTCATCCTCATCGAACACCACCCGTTAGCCACCATCATCAAGATCAACCGCCCGGAGCGGCGGAATGCTCTCAACCGGGAGTTGGTGGTTGCTCTTACTGATGCATTCAAAGCTGCACTTACGGATGCCAGCCGTTGTGTGATCCTTACCGGAGTCGAGAAGGCCTTCTGTGCCGGGATGGACTTGGCGGAATTGAGCGAAACCCTCGATAAGCCTGACGAAGCCCAGCGGGTGCATGAAGATGCAGGTAGGCTCTCCACCCTCTTTGAACTCATCTACAGCCACCCTAAACCTACCATTGCTGTAGTTAACGGGGCAGCGGTTGCGGGTGGTGCTGGGCTTGTCACCGTCTGCGACCTCGCCATCGCTGACCCCGGTGCCAAGCTAGGCTACCCCGAAGTGAAGCGTGGCCTGGTCGCTGCGATGGTCATGCCACATTTACTTCGCCACGTTGGCGAACGGGCTGCGCGTGATTTGTTGCTCACCGGCAGACTGATCGATGCTTCAGATGCTTACCGCATGGGGCTCATCAACGAAGTGGTTCATTCCAACCTCACCCCGAACGACATCGCTGCAGGCATCCCACCTAACAAAACCGCCCTCGACCGGGCACTGGAGATAGCTAAGGAACTGGCCGAGAGTTCTCCCAACGCCCTTACCATCACCAAGCGATTGCTGGCCGAATGTCGCACCGGTGCTGCAGCCAACTCCGGGCTGGCCAGAGAAAGTGCCGATGCCCGCCTCCACATCGAAGCCAAATCGGGACTGAAGGCCTTCCTGGACAAGAAGCCGGTGCCTTGGATGAGGTAATATGCGTGCTGATTGAAGCGACCTTAAGTCGCAACCTGGTAGTCACTTATCCAAATCGCTGGTTGACAAGCGAACAAGGGTCGCGTAGTCTCTGCCTGATGACGAGTTCTCCCCTCAAGGACAGGACAGAACGTAATGAACAATGGTAACATGCGGCTCTTCATTGCATGCTTCATCGCACTGATAGCCACGTCGTTTGGCTTTATCGTCCGTGCCCTCACCATGGATACCTGGGCAAAGGAATTTGGACTCAGCGCTACACAGATGGGCGAGATTAGTGGTGTGGGACTGTGGCCTTTCGCCATCAGCATCGTGCTGTTCAGTCTGATCATTGACAAGATCGGCTACGGCAAAGCGATGTTGTTTGCCTTCGTTTGCCATATGGCTTCGATTGGCATCACCATCTATGCCTACAAATTCACACCAACTGCAGGTATGGCTGCTGCCGACGCTGATTCAATGCGGAATTCGGCCTACTGGACACTTTACTTTGCTAACTTCATCGTGGCGCTCGCCAATGGTACCGTCGAAGCAGTGATCAATCCCGTGGTAGCTACCATGTTCTCACGGGATAAGACGAAGTGGTTGAACATCCTCCATGCCGGTTGGCCCGGCGGTCTCGTCCTGGCTGGTGTGCTCATGATCGCTCTCAAGACTTATGCACCTGAACTGCGAATCATCCCTGATGCTCCTACCTGGACAACCCGAGTGATCATCCTGGCCATTCCCGTGCTGCTCTACGGTTTGCTGATGCTCGGCTGTACATTCCCAGTCAATGAACGAGTGGCAGCAGGTGTCAGCTTCCGTGATATGCTCAAGGAAGTAGGCTTCCTCGGTGCTCTCGTCGTTACTTCACTCATCGTCTTTGAAGTGACCCGAGTGCTGGAAAGCATGGAGATGGTCAAACTCTTCAGTGGCCCACAGTGGGCAAATGAGTTCTACAACCTCAAGCTAGGCAACTTCCAGCTCAGCATTGATAACAAGCTGGCAACGAAACTTGGGATCATCCTGGGCATCAGTTTGCTCTTCGGACTATGGGTCCTCTCACTGGGGCGGTTCCTGTTCTTCTTCCTGATGCTGATCATGATCCCGCTGGCCATTACCGAACTGGGTACGGATAGCTGGATCACCAGCTTGATGGAACCAGAAATGGCAACTCTCGGTGTGAACTGGGGTATCGGCAAGCTTGATCCTGCCTGGCTACTCATCTACACCTCAGCCATCATGTTGATCCTTCGACTCTTCTTCGCTGGTCCCATCGTTCACAAGCTGACACCACTGGGATTGCTGGCAGTAAGCTCCCTGATCGCAGCAGTGGGCTTGATGGCACTCTCCATGAGTACAGGTATTATGATCCTGGTTGCTGCCACACTGTATGGCGTCGGCAAGACCTTCTTCTGGCCTACCATGCTGGGTGTGGTCGCTGAGCAGTTCCCCAAGGGTGGCGCACTGACACTGAACACCATGGGTGGTGTGGGTATGCTCGGCGTGGGTGTTCTGGGTGGTGCCTTGCTGGGCAATATCCAGGATCAAACCATCGACCGACAACTGAAGGGGCAGAATGCAGCCTTGCATGCCAAGGTTATGACTGATTCCCGTCCCAGCCTTTTCGGCGCCTACCAGGCCATCGATGCCAAGAGACTGGAAGCAGCCTCTGCTGAAGATCAGGCTGCAGTGAAAGCCATTCAGGATGGCGCCAAGAAGAGTGCCCTGTTCTCCACTAACAGCATCTCGGTGGTCGTCTTCCCGATCTTCATGTTCCTGTGTTACATCATCCTGATCCTCTACTTCAAGGGACGTGGTGGGTACAAGGCTGAACTTCTGCCTACGGGACAACCAGCCGGTCTCCACTAACAGACGTGTCGTAACAACACAGAGGGCCCACGGCGATGCTGTGGGCCTTTCTCATATAGCGGAACTCGCCAAGAGTTCCGTCGAGATCAAGAATGGTCACTTTCCCCACCTTCCGGACCATAGAAGAACACCCACGTCGCAAAGTCATCGCTGAAGTCTTCAAACCGATGAAACACACCAGCTGGTACGAATAACACCTCCCCGGGCACAAAGGCTTGCCTGTTCTCGCCATTGATGAAGTAACCTGTACCAGAAATGATCACATACACCTCATCCCGCGAGTGAGGCTTCTGCCTATCTACCTTCCGTGGTCGATAGATTTCCACCGCCAGCGAGCCATGCGTAAAGAGTTCGATGAACTCCTTGCCGGGATGTTGGTCAAGAAGGGCAATGGCGCTTGTGGGGGTGAGGCTTATTTGTGGATTCATTGTTAGCCTTCATCGTGATCCATCTTGTTCAAGAAATCCATGGATCCATGTCTGATTCGGAGAATGCGTATTTCATCATTTTGAACGACAAATAGAACTCTATACCTGCCACGTCGTTTCCCAATGATGTACTGTTTTAACTGAATATTGAGGTCTTCAGCTTCCGGCGCTAATGGGCACGATTCTGCGAGGTGTTCCAACTTGGCCAAAGCGATGATAAAGCGTGACTTCCACTGCTCTGCAGCAAACTTAGAGTATTCGGCTAACCAGTCATATGCAGACTGTAGTTCTTCTAGGGCTTGGTCCGTAATATGGATTGTCATTTGGTTTTACGCATATTTTTCTTCCCAAGTTGGTTGAATGCTTCCTCTATGGGGGTCGTCTTGCCATCAATTGCTTGCTGATAACTGGTGCGTAAAAATTCCAAGTGTTGTTCATACAAGGCCTTTTCCATCATTTCCTGATAGCTGTCTGCAGTTTGAACAATCAGTTCTGCCTTGCCGTTGACTGTCAAAACCACAGGCTGATGCGTCTTTCGCAACTGCTTCATGAATTGTCCGGTGTTGCGTTTGAAATCACTTAGTGAACGGATGTCGCGACTCAAATGGATCATGGTACCCTCGCATCAAATATGGCGCAAATTAAATGTTACAGTAAGGCAATCGTCCAGTCAATAAGCAGATCCTCAGGCTCACAAATAGGCGAAGTTATAGTGCCTGATGAATTCAATGAGATACTTCCACTCTAGCCTCTCCCCACACCTCATGTAAGAAGAGCTAGACCAGTTCTCATTCAATGTATCAGTGGCACAGACAAGAATGTCTGTGCCACGCTCCAATGATTTGAGAAAGGACTGATACTCTCTCCCGAAGGCTCCTCTCCATGCGTGCATTGGTTCAGAAGATACAGGACGAAGCCAGGCAGATTGCGCTCGGTGGTGGCAAGAAGGCCATCGAACGACAGCACGAAAAGGGCAGGCTCACCGCTCGTGAACGTATTGCCAAGCTGTGCGACCACGCAGGCAAAACACCCAAGTTCCTTGAACTGGGCCAGTGGGCGGCGTGGGGCATGTACGAAGAATGGGGCGGGGCACCTTCTGCTGGCGTAGTCACTGGCGTGGGAACGGTTGAGAACCGCCGGGTGATGATCATCGCCAACGATGCCACGGTGAAAGCAGGCGCCTTCTTCCCGATGACCGCCAAGAAGGTGCTGCGAGCTCAGCGGATCGCTCACTCGAACCATCTGCCACTTGTGTACCTCGTTGATTCCGCTGGTGTCTTCCTGCCGTTGCAGGATGAAGTCTTCCCCGATGAGGACGACTTCGGCCGCATCTTCCGCAACAACGCTGTCTACTCTGCCGAAGGTCTGCCTCAGTACTCAGCTATCATGGGTAACTGTGTCGCAGGTGGTGGCTACCTGCCCGTGCTCTGCGATAAGCTTCTGATGACCGAAGGTTCAGGCCTCTACCTCGCGGGGCCTGCACTCGTCAAGGCAGCTATCGGCCAAACGGTCGATCACGAAGACCTGGGCGGAGCCAAGATGCATGCCAGCATCAGTGGCACTATCGACTTCCGTGAAGAGAACGATGAAGCGTGCCTGGCCCGGCTGCGTCGTCTGATCGCACTGCTGGCCACCAGCTATGCGGTACCCACTACGACGTACGATGGGCCGACCAAGGAAGTGGAAGGCATCAACACCATCCTCGATATCGAAGGTCGAAAGGAATACGACATCCGCGACATCATCACAGGACATCTCCTTGATGGTGGTGTCTTCGATGAGTACAAAGCCGAGTTCGGTCAGACCCTCGTCTGTGGCTACGGCAAAATGGGTGGTATGCCTGTAGGCATCGTGGCCAACCAGCGCAAGCGAAGCAAGAACTCCAAGGGTGCTCTCGAGTATGGCGGCGTGATCTATGTCGATGCAGCTGACAAAGCCGCCCGCTTCATCATGGACTGCAACCAGACCCGCACCCCGCTCCTCTTCCTGCAGGATGTGAACGGCTTCATGGTCGGCCGCGATTCCGAGCAGGCAGGCATCATCAAAGCCGGTGCCAAGCTAGTTAATGCGATCTCGAACAGCGTGGTGCCGAAGATCACCCTCATCCTCGCCGGTTCCTACGGGGCAGGCAATTATGCCCTCTGTGGCAAAGCCTTCGATCCCCGCTTCATCTTCGCCTGGCCCACGTGCAAGTATGCCGTCATGGGTGGAGCCCAGGCTGCCAGCACACTGCTCGATGTGCAGGTCTCGGCACTGAAGCGTCAAGGCAAAGAGCCCGAAGCGAATGAACTCAAGGAGTTGCGAGAAAAGGTGAAAGCAGCCTACGACGAAAAGACCGATGTCCGCTATGCCGCATCCCGTCTCTGGATCGATGGTATCATCGATCCAGAGCAGACAAGGGAAGTGCTCATCGAAGCTTTCCAGATAGCCACCCGTGTGGATGAAGGCAAACCGTTCAAGACGGGCGTACTACAGGTATGATGGATGAATTGCGAGAAACATCATGGCCAACAAAGCAGTTGTGAAACCTTCCATCTCTAATGAGTCCGTTGTCAAAGCAACAGGCAAGAACTGGAAGCAATGGTTTGCCTTGCTGAAGAAGGACAAGGCACAGACCATGCCTCATAAAGAGATCGCCAAGCTGGCTGCTGATTATGGGGCGGGCATGTGGTGGGCGCAGATGGTCACCGTGGAATTCGAACGGGTGCATGGGCTTCGTGAAGTCCATCAGAAGTGTGATGGCACTTTCGCCGCCAGTGGTAGCATCACTATCGCAGTTCCACTCGAATCGCTCTATCAGGCCTGGGCGAACGAGAAGCAGCGTGAGAAGTGGCTGCCTGCTGCTCCCATTCACATTCGCAAAGCGAACCTGAACAAGTCTCTGCGCATCACCTGGGATGGCGGGCCCAGCAGCGTCACCGTCAACTTCTACAGCAAAAGTTACGCCAAGTCTCAGGTCACGGTCGATCATGAGAAGTTGAAGAACAACACCGAAGTAACACGCAAGAAAGCCTACTGGAAGAAATCGCTCCAAGCCCTCAAGCAACTGCTTGAGGAAGCATAGACTAAAGGCAACTCTCTGAGGTGTTCACGATGAAGACGATGATCGAACGCTTCCGCCGCTGGTACGATCATGAACGAGACAGCAACGCCAAGTGCCTGGTCATGCTGGCTTCGGTGCCTGAAGAGAACCGAAGCAACCTGTTCTACCAGAAAGCCATCGACAAGATGGCCCATCTCGTCGCGGCCCGGCAGCGATGGCTCTATCGTCTTGGTATCTCTCCCACGCTGCCAGAGATCTTCCCCAAAGAGACGAAGCTGAGCGATCTGCCTGCCCAGGTCGAATCGGTAGAGCATGCCTGGGTCACTTACCTGAGTACACTTGATGATGCCAAGCTTGCCGAGAAGGTCGAGTTCACTGGTCCAGATGGCAAACGATTCCGATATGACCTGGAAAGCCTGCTCACCCAGGTGAACGGACACGCCTGGTACCACCGAGGTCAGATTGCGATGCTGGTGAATGAGGTGGGCGGAAAGATGGTGGATACGGATTACATTTTCTTCCACCGGCCGGAGGTGGTGGGATAGACTTCTCTGCATGCTCTGCGTTTTTCCTCTGTGTCCTCTGCGTTAAGAAGACAGAAACGCAGAGAGCACAGAGAAGTCATTCGCAGAGGCCGCAGAGAAGAGCAAGTAGAGTCGACGTATGGATTGAGTAATCATGAACGGCAACACTCCTGAAACTCTTCTTGAACTCCGCGGGTGGAAGCCCAATGCACAGACGATGACCTTTATCTATTTCGCAAGGGAGTTGTCCGGGGTCGATCTAAGAACGGCAAAAGACTTACATGACCGACTCATCAAGCAAGGCAAAGTGACTTTCCGGAACATTGATGCAACGGGAATACAGCTGGCACAAAGGTATCTACTTCATAATCTTGTAGACGAAGTCGTCATTTTTGCTGCAGATGTCAGTCAGACACCATTACCCATGCCGCAACCTCCAGCAAAGCTGTTCTGCCCGAGTTGTCAGGCACAGTTGAAGCACCATTTTGAATGCGATTCCTGTAACTGGCTGGGGTATCCCAGTAAGCGTGATTTTTGGGGCAAAGCAGGAGCATGTTCTCGATGCGGGTTCAGTTATCGATTTGATGGCAAGCGTTGTTCTCACTGTGGGAATGGGAGCGTTTCTACTGCTGAACCGCAGTAGCCAACTTGCAGTTTAATACTTGCGGAGATTGTGAGTTCAAAGGGTTCAACACGATTTAGAACCCCTCACCCCTATCCCCTCTCCCCGGAGGGAGAGGGGAACAGATTCTGACATCCGCGCCTGATTCTCGGTGGATGCTCTTCCGCCCGCAGACTACCATGCCTGCATGAGCAAATTACCACCTCGTGAAGAACTCTTCGTGGCCCATCGAAGGCGCGATCCGGCTTACAATGGCATCTTCTTCCTTGCAGTGAAGACGACGGGGATTTTCTGTCGGCCTACCTGCCCTGCCCGTCCGCCTTTGGCCAAGAATATCGAGTACTATACCAGCGCACGGGAGGCGCTCTTCGCAGGCTATCGGCCTTGCAAGCGTTGTAAGCCACTCGCCACCAGCGAGCAGCCTGAGTGGGCGGCGAAGCTCATTGCGGATGTGGAAGCTCATCCCGATGTTCGCATCACCGAGTACCAACTCAAGCAGCGTGGTGTCGATCCCGCTACCGTTCGCCGATACTTTCAGAAGGAATATGCGATGACTTTCCAGGCCTATGCCCGTGCCCGCCGATTGACCCATGCCCTCAGCAACATCCGCAATGGCAGTAAGGTAGATGATGCGGTCTTCAGCAGTGGCTACGAATCGCACAGTGGCTTTCGCGATGCGTTCAGCAAACACTTCGATACAACCCCTGCGGATGCAGAGCAGAAGGACTGCATTCTGCTCCACTGGATTCCCAGCCCACTGGGGCCGCTGGTAGCTGGGGCAAATAGTGATGGCATCGTGTTGCTCGAATTCACTGATCGCCGAATGATGGAGACCCAGATCAAAACCCTGCGTCGGCTCTTTGGTGTGCCTTTGCTGCCAGGCACTAACGCACTCCTGGTACAGTTGGAACGGGAAATGAAAAACTACTTTGCTGGCACCCTCAAACGGTTCACGGTCAAGCTCAGCTACCCGGGTACGCCGTTCCAGCAGAACGTCTGGAAGCATCTGCTGAAGATACCGTACGGGCAAACGCAGTCGTATCAGCAGCTTGCCACCGCTGTGGGAACACCTGGGGCGGTGCGGGCGGTGGGAACGACCAATGGCAAGAACCGCATTGCTATCGTCATCCCGTGCCATCGGGTGGTCAACAAGAATGGCAAGCTCGGTGGATACGGTGGCGGACTGAGACGGAAGGAATTCCTCTTGCAGCTCGAAGGTACTTCGCTAGACTCACTCTATGAAGCAAAGTAACATCCGAATCTTTGGTGAACGGGTCGCTGCGGTTGACTATCAACTCCGTCCCGGCAGCTATGTGGTCATTCAGCATGATGGTGCCATCGCTATCGTGAAAGCCACGGGAAGCTTCTGCTTTCCCGGTGGTGGGCAGGAACCAGGCGAGACACCTGAGGATGCTGCTGTCCGCGAGTGCTGGGAAGAAATTGGCCTACGAGTCAAGCTCATCAAAGTGCTAGGCCACGCCGATCAACTGGCGTACGGGATACCGGAACAGCGATACTTCCACAAACAGTGTACCTTCTTCCTGGCCGAACTGGCCAACGACGAACGGGGTACCGGCGAAGCAGATCACGTGCTGCACTGGATGAGCCGTGAGCAGGCTCTGGAACAGTTGGTACATGAGAGCGAGAAGTGGGTGTTACGGGAGTTGTGTGGTTAATCTAGTCCCACAAAAACCAGCCAGAATCCACCCACCAGTCCTCGTCGCTGTTGGTTACTTTTCTCAAGAAGGCACTGAGTTGGCCAGTGTGATGCATGATGTGGCGAATGCTGTACAAGTGCAGTTCGCCACGGGAGAGTGACAGCCAGTCGAAGCCAGCAGGTTCCCGGAGTGATTTAGATGTTTCTGCAGAAATGGTTCTGTCCGCCTTGTTGTAGCAATGGCCCAAGTACGCCAGCGATTCATCTCTCGATAACCCAATGCAGCTTTCGGTACCAACCCGTTCACCGCTGATCCATCGAGGAGACCTTGTCTGGTTGTATACCTCGACGGAGAGTGAGAGATACAAATCTACGTGATAGAGAGTGTGGTAGACGATCTGGTGAAAGTTCCCTCTACCAACTTTGGATTCCCAGTGTTCTGAAGGACACTCAACAATGCATTTTTCGAGCATGCATAGTGCTGCGTCGAATTGGCCTGTCAGGATGGTTTTGAAGTATTCGAGCATGGGGTTAATGTGCTTATTCTTGCGGTGAACCCAATGGTGGTGCAGTCCCAGATGGAGGAGATTCGGGCAGTTTCTCCAATTGCAACTCATCCTTGACCTTGATGACACCAATGGTTTCGCTGGCGAGTCGTAATGCTCGTTCTTTCAGCGATTCTGATTTGAGCTTGCCCACGAGCACCACATCTTCTGCGTCCATGATCACGTCAATCTTCACCTCGGCCAGTTCGCGATCCCACTTCAGCCGATACTCAACGCGGGCTTTCACATCGGGCACTGGTTCCGTCTTGGGGGCTGCATCGAGCAGCGTGCGACCCAGTTCGTCCCAGGTCTGTACCGCTAAGGTTGCAGCACGGTCGTAGGTCTTTTCCCCCACCCGGCGGACCTTCTCGGCATCAGCTTCAGCACAACCAGCGAGCAGTACGAGTGAGAGAAGCAGCAACGAGCGCATGATGCATACCACGATGATGAGACGTATCTCCAGCATCGCCCTAGGCTGTCTGCAACTTGATGTGAATGGAACTAATCCTGACGAACAGCTTTGAGCAGACGAGGTAAACCCGCTGGATCCGGCATAACTGATACTGCGCCGTACCCGCCTACTTTCCCGACGAGTTCTACCACGGTCTTGCCTTGATCGTAGCCAATTTCACAGAGCAGATGCCCTCCTTTCGACAGCACGGGCTTGGCTTCGTTTAACAAACGTTCGATCACCTCAAGCCCAGTTGCTCCACCATCGAGCGCGAGGTGCGGTTCAAAGTTGCGAACATTGATCGGCAGGTTCTTCACCACTTCACTGGTGATGTAAGGGGGATTCGACACGACGAGATCAAACGTCTCGCCTGCGACGGGTTTGAGTAAGTCACCCTGCAGGAACTTCACCTTGCTACTTAAGCCCAACTGTTCAGCGTTCTTCTGGGCCACAGCCAGTGCCTCAGGGCTGATATCAATCGCTGTCACCTTCGCATGAGGCAGGTGCTTGGCGAGGGTGAGAGCAATCGCTCCGCTGCCGGTACCGACATCGACAATACGAGGCGCGGACATGGGCTTGGCAATGCGGATAGCTTCGAGTACCAGCAGTTCGGTTTCAGGACGGGGGATGAGGACAGCCGGGGTAACGCTAAGCTTGATGTTGTAGAACTCTTTGAAGCCAACGAGGTAAGCCACCGGGCAGCCATCGACCCGCTTCTTGACTAGTTCCCGGTACTTCTGCCTGACTTCCTCGCTGGCCACTTCTTCAAAGCGAGTATAAAGGGCAATACGCTGGCAACCCACGACATGGGCCAGCAGCACCTCCGCATCGAGTCTGGGACTGTCAGCCTGTTTGTCTTTGAGGAAGTTCGAGGTCCAGACGAGGAGTCGGCCTAACGTCCATGGTTCAGCGCTCACGGGCAGTTCCTCAAAGTACCCATCTCGCTCCGCGAGATGTTCGGAGAAATGTCACGCTACCCAGTCAATGAATACTGTTGTGAGCGTGAACGACCGAATGATTGCATCCAGCACGAACAACTGACACCATTACACTACTCATCTCTCTCCATCAGATGAAGAGTGTACAGTTCAAATTTGTCAGTTAGTGAAACCGCAACCAGGTAGCTGTGCTTCGAGGTACAGCTACCAATGTGCCGCGTGACATCTTCTCAGGCATCTCGGCGGAGCGAGATGGGTACTCTGCATTACAGATATCCCAACCCGCGAAGCAAAGCAAAGATCGCTGCTGCCATGGCAACACCGATGAGGGTGAAGAGCACATCGCGACCTATGCCTCGTCCATTGGTGGGCATGATGGCCTGACTGAGGAACTGCCATTGCCTCTTGGCAGGGCGAGGCCACTCGGCAAGGCGGACGTTCATGTCCTCCCAGGCTTTCTTGCCCCCACGCCGGACCATGTTCTCGACCAGCGAGTAAGCTTCAGCTTCGAGACCTTCGGTTTGGGAATTGAGGACATCGGAAGGCGTACCATCGAGAGCGACAGCCAGGAAGGCCTGTATCTGCTCAGGGTTCTTCCAGAAGTTCTTGTTCTCCTGACAGAGCTTCAGGCACTCCCGATAGAGATGGGATGGGCCATTGAAGATGGGCCCCCAGTTAAGCAAAAGCCCAACGAGATCATCCTGGAAGGTAGAACCTCCCATGCTCGAGAGCGCTGCCCGCAGCAACTGTTGGCTCATCGCTGGGCCAAAGAGTTTGGGTTCAAGCTGCATGGCTTTGGCGATGGCATCGAGTTGATCGGGACGAACTGTTGGATGTTCGAGATAGCGTTGCACCTTCAGCAGTGCAGAGAGCCGTTCCTGAACTGACCCACTGATGCCAGCCTTGCCTTCGAGTGCCACGAAGAACTGCTTCATGGCATCATCGCGAAGCAGTTCGCCTGCCTGTCCATCGAGTATCTGAGCAACCAGACGGTCGAGGTTTCCCTGCCCGCCCAGTCGTTCGAGGAGGGCGCTACCATGCTGCTTGATGAAGTAGAACGGATCGATGGCGGGTTTGCCTTGATCGAGCGCAACACCGAGGGCATGATTGAGGAACGGAGCGGAAACCGGCGGATCAAGCTTGATCACATCCGAAAGCCAGTTAGCTGTAGGGGACTTGGTCATCAGCAACGCGAAGAGTTCATGGGCTGTGGTTTTGCCTTCGTTGCTGCCCAGTAGTTGCTGAATCACCGAGAGGGACAGATTGGGATTGCTCACCAACGAACTGGCCACTGTATCGAGGTTGGCCTTATCGGTCTGCAAAAGTTCGAGAGCGGTCGATACCTGATAGCCTTGCGAAAGGCTCATGCTCAGCAGTTCGCCATACTTGTCAGCAGGCACTTTGAGCCAACGACGAATATCGGCATCGGGAGCCTGCCCCACCGAAAGTGACCGCAACCGGGCGATCTTGGGGAGCAGGTACGACTGCATCGGCCAGGAGAGTTCACTGGGTGTCGAAAGCTTCTGCAGCAATTCACCCCAGATGGCCTGCCCGCTGGCGGGAGAGACCATCGGCAGCAGCACTTCAAGGGCACAGCGGGTCTTGGGAATGTCACCTTCAAAGACCGCCTTCATGCCGGTATCGTGGATGGTGGTGGCGATCTTCGTCAGGTGTTCCGGCTTCTGCCGCAGGGCATTCACCACACGAGGGAAGGTAGTGGTGGCAAAGTCCACATCTTCCAATGCCCAGTTGAGGAAGAGTTCCTGATACTCGGTTCGCGGGGTGACCCATGCAGCCAATGCACTATCCTGCAGGGCGGTGATGGCTTCTTCCTTGCTGATCACATCGGGGCCGCGACCCAGGCGATAGACCACATCAATGAGTTTGACATCTTTCAGACCCAGTCGTTGCCAGGTGGCTCGGAAGTCATCCAATGGCGAGAAGTTACCTGCCTCCATGAGATGGACAGCAAACTCGACACAAGGAACATCTAGGTCAATACTGGTGGTAGTGCCGGTGAAGTAGTTGGTGGCTACCCCTGCCCCATCGTGGCAACTCGGAGGCAATTCCTGATCTTCCCCCTCAGGTACGGTGCCGATGATGCGTGCTGGACAATCGAGAGGTCGATTGGTGTACGTGGTAAAGGTCAGCGATTCTTGCGTGTTCACCGGAAGAGCACGGGTCAAACCATAGATACAGAGTGCTACTGCATCTGATGGTGCTGCCAGGAAGATCTTGGTTTCTTCAGATGTAGTGAGGTACGCCGCGACGAGGAACTGGAAGAGCTTGCAGTTCTTTTCATTAGCAAGGAACTCGGTCAATCGCTTGTCCGAGAGTTCGACTGAAACGGGCGGAATTAACGCATCACTGAGTTGGCCCAGGCCATCTGCAGCAGAGCGTTGCCATTGTTGACTGCCCCAGGTTTGTATGGCCTGATGAGCATCCAGCGTCGTGGGAACATCAAGCAACACATGGGTGAAACTATGTGAAGGAGTGCCATTGGCAGCAAGGGCCACGGTGCCGTGGCTGAGGAAACGCCCAGCATGGGGAGACTGCATGAGCGACAGGCTGACAGGCACTAGACCGTTCAACTGTTGTGGCGGTTCAAACCCAGCCAGTGGAACGATGGCAGCCAGTTGTTCGTGGGTAACACCTTGTGATGCAGCACAGGGGCGAATCTCACCGTTTAAGACCAGGGGGAGATGCTTGCTATTTGCCTGGAAGGAACCTGACCCTCGCGGAGCCACGCTATCAGCCTGCTGACGATCGAGCGCGGCAAAGTATGCTTGCTTCATGATGCCTCGGGCGAGAGAATTCACGAACCAGTATTCGCTGGCTGCTGGTAACACATCCCTGTGATGGTGTTCATGGCATTCCGGCCATGCAACTGTAGCATACGGCAGGAAGGCGTGCTTATCCTGCCTATCTTCTTGTTGTACCGCCTCAGTTCATCATGGGCGAGTGAATTGTGAGATGGCCGACTCACAAGAATTCCTTATGAACTCCCCTCCAGCTACTGGCGTAGAAGTCCCTAGGTTACCACAATAACGACATAATCAGTTTCCCTGTCTGAGTTTATCGATGGCATCACCTATCATTACGCCGCTTCCCGTCCAGACCGATACCGAGTACCGCCCCATTAGTAAGCTGGCTGTTGTCGGGCTCCTTGTGGCGTTGCCCTCGATGCTCATCTTCGCTTCCGAAAACCTTTTCTGGATGCTGATTGTCCCCATCATACCTGCAGTGATTATGTGCAGCATCGGCTTGCGTAGCATCCGTAACTCACAGGGCAATCTCGCTGGCGAAGCCGTGGCATTACTAGGCTTGGTTATCGCTGTCGGCAGTGGACTGGGCTGGATAACGATGTCACTTGTCACGAAATATGTGACCGAAAGCGAAGCACGAACTGCAGTAGACGATTGGATCAGCAAACTGCAGAAGGGTGAAGCTGGTGCAGCCTACTTGATGACCAAAGCACCCGCTGCTCGCAAGATCAATTACAACCCCGAAGAACTCAATCGCCTTCGCAAGCAGTTTCCCCACAATCAATATGCTAGCGATTTTGATAACTTCCTCATCGAACCGATCTCCGGCCTCTTCCTTCGCTACGGCGATAAAGTGAAAATGACTTATGGAGGTCTGCTAGAATCCAAATCACAACGTGGCAGTGAAACCTATCGTTTCCGCTATCTCATCGAAAGTCCTGTGATGAGTGGAAGTTGTGTCGTTGTCGCGACTTCAGAAAATTACCTGGATGAGGACGGCATTCGACGTGATTACGTTCTGCGATTTGACACCAATGGAATGTTTGGCAAGGATACCCCTTACGGAGGGGAACTTAACTACGTGAGAGTCAAGGCGGAAGATCAGGCTCAGCGATTCGCCTTCGCCATCGCCAATGATGAAGTGGATATTTACAACAAGATGCTCGACGCCAAGAACCCGGGCGATTTCTCGATGCTTCTGGGGTTTGCTCGTCCAAAAGACATCCGAGGAGCCATCCTCGACATCAAAATCCAGCGTCCTCTTCGTCTGCGTGCCGACAAGAAAGAAGGCAACCAATGGACAATGACATTTGATTGCACTCTCTACATAGCTGACAGTCGCGGAATTGACTTTTCCGTGACTGCAGTAAGCCAGGATGACAAAGGGAGTTCCTGGTTGTTCAGGGATATTCGCTTCCTGGGCCTCCGCAAAATCACCTCGTCCACGAGCATGATTACCAGTGGCCCCCAAACGACTCCCCCTCAGGAATAAATGCCCCTAGTACCCTGTTGAAACTCGAAAGTGAATCGATATATCACTATTCCGAGCCGAAGTGGCGGAATTGGCAGACGCGCTAGATTCAGGTTCTAGTTCCCGAAAGGGAGTGCAGGTTCAACTCCTGTCTTCGGCACTAAGCTGCGTAAGGGGTTACGTCAAATAGACGTGACCCCTTGTTCGTTTCCCAATGCGAACGGGCGAAAAAATGGCACATCTTGGGTTTGCGTTGAGCTTGTATCGCTGGTCTTTTGGATGCATCTCCCCTTACGATTCGACGGGAGATTTATCGAATGGCATCGTTACAGCAAAGGCCTTCTGGCAGGT
>WBZX01000165.1_pt1 | contig 63098 bp, 59 predicted proteins | sample 5204211 | NCBI WGS metagenome assembly WBZX01 (sample SAMN12344362, study PRJNA552823) | activated sludge metagenome | biome: Activated sludge suspended growth; feature: Nitrification reactor; material: Wastewater; isolation source: activated sludge from nitrification reactor of wastewater...
GACCAGCAGCCGGCTGCCTACAGCCCGAAGACCGGTCTGGTTTACTCCCCGCTTAACCATCTTTGCATGACCTACGAACCGGTTGAATCCAAGTACGTTGCCGGCCAGCCATGGGTAGGTGCGACGCTGACTATGTTCCCGGGTCCTGACGGTGTCATGGGTGGCTTCGCCGCTTACGATCCGTTGACCAACAAGGCCGCCTGGTACAACAAGGAGAAGTTCTCCGCTTGGGGTGGTGCTCTGGCGACCGCTTCCGACCTGGTGTTCTACGGCACGCTGGATCGTTGGTTCAAGGCTGTTGATGCCAAGAGCGGCAAGGAACTGTGGAAGTTCCAGGTGGGTTCCGGCGTGATCGGTAACGCCTTCACCTACGGCCACAAGGGCAAGCAATACGTTGGCGTGTTGTCCGGTATCGGCGGCTGGGCTGGCGTTGCAATGAACCTGGGTATGACCAACCCGACAGATGCGCTGGGTGCCATGGGTGCTTACGCAGAACTCACCAAGTACAACGCTGCTCCTGGCGGCGGTGCACTGAACGTGTTCGCGCTTTAATTCCGTGAAGCTGTAAGGCGGTATGACCCGGCGTAATGCCGGGTCATCAGTCTCCATGTTAAATCTCCTTGCTCGGAGGTTTGACTTTTACCCCTCTCCATTGGAGAGGGGTTTTTTTGATGGTGAAGCGGAATGAGTTGATCTAAAGGCGGCATCCACCCAGAGCCGACCTACTTGAAGCTGTAGCCTTCGACGTAATGAATCTGCTTCTGGTCACCGCTGCCGTACTCGAAACTGATCGTGCCATCTTGCGGCACGACGTAGGTGTTTGTTCCCGCGTTCCAGACGCCAAGATCGGTCGTCGATACGCCCAGCGTCTCGATGAAAAAATGCTCCGCGACGACGGTGGGTGCTTCGCCTCGTTTGATTTCGCAGCGAATGGTCCAGGCGGCACCGGAAAGCTCTTTTCGAATGCTGCTGGCGGAAACTGTGCCGCCAACCTCGCATGACCTGGATTCCCGCACAACATGACTCTGATTTGCGAGATTCGACATCTCGAAGTCATATCGGAGCTTGTTTCCGGTCTGCATGGGAAACAGACTGCCTTGCAAATCGTGTATGCGCGTGATCATGAACGTGTTGTTCTCGACAATCACAAAAAGAGGCATACCGCCCACGGCGAGGGTTCTGTTCACGATATGCCCGCGCTCCTCCTTGTCGCCAATGCCAAACAACGAGGATTTGCGCCGCTGGATAAAGTGACGATCTCCGTGCTCGATCGTTTCCGTCAAGTGCGAATCCTCGGCATAAGGCGACAGGGTGCGGCGTTTTAGTTGAGAGAACGAGTTTGTCGTTTTCGCTGATTCGGATTTCGTGAGGTGGGTGTAGCTCACTTCGATACGACCGCTTGCCGGTTGCTTCTTGAGCAACTCGGAATTCGCGATCTTTGCCCAAACCTCATCGCTCAGATTGACCGGGAAAGGCGGCTGAGGCGGCACAGACGCCGTCTGCACCTTCGAGGCTTCCAATTTTGACAAATTGGCCGTCGTCAACACAGCGCCGGTCTTGTCGGCTGCATTGCCGGATGACTCCACGCCGGCAGCCCCGAGCCCTGCCAGCTTGATGCGAGCCACAGCGGCAAAGCGCCCCTTGGGATATTCGGCGAGATAAGCGTGATAGCCGCTCGCAACATTGGCTTCACTGGCATAACGCCATGCCATCGATTCGATGTCTGCAGGCGATTCCGCAATGGCTGCGGCCGAGCAGAGCGCCAGAAGTCCGGCTAGAAAACCGCTGCGTGAAATTGGACAGGCATGTTTCATTGCGATGAAATCTCCTGGCTTGCGGGGAATTGGTAGTTTTCGACAATGTAATGAATCAAGTTGCCCCCTTGATTTCGCATATCCCAGTCGTATTTCAAGGTATCGCCCGGTGCAGGGATGGTGATGGTGGACGTTTCTGTTGTGACGACAGGAACGCCAAAGATATCGGCGAAAATTCCATATTCCTCAAGGTAGCGCATCTCACTGGTGCCCGATCTGCGACTGCCATCGAACGTACTGTCGGTATCGCACACAATGAGCCAAGCTTTGCCGCGAAGGCCCGGGCGGAATGACTGCGCCTCTGTCATGTTTCCGACCCGACATTTGAAGTCGTATTTCATTTCATAGCTTCCGGATACGTCGTAGCGAATACGTATTTCGTTTCCGATACGAAGTGGAAAAAGGCTTCCGGAAAGCTCGTGCAATTTTTTGATGACCGCAACCTCCGTCGACTCCATTTTCCCACCTAGCATGATCAAACCTCCGAGGTAAAACTCGCGCATCAGGGCAGTGCTTTCCGACTTCATAGTGCCTGACATTTGCTCTTGCCTCTGAACCTCGACGATACCGCTAGGTGCGTTTCCCGCTTGAGCGCTCTGAATCTTTCTGTGGCTTGCTGTCTTGACTCGATAGTAGGACAACGTATCTTGCCATGTCCGTTCCGTGTAGCTTGCCGCCAGTGGTTTTACGATCGGCATGTGCTTGACGAAGTCCGAGCGTTCGATGACCTGCCACACTTCTTCCGGAATGCTGATCGGGAGATTGGGGCGCACGAAGGCCGATTTTTCAACGGGAGTCTTCGCCGTCGGAGCATTTCCTGTAGGTAACTGCGCGGCAGGTGCTGCCGGGCTGCCGGCTGCGCCGCTGCCTTGCAGGATGGCGAGCTTGACCCGTGCGACGGGGGCGTACTTCCCTTTGGGGAACTCCGCCAGATAGGCTTGGTAAGCGGCGGCCTGGTTCGATTCCAGCGCGGCGCGCCAGGCCAGTTCCTGGACATTCGGGCTCGGCGATGCGGCGTTGGCCGCAAGCGCAAATGACGCGGCAAGCACCCCCGCAATGCGGGGCAGCCAATGCAAACGTATCTTCATGATTTATTGTGCCTCTTTTAGAGGGGGCTCCTTCGACGTTTTGCGCTAAAATTAGTGTCCCTGCCTCTTTATAGGCCGGCTGATACAGGACCGGCCAGGTTCAAATTCACTGCTCCGTACTTCTCAATGGCAGCGGGAGATTACCACAACATACTCTTCATGCAATCTCCGCCTTCTATCATTAAGGAGGAGTTCATTTTGCACTCTGACCAGGCGTTTGGAACATAAAGAGGTTTCTCACATAAGCCAGTTCACACTCCTGCCTCATGCGCCTGCTGATCCGCATGATAAGAGCTGCGCACCATCGGGCCACAAGCAGCGTGGCTAAATCCCATCGCTAGTGCCTGCTGTTCGAACCAGGCAAAACGATCCGGCGGCACGAAACGCATCACCGGCAAGTGGTGCGCGCTCGGCTGCAGATACTGTCCCAGAGTAAGCATTTCGACATCGTGCGCACGCAGGTCGTGCATCACCTCAAGAATTTCTTCATCGGTTTCGCCCAGCCCGAGCATTAATCCTGACTTGGTGGAAATGTCGGGATGTGCGGCCTTGAACTCTTTCAGCAACGTGAGCGAATGCAGATAGTCCGCGCCGGGGCGAGCCGCCTTGTAGAGGCGCGGAACAGTTTCAAGATTATGATTCATCACATCAGGCACTGCGGCAGACAAGGCTTGCAGCGCAGGTTGCAAGCGGCCACGAAAATCCGGCACCAGGGTTTCGATCCGGACGTGTGGCGAGGCAGCTCGCACGGCGCTGATGCAAGCGGCAAAATGTCCGGCGCCACCGTCGCGCAAATCATCGCGATCAACGCTGGTAATGACGACGTATTTAAGGCGCATCTTGGCGATGCTGCGAGCCAGGTTTTCCGGCTCCTGTGCATCGGGCGGCAACGGTTTGCCATGCGCCACGTCGCAGAACGGGCAGCGCCGCGTGCAAAGGTCACCAAGAATCATGAAGGTTGCCGTGCCGCCACTGAAGCATTCGCCGATATTGGGGCAGGCCGCCTCTTCGCAAACTGTATGCAGCTTGTTGTCGCGCAGGATCTGCCTGATTTCCTGAAATCGCGTGCTGTCCGGTACCTTCATGCGTATCCATTCCGGCTTGCGCAGGGCAGGCTGGGGAACGATCTTGATCGGGATGCGCGCAGTTTTGGCGGCGCCCTTTTGTCGGTTTTGCATGCTCACGAGAAATTACCGATAGATATTGTCATTGTGTTTAATCCAGCCACTTTCATGCTGCCCGGCTGGATCATGATGTGTCCAGTGCACGATGCCACCTTTCTGGTTCCACTCGTATTCCCCATAAAAAGTGATCTGGTCTCCCTCACTCAAACCATCAATCTGCGGTGCCAAATCGATATTGTGCGCAACTAAAATAGTTTGGCCGGTAGCAAGTTGCACGATGAATTTCTGGTGCCTGCTTCCATCAAGGTCATCCGGCAATAGTTTGGATACTGTTCCATGGCCTTCTACCTGGATATTGCTTTGGCGTTGCTCAAAAGCGGCTGCAAGTTGCCGATCATCACCGGCATCTTGGGTACTCTGGTTCGCCAACTCCGCTGCGGGTTTTGCCAAGATGCCGGGTGATTGTGAGAAATAAGAATATGCCGCAACCAGAATGAGGATCAGGATGATTTTCTTCATGCCTGGTTTTCCATATTTTCGGCTATCCGCTGAATTAATCGATTGGCCAGCACTTCATAGGACTGGTCAATATCGATGGACCTCGTTTGCGTGACTTGCATGCCCTTGTATCCACAGGGGTCGATGGCATCGAAAGGCGACAGATCCATGTCCACATTAAGGCTCAGGCCATGATAGCAGCAGCCGTTTTTCAGCCTTAATCCCAGCGAAGCGATCTTTTTCCCTTGCACATAAACCCCTGGAGCATCTGCACGCGATTGCGCCTCGACGCCGTGCAGGCCCAGCAGCCCGATCACTGCGTCTTCCAGACTGCTGACAAGGCGGCGCACCGTGAGACCACGCCGCTGGAGGTCGCACAAAACGTAAATCACGATCTGGCCCGGGCCGTGATAGGTGATCTTGCCACCGCGATCGGTCATCACCAGCGGGATGTCATGCCGCAACGGCGGGGCGACATCCTTCTTGTTTAGACCCTGGGTATACACCGGTGGATGCTCGGTCAGCCAGAGCTCGTCGGCTGTTGTCGCATTGCGCGCGGCGGTGAAAGCCTGCATCGCTTTCCAGGTGGCCTTGTAATCGGTAAGGCCGAGCCGGCGGATTACAAAACGACTTTCACCCATGGGTGTGCAGTCAGTGCGCGGTAAAGGTCGTTCAGTTGCGGCTTGGAAGTCGCGGTAACGATACAGGTGAGGCTGATGTATTTGCCGCCCGAACTGGCACGTATCTCGACCCGCGTTGCGTCGAAATCCGGTGCATGTTGCCGCACAACCTCGACGATGGCGGCTGCGAAATCATCGCGCGCCTCGCCCATGATCTTGAGTGGAAAATCACAGGGAAATTCCAGCAGGGTTTCTTCAGCCATCAGTGGGGGCTCCGCATGATTCGCATTTTGTAATCCTGATAGAGCTCGTACATTTTCCAGAAAAGTTCACCCGGCTTGCCGATGCCGATCGGCAGCCCGTCAAGACTGGTAATCGGCAAGATTTCCTTGGTGGAAGAGCTGAGCCACAGCTCGTCGGCCGCACGGATACGCGCTTCGCTGAATTTGCCGATTTCCAGCGCAATGCCATTGGCAGCGGCCAGTTCCAGAATCAGGTCGTATGTAATTCCGGGCAGCATGTGATTATCCTTGGGCGGGGCGAGTATCACGCCGTTTTCCACTGCAAAAATATTGCTGGCCGCACCTTCGGTCAGGGTACCGCCGCGAAACATCACGGTTTCAACGGCGCCGTGGTCAATAGCGATCTGGCGCAACAACACGTTGGGCAGCAAGGAAATCGCTTTGATATCGCAGCGATCCCAGCGATTATCGGCGGCCGATACGGCCGAAACCCCGCTTTCGCACAATTCGCGCGGCGGCGTCACCAGAGGGGAACTCATCATGAACACGGTAGGCGCAACATCCTTGGGAAAGGCATGGTCGCGCTTGGCAACACCGCGCGTTATGTGCAGATAAATGTACTGGTCATTGCCTTCGTTCTGCGCGATCAGTGCCGTGAGCAAGGCCGCCCACTCGCCATCGGTATGCGGATTTTGCAGTCGTATCCCGTCAAGGCTGTGCTGCATGCGCTTGAGATGCTCTTCAAGCCGGAACACATGGCGGGAATAGACCGGAATGACTTCGTAAACGCCATCACCGAAAATAAATCCACGATCGAGCACAGGCACGAAAGCCTGGTCGATCGGGGTAAACGTACCGTTGAGATGGACGATCTGGGGCATCGTAATTTATCTGAACATCAACTTGATGCTATCCCAGAGGCGGCCGAATATACCTGCCACGGTAACCTCCTCCGATGCTACCAGCTTGCGCTCCAGCAAGACCTTGCCATCGAGCTCAAAGCGGATGGTGCCAACTGCCTGCCCTTTGGCAATTGGTGCAATCAGGGGCTGGGTGCTGGTCACGCTGGCCTTGATTTTTTCATATTGACCCTTGGGAAAAGTCAGCACCAAGTCGCCATCGACCGTTGCTGCCAACACGTCGTTGTGGCCTTTCCATACCTTGAGTTTGCTGACCGCCTGCCCCTGCCTGTAAACCACCCGGGCGTCGTGAAACTGGAAGCCGTAATTAAGCAGTTTCTGGCTCTCGGTTGCACGGGCATTATCGCTGGGCGTTCCTACCACGACGGAAATCAGGCGCATATCTCCACGCTTGGCCGAGGAAATCAGGCAATATCCGGCAGCTTCGGTATGGCCGGTTTTCATGCCATCAACCTTGGGGTCCAGCCATAGCAATCGATTGCGGTTAGACTGGGTAATGTTGTTATAACGATATTCCTTGATACCGTAGAGCCGCTTGTACTGATCCGGGAAGTCACGAATCAGGGCGCTCGCCAGCAACGAGAGGTCGTGCACCGAGGTGTAGTGGTTGGGATCGGGCAGACCGGTCGCGTTCATGTAGCGGGTTTCTTTCATCCCCAACCGTGTGGCTTCCTTGTTCATCAGGTCGGCAAACGCTTCTTCGGTTACGGCAACACCTTCGGCCAGCGTGATGCTGGCATCGTTGCCGGATTGAATAATCATGCCGTGCAACAGCTCGTCCACCGTCACAGGTTTGTTAGGCTCGATAAACATCTTGGAACCTTCAACCTTCCAGGATTTCTCACTGACCGGCAGGGTTTGCGTCAGCGTCAGGTGGCCGTTTTTCAGTGCCTTGAAGCTCAGGTAAGCCGTCATCAGTTTGGTCAGCGAAGCTGGCTCCACCCGCATGTGTGAATCTTGTTGCGCAACGATGGTGTTGCTGCTGAATTCGCGCAGAAGATAAGCCTTGGCAGCCAGCGTGGGCGGCTGCGGAATGTTGTCGGCGATGGCGGGAAGGCCAGCCGCCAGGGCCAGCAGGGGGATAATAAATTTCAGCATGATTATTGTTTCGTAATGATGGCGGTCAGGCCAAGGGATTGCTTGAGTTGCGCGGCTACTCGCTCGGCATCGTCGCGGCTGAGGTAAGGTCCGATCCGTACACGGTGCATGCCGTCATTATACCAACTCTCGACCGCCCCGTTTTTGGAGAAGCCGCTCCGGGATATCTTGTCGCGTAACTGGTCGGCATTTTCCTTTTGCCGGAATGCGCCGACTTGTACGAAGGACCCGTCAGTCGCGACTGCGTCGGTATCAATCTTTTTATCCAGGCTCAAGACCGGCTTAATCACTTTATCAGCATCATTTGTGGCGTCGATGGTTTCCACCACCACATCGCCACTACCCTTGCCAACCAGGCGCAACTTGTAAGCTGCCGCATATGAAAGATCGATCAACCTGTCTTTCTTGAACGGGCCGCGGTCGTTCACGCGTACCACGACAGACCGCCCGTTTTCTGGGTTGGTGACACGCACATAGCTGGGGATTGGCAATAGGGGGTGTGCAGCACTCATGCCATACATATCATAGACTTCACCACTGGATGTTTTCTGTCCGTGATAACGCCTGCCATACCAGGATGCAACACCCACTGCCCGGTAAGGCCTATATTCGGTCATTGGTATATAAGACTCGCCCAGCGCGGAATAGGGCCGATTGACCCGCGCCATGAGCGATTCGACACGAGGTACCGCATCGGGAATTGCGTCGATATCGGACGGGGGGTTGTCGCCCGGGCCATCGTCAAGATAATAGCCCCCCTTGCCTGGCTTTTGTGACGATGATTCTGTCTGAGCCGGTTCTGCTTTGGCAGGCTTGCTTTTGTCGCCAGGCTCACTCACTGCTGGCTTGGTTTTCTCGCCCAAAATACCCCCCATGCTGCCGCAGCCGGTCAGGGTGAAGGCAAGCAGGCAGGCCATCATGCCACGCATCAACGTTATCTTTTTCACACTACCTCTCTCGCGCAACTCAGGCCGGTACCAGTTTCTTGTGGGTTTGTATGCTCATCAACATACCAAAGGCAACCAGCAGCGTCACCAGTGACGTACCACCATAACTGATCAGCGGCAAAGGCACCCCAACTACCGGCAGAATGCCGCTTACCATGCCCATGTTAACGAATGCATAGGTAAAGAATGTCAGCGTGATACTTCCCGCAAGCAAACGGCTGAACATGTTTTGTGCATCGGCAGCAATCACCAGGCCACGGGCAATGATCATCAGAAAGAGAATCAGGAGTAGCGAAATACCCAACAAGCCAAACTCTTCACCGAATACGGCAAAAATAAAGTCAGTGTGGCGCTCCGGCAAAAAGTCTAGCTGTGCCTGCGTTCCGTGCAGCCAGCCTTTACCGGCCAAACCACCGGAGCCTAACGCGATGGTCGCCTGTATAGTGTGATAACCGTCGCCCAGAGGATCCTGGCTGGGATCCAGCAGAATCAGTACACGCTTACGCTGATAATCATGCATCAGATTCCACGCCAGCGGCATCGCTGCAGCGCCGAGCGCACCCAATCCCAACATCAGGCGCCAGCTTAATCCGGCAAGAAATAGCACATAAAACCCCGATGCCCCAATCAACAGCGCAGTACCCAGGTCGGGCTGCTTTAGCACCAGCCCCATTGGTATTGCGAGCATCAGGCTGGCAATTCCGTAATCAGCCAATCGCAAAGTGGCTTCGCGGCGCGCAAAATACCAGGCCAGCATCATGGGTACCGCAAGCTTCATCATTTCTGAAGGCTGGATTCTTGCCACGCCCAAATCCAGCCAACGGCGCGCGCCTTTCGAAATATCTCCGAACAAAAACACCCCGATCAACAGCAATACCCCCAGCACATAAATCGGCATCGCCATACTTTCCAGCCGTTGCGGCGAGACATTGCTGAGCAACCACATCAGACTCAAGGCTACGGTAAGATTGACACACTGACGACCAACCTGAGCCAGGCTCTGGCCCGATGCGCTGTAAAGAACAAACAGTGCGATCACAATGACCAGCAACAGCATCCCCAGGAGGAAGTGATCGAAATGGCGCGTGGCCCGTGTCAACCAGAATTTAATCATTGGGAAGATCCGCGGCAGCATCTGGTTCGACAGGTGGCGGAGGGGTCTTGCCAAGCAGATAATAATCCATCACTTGTCGCGCAATCGGACCCGCAGCAGAACCACCATGCCCACCATTTTCGACGATAACCGACAATGCAATCCTGGGGGCTTCGGCAGGCGCATAGGCAATAAACAGTGCATGGTCACGATGGCGCTCATCAATCGCGTTGGCGTTGTATTTCTCACCTTGTTTGATGCCAACCACCTGTGCCGTACCGGTTTTGGCCGCAATGCTGTAGGTTGCACCGGCTCCGATGCTGGCAGCAGTCCCGCCGGGCTGGGTCACACCGATCATTCCTATCCGCACCAGATCCATATGCCCGGATTTTAACGGGACACGATCCATGGTTTCAATCGGCAACGGTGTTGTCACTCCATTCCCGCTTTGCTGGATGCTGGCCACCAGATGCGGCTTAATCGCAACTCCATTATTGGCAAGCATTGCTGTGGCATATGCCAGTTGCAGTGGTGTAACCAGCGTATAACCCTGACCTATCCCGGTGATGACGGTTTCTCCCGGATACCACTTCTGCTTCCACCGCCGGGCCTTCCATGCAGGCGTGGGTAGTAAACCTGAACGTTCGCCGCTGATATCGAGGCCTACCTTCTGGCCGAAGCCAAAATGCTGCAGAAAGTCGGCAAGCCGCTCGATCCCGAGGTCCATCGCAAGCCCGTAAAAAAAAGTGTCACAGGATACAGTGATCGCGCGCTGTACATCGACATGCCCATGCCCCTCCGGCTTCCAGTCACGATAGCGATGCGTACTGCCTGGCAGCATGTAAAAACCGGGGTCAGATATCGCAAATGGCGGTGCACGTTTATCGTTCTCCAGTCCAGCCATGGCGACAAAAGGCTTGAAAGTCGAGCCTGGGGGGTAGGTTCCCTTGATCGTCCGGTTAATCAGCGGCTTGTCTAACGACTCGTTAAGCAGCTTCCAGTTTTCTGAATCGATACCGTCAACAAACAGGTTGGGATCGAATGTCGGCATGCTCACCAGCGCCAGCACCTCTCCATTTGCAGGATTGATGGCGACCAGCGCACCGCGGCGGTTGCCGAAAGCCTTCTCGGCAATGTCCTGCAACTTGCTATCAATGGACAAGATCAGATTGTTGCCAGGGACGGGCGGCGTACTCGACAGTACGCGAACAGCATGGCCGTCGGCATCGATTTCTACCTGCTGGAAACCGGTTACTCCATGTAACTGGCGCTCGTAACTTTCTTCCAAACCATCTTTGCCAATATGGTCAGAGCCCTTGTAATTTGAGATGTCGCCACTTTTTTCCAGTGCTTTCAGATCCGTTTCATTGATCCGGTTGATATATCCGAGCAAGTGCGCGCCCAGTTTGCCTTGCGGATAGTGGCGAAACAGCCTTGACTTGATTTCAACCCCGGGAAAACGATAGCGATTTACCGCAAATCTTGCGGCTTCAACCTCGTTCAAGTGAGTACGAAGTGGGATACTTTCAAAGCTGTGGCTTTGATCGCGAAATTTTTTGAACTGCTTGCGGTCGTTCGGGGTAATTTCAACGATTTTGGAAATCTCGCCAATGACAGCCTCGATATCGTCAACTTTTGATGGCGTAATTTCCAGCGTATAGGCAAAGAAATTATGCGCCATCACAACACCATTACGGTCGAGAATCAGGCCCCGATTCGGCGCAATGGGTACTAGCGAAATTCGGTTATTTTCCGCTAGCGTCTGGTAATGATCGTAACGCACCACTTGCAGGTAAGCAAACCTCGTCAGTAGTACACAAAAGCACAGAAACACCACAAATGCTGCAACGCCAAGCCTTAACCGGAACTGATATTGCTCGCGCTGATAATTCTTGAGCTCGGATAACTTCACGTTTCCTGCTCGCCCATCACCTTGATTTTAGAAAGAATCACCAGATGCCAGAGGAGTATTCCTGAAATGCTGGGGATGAAATAGCCCCAGCCAGGTAGTTCATTACCGCTAAAGAGTTTAAGTACCAGCATCACCACCTGCGATACCAGCAGCAGCAAGAACACGTAAACGGCCTGCTGCCAGCGATTGAACAGGGTGATACGGCGCAGATATGTCATGGCGACAAAAGCAACAATCACATAGGCGAGTGCATGCTGCCCGAACAAATCTCCTCCGGCCAGATCCATCAGTACGCCCATCACCCAGGCCGTACCAATATTGCACAGATGCGGCGCACGCATCAGCCAGTACAGCAGCACCAGCAAGACAAAATCAGGCCGCACCAGCAAACCAAACCCGGCCCAAGGCAGCAGAAAGAGTACAAACCCCGCCAGCAACGCCAGGTAAACCTGGCCGATACTAACGGGCCGCATGACGACGCTCCTTGTTTTTTTGCGTAGCAACTCGCTCCCTGGGCGGCAGACTATTTGCCGGCGGCTCACTCGCAGCCAGCACCAAAGCCTGACGATGACGATCAGTTCCGGCAAGCGGCGTACAAATGATACGGGCAAATGGCGAGTCGACATTTCTTTCAATCCGTGTCACTGTGGCAACGGCAAGACCCATCGGGTAAGTCCCATCTATTCCGGAGGTCACCAGCTGGTCACCTTCCTTGATGTCGACATTGATCGGTAGATAGGGTACATCCAGCAGATTGTCGCGCCCATGACCAAAAGCAATCGCACGCAAACCGTTGCGCTCCACCTGCACCGGCACGGCCAACTCGCGATCGGTAATCAGCGTAACTTCGCTGGAAAACGGGTAAACGCGCGTCACCTGTCCGATCACACCTGAACCATCCACAACCGCTTGTCCGGCCGCAGCATTTTGCTGACTACCAAGATTGATAATGATTTTTTGTACGAAAGGATCGCGGCCCGCATGCACGATTTCCACCATGCGAGCGGGCTGATCGAATGACTGGCGCGCCTCAAGCAATTGTCGTAAATGCTCATTTTCGGCCTGTATCGTCGGTAGGCGCTGCAATTCCGTTGAGAGCCGCATGTTTTGCTCGCGCAATTGCCTGGCCTCGCGTAACAACGCGTCCTGGTTGGAAAAATGCTCGCCGATCTGGCGATACAGCCGCAGCGGGCTTGCCGCAAGCACTTCCAGCGGATGCATGATGGCGACGAAGCCCTGCCGTACTTCGACCAAATAATGCAAGCGCGCATCGACTCCCATCAACACCAGAGAAACCGCTGCAAAAAAAGTCAGGCGTGCAAGCGGGCTGGGACCCCGGATAAAGAAACTGGGTTGCTGCTGAGTGTTAAGTTGAACCATGGCGCTGCCAGCAGTCAGCTTTCAGCGGTCGGCAAAAGCAACCGCTCCTGGCCGAGTGCTGAAAGCTGAACGCAAACTTACTCATTCGCAAATACGTTGCCCAGTTTGTCGATTTCTTCCAGCGCGCGACCGCAGCCACGGGCCACACAAGTCAGCGGATCTTCGGCCACGATTACCGGTAAACCGGTTTCCTCCTTGAGTAGGATATCCAGGTCACGCAGCAAGGCGCCGCCACCGGTCAGTACCATACCTCGCTCGGCAATATCGGCACCGAGTTCCGGCGGAGTCTGCTCCAGCGCGGATTTGACTGCGCCGACGATGCTGTTGAGCGGCGCCGTGAGCGCTTCCAGAATTTCGTTGCTGGAAATCGTGAATTTGCGCGGCAGTCCTTCAGCCAGATTTCGGCCGGTGACTTCCATTTCGCGCACTTCGGAGCCCGGGAAGGCGGAACCAATGCTTTTCTTGATCAGTTCAGCCGTCGGCTCGGAAATCTGCATGCCATAGTTACGGCGAATGTAATCGATGATGGCCTCGTCGAACTTGTCGCCACCGACGCGCTCCGACTTGGCATAAACGACCCCCCCCAGCGAGATCACGCCCACCTCGGTTGTGCCGCCGCCGATGTCGACCACCAGCGAACCTGTCGCATCGGCTACGGGCAGATCGGCGCCGATTGCTGCCGCCATCGGCTCCTCGATCAGAAAAACTTGCCGCGCACCCGCGCCAATAGCAGATTCGCGAATTGCGCGGCGCTCCACCTGGGTCGAACCAAACGGCACGCAGATGATGATGCGAGGATTGGGCGAGAACATACGCGACTCATGCACGCGGCGGATAAAATACTTGAGCATCTGCTCGGTGATGGTGAAATCGGCGATCACACCATCCTTCATCGGGCGTATCGCCTGGATCGAGGCCGGGGCCTTGCCAAGCATGCGCTTCGCTTCGGCGCCAACAGCCAGAATAGTCTTTTTGGCGGCCGGGCCACCTTCGGTGCGTATCGCGACGACAGAAGGCTCGTCCAGAACGATGCCGCGCCCGCGTACGTAAATCAGCGTGTTGGCGGTACCGAGGTCGATGGCAAGATCGTTAGAAAAATAGCTGCTTAGGAATCCGAACATAAATGTCTCTGTGTGTTACGTGGGTTGCCGCAGGAAGCACGACTAAATCGAGATATAATACCCGATATTGCCTTGAAAATTAAGCAAACCCATGTCCCTTACTACAGATGATGTAAAACGTATAGCGCATCTCGCCCGCATTGAAATTGGTGAAGATGAAGCTCAAGCCACTCTGGACAAACTTTCCGGCATCCTCGGCCTGATCGAGGAAATGCAAGCCGTTGACACCGACGGCATCACGCCAATGTCACATTCGCAGGATATCGTCCAGCGCTTGAGAGAAGACGCCGTCACCGAAACTGATCAGCGCGCATTGTTCCAGTCCATCGCGCCCGCCGTAGAAGAAGGTTTATACCTCGTACCGAAAGTCATTGAGTAATGATCAACGCAAGCTTGAAAGAACTGGCGGCCAAACTCGCCAGCAAGGAGATTTCCAGCGTCGAATTGACGCAAGCCTTCCTTGACCGTATTGCTCGCCTCAACCCCGAGATCAATGCCTACGTTACCGTAGATGCAGAAAAAAGCCTGGCCCAGGCGCGCGCCGCCGACACCATGATTGCTCACGGTAAAACCGGGCTGCTGACCGGCATTCCTTTCGCACAAAAAGATATCTTCTGTGCCAAGGGTTGGAAAACCACCTGCGGCTCGAAAATGCTGGACGATTTTATCGCCCCTTACGATGCGCACATCATCGAGCAGTTCGACCGTGCCGGTGCCGTAAACCTCGGCAAGACCAACATGGATGAATTTGCCATGGGCTCGTCGAACGAGACCTCGTATTACGGCAAAGTACAGAATCCGTGGGACCGCGCCCGCGTTCCGGGCGGCAGTTCCGGCGGCTCTGCCGCAGCAGTTGCCGCCAGGCTTGCTCCGGCCGCCACCGGCACAGATACCGGTGGTTCGATACGCCAACCGGCATCCTTGTGTGGCCTGTCCGGACTAAAACCTACCTATGGCGTGTGCTCGCGTTACGGCATGATCGCCTTCGCTTCCTCGCTCGACCAAGCGGGGCCGATGGCAAAATCTGCCGAAGACCTGGCACTGATGATGAACGTGATGGCCGGTTTCGACAGCCGCGACTCCACCAGCCTGCAGCGTGACAAGGAGGACTACACCCGTGACCTCAACCTGCCACTGGCGGGGTTGAAGATCGGCCTGCCCAAGGAGTATTTTGCCGACGGGCTGGATGCCGGTGTCGCACAGGTCATCCTGGACACTATTGCCGAATATCGCAAACTGGGTGCGGAAACCGTCGAGATCAGCCTGCCCAACACCCGTTTGTCCATCCCGGTTTATTACGTACTTGCACCGGCAGAAGCCAGTTCCAACCTGTCCCGTTTCGACGGGGTGCGCTACGGCTATCGTGCTCCGGAATACACCGACCTTGCGGACATGTATTGCAAAACCCGCGCACAGGGCTTCGGCGCAGAGGTCAAGCGGCGCATTCTGGTTGGCACCTATGTGTTGAGCGCAGGCTATTACGATGCCTATTACCTGAAAGCACAAAAAATCCGCCGCCTGATTGCTCAGGACTTCGAGCAGGCATTCAAGCAATGTGATGTCATCATGGGACCGGCTGCTCCCGGCACAGCTTTCAAGGCTGGGGAAAAGACTAATGATCCGGTGGCCATGTACTTGGAGGACCTCTACACGATCGCCGTGAATCTTGCAGGCCTGCCCGGGATGAGCATCCCGGCAGGGTTTGCAAACGGTCTGCCGGTCGGGTTGCAAATCATCGGCAACTATTTCGGTGAATCGCGCATGCTCGGTATCGGCCATGCTTATCAGCAAGTCACCGACTGGCATTTACGAATGCCTGGCAACATCGACTGACTTTGCCATGAACGCTACCGCTATTAACGTCGTCATTCTTGCCGCTGGCAAGGGCACGCGTATGCATTCCGACCTGCCCAAGGTGTTGCATCCACTCGGAGGACAGCCCCTGCTGCGTCACGTGATCGTAACTGCCAGGCAATTGGCGCCTGCGAAATTATGCGTTGTCTATGGGTTTGGCGGCAATCTGGTCCCTCAAACCATCAATGACAGCCGTGTCACATGGGCCGAGCAGACCGAACAAATGGGTACCGGGCATGCCGTCATGCAGGCGCAACCGTATCTTGCAGACGCTCCCGTGACCTTGGTGTTGCTGGGTGACGTCCCCTTGATTCGCCCGGAAACCTGCCGCGCTGTGGTGCAGCTTGCAGCCAAAGGGAATGTTGCCCTGCTGACCGAGGAAAAGCCTAATCCCAAGGGCTATGGACGGATCATGCGCACTTTCGATGGACACGTCATGGGCATCGTCGAGGAAAAAGACGCTACCGATGAACAGCGCGCCATCCGGGAAGTGAATACCGGCATCATGGCCCTGCCCACGGTAAAGCTCGCCGAATGGCTGGGAAAACTCAAATCCGACAATGCACAAGGCGAGTACTACCTGACCGATGTGATCGCAATGGCAGTTGCCGATGGCGTCACTGTACTGACAGAGCAAGCGCAGCATGAATGTGAGGCGCTGGGCATTAACAGCAAGACCGATCTGGCACAGGCAGAACGGATTTATCAGAAACAGATCGCCGACAGCCTGCTGAAAAAAGGCGTTACACTGGCCGACCCCGCCAGACTTGATGTCCGTGGCACACTCACCTGTGGCCGCGACGTATTCATCGACATCGGCTGCGTATTCGAAGGAGAGGTCACGCTGAGTGACGATGTCAGCATCGGCCCTTACTGCGTGATCCGCAACAGCAACATTGCCGCCAAGTCGCAATTACAGGCTTACAGCCATATCGACAATGCCAATGTTGGTACGGATAACCGCATCGGACCGTTTGCCCGCCTGCGGCCCGGGACGGTACTTGCGGAGCGTGCACATGTCGGCAATTTCGTCGAAATCAAGAATAGTGATGTCGGTGTCGGCAGCAAGGTCAATCATCTTAGCTACATAGGCGACAGCTCGGTAGGAAAGAACGTCAATATTGGTGCGGGCACCATTACCTGCAACTATGATGGCGTCAACAAGCATCGTACTGTCATCGGTGACGATGTCTTCATCGGATCGGACACACAGCTGGTCGCACCCGTCGAGATCGGCGCAGGCGCCACGATCGGTGCAGGATCAACCATTACCAAGCACGCCCCGGCAGGAGAACTTACCCTGTCGCGCGGCAGGCAAGTCACCATTTCAGGCTGGAAAAGACCGGAAAAGAAGAGATAACCATGTGCGGAATTGTCGGTGGAATCGCAGGACAAAATGTAGTCACCACGCTAGTGGATGGCCTCAAGCGACTGGAATATCGGGGATACGACTCTGCTGGGCTCGCGGTTGTCGATAACGGCAAGATTCGCCGCATCCGGCGCGTGGGTCGGGTCGCCGAAATGGAACGGGCAGTTGCCGAGGAATCTCTGTTCGGCAATTTGGGTATCGGCCACACTCGCTGGGCGACCCACGGTGGAGTCACCGAACCGAATGCCCACCCGCATATCTCCAGCGGCCTGATTGCCGTCGTGCACAACGGTATCATCGAGAACCATGATGAAGAGCGTCAGCGTCTGCAGCAACTCGGCTATGTGTTCGAATCCCAGACCGACACTGAAGTGATCGCCCACCTTGTACATCACCATTACCTGACGACTGCCGATCTTTTCAGCGCAGTACAACTCGCGATTCGTCAATTGAAAGGCGCTTATGCAATCGCCGTCATAGCTGCCGACCAACCCGACAAGATGGTCTGCGCGCGCATGGGCTGCCCTTTGCTCATCGGGATAGGCGAAGGTGCGTTCTACGTTGCATCGGATGTTTCGGCCATTATTTCCGCCACGCGCCGGGTTATCTTCATGGAAGAAGGTGATATTGCAGAACTGACTTGTGCGGGCATGCGCATGCTGGATCAGCATGGCCAACCGGCCGAACGCAAGATACACGTCTCGGACGTCTCGCTGGCCTCGCTTGAACTCGGCCAGTTCAGCCATTACATGCAAAAGGAAATCCACGAGCAACCCAAGGCACTGTCAGACACCATAGACCAAGTACTCGAGGACGGGGTGTCGCCAGCCCTGTTCGGCAGCAACGCAGAAGAAATTCTACGCAATATCGATGGTGTACAAATTCTGGCCTGCGGCACCAGCTATTATGCCGGGTCGGTTGCCCGCTACTGGCTGGAGGCCATTGCAGGTATCCAGACCAGCGTCGAAATCGCCAGCGAATACCGCTATCGCGAAGCCGTTGCCAACCCCAAGCACCTCATTGTCACCATTTCGCAATCCGGTGAAACGCTGGATACCATGGAAGCGCTGAAATACGCAATTTCGCTGGGCCATACGGCCACACTGGCTATCTGCAACGTACGCGAGAGCGCCATTCCACGAGCCAGCAGCATGACGTTCTACACCCGGGCCGGCGCCGAAATCGGGGTCGCATCGACCAAAGCCTTCACCACCCAACTGGTCGCATTATTCATGCTCTGCCTGACCATCGCCAAACTTCGCGGGTGCTTGAGTGCTGAAAAAGAAGCGGAATATCTGGAGTCACTGCGTCACTTGCCGGGTAGCGTCCAACACGCACTTAACCTGGAACCCCAAATCCGCACTTGGGCGGAAAAGTTTGCGGGCAAATCTCATGCGCTTTTCCTGGGTCGTGGCGTGCATTATCCGATTGCGCTGGAAGGCGCGCTCAAACTAAAGGAAATTTCCTACATCCACGCCGAGGCATATCCCGCCGGCGAACTGAAGCACGGCCCCTTGGCATTGGTGGACAGCGCCATGCCTGTCGTGGTGATTGCACCCAACGACACCCTGCTGGAAAAAGTAAAATCCAACATGCAGGAAGTTCGCGCCCGTGGCGGAGAGCTATTCGTATTTGCCGATCTGGACAGTCATTTCATCGATCAGGATGGCCTGCACGTGATCCGCACACCACGCCACGTCGGCGTGCTATCCCCCATCGTACATGCCATCCCGGTTCAATTGCTGTCGTACCATACCGCCCTGATGCGTGGAACGGACGTGGACAAACCGCGCAACCTGGCAAAATCCGTGACTGTCGAGTAGCATAAAGACATGTCAGTCGTCGCGGTTTTCAATCAGAAAGGTGGCGTGGGGAAAACCACGACCAGCCTCAATCTGCTTGCCGCACTCGCGCAACGCGGCCGTTTTCCTCTGGGCATAGACCTCGATCCGCAGGCCCACCTGACCTTGGCCAGCGGCGTCAAGGCGTTGCCAAGCAGCGAGACTATTTACGCTTTTTACAGCGAAAACAAACCGCTTTCGCAAATCATGCGAGAGCTCCCCAACGGCGCGCACCTGATCCCGGCGCACATGGAGTTGTTCAAGATAGACTCGCTATACGGGCGCAACCCCAATATCACCAGCCAGTTGAAGCGTGGGTTATCTCAGGAATTATTGCCGGATGAGATGATTCCGGTCGTCATCGACTGCTCGCCCATGCTGGGTGTGTTGTCACTGAATGCCGTATTCGCAGCACAACGCTTGCTGATCCCGGTATCGGCAGATTATTTATCGATGCAAGGGGTGAACCGGCTGGATGCCGCACTGCGAGTATTGGAAAAACCGCTGGGGAAACGCATCGAGCGAAAGATCGTGATTACCCGGTTTGACTCGCGTCGCAGACTTTCATTCGATATTTTCGATAAGCTGCGCGAACATTACGGCAAGGATTTATGCGAAACGCGCATCGCTGAAACAGTAAGCCTGGCAGAAAGCCCGGTACATGGCCGCGATGTATTTACCTTTGCACCACACAGTCAGGGAGCAAGGGATTACAACGCCCTGACGGAAGAATTGCTTGCCTGCGGATTTTTCAACCCGCTATAACCACTGCATCAGCTCAGAGCGTCCCGGCTACCCGTACTACTCTCGATCCACTTGCGGATCCGTTGCGCATCGCCGATCCGCGTGTACTTTCCCCACGAATCCAGCAGCACGATAATCAACGGCTGATCAGCAATCTGTGCCTGCATGACCAAGCAACGCCCTGCCTCATTGATGTAGCCGGTCTTGGACAAGCCGATATCCCAGCTACCATTACGCACCAGGATATTGGTGTTGCGGAACGCCAAGGGGCGACGGTAACCAGCTACTGTAACTTCTTGCTCGGTAGAAGTGCTGGCCGTCCGGATTTCCGGATACTGATAGGCGGCTTTCACCAGTTTGACCAGATCTTCGGCGGTTGAGACATTTTCACTATTAAGACCGGTCGGATCGACAAAACGCGAATGAGTCATTCCTAATTCGGCCGCCTTCCGATTCATCGCCGCCACAAATGCGGTCATGCCCGACGGGGATGTGCGCGCCAATGCGGATGCTGCTCGATTCTCAGAAGACATCAAGGCCAACTGAAACATATTCTGGCGGGATAGAGTCGTCCCCACACGCAAGCGTGAAGATGTTCCCTTGAGCAAATCAATATCGCCATCACCAATCGATATCTGCTCATCCATGGGCAGACGCTGATCCAGAAGCACCATTGCTGTCATCAGTTTTGTTACTGATGCTATCGGCGTAGGCTTATTGGTGCTTTTGGCGTAAATGGTCTCACCGGTATTTTGATTGACGATCAGCGCCTTGGATGAAGCGAGTCTTAGCTCGCCACCTGGCGTATCAAAGACGCTACTCGCTATCTCGTTTTGGCGTAAAGCAGTCGGGCGTGTATGATAAGCCTTGGTTGAGCGGATAGTGCTGATGATGCGCTTGGGGCTGGTCGCAGAAGATTTATGTCGAACTTTGACTTTGGCTCGTTTGATGCTCGCTTTTTTTACGCTGGTTTTTTTAGCAACCTTGTCCTGAGACTTCTCGGCTGCCCCCAGTGGCAAGGGCAGCAAGGTCACAGTAAGCAGCAACGAAACTAATAAACGAAACAGCCGCATTATAAAAACCTGCGCAAACGATGGTTTAATCATAGCTAAATCATACAGCATTGTCATCAAAAATCAGTTAGCTACCGACTATTACTCAAGTACATCGTAAGATTTCGAGCAAAACTTATATGCAGATATTATTTTCAGAACACCATTTATGGATACTCGTCCAAGCCGACGGCACAATCGCGACAGGTATCAGCAATCATGCGCAGAATATGCTGGGCGACATTATTTATGTAGAGTTTCCGGCCATCGGTAGTAAGTTATCCGTCGGCCACGTCTGCGGAATTGTCGAGTCTGTCAAAACTGCCTCTGACTTGCATGCGCCGTTGGATGGAGACGTTGTTGCAATCAACGAATCCTTACGGGATAGGCCGGAACAGTTGAACGACGCACCAGAAACTACCTGGATTTTCCGTTTCCGCCCGAATGACGCCAAGCAAATGGAAAATCTGATGGCGCCTGAGGCGTATCAAGCATTTCTGGAAAAATAACCCCTGTGGGCCAACACAGCTTGCAAGCCATGTTGGCTAAAGGCATACTGCAGGGGAGACAATTCGTTCAAAAATTAAGGAGGTTGTAACGTGACTACCGTAACTCTGAAAGGTGAGCCGTTGAATGTTGGCGGAACCTTCCCGAAAATTGGCGAAACCGCGCGTAGCTTCATGCTGGTAGACAAGGACTTGAACGACGTGTCGCTGAGCCAGTTTGCCGGGTTACGCAAGGTACTCAACATCGTTCCCAGCCTCGATACTCCGGTTTGCGCGACTTCTGCCCGTCGCTTTAATGAGATGGTGAGCCTGTTACCCAATACGGTACTTCTTGTCATCTCGGCGGATTTGCCGTTCGCCCAAAGCCGCTTTTGCGCTGTAGAAAACCTGCAAAACGTATTTACCTTGTCCACCATGCGCGGCCGCGACTTCAACAAGGATTACGGGGTTATGATTACAGATTACCCACTCGCTGGATTGTGCGCCCGTGCCGTCATCGTGCTGGATGAAAACGACCGGGTTTTACACGCCGAACTGGTATCTGAAATCACCAGGGAGCCTGATTACGAGGCTGCTCTGACAGCAGCTCGCTACGTTTCGATTTAATCCTCGCTCTCGGCATCACCCTGCGCTGGCAATGTTTGTAATCGCTGGCGCAACATCCCTTCGATTTGTGGCCGCAAATCTTCCAGCACACGTTTTAGCGCACTGTCCATTGCCGGGCGTACTTCTTTGATCAAGGTTTCCTCAAGAATCTCGACCATCATTGGCAATACAGTTGATACAGCCTGTTCCAGCTTTTCCTGATCCGATATCTGAGGAGCCGCTGGCAAGGCAGCTTCCAACTGCTCTATTACGGGGCCATCATAAATCTCTGTCAGTACCGGGATTGTCGCTTCGGAAACTTGCGGCGGCGGCGGTGGCTGAACCGGCGGCTGGCCACGTCGTATCAGCGAATCCAGGCGCCCTAGCACCTCTTCAAAATGTTCGTCGTTGCGCTCTCCTTCCACTTCAAGCCTTTCCTGCCATATCGTGGCGACGAATTTCGTATCCTCGATCACGATAAAATTTGAATCGCTCACGTGCCGCAAGCTTATCGGCTTCATTGTTGCCGACGATCTCGATCAAACGGTTGAATCGACCAAAAAATAGCGGGTAATCGGGAGACAGATTCAACAGTATCTCATCATGAGCCAACGGCTCGGCCAGATGATCAATGATCACTGGTGTTTCCGACACCAAGGTATCGCGGCTGCCGCAATGCGGGATAAAGCTGGTTTGTTCAAAGCTCCACAATGCATGACTTACTTCCCGCGCTATGCGCTCATCGGGCGTAAAAATGAACAGCCGGTTTCCCTGCTTAACCGATTTGATGGCATAGCGGGAAACCAGCCGCAACTTATCCTCTACATTGAAGCAGAAGTCGATTTCCGTCATCAGTGATGCCCGGCGCGCTTCATGATGAAATGCGTCAACAGAGACACTGGCCGACCGGTCGCGCCCTTGTCCTTACCAGATCTCCAGGCAGTTCCGGCGATGTCCAGATGCGCCCACCGGAACTTCTTGGCAAACCGCGAAAGAAAACAAGCAGCGGTAATACTGCCCCCCGGTCGCCCACCGATGTTCGCCATGTCGGCAAAATTACTCTTGATCTGATCCTGGTATTCATCCCACATCGGCATATGCCAGGCGCGGTCGAAGGATTCGTCCCCGGCATTGGTCAACTCCTTAACCAAGCCGTCGTCATTACCAAACAGGCCGCTGACATGATGACCTAGCGCGATAACACAGGCGCCTGTCAGGGTTGCAATGTCGACTACAGTTTCCGGCTCGTATTTTTCGACATAGGTCATTGCATCGCACAGTACCAGCCGACCTTCGGCATCGGTATTAAGCACTTCGATGGTTTGCCCTGACATGCTGGTCACGATATCACCAGGCTTGCTCGCATTACCATCGGGTAAGTTCTCGCTGGCCGGAATAGCGACAACCAGGTTGATGGGCAAGTCCAGCTCAGCAACTGCTTTCAGGGTGCCTAGTACGCTGGCCGCACCACACATGTCGTACTTCATTTCGTCCATTTCACCTGCAGGCTTGAGCGAGATGCCGCCCGCATCAAAAGTGATGCCCTTGCCGACGAGTGCAATGGGTTTCTGGCTGGCTTTGCCTTTTTTGTATTGCACCACGATCAGTTTTGGTGGTTGGCGGCTACCGCGAGCTACCGAGAGTAGCGAGCCCATGCCGAGCTTTTCCATATCGGCACGTTCCAGCACCTCGATTTCAAGGTTATAGGATTTAGCCAATTCGGCCGCCTGCTCGGCAAGATACGCAGGCGTGCAAATATTGCCTGGCAAGTTGCCAAGGTCCTTGGCCATACGTACGCCACCAGCAATAGCCAAGCCACGATGCAGGGCTTGCTCGACCCGACGAAGATCATTGCGCTGAGGCACATTGATGATCAGTTTGGACAAACCGCGACGCTCTTCAGCTTTTTTACAGGATGGATGAGCGAATCGATAAACAGCATCGGAAGTGACCTCGACCATTTGCTCAACACGCCAGCCGAGATCGCGTCGCTTGACTGGCAATTCGGCCAGGAAGCTGGCCGCATCAGCGGCACCCGTACCATCCAGTGCCTTGACCGAAGCCATTACTGCCTGTCTATACGCACGATCCGTAAAGTCGCGCTCCTTGCCGCACCCGACCAGCAACACCCGCTCGCACAAGGAGCCGGGAACGTTGTGCACCATCAGCGTACTGCCGAGCTTTCCATCCATATCACCCCGGCGAAGCAAGGAGGCAAGATAGCCGTCGGACACGCGGTCAATTTCAATGGCTGCCTCGGATAACTTGCGATGCTCGAACACACCAACAATGACGCATGCATTACGCTGTTTTTCCGGATTACCGTTTTTTATGCTAAATTCCATACCATCCAATCCTTTCCATTTGCCAAGATTTTTGTGGATTATCCACTGTTTTCGTTAATCCAGTCAAAAACCCCATGATTTTCAAACGATCCCTGATGCACGAGCTGTTTGCAACTGCGCTTAGCAGCTTTTTGGTGCTGCTCGGCATCATGATCGCCCAAAGAATTACCTACTATCTGGGCTACGCTGCGCGCGGCGGCATTGCAAGCGATGCCATCGGTGCTCTGCTTGGCTTTAGCATACTGCGTTTTTTACCCTTGCTGCTTAGCCTTACTTTGTTTGTTGCCGTACTCATGACCTTGACCCGCTGGCATAGAGACAGCGAAATGGTGGTTTGGTTTACCTCGGGCCAAGGCATTTATTCACTTATACGCCCCATCCTCACTTTTACTCTGCCTATCATTGCTATTATCGGCATTTTAAGCCTGCTGGTGACTCCCTGGGCAACGCAAAAAGGTAACGACTTCAGGGAGCAGATGGAAAGCCGGGATGAGGTGTACTCACTTACCCCGGGCGTATTCAAGGAATCCAAACAGGCAGAGCGGGTATTTTTTGTCGAAAGTTTTTCATCCCTGCAGAATAGAATCAACAATGTTTTTGCACAATCCATACAGCATCAGAAGCTGGGTATTATCACTGCCAATCAGGGCACGCAGAGTACTGACAAAAACGGCGACACATTTCTAACGCTATTCAGCGGCCATCGCTACGAAGGCGAACCGGACACTCCTGAGTTCGGGGTGATGGAATTTGAGAAATATACACTGCGTACGGTACCGGCAGAAGCCAAGCAGGAACCTCCCTCCCCGAAATCCAAATCCAGCCAGGAGCTTTTTACGGAAAGATCTGCCGATAATAATGCCGAACTGCAGTGGCGACTTTCCATGCCGGTCTCTGCGTTTTTGCTGGTATTGCTGGCTATACCGCTCTCCTTTGTTGACCCTCGCGCCGGACGCTCGGCCAACGTTATCATGGCATTGCTGATTTACATACTTTACAACAATGCCTTGTCCATTCTTCAGTCATGGGTGATCCGCGGCAAGCTAGCTCCACTCATCGGACTGTGGCCGGCACATATCGCCGTGCTACTGCTATTCGTCTATCTGTTCTACCGGCGGCTGTTCCTGCTGCCTTTGCTACCGCGCTGGCTTTCCAGATGAGGCTACTTAACCGCTATCTGGCACAGGAAATACTCGGCAGCACACTGCTTGTGGCTCTCGGGCTGCTGGCGATGTTCTCATTTTTTGACCTGATTCAGGAACTTGATAGCCTGGGACATGGCAATTACCATCTAGGCATGGTGTTGTTTTTTGTGCTCCTTTCGGCACCAGGGCACATTTACGAAGTCACACCGGTTGCAGTTCTCCTCGGCTCACTTTATGCGCTGGCCCAGTTTTCACGCAATTCCGAACTGGTAGTGATGCGATCCAGCGGGGTTTCTACGGCAAAAATTGGGCTTTCGCTGCTGAAAATAGGCGCCATATTTGCCCTGCTGACTTTCCTGATCGGCGAAATGGTCACGCCCATTTCGGAAAAAACCGCACAAAAAATGCGACTCCAGGCCCAGGATGATGTGGTGGCGCAAGAGTTTCGCTCCGGTCTTTGGGTAAAAGACGGCACCAGCTTTGTCAACATCGAAGAGGTCATGCCGGATGCAAGCCTGCGTGCCATCCATATTTACGAGTTCGGGCCTGATTTCCGGCTACGTATCATCAATAATGCCAAAACCGGCTTTTACGAAAACGATCGCTGGAATTTGCACAACGTTACTCAGACCACGTTTACAGAAAAGAAAATCAAGACAACACATTTTGAGCAAGCTTACTGGCAGTCCGTCATCAAACCTGAGCTACTGAACGTGTTACTGGTTGTTCCAGAAAAAATGTCTGCGTGGAACCTTTACTTCTATATCAAGCACCTGAGTGACAATCATCAAAAAACCACTCGTCAGCAGATCGCGCTGTGGTCCAAAATGGTCTATCCAGTGGCGTGCATGGTGATGGTTGTGCTGGCACTCCCTTTTGGCTTTTTACAGCAACGCGCAGGAGGCATCGGCTTCAAGCTGTTCTGGGGCATCATGCTGGGGATCAGTTATCAGGTGCTCAACCGCCTGTTCGTCCATGTCGGGCTACTGAACGACTGGGCGCCTGTCGTTAGCGCCACAATCCCGACCCTGTTGTATCTTGCCGCAGGAGTTGGCATGCTGGCCTGGATGGAGAAACGTTAAAATCAACTATTTTTGCTGATCCCCAATTGCTTCAGTTTGCGATACAGGTGGGTGCGCTCCAATTCCACAGCTTCAGCCACCTTGCTCATATTGCCCCCGGCCTTGGCGATATGGTGTTCGAAATACAATCGCTCAAATGCATCCCTCGCTTCACGAAGCGGTTGATCCAGTGATACCGGAAAGACTGTGTTCACTACGGCGATCGCTTGTGGCTCGAGATGATCAAACTCTTTCAAGACTCGCTCGACATCCTTGAGATCAATCTCGTCTTCCAGACAAGTTAGCGCCAGCTGCCTGACTGTATCCTTGAGTTGATCCAGGCCTCCCGCCCACTGCGCATTTCTCAGGCCATTGAGTGCCGCAGTGTTGATCTCACGGTATGGCACTTCGTTATTATCACTAAGCTGGATGAGCAACGCCCGCGCCAGATCGGGAATATCTTCAGGGTGATCATTCAATGGCGGAATACGGATCGTCATCGCGTTGACGGCTTGCAGTAGCGCCTCATCGAATTGTCCATCCACGACGCGCTGTGGCAAATTGCAAGACGTGGCGCAAACAACTCGCACATCATGCTTATCGGCATTTTTCAACAGAATCAGCAAACCCTTTTGCTGCACACGATCAAGATCGGCAATCTCGGGGATGAATATCAGCCCTTCCCGGTGATGTTCCAGCAGGGCAATTGGTGCCTCGGCCAATTGCGCGGGCTGTGTCAGCATATGCCATGGTGTGTCGGGCTTGTGTATCGAACGCGCGCACTGCTCAGCGCCGCACCCTTTCGAACCCACCAGCAGCAACGGTCCTTGCTGGCGCGCCGCCTGTTCCAGCCGCTGACGCAATTCAACGATAGACAGGCTTTTGCCCAGACTGATCAAGTTCATGCTTTGCCGCGGCAAGCGCTCGCCATGCCGCAATGCAGCGGCAACGGTCTTGAGCAGCTTTTGCAGCGCAATGGGTTTTTCCAGAAAATCGTAGGCCCCGATACGCGTTGCTTCAACGGCAGTATCTACCGTGCCATGACCTGACATCATGACCACGGGCATGTTCAAAAATCCTCCGCTACTCCACTCCTTGAGCAAGGTCACGCCATCGCAGTCAGGCATCCAGATATCGAGCAGCACCAAGTCTGGCCGAGCATGTTGTCGATGATCACGGGCCTGCGCTGCATTTTCGGCCAGCAAAACATGATAGCCTTCATCCTCAAGAATATCGCGCAGCAGCTCACGGATGCCGATCTCGTCATCCACCACCAGCACATGATGTGCCGTCATGCCTCAACCTCCAGAACAGGTAACGAAATAGAAACGCAGGCACCACCTTGGGTACGATTACTGATTTGAATGTTGCCTTTGTGTTCTTCCACGATTTTCTTGACGATGGCCAGACCAAGCCCTGTGCCGTGGCGTTTTGTGGTGACGTACGGCTCAAAGGCCCGCGCCAGTAATTCTTGCGGAAATCCGCTGCCGTTGTCACAAACGGTCAGGCATATCATACCGTTTTCCCGATGACTGCTCACGTGTATGGTGGGATCGGCCACACCATCCAGCGCATCCTGCGCATTTTGCAGCAGATTATGCAGCACCTGCCGCAGCATGGTGGCGTCACCTCGCACGGGCACAACGCCTGTCTCCAATTCGACTTCCAGTTTCAATCCTGGCGGCTCATACAGCCCAAGCACTTCATGAACCAGCTCATTAATATCCAACCTGGCCAGATTCACTGCAGGCGCACGAGCATATTCGCTGAACTCGTTGACCATGCTCTTCATTGCCGTCACCTGGCTGACAATCGTATGTGTCGCACGCCGCAGCACTTCTGCATCCTGTTCTTCAAGCTTGTTGGCCAACTTATGTTCCAGACGCTCTGCCGACAGTTGAATCGGGGTCAGCGGGTTCTTGATTTCATGAGCAAGCCGCCTCGCCACTTCACCCCATGCGGCATCACGCTGCGCCTGCATCAAGCGAGTAATATCGTCAAAAACCGCAACAAAGCCGCTATCACTCTCGGCAGGCAGCCGGGTTCCGCGTAACAGCAGAACCTGGGTGCCATGCGCCCCAACCAGCTCCAACTGCTGCTGCCATTCACCGGTATCAACCGAATGAAATTTCTCTGTCAGGACTTCGCTGAACACTGTCAAGTCATGATGCTCAATCCCCAGGTGTTGTATCGGCTGTCCGTGGAGCTTGCCCAGGCTGGCGCCAAGTATCTGTGATGCCGCAGGGTTGGAAGCCCGCACATTAAAATTCTGATCCAACGCAATTACCCCGGAAGACAAGTGCGACAGAATGGCCGCCAAGTATCCGCGCGCCGCCTCCACCTGGCTCCGATTACTTTCTGCAGCCTGCGTCGCCTCTCGAAGCTGCTGGGTCATGCTATTGAACGACCGGACTAATATCCCAAGCTCATCTTTGCCATGTGCAGGCAATACCTTACCGTAATCGCCGCTGGCAATGGCGCGTGTACCTTCGGCTAGCAAACCTAGCGGGGTCGACAATCGCCGACTCAGTACAAAGGCAAATGCGACGGCAGAAAGCATCGAGAGCATTAGCACCAGTGTAAGTGTGAGTGCAAATACCTCCTTGAGCGCTTGCCTGGCGTAGGACAACTCCTGATATTCCTGATAGACCGACTGCACCGATTCGGCGGTTTCCGATAAGGCTTTCGGTACCGGCTGCATCAATTGCAGGATTCTCGATTCGCCACGCAAATCCGGCGTACTGACCGGTGCAAGTACCCGCAGATAGATCCCCCTGTCCGGGACAGGATCGATCTCTCCGTGAGCACGTTGCCGCGCCTGGCGCAGTTGAGACACGCTTGGAAGCGCTGGCAGAAAACTGGTTGTGTCATCGCTGCTGAATGCCAGAATACGCCCTTGTGGCGTCAGCAAGACCGCTTCTTGCACACCCGATTTCTCGCGCAAATCGTTGAGCGCACTAACCTGGCTATTATTGCCTTGCAAAGCCAGCGATGCGGCCATGCTCTCACCTTTATCCTCTAGGTCGCGCAGCATGATATCCAGCGTACTTTGTCCCAGGCGCAGCCCGCCATCCAGAGCGGCTTCAACTTTTACATTGAACCAGGACTCGATAGCCCGTGTGAGGAAATTGACGGAAACGGCATAGACCAGCAATCCTGGAATGATCGCCATCATGGCGAACATGCCCAGCACCCTCAAGGTCAGGCGACTCCCCATGACCTGTGCCTTGATCTGCCGGTAAAGCCGCCATAATTGCCAGCCGATCAGGAGAATCAACGAACCCGCAAGGGCGATATTGAGGACCAGGAGCACGGTATAGTTCTGGCCGGAAACCGCCGTATTGGCACTCGCATGAGAGAGCAGGTATAGCAGCACCGCGCCCAGGCCGATGCCAATGAGAACAACGTATTTCACTTGTTGGAAATAGAGCGGTCGATTACGACGGGTTTGTCAGTCGCCGATTTATCTACAGGTTTGTCGAAGCCCGGTATCCAGCGGTAGCGCTCCGAAATCAGGTTCCACTTGTCCGAACCAATGGCACTGACCTGTAATGGCTTGGGAAGGCGGGTATGGTCGAGGCGCATGCGCAGCATGGCATAGTAGGGTACGCCTTTTTTGAGCTGGGGCTTTTCGACGACCGGCCAATCCTGCAAATGACCAAGTGCTTTCAACGCTTCCGGCAATGACGAAAATGCCGTCTGGTGACTACCCGTATTCAGCAAATACTGCCTGGAGAGCGCATGGTAGCTCAATCTTATTGTCTGATTAGCGCTTGCCACCTCTTCGTCAAACCAGTAGCTATGCGGTTCCATCAGCACAAACTCGATCAGAAAATTAAGCGCCACTCCCTTGTTGATGGCTTCTTCGACTTCGGGCCCGAAGTCGATGGAGAAATCGGCATCCAGTTGATAAGCATCTTCCACCAGTGACAACTCGGCATGCTCGGTGGCAATACCCGCCGCCCATGCCTGCTGGGCGCCCCAGAGCAACATTGCCAGCAGCAACAGTCTAGATTTTTTGTAGCATCGCGTAAAAAAAGCCGTCATGGGCATCACAGGGGAGTAGCTGGCCTTGTTCTTCACCGGGCAACGCCAAGCGCCGCACATCTGGCGTATTGGCAATAAATGCTTCAACCTGCTGGTAATTTTCCTCATGGAATACGGAACAGGTTGCGTACAGCAATTTACCACCCTTTGCCAGGGTTGACCACAATCCTTGCAGGATGTTTGTCTGCTGCGCCGCAAAGCTGCCAATATCGGCCTCGCGACGCAGCCATTTGATGTCTGGGTGTCGGCGCACGATCCCTGAAGCGCTACAGGGCACATCTGCAAGAATACGGTCAAAAGCACGACCATCCCACCAAAGATCGGAACGTGCTGCATCGGCCTCGCGCACGGTTGCGGTTTGGCCCAGTCGTAGCAAGTTATCGCTTACCTTCTTCAGGCGCGACGCGTCGCTATCCAATGCCAGCAACTCGATCTCCGCCAGTTCCAGCAAGTGTGCCGATTTGCCGCCCGGTGCACTGCACGCATCCAGCACACGCATACCGTCTTGTACATCCAGCAGTAGCGCCGCCATCTGCGCCCCCAGATCTTGCACGGATACTAGCCCATCAAAAAATCCCGGCAACTTGTCTACCGATACAGGGCGACCCAGCCGGATTCCTGCCACACCGACAGCCGCTGCCTGCATACCTTGTGCAGCAAGTCGTGCCAGATAGTCATCGCGTGAAATTTTACGCAGATTGACTCGCAGAGTCATGGGAGGGTGGTCGTTGCCAGCAGACAACAGGGCCTGCCAATTTTCAGGGTATTGCGTACGGAGTTTGTTGATCCACCATTTCTGGTAGCTCAACTTTGTTTGCACATTCCTGTCTGCCGCGGCTACCAAAGCTTCGCGTTGGCGTAAAAAATTGCGCAGTACGGCATTGACCAGCCCTCCCGCCCAGGACTGCTTGAACTGCGCAGCTGCCCGAACGGCATGATCGACCACCGCATGTGGCGCAGATTTACCATATTCCAACTGTCCAATGGCCACTAGAAGCAGGTAACGCACTCGCTCGTCCGTAAGCGGTTTTTGCAACAGCGATGCAAGTATCGCGTCCAGCCGCGCCAACCAGCGCAGCGTCGTATAACTCAAATCTTGCAATGCGGCGCGTTGCTGTGGCGTCAGTCTGGGATTAGCCCGCCGAAGTTCATCGAGCACTTGGTTGAGATTACGCCCAGCCCCTACCTTGGCAACCGCTTGTGCAGCCAATTGCTGGGTATCAAGCATCGAAACGATCACCGCACTTGAGCGATACTCCGGCTAGGAAATCCTTCCAGCTTAATTGCTTACCTCCCGGGCGCTGCAGCGTTTCAATGCTGAGCGCGCCTTGGCCACATGCAACGACAATGCCCCCATCCAAGCGAATAATCTCGCCGGGGTTGCCTCGGCCTTCAACCGCACGTGCAAACCACACTCGCCACTGTTCGTCTCGTATGCCAGCCTGCGCTACCGGGAAAGGATTAAACGCTCTGACTTGCCTCGCCAACCGGCCTGCATCCTGCGCCCAATCAAGGGGCGCCTCGGATTTTTGCAACTTGGCGGCATAAGTCACCAAGGCTTCGTCCTGCGGTTCTGCCACCAGCGTATCCAGCTCTTCAAGCGCCTCTACCATTAATCGTCCACCCGCGTCTGCGAGCGCGTCGTGCAAGGTTTGTGCGGTATCGTTTTCCGTAATCGGCACCACCGCCTTTTTCAACATGGCACCCGCATCCAGTGCAGGCACCACCTGCATGATCGTCACGCCGGTTTCGGCATCGTTGGCAAGTATCGCCCTTTGGATGGGTGCTGCACCACGCCAGCGCGGCAGCAGTGAAGCATGGATATTCAGACATCCCTTGCGCGGCATGTTCAACACGACCGTCGGAATAATCAGGCCGTAAGCCGCGACAATCATGATGTCAGCCTGCACTTTAGCAATGCGCTGCTGGACATTTTCGTCCTTGAGGGTCTCTGGCTGAAAAACATCCAGACCGTGTTGAAGCGCGAGTTTCTTGACCGGGCTGGCCTTCAGCTTCATGCCGCGCCCCGCCGGGCGATCCGGCTGGGTCAGTACCAGCGCAATGTCGTGTCCGGCTTTAATCAACGCCGCAAGTGCAGGTACGGCAAAGTCCGGGGTTCCGGCAAAAATGATCCGCATTACATGGTTTCCCGCAGACGTTTTTTCATTTTGTGTTTGATGCGTGTTTGCTTGAGTTGCGATAGATACTCGACAAACACTTTGCCCTTGAGGTGATCCATTTCATGCTGGATGCAAACCGCCAACAGGCCGTTGACATCGATTCTGAACAGCTTGCCATTAACATCGAGCGCTTCTACCGTGACATACTCGGGACGCCTGACCAACTCATAAATCCCCGGTACCGACAGGCAGCCTTCCTCATACTCCTGCATGCCATCGCTCTGGATTAACCGCGGATTGATAAATACCTGAAGCGCATTCTTGGCTTCCGATACATCGATCACAATCACTTGCTTATGCACATCTACCTGCGTCGCTGCCAAGCCGATACCGGGTGCCGCATACATGGTTTCAGCCATATCGCGCACCAATCGGCGAATATCGTCATCCACCTCGGCAACCGGTTCAGCCACTTTGTACAGCCGTGCATCCGGGTAATGAAGAATCTGTAAAATCGACATAAATGCTTGCCTATTGAATAAATTAGATGCAGAATCTAAACTGATTTCGCAAATGCCTTGGCCTGAACGCCAAGATCGAGGGCGCCCGAATGAAAAAGCGAATTATAACCCTGCTTATTTGCAGCATTGCCTCCTTTGTACACGCGGACGAGTTGCAACTGCAAGAAAACCATCCAGACCGCTATGTCGTCGTTAAAGGCGACACCCTTTGGGGTATATCGGGTAAGTTCCTCAAAGATCCTTGGCAATGGCCAAGGATCTGGAAGATGAATCGCGATGAAATCAAAAATCCGCACTGGATTTACCCGGGCGATGTAGTTGTGCTGGACACCAGCGGCGGCGACCCACGATTAAGGCTTCTGCGCGAGACCATTACCCTAGACCCAAGCACCATCGTAGAGCCGCTTGAAAAGAAAGCGATCCCGTCCATTTCCCCCAGTGTGATCGGCCCCTTCCTCAGTCAACCACTTGTCATCGAAGAAAAACAGCTGGAAGATTCCCCGGAAATCGTCGCCGCGCCTGATGGCAGGTTGTTACTGGGTGTCGGCTATCGCGCGTACGTAAGCGTGATTGAAGAAGAAAAGGGACTTAACTGGCAGATCTATCGTCCGGGCAACGCTCTGATTGATCCCGACACCAAAGAGAAGCTTGCTTACGAAGCTATTTACCTTGGAGATGCCAAGATCGTCCGTTATGGCGAGCCCGCGACGATCAACATCACCCGCTCCAAACAGGAAATCACCCTCAAGGATAAACTGGTCGCTGCGCCCGAAAAACTGATGAGCAGCTTCATTCCTCATGCGCCGGATAGCGAAATCGTTGGCCGCGTGATGTCGTCTTACGGAGATGCCGCAGAAATCGGTAAAAATTTTATTATCACGATCAATCGTGGCAATGCAGATGGTTTGGAAGAGGGACACGTTTTAGCGGTTTACACTGCCGGCGAAAAAATCGAAAAGCCCAAAGCAAAAATTGACCCTCGTGATCACAAACCAGAACTCAACATCGAAACCTCGCGCGATGAAAATGGTAAGCTGATTGTCAACTTGGCCAAGGATGGCGATCCGGAAGCCAGCTACATTACCTTGCCAGACGAACGCACCGGGCTGATCATGGTGTTCCGTACATTCGAGCACGTAGCTTACGGATTAGTGATGCAGTCCGAGCGCCCCATCCACGTTAACGATGTGGTCAAGACCCCTTGATTTGAATGGGTGCCTCTACTGATGACGCACGTTACTGGATTGGCCTTTCTCTCATCAGCGGACTGGGCGGCGAGACTTTCCGCCGCCTTTTGTCCAACTTCGGTACCCCTCAGCAGATTTACGCGACACCGATCTCAACACTAAAGCAAGTCGTCAGCTCGGAAATAGCCATCCAGATCGCGGATGGTCCTGACGAAAAGTGCTTGGCACCAGCATTGGAATGGCTAAATCAAGACAGCAATCGGCTCATCACATTGGCAGATTCCAGCTACCCGGCTGGCCTGTTGGAAATTCCCGACCCCCCTCCGATTCTTTATGTCAAAGGCCATGCCCATCGACTCTGCACCCCAACCATAGGCATAGTCGGCAGCCGTAACGCCACTCCACAAGGCCTGAAAAACGCTGAAGCATTTGCGGAGGCCCTAAGCAACGCCGGGTGGTGTATCGCCAGCGGCTTGGCCCTTGGGATCGACGGTGCAGCCCATCGCGGCGCACTGCGAGGCAACGGCTCGACCATTGCCGTTGTCGGAACCGGGCTGGACATCGTATACCCGGCCCGCCATCGTGAGTTGGCGCATCAAATTGTGGAAGCAGGCGTCATTGTTTCCGAATTTCCACTTGGCGAACCTTCGCGAGCTGGTAATTTCCCGCGCCGCAACAGAATCATCAGTGGCTTGAGCGGGGGCGTGCTTGTCGTGGAAGCCAATCTTGAAAGTGGTTCTCTCATTACCGCGAGGTTGGCAGCCGAACAAGGTCGTGAAGTGTTTGCCATACCAGGTTCCATTCACTCCCCATTGTCCAAGGGATGTCACCAGCTTATAAAACAAGGTGCAAAACTGGTCGACAGCATTCAGGATGTCCTTGAAGAACTTGGCAACGCCCCCATCTTTTCGCAACCGGTCGAGTTCACTGCTGCCGAGCATCCACTACTGGAAAAGATGGGATTCGACGCATTTGCAGCAGACACACTCATCGCGTTAAGCGGCTTGACGAGTAATCAGGTTTCGGCGATGCTGCTTACACTGGAGTTGGAAGGAAAAATCGCCAGCTTGCCGGGTGGGCGTTATCAAAGAATCGTATAGGAGCCAGCATGTTCGAACTTCTTGTCTACCTGTTCGAAAACTACATAGAAACCGATATCCGCGCCGACGAAAAAACTCTGACGCGGGAATTGTCCGCTGCGGGCTTCGATAGCAAAGATATCAGCAACGCTTTCAACTGGTTTACCGGGCTGGCAGAACTTGCCGACCAAGTGACACCTGAAGCAGCAACTGGCAAAGCCGCTTACCGCATCTATACGTCTGACGAATCGAAGAAAGTCGGCCAGGAAAGCCGTAGTTTCCTGCTGTTTCTCGAACAGGCCGGTGTGCTCAACACACTGGAACGTGAAGTCGTCATCGACCGCTTGATGGCACTGCCAGACAGCGAAGTCGGCCTCGACCAGACCAAGTGGATCTCGCTGATGGTGCTCTGGCGGCACGGCAAGGCACGGGACTATCTTTTCGTGGAAGATGCCTTGTTTAATGACGGTCATCCCACAATTCATTAGTCAGCAAACACCTGGCCGGGAATTTTCCTTGCCAAGACACCGCAAAATTTAGTAGAATCCGCGCTTTTCCTTTTTCAGAACAAAGAGAAAAGCTACTATGGTTATCATCAGGCTTGCTCGTGGCGGCGCAAAGCGTCGTCCTTTCTACAACGTCGTCGTGGCTGATTCGCGCAACCGTCGCGATGGTCGTTTCATCGAGCGCGTTGGTTTTTACGACCCCTTGGCCAAGGAAGGCACCGAAGGTCTGCGCCTTAACAGCGAACGTATCGCTTTCTGGCAAGGTAATGGCGCACAGTTGTCCGACTGCGTAGCCAAGCTGGTCAAGCGCACCGCTGCTTGATTTGCAACAGCCATCTGACAAGATGGTGGTAATGGGGCGTATTGTTGCGCCCTATGGCGTGCAAGGTTGGGTCAAGATCCAGCCTTTCACCGAAACGCTGGACGGCTTGTTCGATTATGACCGATGGTGGATTTCCGGCCCTTCGGGCTGGCAAGAAGCCGAAGTCGACGAGGCGCGCATCCATGGCAAAGTCATTATTGCCAAATTTTTGGACTGTGGCGGCCGCGATGCCGCTTTCGCGCTCAAGGGCAAGCAAATTGCCGTGTCGCGGGATGATATGCCGATCCCCGCTGAAGATGAGTATTACTGGTCCGACCTGATCGGACTGCGCGTCACCAATGCGCAGAATATCGATCTGGGCGAGATCAAGGACATCTTCGAAACTGGTGCCAACGATGTTTTGGTTGTACAAGGCGAGCGTGAACGCTTGATCCCGTTCACCGATCAGGTTGTGCAAAACGTGGATCTGCTTGCCAAGCAGATGTTGGTAGATTGGGAAGCGGACTTTTGAGCATCCAGTTCGACGTTGTGACGCTGTTCCCGTCGATGTTCGACGCAATCGGCCAGCATGGCATCACGTCGCGGGCGCTTGAGCTGAAATTGTACGCGTTGCAGTTGTGGAATCCTCGCGACTTCACGACCGATAACTACAAGACCGTGGATCATCGCCCTTATGGCGGCGGCCCGGGTATGGTCATGATGGCCGAGCCGCTGGATAAGGCAATTACCGCTGCCCGGCTGCGGCAAGCAGAAGCTGGTGTGGAAACGACGCGTGTCATCCACCTCTCGCCGCAAGGCAAGCCGCTCACACATACCAAAGTGATGGAGCTGAAGGATTTGCCGGGTATGATACTGCTGGCAAGCCGCTACGAAGGCGTGGACGAACGGCTGATCCGCCGTCAGGTCGATGAAGAAATTTCCATCGGCGATTACGTGCTATCAGGTGGAGAGTTGCCCGCAATGGTATTGATGGATGCGATCATCCGCCAGCTGCCGGACGCATTGAACGATGCAGACTCTGCGCTGGAGGACTCGTTTGTGGATGGGTTGCTGGACTGCCCGCACTACACGAGACCGGAAGTTTATGAGAATGAAGCGGTGCCCGCAGTTTTACTTTCCGGGCATCACGCAGAAATTCGTCGTTGGCGATTAAAACAGTCGCTGATGCGGACACGGGTAAAGCGCCCGGACCTGCTGGGAAACCGGCAGTTGACTAAAGAGGAGTCTCGGCTGCTCGCTGAGATCGAGCAGGAACAAGACTCCGTATAACGAGAAAGGAGCCATCATGGCTAATATCATTCAAATGTTGGAACAGGAAGAAATTGCTCGCCTGGGCAAAACCATTCCTGCGTTTGCCCCTGGTGACACCGTGGTGGTGCAAGTCAAGGTAAAGGAAGGTAACCGTGAGCGTCTGCAAGCTTACGAAGGCGTGGTTATTGCCAAGCGTAACCGCGGCCTCAACTCCAGCTTCATCGTCCGCAAGATTTCTTCTGGCGAAGGCGTTGAACGTACCTTCCAGACCTACTCTCCACTGATTGCCAGCATCGAGCTGAAGCGCCGTGGCGATGTTCGTCGTGCCAAGCTGTACTACCTGCGTGAACGCTCCGGTAAATCCGCTCGCATCAAGGAAAAGCTGCCGAACCGCGTCAAGGAAACTGTTGCCGCAGAATAATTCTGCTGCGACGTTACACCGGTATAAAATCCCCGCATTCCTTATGGAATGCGGGGATTTTTATTTGACGCTACACTTGCGTCATCAACCCTTGGAAGATGTTATGACTTATCGGGACTTGCGGGACTTTATTGATCAACTTGAGAAACAGGGCGAACTCAAACGCGTCACCACATCTGTCAGCCCAAGGCTGGAAATGACGGAAATCTGTGACCGCGTATTGAAAGCTGGCGGCCCGGCCATCTTATTCGAGTGTCCGAGCAACCACAGTATCCCTGTCCTGGCCAATCTGTTTGGCACGCCTCGCCGAGTTGCTCTAGGCATGGGCGAAGAAAGCGTTTCGGCCTTGCGCGATGTTGGTAAACTGCTTGCCTTTCTGAAGGAGCCGGAACCACCCAAAGGACTGCGTGATGCTTGGGATAAGTGGCCGAAATTCAAGAAAGTTCTCGACATGGCGCCTCGTGTTGTAGCGCGTGCTGCCTGTCAGGAAGTGGTGTGGGAGGGTGACGATGTTGATCTTGCTCGCCTGCCCATTCAAACCTGCTGGCCAGGTGATGCCGGTCCATTGATTACCTGGGGCTTAACCATCACCAAAGGGCCAAATAAGGAGCGGCAAAACCTGGGAATTTATCGTCAACAAGTCATTGGGCGCAACAAAGTCATCATGCGCTGGCTTGCGCATCGCGGGGGGGCGCTGGACTTTCGTGACTGGTGTGCGGCGTACCCGGGAGAAAACTTTCCAGTTTCCGTCGCACTGGGCGCCGATCCGGCGACTATCCTCGGAGCCGTGACGCCAGTGCCGGATACCCTGTCGGAGTATCAGTTTGCTGGCCTGCTACGCGGCAGCAAAACCGAAATCGTGCAGTGCCTGGGCAGCAATCTAAACGTACCGGCCAGTGCCGAGATCGTGCTTGAAGGCCATATCGCTCCTGGTGAAACCGCACTGGAAGGGCCGTTTGGCGATCACACCGGCTATTACAATGAAGTCGATTATTTCCCGGTATTCACCATCACACGCATCACCATGCGGCGTGATCCGATTTATCACAGCACCTACACCGGAAAACCGCCGGATGAGCCGGCCGTGCTGGGGGTCGCCTTGAATGAAGTATTCGTGCCCTTGCTGCAGAAACAGTTCCCTGAAATCACGGATTTTTACCTGCCGCCCGAAGGGTGCAGCTACCGACTCGCCGTGGTTAGCATGAAAAAACAATATCCCGGCCACGCCAAGCGGGTCATGATGGGCGTATGGAGTTTTTTGCGACAGTTTATGTACACCAAGTTCATTATTGTCACGGACGACGATGTCAATATTCGGGACTGGAAAGAAGTCATCTGGGCGATGACTACACGTGTGGATGCAGCGCGCGACACCGTGCTCGTGGAAAATACGCCTATCGATTATCTGGATTTCGCCAGCCCGGTTTCAGGCCTTGGCAGCAAGATGGGAATTGATGCCACCAATAAATGGAAAGGTGAAACCAACCGCGAGTGGGGTCGCCCTATCGAAATGGATGCCGACATCATCAGAAAAATCGACGACCTTTGGCAAGGCCTGAATCTTTCCTGACGACGGCCATCGTCCTATTTACTCACTATTTACTGCATTCTCCGGCATTGGAAGCTACGAGCTGCAAGCTTATCTGGCCTGTTCCGGTTAAACGATTCCTTCCAGGATCTGGACTTGCACGGTGTTACCGGGCTCAACGTTACCGCAAGTCTCCGGCAGGACGATAAAGCAATTTGCCTCGGTCATAGATCTCAAAATCCCGGAGCCCTGATTTCCCGTAGTCTGCACCGTCCAGCCCGCTTCGGTGAGTCTGAGAATGCCGCGCTGAAATTCGGTGCGGCCGGGGAGCTTTCTGATCGCGGCAGTGCAGACTGCTGACAGCATGGGAATCGTTGCGGGTTGCGGCTGCCCCATCATTACCAGCATAGCATCGCGCACAAACTGGTAGAAGGTGACCATGACCGCTACCGGATTTCCCGGTAGGCCAAAATAATGTGCGTTAGCAATTTTTCCATAAGCCAGTGGGCGACCCGGCTTTATCGCAATTTTCCAGAACACAACTTGCCCAAGCCTGTTGAGAAGTTCCTTCATATAGTCGGCCTCACCCACAGAAACACCGCCACTGGTAACAATGACATCAGCAGCCTGTGAGGCCTCGATCAGGGCATTTTCGAGCAGCACTGGATCATCCCTGACCACGCCCATGTCGATAATCTCAACACCCAGGCGCGCCAGCATGCCGTAAAGCGTGTAACGGTTGCTGTCATAAACCTCACCCGGCTTGAGCTCGGTGCCGATGCCGGCCAACTCGTCACCTGTCGAGAAAAATGCAACGCGCAATTTACGATATACCTTGACCTCACCGATCCCCAATGAGGCAATCAACCCCAAATCCGCCGGGCGTACGAGATGGCCAACCGGCAACACAACTTGCCCCAACCGAATATCCTCACCAGCCAAGCGGCAATTCTGCCCAGGCTTGGTGCCGGTGGCTATTGTTACCTGATTCCCGTCCGCCTTGGTGTATTCCTGCATCACGACGGTGTCACAATCCGCAGGCATCACCGCACCTGTCATGATCCGCACGCACTCGCCGTGCTCGACGGGACCGTCATAGCTCTTGCCAGCAAATGCGGTCCCCACCACCGTCAACCTGATTGTTCCGGCATTCGGCAAGTCTTTTGCATTCAGTGCATAACCGTCCATCGCCGAATTGTCGTGATTGGGGACATTGCATGGTGACACGATGGCTTCTGCCAACACCCGACCCAGGGCGCTACGCAGTGGCAGGCTTTCCTGACAGGTGACTGGCGACAGATACTGGCGAATGAAGTGCCGCGCCTTGTCGACTGGCATCGCGTTCGGGTCATAATCGTCGGCGCAACTGGCGGCGATAAAATCAGGTTGTGTCATGCAAGACTCCTCGATAAATGTTGCTGCTCGACCCAGTTGACAATAAAGTCGGCGATTAGCACAGGTTCGTTTAAATCAAGAACTGGCAAATCCGACTGCACCTCGCCATCGGCTGCAATCGCAATGACGTGTTTGTCGGTATCGGCTAGCAAGGGGTTGCCCAGAGACGGGCGAAAAACCTCGATTTTAGGAATGGCTGCATTTCTGAACCCTTCTACGACAATAAGATCAACGAGTGAGCCATCCACATGCGGAAGCAGATCGTCCAGCCCGGGCTCGGCAGATTTATGATCAATGCGTGAAAGCTCTGTCATTAAGGCCCAGCGCTTACTCGAGCCGAGCAGCATTTGCACTGCACCGGATTCGCGCAGGCGATAGCTGTCCTTGCCCGGGTGATCGATATCGAAAGAATGATGGGCGTGCTTGATGACCGAAATCCTCATGTTGCGTAGCACCAGTAGAGGGATCACGCTGGTCAGCAGAGTTGTCTTGCCCACGCCGCTACCCCAAGCGCAAAACCCTAGCAAAGGTGTAGCTGTATTCATTTAACGGCGTCCAATTCCTGAGAAGTGTTAATGTTGGAAAATGCCTTGGCTACATGATCAAAATTGACTTCGACGACATTAAGTGAGCCATGCCAAGCATGCATTTTGCGGCCGCCATGCTGCAGAAACCTCGTCAGTTGAGAAAGCACATCACGGCGGCACAAGCAAAATACTGGCTGCGCCCGACCTTCCGCCACGGCCACGGCTAACTGCGCATTTTTTGTAACCAAGGCGCTTTGCAGTCGGGCGATTAAATCATCCGGTAAAAAGGGGGAATCACAGGGTACAGTGGCAACCAATTCGTGAGTGGCAGCCATCAAGCCAGCTTGCAAACCGGCTAACGGCCCGGCAAATCCAGGCAAGGCATCGGGGATCACCCGGTAACCAAAGCTGGCGTATGTGTCCGCATTCCGGTTGGCGTTGATCAGAAGCTCATCCACTTGCGGAGCAAAACGTTCAATCACCATTTTTGCCATAGGATGACCACGAAAATGGACCAGCCCCTTATCGACTCCTCCCATGCGCTGCCCGAGGCCACCCGCGAGAACGACTCCTGTGACTTTCATTTTCAAGAACAGGGTTTACCGGCAGCCAAGAAAACGTGATTATTCTTGGTGAATTGTGGTCGAGACATCAATTAACCGCCCGTCATCGACATGAAGCGTATCACCGCTGGCTCGGCTCTGCGGATATCGAAATCGTGCCCCTTGGGTTTAATTTGCATGGAATCAATAATAGCCTGACGCAATATCGCGTCGTCAGCTTGGCTACGCAACAAAGGCATCAAGTCGACCTGATCGTTCTGCCCCAGGCACAGGTAAAGTTCACCCTTGCAGGTAATTCGCACCCGATTGCAGGCTTCGCAGAAATTATGGCTGTGCGGTGAAATAAAGCCGATTCTGGTTTTAGTGTTTGGAATCCGGTAATAATGTGACGGGCCACCTGTTGTCTCGGTGCTGGAAATCAATGCGTACCGCTGCTGCAACTGTTCCAGTACGTCGTCGTTACTGAACCATGTTTGTGTTCTGGTGTGATCGACTTGCCCCAGCGGCATCTCTTCGATAAATGCGATATCGATTTCCTTCTGTACGGCAAAATCAACCAGTGAATTGATTTCATGGTCGTTGATGCCGCGCATCAGCACGCTGTTCAGCTTTACTTTATCGAACCCGGCCGCACAGGCGGCATCAATGCCGGCCAATACCTTGTCCAAGTCACCGGTTCGGGTAATACGTCGGAAAATCGCCTTGTCCAAGCTATCCAGGCTGATATTGACGCGCTTGACACCAGCATTTTTCAAGGGCTGCGCATAGTGCGCCAGTTGCGACCCGTTGGTGGTTAGCGTTAGTTCGCGCAATCCCGGAAGGGCGCCAATTCCCTCGAAAAGATTGATTGCATCCTTGCGTACCAACGGTTCTCCGCCAGTAATACGCACCTTGACCACGCCCAGTTCGACAAACACACGAACCAGCCTGGCACATTCCTCAAGCGTGAGGATTTCCCCACGCGGCAGGAACTCCATGTCCTCGCCCATGCAATAGGAGCAACGAAAGTCACATCGATCAGTAATCGAGAGCCTGATGTAGTCGACCTGCCTGCCAAAGCGATCGATCAATTTGGATGGTGTGGACACAATGGATATTTAAAGAAAAGAACCGGACGGCTAATGTCTCGTCGTAGAAGTAATTCTATGTGTTTCAGCTTCGTAAAACAACGTACGCCAGATTAAGGTTAATATCAGGATATTGATGCTGCGCTACATCAACGGCTTCACGACGACTAATGGTTGCTGCAAACAGGCGCATAAGATCAGGGAGTGTAGCCTGGGATCTTCGATTCATCGACATCGTCGATCTGTTCCGGCTCAAGAAACTGTTGCGCATATTTCAGGTAAATTTTCTCGCGCACAAACAGATCAAACACATCAGGGTCAATATGATTGTCCTGCTTCATCTTACCGAGGATAAACAGTGATTCCGACAAAGTCTTGGCCTTTTTATACGGCCGGTCACGCGCCGTCAACGCTTCAAAAATATCGGCAACCCCCATCATGCGCGCTTGTATCGACATCTGGTCCCGCGTCAGTCCCTTGGGATAACCCTTGCCATCCATGCGCTCGTGGTGCCCGCCAGCAAACTCGGGAACGCGCCGCAACGCCTTGGGGTAAGGCAGCTTGTCGAGCATGTCGATGGTCACAACAATATGATTGTTGATGATCTCACGCTCATCCTTTGTCAGGGTGCCGCGCTCAATGTTGAGATTTTCCACTTCTTCTTCGTTGAGAAATGGCAGGGTTTTGCCATCCATGACCCATGTACGCTTTGCGATGTCCAGCACGCGCTGCCGATCTTCCGGCCGCATGAATTCGCCACCAAAATTGGCGCGATATAAAAAAGAAAATTCCTCTTCGAATTCACGCAATTTTTCTCGGCAGACTTTCTCCAAATGACTGGCAGTTGATCGCTGCCCATCTTCAAGCGCCTTCACTCTGGCACGGAGCATTTCAATTTCCGTATCCCGCTTGAGCACTTCGTAGCGTGTTTCAATCAAACGTATGCGATCGAAAATACAGGAAAGCTTGGTTGGCTTGTCCACCACTTCCTGCGGCGTCGTCACCTTGCCACAGTCGTGCAGCCAGGCAGCAATACGCAGCTCGTACATCTCCTTGTCTGACATCGAGAAACTCTTGAAGGCGCCGTCTTCGGCTCGATTGGCAGTTTCTGCCAGCATCATGGCCAATTCAGGCACCCGTCGGCAGTGGCCGCCGGTATAAGGAGATTTCTCGTCGATGGCATCCGCGATCAATTCGATGAACGATTCGAACAGGTTCTTCAGGCCTTCAATGAGATTGTGGTTGGTGAGCGCGACAGCGGCTTGAGATGCCAGCGATTCCGCAAGCTGCTGCTTTTCCTGTGAAAAAGGAATAACAACCCCGGTTTTTGGATCAATGGCATTGAGCAACTGCAACACCCCGATGATTTCTTTCTCATGGTTTTTCATCGGGATGGTTAGGAACGATTTGGAGCGATAGCCAGTGCTCTGGTCGAATTTGCGCGTGCCTGAGAAATCGAAGCCTTCTTCAACGTAAGCGTCTTCGATATTAATCGCCGAATCGTTCAACACCGAATAAGCCGCCACCATATTGGTGTTGGGGCTACCGTCCTGCCGATACAATGGCAAAGGGGCAAAAGGGATTTCCTTGCCCGTAGTCCCGCCCATGGCGATGCCGAGTGAATCGGTGCGCATGATTTCAAACTTGAGGCGGTTGTCATCAGTGACGGTATACAGGGTTCCGCCGTCTGCGTTGGTGATTTCCTTGGCGCCCAGCAGGATCGTCTCCAGCAACCGGGCATTATCGCGCTCGGCAGAGAGCGCTACACCGATCCGGTTAAGTCGTTCGATGTTGTCCAGCAATGCATGGTTGTCGGGCATGGGTGATTTCTGAACTCGGAGCCGTCAATCCGCTCGGGTCAGCCCTTGGAAAAAAAGAACTCCATTTTGGTACCAGCCAGTTCGATCACATCGTGATCCTTGAGCTCATGTGCTTGTACTCCAATTGACTGACCATTAACAACTGGATGCCTCGATCCTTCAACGTGAGTCATGAAATAGCCGTGCGGGCGCTTGGTAATCACTGCCACCTGAACACCTGGCTTGCCAAGTGTTGTCAGTGCCTTGCTAAGCGCCATTTCGCGCCCGGCGCTTGCACCGTTTAAGACCTGAATGTTGGCAATCAGGGTCGCCTCGACCTTTGGGGGCTCTGACGCACCTTGCTGCATAATGTCCTGCACCGTCGTCGTGCTCTGGATCGACGGAACGACAGATTCGGTGACCGCTGCAGCAGGCGCCACCGCCTTCATCGCTGACGGGCGAATGATCATGGTTTTCTCGAAGTCGGCTGATGCGCCGCCCACTGCACCGGCATTGACGGCTGCTTCGTTGACATACCGAATCTGGTATTTTCCCAGTTCGATCACATCGCCATGCTGCAAAATGTGTTTCTTGATCGGCTTGCCATTGACCATGGTCCCGTTGGTGCTATCGAGATCCTCAAGAAACGAGTCGTTTCCGATCGTGCGCACCACTGCATGGCTCCCGCTTACGGCGAGATTGTCGATATGCAAGTCGTTGTTAGGTCGCCGCCCTATCGTGACCAGTTCCTGATCGAGATCTTGTTCGCCAAGCAGGGCGCCGTCTAGTGTCAATACCAGTTTTGCCATAGTAATTTACCTGAACCATCCCATGAGCCTATCCAGCCAGCCAACCTCTGCCGGAAATGGCTTGAGAGGCCTGGCCAGAATGACCGAAATATTGTCCTTGCCACCGTTATCGTTTGCCATTTGCACCAGCTGGTGCGCCGCAAGTTCAAGATTGGCTGAAAGTGCAGTCAACGTCAACTGAATCTCTTCATCCTCGACCAGATCAGTGAGTCCATCCGAGCATAGCAAATAGATATCGCCAGGCTCGACACCATAATCATGCAGCTCCAGTTCCACTGCCGGGTCTACCCCCAAGGCGCGCGTCACCAGATTTTTATTTCCTGAAACTTTCGCCTGTTCGAGTGTTATCAGGCCGGATTTCAGTTGCTCGTTGAGCAAGGAATGGTCTTCGGTGAGTTGCTGCAAATCGTCTCCACGCAACCGGTACAAGCGCGAATCGCCAATATGGCCAACGCAAACCCGATTATCAGTGAATACCGCTGCGACCAGCGTCGTTCCCATTCCGGCACATTGCGGCTGGCTTTGCGAAACGTTGTAGATCGCCGAGTTTGCCTTGGCGACCGCATCGCGTAACACTCGCGCCTCACCCAGCAGCCCCGACTCTGCATCGATTTTGGCTATCGGCAACCCAGTCAGTCTTTCGCGTAACTCAGCAACCAGAGTCAAAACCGCGATTTCGCTCGCCACTTCGCCAGCTTTATAACCGCCCATGCCGTCGGCAAGCACCACCAGCCCGGTTTCGATATCGCTGGCAACCGCATCCTCGTTGTGTTCGCGCCGCTGACCAACATCAGTCAGTCGGACGATTTCAAGAAATCCGTTCAAATTCATTTTTTTGCCATCCCTGCTTTCACTGTTGCCCAGCACTTGCGGATATCGGCGACAACCTCGGCCCCTCGTTGATACCGCTTGTCGAAATCCTTATCCATCATTTTGTCGATGATCGCAGACAAGCATGGTGGCAGCCCCGGACGTAGTTGTTGTGCCGGCACTTGCTGCTCATTGGTAATCTTGAACATCAGTTGCGCCATCGAATCACCCTGAAACGGCAACTGCCCGGTCGTCATCTGGTAAGCCATCACTCCCAGCGAAAAAATATCAGACCGCCCATCCACCTTCTTGCCGGAAAGCTGTTCCGGCGACATGTAGGAGGGCGTGCCCAGCACCATGCCGGTCTTGGTCTTGGACGAATCCGTAATACGAGCGATGCCGAAGTCCGTCACCTTGACCGCACCAGTATCGGTTTCGTACATAATATTGGCTGGCTTGATGTCGCGGTGCACCACATTATTGCCATGCGCATAGTCCAGCGCATCGGCAACTTTGAGAATGATGTCCATCACGCGAGGAATCGGTAACAGATTGTCAGGCTTGGTAAACGGCGCAAGATCCTTGCCCTTGAGGAATTCCATCGCAATGTAGCAGAGATCATGTTCCTCGCCCGCATCGTAAATAGTGACGATATTCGGGTGATTGAGGCGCCCCGCCGTTTCGGCTTCGCGGAAAAACCGTTCTTTGACCTCGACCATCTCGTCCGGCTCGAACTCCTGCGCCAGCGCCATGGTCTTGATCGCGACGACACGGCTGATTTTTGGATCCTTGCCCAGATAGACTACGCCCATAGCCCCCTTGCCCAACTCCTTTTCCACCTGATAGCGTCCCAGCATGGGCTTTTCGATACTGCCGTCTGCAAGAATGCTGGTGTTGGTCCGCCCACCGCTGGCACCGCCCAGTATCACGGTCTCCGCCATGGCTTTGGATCGCGCGATGCGCTGTTCCAGATCTCGGAACTTCGGATTGAAATCCGCCATGTAGTTGAATACAGACTCTGCCTTATTGAACTGGCGTTTACGTTCGAAATCCAGCGCCAGATTGTAGAGCAGGTCCATCACCGAATCGTCCATCGGGCATTTGCGGAACTTGTCGAATGCCATATCCAACTGCCCCTGGCCCTGGAACATCAAGCCCAGGCTACGATTGCTTTCTGCCGACTCCGCTTCGGATTTTTCCTTGCCGCGTTCAGTGATCAGGAAGCGCTTGGTGGTCAGCAGCAAATGTCCGGTGACCACCAGCGTGGCAGGCAACATCAACTGCAGCCACATGGCTTGCTGCGTCATCAACACAAAATGAGCCGCAATCAGTGTGGCGAGTATGCCCAGTGTAGCCCCTGCTGCCATGCCTGCCTTGAGGCGCGGGAACAGCACTGTAAGGTAAAGCGTTACCACCAGCCAGGCTAAACGCTCTACCCAGACGGCCCATGAGGGCGTCACGAAAAAATGCTCATTGAGGATGCTGGCAACGCTGTGCGCCAATGTCTCTACCGGCGTCATCGAAGGTGAAACCGGGGTTACCTGGCTGCTGCCGACACCACTGGCTGTTGCGCCGATCAGCACGATTTTATCCGCAAACTGTTCCGGTTTGACCTTGCCCTGGATCACATCATAGAAAGATAACCTGGTAAATGCCGGTTTACCGTCATGCTCGCTATAAAAGTAGGTGCGCATGCGCAGTTCGGGATCTGTCGTGATATTGATGCGGTTGAGATTGATCCCTTCACCCAGCCGTGCGTGGACATCTGTCGACTTGAGATTGAGATAGCTCGCTGCAACCTGCAGGGAAAGTGCAGGGTAATACTGGTCGTAATAACGTACGACCAATGGCTCGGTCCGCACCGCTCCATCGATGTCGATATCGGGCATGAGATGCCCGATTGCCAAGGCACCCTTGGCGATATCGGTAATCGGAGGCAAGGCATCAATGGCGGGAATGGGCAGTAACCCATCCTCGCTGGCGTGCGCACGATCCGTTACCTTACCCACCGAGTTTTGCATGATTTCGGCTGGCAACGGCTTATCCAGCTTACCTTGTGGTTCACCGGGGATTAGCTGCATGGGAAGAACGACATTACCGGCCTTGGCGATGCTCTCTGCCAGTTTTTTATCAGGATTAAGCGCAATCTGCGCTTCCTGTATCAAATTATCCAACGCAGACCCTGGTGCAGCTTGAGCAGTCTGGGAAATTTTTTCGATATATGCCAAGCCGGGGTCATGCTGTGGCTCCGAAAAGATTGCTGTGTAACCGATCACCTTGGTCTTGGCTGACGCCAGCAGGTCAATCATGCGGGCATGCACGTCACGCCCCCAAGGCCAGCGTCCCAGGCTGGCAATACTCTGGTCGTCAATGGCAACCAAGACCACCTTGTCGCCGGGCGCACGCGATGATGCACGCACTCCCCAATCGTAGGCAGTACGTTCCAGGCTTTGCAGCAGATTGCTATTGGCAGAAAACAGGAATAGCAGCGACACCGCCAAACCCGCAAACCAGTCTGTTTTCCATATGTTTTTTTTCAAACCGTGCCCCCTGATACAGTTTGTCGGGAAATCATCGCACAACTAACTGGTTTTCGCTATTGTCCTGAGCTGAGCAGTTACCACGACAACGAGGTTATCGATTAAGATTACCATTAAAGGCAAATTGGAATAGGCTCTCTATGGCACTCCACCTCAGCGTCCCGGCAATTGAGAACAAGCCGCTGATTCACGCGGAAAAACGCCCTGCCGCCGTGCAAGGCCTGCTGGCAAACCAACCTTCGGGACAACCGGAGACAGCCGCACAAGCCATCCTTGAGCATTTGTCGCGCCTCAACCGCCAATCTGTCGGTATAGATGCCCGATTGAAACTCATGGATATCTACCGTGCGGGCATACTGAAAACGGTAGCCGAACTGGCTGTCCTGTACTGTAACCAACCGCTACCTTTATCCGATAAAGGCCAGATGGCATCGGTTACCGCCAGAAAGCTGCTCACAGAACTGGCCTACGGCTATAAAATCTGCATTCTCGATCAATCCAGCCGAATTTTCTCGCTGGGGGGCAACAAAAATCTTGCGCTGCGCATACAACGCGCAATCCATGCGCTCGATCAATTGCTGCTGTTGTCCTACTACACTTATATCAGTGCGCCGGAAGCAGTATGGTCGGAAATTCATAGCCTGTATCTGCATGCAGCACAACTCGGGTTACATGAAACCGAAATTGATGACGGCCACGAACTATCCAGCATCAACCTCACCTACAAACGTGCGCTACTGGTTGCGTTGGCTGACCCGTATCATCTTGCCTCAAGCGATGTCGACCGCGTCCGCGATTACCTCAGGCATTACGCGCAGCTGGCACAATTGCACCCGCTAGGCACCCCGGAAAACCCAGCCGGCGTATTTCTGGTGCGCCTCATGACCGATCAGGCGCCAAGCCCGTTGAGCAAATTCCACGGCGAAGCCGACATGCGCACGGATATCCTGCTGATCACCATAGAACTGGTCCGCCAAGCCAATGAGCACCTGAAACAGCTTAAAAGCCAAACCACGGCAGCGACGCTGGGCTTGGCTGACATAACCAAATATGACACGGATTTCTTCAATTACCTGATCAAACATTGGGCGCTGACGCCAAAAAGAACATTCACTCGCTTGGACAAGAACGAGAGCACCAATCTTTGCGCCGGCCTGGAAGCGGTTCATTATTTCCTCAATGGAGAATCGGATTTCACTACCATCCACGACGAAGAAGCCAAAATCAGCCTGAACTTTACCGAATCTCCAATCGACAGCTCATTCAGTCATCGCTTCAGCAGCGCGCGTTGGCTGGTTGTCAACGAAAGTGCTGGCGGCATGGCGCTTTCCAAGTTTCCGGGTGTACTTTCGCGCCTGAGCGTCGGTGAGTTGCTGGGGATGCGTAGCGACAGCGCCAGTCAATGGAGCCTGTGCGCCGTACGCTGGGCCAATTGCGAAGAGACCGGCGATTTGGAGATCGGTGCGCAGATGCTGGCGCCGACGGCAAAAGCGATCGCTGTTCGCCCCGAAAAAACCGGACACTACGCAAAAGCCTTGCTCCTGCCGGAATTGCTGCCGCTGCAGCAACCAGCAACACTGATCACGAGCTGCGGTACTTATCAGCCTGCGCGGGTGCTGGAGATCATGTCAGAGATTGATAGCAAGCCAGTTCGCGTACGACTTACGCGGCTACTCGAACGCACTCCCAGTTTCGAACGCTTTCAATTTAGTCCGCTCTAAAGCTTTCAAAAAACTTCACGAATTGTTTTTTTTTCGTTACGATAGCGGCAACAGATTTTTACACCCTTCCCGATTTCCGGATTAATCAACACGAGGTTCCTCATGAGCGAACATATTACCCATTTGAGCGATGCGTCTTTTCAGCAGGACGTACTTGAGTCTGCAGTTCCCGTTCTGGTTGACTACTGGGCAGAATGGTGCGGCCCTTGCAAGATGATTGCTCCGATTCTGGACGAAGTCGCCAAGGAATACACTGGTCGAATCAAGGTTGCCAAGCTCAATATCGACGAAAACCAGGCAACTCCGCCAAAATATGGCATTCGAGGCATCCCGACACTGATGTTGTTCAAGAACGGCAACGTCGAAGCAACCAAGGTCGGCGCATTATCCAAGTCGCAATTGACGGCTTTTATTGACAGCAATATCTGAAACCAATAAGCTTGAGCCTGATCTTGAAGTTCTCGAGATCAGGCGGCCCTGAAAAGGGCAAAATCGCGTAGTTCCCCAAATAATTCCCCAAGTTCCCTACTCACCTTCAACAGGTCGTTTTTCGTATGCACTTATCCGAACTGAAGCAAACCCCGGTCACTGAACTCGTCGAGATGGCGATTGCCAACGAGATTGAAGGTGCTAACCGAATGCGCAAGCAGGACCTCATCTTTGCACTACTCAAAAACAAGGGCAAAAAGGGTGAGAGCATCAGTGGTGACGGCACATTGGAGGTGTTGCAGGACGGTTTCGGTTTCTTGCGCTCACCGGATAGCTCCTATCTGGCCGGGCCGGACGATATTTACGTCTCGCCGTCGCAGATCCGCCGCTTCAACCTGCATACCGGCGACACGATTACCGGCGAAATCCGTACGCCCAAGGACGGCGAGCGCTACTTTGCATTGGTCAAGGTCGATACGGTCAACGGCGAATCGCCGGACAGCACCAAGCACAAGATTCTGTTCGAGAACCTGACGCCGCTGTTCCCGACCCAGCCGCTGACGCTGGAACGCGACATCCGCGGGGAAGAAAACATTACCGGCCGTGTCATCGATATGATCGCGCCCATCGGCAAAGGCCAGCGTGCCTTGCTGGTTGCCAGCCCGAAATCGGGCAAGACCGTGATGCTGCAACACATTGCGCATGCCATCACCTCCAACCACCCGGATGTCGTGCTGATCGTGCTGCTGATCGACGAGCGCCCTGAAGAAGTGACAGAAATGACCCGCACCGTTCGCGGCGAGGTCGTCGCCTCGACCTTCGACGAACCGGCCACCCGCCACGTGCAGGTTGCCGAAATGGTATTGGAAAAAGCCAAGCGCCTGGTCGAGCACAAGAAAGACGTGGTCATTCTGCTCGACTCCATCACCCGTCTTGCCCGTGCCTACAACACCGTCGTGCCGTCTTCCGGCAAGGTACTGACCGGCGGCGTCGATGCCAACGCGCTGCAACGTCCCAAACGCTTCTTCGGCGCGGCACGCAATATCGAGGAAGGCGGCTCGCTCACGATTATCGCCACCGCGCTGGTAGATACCGGCAGCCGCATGGACGACGTGATCTACGAAGAGTTCAAGGGCACCGGTAACATGGAAATTCATCTCGACCGCCGCATGGCCGAGAAGCGCCTGTACCCGGCCATCAACGTCAATCGCTCCGGCACGCGCCGTGAAGAACTGTTGATCGAAAAAGATGTGCTGCAAAAAATCTGGGTTTTGCGCAAACTGCTCTACCCGATGGACGACCTCGAAGCGATGGAGTTCCTGCTCGACAAAATCAAGGCCACCAAGAACAACGGCGACTTTTTTGACAGCATGCGTCGCGGCTAGTGGCTTCAGGGTTACGCCCGATACGGGCGTAACCTTATTTCATGATTCAATTCCGTAATCTCACGCTCGCGCGCGGTGCAAAACCGCTCATTGAGGGCGCATCGCTACAAATTCACCCCGGCCACAAGGTCGCCCTGACTGGTGCCAACGGCACCGGAAAATCCAGCCTGTTTGCCTTATTGCGCGGAGAACTGCATCAAGAGGCCGGTGATCTAGACATTCCGCCAACCTGGGTGATAGCTCATGTCACGCAAGAAACCCCGGCATTGCCTGCCCCAGCGCTGGAGTTCGTACTGGACGGCGATAGCGAACTGCGCAGCATCGAGCGCGATATTGCCGCAGCCGAGGCCAACCATGACGATGCACATCAATTAGGCGAATTGCACGCCCGCTTGCGCGACATTGACGGCTACGCAGCCCGTTCGCGCGCAGCTGAACTGCTGCATGGCCTTGGCTTCACCGATGCCGACTTTGCCCGCCCGGTGTCTTATTTTTCAGGTGGCTGGCGTGTGCGCCTCAATCTGGGGCGAGCACTGATGTGCCGCTCCGACCTGCTGTTGCTGGACGAGCCCACCAATCACCTCGATCTGGACGCCGTGATCTGGCTGGAAGGCTGGCTCAAGGACTATCGGGGCACGCTGGTACTGATCTCGCACGACCGCGACTTTATCGATGCCGTGGTCGATGCTGTCGCCCACATCGAAAATCAGCGGTTGACCTTGTACAAGGGCGGCTACTCCGACTTCGAGCGCCAACGCGCCGAGCGGTTGGCGCAGCAGCAATCGCTGTACGAACGCCAACAACGCGAGGTCGCGCACCTCCACAGCTATATCGACCGTTTCCGTGCCAAGGCTACCAAAGCCCGGCAGGCGCAAAGCCGAATTAAAGCATTGGAGCGCATGGAACTGATTTCCGCCGCGCACTTCGACAGTCCGTTCAGCTTTCACTTCCGCGATGTGCTGGACGCACCCGATCCATTGCTTGTGCTGGACGACTGTACGGTAGGTTACAGCGGGCAAGCCATGCTATCCAAGTTGGCACTCACTATGCGTCCTGGAGAACGGCTGGGGCTGCTAGGGCGAAATGGCGCCGGCAAATCCACCCTCATCAAACTGCTGGCCGGAGAACTGCCGCTGATGGCAGGTAAGTGCGTGGAAGGCAAGGATCTCAGCATCGGCTACTTCGCCCAGCACCAGCTCGAACAGCTACGTCCGGAAGAATCGCCCCTGCAACACATGATGCGGCTAGACCCAAAATCGCGCGAACAGGATTTCCGCGACCATCTGGGTGGCTTCGACTTTCGCGGCGACATGGCAACAAGCCCCTGCGGCCCTTTCTCCGGCGGCGAAAAATCGCGCCTGGCACTGGCACTGCTGATCTGGCAACGCCCCAACCTGCTACTGCTCGACGAACCCACCAATCACCTCGATCTGGAAATGCGTCACGCACTGACACTGGCCTTGCAGGAATACGATGGCGGCGTAGTGCTGGTATCGCACGACCGTGCCTTATTGCGCGCAAGCTGCGACCGCTTTGTACTGGTGGCCGACGGTGCCGCACAAACCTTCGACGGCGACCTGGAAGACTATCGTAGATGGCTGGCCGAGCAACGTGCACAGGATACCGCCACACCCGAGAAAACAACGGACAAGGCACAACTCAAGGCCGACCGCGCACAGGCTCAGGCAGATCGTCAAGCTTTGCTGACAAAGCGACGTACGTTCACCAAGGAAATCGAGCAGCTGGATAAGAAACTGGCGGGCTGGCAAAGCGAAAAATCCGAGTTGGACGGTAAGCTGAATGATCCAGCGATTTACCAGGATACGGCACAGTTACAAACGCTGCTCAAGCGGCAAGCCGAATTGGTTGGCTGGATCGAAACAGCGGAAGAACGTTGGCTGGAAGTACATGAGGCGCTGGAGGCAATTCCTACCCTGTAGCCAGTGAATCGTCAGTTATTCTGTAAAGATTTTGCTGTCTGCGAGGGATGTTACCGACAATCCAACACGCGCCAGACTTCGATGTTTTCGCCATTTAGCAGGTAATAAATAGCGTAAGGAAATCGTTTGGATAGTGATCGATAGTAACCGAAAAACTGCTGATGGACGCCCGCGTAAAGCAGTAACGCGTCAATATCGGAAAACAGGGAGTCCAGAAAATAAACACCGAGACCTTCCTGCTGTTGTTCGTAGAAATGCTGCCCCGACTCAATATCCTGAATCGCAAGATTCAGAATCCGAATTTTCATGGCTTGCCGTCGCGCAAGTGTTGTTTAGCTGTTTCCCAATCGACAAAGCGAGCGTCGCCTGATGCTTGCGCCTTCTCGGCTACCTTGAGGGCATCGCCATGCCATGCCGGAGATGCCAGCACGGTCTTGTCGTGGGCAAGATCATCCCACAATGCTTCCATCATGCGTAACTTTTCGGCGCGAGTCAGGTTTTCAATAGTGAGCATTTTTGCCTCCTGAAGATACCGTTTGGGAAATGGGTTATAAAACATTCTTGTAAGATTGTTCCACCAATCCAATGATGTAGTCGATATCATCCGCTGAATTCAGGTATACACGCCGATCCATTGTCCAATTGTAACCCTCGGGAATTTTCTCAACGATACCGCGTGGGTCATCGTAATGGATTGGACGAAGATGAATCTTGATCTGATTTTTCAGGATGTAAATTTCGGCAAAATTGGCGGCCACTCGGTAGGCCACGTAAAGTTGCGTTGGCTTTTCATCAATAACTTCATCCATTGCCAAGATACGCTCCCGTAACGCATCAAACAATTGGCGCATTGCCTCGGAGCCTTTGTTGCGGAGCACCTCAACGTTTGCTTTAGGCGAATCCGCATCGTAATCGTCAGCAACTTTGATTTGTTGGGGTTTGTCGTATTGCTCCGTTACATTGACCGGCTCAAGGCCGAAGATATCGTCTTCGTAATAACGATACTTAAATAGCTCGATACGCAAAGGGACAACCTCGACGGTATCAATATCGAATTTGCTGTAACTCTCGGCAATACAAATAACGCGAGGGTTATTCCAATCCAGCTTGATTTTGTCGGCTACGTCTTTACCCAGCTTGTCCTGAATCAGCTTTTCAAAGAACGCCGGTTTCTGGGTTTTAAGCCATTTCAGGTAAGAGAGGGCTTGATTAATGACGTTGTCGTTTTTGTTGCGCTTGTATTCAATGATGACAGGTGCGCCATTAGCATCAACGGCAACTGAATCAATGCGACCGCCAGCAGTGGTGACATATTCGGAGGCCAGAAAGCGCAGCTCCAGCGCTTCCATAAGATTATTCTCAAGAAGCTGCTGGAGGTTCTTTTCCTTATCAAGCGCCAGAATGTTGAGCTTTTTGAGCTTGCCAGTTTGTAGCTTGAAGATGGGCATTTCAGATTACCGGAAACTTATCGCTTTTTCGGAGGCAACAGGTCGGTAATCGTCCCTTCCGCCATCTCTGCCGCAAAACACACCGTCTCCGACAAGGTGGGGTGCGCATGGATCGTTAGCCCAAGATCCTCAGCATCCGCACCCATCTCGATTGCCAGCACGGCTTCAGCCAACAACTCGCCCGCATTGGGGCCGACGATACCGGCACCGATAATTCTACGGGTGTCTTTTTCCATGATGAGCTTGGTCGAGCCTTCGATGCGGCCGATGGAAAGCGCGCGGCCGCTGGCGGCCCAGGGGAAACTGGCCTTTTCGATCTCGATACCCTTGGCCTTGGCTTCGGTTTCTGACATGCCCGCCCAAGCCACTTCCGGGTCGGTATAGGCTACCGATGGGATCGCCAGCGCCTGGAATTCAACCTTGTGGCCGTCAATGACTTCCGCCGCAACCTTGCCCTCGTGGACTGCCTTGTGGGCAAGCATGGGTTGGCCGACGATATCGCCAATTGCAAAGATGTGCGGGATATTGGTGCGCATCTGCTTGTCGACCGGGATGAAACCGTACTCGTTGACGAGCACGCCCGCTTTTTCTGCGCCGATATTCTTGCCGTTGGGGCGGCGGCCGATGGCGACCAGCACGCGGTCGTAGACTTGCGGTTCAATCGCCTGCTCGCCATCGAACGTTACATGAATGCCATCTTTTTCAGGTTCCAGCTTGGCAACCTTGGTCTTCAGCATAATTTTTTCGAAACGCTTTTCCATGCGCTTATGCAATGGGCGTACGAGGTCGCGGTCACAACCCGGAATCAGGCCATCGGCCAACTCAACAACAGACACCTTGCTGCCGAACGCGTCGTACACCGTACCCATTTCCAAACCAATAATGCCGCCACCGACCACCAGCATACGCTTCGGAATATCTTCCAACGCCAATGCGCCGGTCGAATCCATGATGCGCGGGTCGTTATGATGCTCCGGTGCCAGCCCCGGCATCTTGGTCGCTTGCGAACCGGCGGCGATGATGGCGTTGTCGAAAGAGATCGTGGTCACTTTGCTATCCGCCCCGGTCACCTGAAGCTGGTTTTGCGAGGTGAATTCGCCACGACCGTTGACCACGGTAACGTTACGCTGCTTGGCGAGCGCAGTCAGGCCGCCGGTGAGCTTGCCCACCACGTCTTTTTCTTTCCATGCCTTGAGCTTCGCGATGTCGATCTGCGGCTTGCCAAAAGAAATACCATGCTCGGTCATTTCTTCGGCTTCCGTGATGACCTTGGCCGCGTGCAGCAAGGCCTTGGAGGGGATGCAACCGACATTGAGGCAGATGCCACCCAGCGAGGCATAGCGTTCGACCAGCACAACCTTCTTGCCAAGGTCGGCAGCCCGGAAAGCTGCGGTATAGCCGCCGGGGCCTGCGCCCAGCACCAGAACTTCGGCGTGGAGGTCGGATGGGCCACTCGCTGCGGGAGCCGGAGTCGGTGCGATAACTGGGGCTGCTGCAGTGGGAACAGCCCCCTCACCCCGGCCCTCTCCCGCGAGGGGATAGGGAGACGTGGAGGCTGCCTGGGCTTCCAGCGTCAGGATCAGCGAGCCTTTGGCAACCTTGTCACCCACTTTGACGGCGACAGCTTTTACCGTCCCGGCGTGCGTCGAGGGAATATCCATCGACGCCTTGTCGGATTCCAGCGTGATCAGCGAATCGTCGACACCAACGCTATCACCTGGCTTGATGTGGACTTCGATGACATCGACGCTGTCGAAATTGCCGATATCCGGCACCTGGACTTCAATAATCTGGCTCATAAAAACCTCTTGAACCACGGGGAACATGGGGAGCACAGGGAAAACCTTTAGTCAGGTTTTGCTTTCCCCCGTGTTCCCCGTGGTTAAAAATTTACAGTAACAATCTCCGCACATCCGACAGCATCACGCGCAGATGGCTGGTGAAGCGTGCACCATCGGCACCGTCGATCACGCGGTGGTCGTAGGACAGCGACAGCGGCAGCATCAGACGCGGCTCGAACGCCTTGCTCTTGGCGTCCCATACCGGCTCGATGCTGGAGCGCGACACGCCAAGGATAGCAACTTCCGGGCAGTTGATGATGGGGGTGAACGCCGTGCCACCGATACCACCCAGGCTGGAAATAGTGAAGCAGCCACCTTGCATTTCCTCGACTTTCAGCTTTCTTTCGCGCGCCTTTGCTGACAAATCGGTCAGGTCGCGGGCGATGTCCATCACGTCCTTCTGATTAACGTTGTGTATCACCGGTACCACTAGCCCATCCGGTGTATCGCAGGCAAAACCGATGTTGTAGTACTGCTTGAGGATCAGTTCGTCGCCAGCCGGGGATAGCGAGGAATTGAAATTGGGGTAGGTCCGCAGCGCATTGACCACCGCCTTCATCAAGAAAGCCAGCATGGTGAGCTTGACGCCACGCTTGGTCGCTTCGTCCTGCATCGATTTGCGGAAGTCTTCCAGATCGGTGATGTCGGCATTGTCAAACTGGGTAACGTGCGGCGCGGTAACCCAATTTCTGTGCAGGTTGGCACCGGACAGCTTTTTGATGCGCGACATCGGCTGGGTTTCGGTAGCACCAAACTGGCTGAAATCGATCGCAGGCATCGCCAGCACGTTCATACCGCCGCCAGTTGCTGCTTCGGCACGCGGTCTCGTCAGTTCGCCCTTCACCCAGGCCTGTACGTCTTCCTTGCTAATACGGCCTTTAGGGCCGCTACCGGTCACACGGGTCAGGTCTGCGCCCAGTTCGCGGGCAAACTTGCGCACCGACGGGCTGGCATGCGGATTTTTACCCGGCGCAAACTCGGCACGCGCAGCCACCGGGTCTGGCGTGTGTTGCGGTTGAATTTGCTTAGGCACTTCCGGCACAGGCTTGGAGGGCGGTGGCACTTCGGTAGCCGCGACCGAGGTCACAACGGGGGGTGCGGATTCTGCACCCTTCCCAGACTCTGCCGCGTCCAGCAGCAGAATCAAGGCACCTTGCGCAACCTTATCGCCAACCTTGATTTTGACTTCCTTGACCGTGCCGCTAAACGGCGACGGGATGTCCATGGAGGCCTTATCGGATTCCAGCGTGATCAGCGAATCGTCCTGATTGACGGTATCGCCGGCCTTGATATGCACTTCGATGACATCGACGCTGTCGAAATTGCCGATGTCCGGGACTTTGACTTCTTGTATTTGGCTCATAAATTCCCTCATGAACCACGGGGAACACGGGGAACACGGGGAAAAACCATAATGGAATTCCTCGTGTTCTCCGTGCGCCCCGTGGTAAAAATCATGCTGTCAAAGGATTCGGTTTGTTGATGTCGATGCCGTACTTCTTGATAGCTTCTGCAGCCTTGGCGGCCGGCAGCTTGCCTTCGTCGGCCAGCGCCTTGAGGGCTGCCAGCACGACATAGTGGCGATCGACTTCAAAATGCTTGCGCAAGGCTTCACGCGAGTCGGAACGGCCGAAACCGTCGGTTCCCAGCACAACGAAACGTTGCGGCACGAATGCACGGATCTGGTCGGCAAACGCCTTCATGTAGTCGGTGGAGGCGATGACCGGGCCTTCCGCCTTCTTCAGGCATTTCTCAACATAGCTTTCCTTCTGCGGCTTGTCCGGGTGCAGCATGTTCCAGCGATGCACGTCCAGGCCCTCGCGGCGCAGCTCGTTGAAGCTCGGCGCACTCCAGATGTCGGCAGAAACGCCCCAGTCTTTTTCCAGCAGTTCTGCTGCCGCAACGACTTCGCGCAGGATGACACCGCTGCCCATGAGTTGCACCTTGGGGCCTTTAGCCTTGGACTTGGTGAGCTGGTACAAACCCTTGATGATACCTTCCTCGGCGCCCTTGGGCATTTCCGGGTGGCTGTAGTTCTCGTTCATCAGGGTCAGGTAGTAGAACACGTCTTCCTGGTTCTGCACCATGCGACGCAGGCCGTCCTGAATGATCACGGCGACTTCAAAAGCGAATGTCGGGTCGTAAGCAACGCAATTCGGGATGGTCGCGGCCATCAGATGGCTGTGGCCGTCTTCATGCTGCAGGCCTTCGCCGTTGAGCGTGGTACGACCGGCAGTCGCGCCCAGCAGGAAGCCGCGTGCACGCGAATCGCCCGCGGCCCAGGCCAGGTCGCCGATACGCTGGAAGCCGAACATCGAGTAGTAGATGTAGAACGGAATCATCTGCACGCCAGTAACGCTGTAGGACGTCGCAGCAGCCAGCCAGGACGAGAACGCACCGGCTTCGTTGATACCTTCTTCCAGAATCTGACCGCTCTTCGATTCCTTGTAGAACATCACCTGGTCGGAATCGACCGGCTCGTACAGCTGGCCAACGGAAGAGTAGATCCCCAACTGACGGAACATGCCTTCCATGCCGAAAGTACGCGCCTCGTCGGGGACGATAGGCACGACGTACTTGCCGATGGATTTGTCTTTCACCAGCGTCGCCAGAATCCGGACGAATGCCATGGTGGTCGAGATTTCGCGGTCGCCAGTGGCGCCCAGCATGTTCTCGAAAGCCGACAGTTCCGGTGTTTGCAACTCGTTACCCTTGCGGCGGCGAGACGGCACGAAACCGCCCAGTGCGGCACGGCGCTCACGCAGATACTGCATTTCCGGGCTGTCTTCGGCGGGGCGATAGAATGGCAGCTTTTCCAGATCGGCATCAGAAACGGGGATCTCGAAACGGTCGCGGAACGCACGCAACGAATCCAGATCCAGCGCCTTGGCCTGGTGGGTCGGGTTTTGCGCTTCGCCCGCTGCACCCATACCGTAACCCTTGACCGTCTTGGCCAGAATCACGGTCGGCTGGCCGACGTGCTTGGTCGCCGCATCGTAGGCCGCATAAACCTTGTGCGGATCGTGACCGCCACGGTTGAGGCGCCAGATGTCCTGATCGGACATGGCAGAAACCATTTCCTTGAGCTCAGGATACTTGCCGAAGAAATGCTCGCGGGTATACGCGCCGCCCTTGGCCTTGAAGTTCTGGTATTCGCCGTCCACGGCTTCTTCCATGCGCTGGCGCAGCAAACCCTTGCTGTCCATGGCCAGCAAGGGATCCCAGTAAGAACCCCAGAGAACCTTGAGCACGTTCCAGCCGGAGCCGCGGAAATCGGCTTCCAGTTCCTGAATGATCTTGCCGTTACCGCGCACCGGGCCATCCAGGCGTTGCAAATTACAATTGATGACAAAAATCAGGTTGTCCAGTTTTTCGCGGGAAGCCAGAGAGATCGCGCCCAGCGATTCCGGCTCGTCCATTTCGCCGTCGCCGCAGAACACCCAGACCTTGCGGTCGGCCGTGTCGGCAATGCCGCGGTCGTGCAGGTATTTGAGGAAGCGCGCGGTATAGATGCCTTGCAGCGGCCCCAAGCCCATGGACACCGTGGGGAACTGCCAGAAATCCGGCATCAGCCATGGATGCGGGTAAGAAGACAGGCCGTTGCCGCCGGTTTCCTGACGGAAGTTTTCCATCTGCTGCTCGGAAATCCGCCCTTCGACGAAGGCGCGCGCATAAATGCCGGGGGAAGAGTGCCCCTGAAACATCACCAGGTCGCCGCCGGATTTGTGGTCGGGGGCGCGGAAGAAATGGTTGAAGCCCACGTCATATAAAGTCGCTGCGGACTGGAAGCTGGCGATATGACCGCCCACCCCCGGAGATTTTTCGTTAGCACGCATCACCGTGGCAATGGCGTTCCAGCGGATCAGCGCGCGGATGCGGCGCTCCATGTGCGGGTCACCCGGCAGTTTGGCTTGCAGGTGAGTAGGAATCGTGTTGACGTAGGCTGTCGTCGGGTTGAACGGCAGGTTGGCGCCAGAGCGGCGCGATTTATCGATCAGCGCTTCCAGCAGAAAATGCGCGCGTTCGGTTCCCTCCTGTTCCAGCACCGCGTCAATGGCGTCCAGCCATTCTTGCGTTTCTTGCGGGTCAGTATCGGGGATGGATGATGCCATGTGATGATCTCCTGAGAAGCTACTGCCGCCTGCCAAAACGGCGGGCGACAGAGGTCAGCGATTGCAGCGTAACCTGCACAAAGTCGCTAGTTTCGGCGATTTGAGGGGGGTAGGTCAAGTTTGAAAAGATAGATAAATATGCCATTTTGTACAAAATTCAGACAACAAAGCATTGATACATATAGTTATTAAGATTATTAATACAGAGTATTAAGCGTTGTAATAGCCCGGCAAAATTGTCGAATTTCTGGCTGAATGGACTTGCGATCGGGCAGTTGGCTGCTATGCTTGAGGTATTCCACACGTTTAACCGTGCCTCACCACCCAAACACCAGAGATCCGGCAACTATGGCCATCAAACTCACTCAAACCGCAAAATCCATTTCATCCAGCGCACTCGACAACGCCACGCACCTGCTGTTTGTCATGCACAAATCGTGCGAGCAACCGCCCTGCGGTGATGTACTCAAGGCAAGACTAAAGCGTGCGCGTGCCAAATTCGACTCGCTCGCCAAGACGCCGCTGCACGCCGACCTCCCCGGCGGCGGCTATGCGGCCTGGGTTGTGCTCGATCCCGGGCAAAGCCTTTTTGAGCGCCACACGGCACTACGCAAGGCGCTGGCCGGGTTGCTGGAGGACAGCCCGGCGACATTGAGCATTGTGGTGACGGGTGACGCGGTGCAACGGCAGTCCGCAGCAGAAGCGGCGGTCTATGTGGCAAGCCTGAACGGCGTGCAATTGCCCAGCCGCAAGAAAAAGCAGGACAAAAAACCGCTGACCGGCATCGATCTCTACGGATGGGACGAGCCGCTGGACCGGGCCGTGGATCTGGCCGCAGCCAATACGCTGACACGCACGCTGACCATGCTGCCGCCCAACGAACTGACGCCCGGCCAGTATCGCGAAAAAATCCGCGTGCTTGCCGATGCTCAGGGTTGGGCATGTGAAGAATACGACCTGAAAAAACTGCGCAAACTTGGTGCGGGCGCCTTCATTGCGGTCGCTCAGGGCTCAGCGGAAGCGGATGCCGCCATCGTCCACCTCAGCTACGCACCCAAAGGCGCCAAAAAGTCGATTGCGCTGGTCGGCAAGGGGATCTGTTTCGATACCGGCGGCCACAACCTGAAACCGGCGCGCTACATGCACGGCATGCATGAGGACATGAATGGCTCCGCCGTTGCGCTGGGCATCCTGCAAGCCGCTACTGCCGCCAAACTGCCGGTGCGCATCGATTGCTGGCTGGCGCTGGCGCAAAACCACATCAGCCCGCAAGCCTACAAGCAAAACGACGTCATCACCGCGCTCAACGGCAAAACCATCGAAATCATCCATACCGATGCCGAAGGCCGCATGGTGCTGGCTGATACGCTG
>WBZX01000167.1_pt1 | contig 63078 bp, 59 predicted proteins | sample 5204211 | NCBI WGS metagenome assembly WBZX01 (sample SAMN12344362, study PRJNA552823) | activated sludge metagenome | biome: Activated sludge suspended growth; feature: Nitrification reactor; material: Wastewater; isolation source: activated sludge from nitrification reactor of wastewater...
GTCCCCGGTTCCGGAGGCCGCCTCTTGCGCGTCCTGGGAGGGACCGAGTTCTAGCGGGTCTCCTAACGGACCGGTTGGGACGCCGTGCTACACGGTAGTCGGGACTGGTCGGAACGGCACCGGGCCGAGGGAAAGCCCGCTTGTGTTCCATCCCACCTAACTAAAGTAGATCGGCTGTCGCTTTCGTTATGATCGATGGTGGGGAAGCCGCCTTCAGCAAGGAGCACAGATGCGACCGGACGCGTTCACCTCAACCGAGCGGGGTCGGGTCCGCAAGACGACGGAGGGCTATCGAGCCTTCTTCCCCGCCGAGACCCCACGCCGGATCTCGCTGTCCGACGAGGCTGTGAAGCTTCTCGACGAGGCGACTGGAGCGGCACATCGGCTGGGCGGGGTAGGCCGCCTCATCCCGAACCCGCACCTCCTGATCGGTCCGCACCTCCGTCTCGAGGCGGTGCTCAGCTCCCGTATCGAAGGCACGAAGACCGACGTCGGCCAGCTCCTGTTGTTCGAGGCCGGCCAGGTGTCGTCAACCGAAGCCGCCGCCGACGCGACCGAGGTCGCCAACTACGTCGTTGCCATGGAGTACGGACTGGCGCGCGTTCGCGACGGGTTCCCCATCTCGATCCGACTGTTCCGGGAGATGCACGAGCGCCTACTCCAGGGAGCCCGCGGCCAGCAGCGTCGTCCCGGTGAGCTGCGAACGAGCCCCGTGTGGATCGGTGGTGCCACGCTCGACGATGCCGTCTTCGTGCCGCCGCCGCCCGACGAGATGCAGCGAGCACTCGGCGACCTGGAGAAGTTCCTCCACGAGACCGACCTTCCGCTGCTCGTCCAGCTCGCCGTCGCCCACTACCAGTTCGAGGTGATCCACCCATTCCTGGACGGCAACGGTCGGATCGGTCGACTGATGATCCCGCTCATGCTCGTGCTGCGAGACGCACTGCCCCAACCCCTGCTCTACCTGTCGGCGTACTTCGAGCAGCACCGCAGCGAGTACTACGACCACCTCCTCATCACGAGCCAGAAGGGTGACCTGATGCCCTGGATCGCGTTCTTCCTCAGGGGCGTTCGACGCCAGGCCCGGGACTCCGAAGAGCGCACGGTCCGACTCGTCGAGCTGCAGCATCAACTTCGCAACCAGCTCCTCGACGAAGGCCGCCCCAACTCGGTGATCCGCCTCGCGGAGCAGCTTTTCGTCATCCCAATGATCACCGCCGCCCGGGTCGAGTCGATGATCGGCGTCACCCGACCGACAGCCCAAGCGGCCATCGACGCGCTGGTCGAGCGTGGCGACCTACGAGAGACGACGGGCCGCGCCCGCAGGCGCGCCTACGAAGCCCCGGCAATCTTCGATGCCGTCTACGGATCGGTCGACGTCGAGGACTCCACCATCAACGCGCGTCACGAACACGCCCGACGACCCTGAGCGGATGGAGCGGCGCATGGCGGAGTTCCTGGTGCATGGCCAGGTGCCCCTGGATCTGCTCACCGTGCAGCAGCTCAAGGACCTGTCGATCAAGAGCGTCGCGGTGCCGCCACTGGGGTGCGGCCATGGCGGGCTTCGCTGGGAGGACGTGCGCCCGGTCATCGAGAGGGCCTTTGAGCAGGTTCCCGACGTGCAGGTTCTCCTCTACCCGCCGGAGGGCGCACCGGCAGCCGTCGACCAGCCCGTCCGGACCGACACACCGAAGATGACTCCCGGCCGGGCGGCCCTCATCGGCATCATGCAGCGGTACTTGCCCTTCGCCGTGGAGATCACCGCAGTCGACATCCAAAAGGTCATGTACTTCATGCAGGAGTCGGGCGAGCCGCTCCGTCTCAACTACGCCAAGGGCCGGTACGGGCCGTACGCGGACAACCTCCGGCACGTGCTCTCCTCGATGGAGGGGCACTACATCCGTGGTACCGGCGACGGTTCCGCGAAGGCGCTGGACTCGCTCCAGTTCGAGGTCCTCGACGCGGCCAAGCCTGCGTCCGCAAACCTTCTGGCTGAACAGCCGGAGACGTCGGCTCGGATGGATCGGGTCACTCGCCTGATCGAGGGCTACGAGTCCACCTACGGGCTCGAGCTCCTCGCCACCGTGCACTGGGCATCCCAGCGTGATGACGACGAGAACCGCCGGACCGAGCCGTTGACGCTCGATCAGGCCGAGGGGGTTGTTGGCTCGTGGAACCGACGCAAGGAGCGCCTGTTCACGCCGCAGCACATCGCCAAGGCGTACGAGCGACTCCAGCAGCAGGGCTGGCTCGATCCGATCGAGCCTGCTGGGCTCTTCGCTAAGGCCTGATAGCGGCGCCGCGGATCGTCATTATCCACGCCACGAGGAAGTTCGAGAACCCGACTCTGGCGATATCGCTCGATTCGTAACCGTTCTTCTTGGTCGGAGCCGCTGGTCAGATCAATGCGGGGACATCTTCCCGTAGGGTGCGGGAATGACGGGATTCGTGAGTCGTCGAACGCTCCTTGCGGGCGCAGCGGCGACGGCGGCGTCGGTGGCGGTCGGGGGTTGCAGCCGTGAACGGGAGACCACCGGGTCCACCCGATCGCCGGGATCGAGCTCGGAGACAACGACCGAATCCACCAGCCCGACCCCGACATCTGGGCCCATTGCCGACGGGAGGGACGCCGGGTATGTGCCACCCGCCGGAACCGATGGGGACTGGCAGACCGTGGCGGCTTCGTCGGTCGGTTGGACCGACGAAGGCTTGGAGGCGGTCGCCCGACTAGCGGAGGAAACCAACAGCCGCGCCCTGACCATCACCGTCGGTGGACGACTCTTGCTGGAGCGCTACTTCGCCGGATGGACCGAGGCCACCTCTGGAGACCTGGCGTCGGTGCAAAAGAGTGTGATCTCGACCCTGGTGGGAATGTCGGTCGAACGCGGCGAGCTGAACCTTGACGGGGCCGTGTCCGACATCTTGCCCGCGGGTTGGAGCAAGGCCGGGTCGGTCGAAGCCGACATCACAATCGAGCACCTGCTCACCATGACCAGCGGTCTGCACCCTCGACGGCTGACCCGGGAGGCCGAGCCCGGCACCACCTTCGACTACAACACCGCCGCGTACCAAAAGCTCCGGCCCGTGCTCGAAACGGTCACCGGTCACGACATCGACACCCTCAGCCGCCAACGCATGTTCGACCCGCTGGGCATGAGCGGCGGAGCGATGTGGGAGCCGCGTCCAGACCGGCCGACGAACCGGGATGCCACCGGGGCGCTCCACTGGGGACTCAGCCTCCCGGCCCGGGACCTGGCCCGCTTCGGGCTGTTGGCCTTGCGCAAGGGCACATGGGGTGATGCAGAGCTCACCACCACCTCCTGGTTCGACCGGGCGTGGACGCCGTCAGCGGCCGAACCCTCCTACGGCTATCTGTGGTGGCTGGTGGGGCGGACGGTCGGCGGGGGTGTTCCTGGTGACTGGGTTGCTGCTCTGGGACGGAACGATCAGAAGGTCTATGTCGTCCCCAGTCTGGACCTGGTGGTGACCCGGCAGGGGTTAGCTGCAAACGAGGGTGGCGAGGCCCGAACCGCCTATGACGAACAGCTCATGAGGGCAGTACTGGATGCCCGTGACTGACGATCTGCGGTCGCCAGTCTCGAGGCCCTGAACCCGCTTTGAGCAGACGGGTCCCGGAGGCTGGAATCCAGAGATGGGAGACACCTACACCCACGGCCACCACCCTTCGGTCCTACGGAGCCACACCTGGCGGACGGCGGAGAACTCAGCGGCCTACCTCCTGGCGGAACTGAGGTCGGGGCAACGGCTGCTCGACCTGGGTTGTGGACCGGGGACCATCACCGTGGACCTTGCGCAAAGGGTCTCGCCCGGCACCGTGACCGGAATCGACGCGTCGAAAGAGGTGATCGACACCGCTCGGGCCACGGCAGCCCACAAGGACGTCTCCAACGTCAGTTTCGAAGTGGGGGACCTGTACTCGCTGGATGCCCCGGATTCGACCTTCGACGTGGTACACGCCCACCAGGTGCTCCAACACCTGACCGACCCGGTAGCGGCCCTGGTCGAAGCGCGGCGAGTGCTCAAACCTGGCGGGGTGTTGGCCGTACGAGACAGTGACTACGCCGCCAAGGTGTGGGCACCCCGTGATCGGATGCTGGACCGCTGGTTGGAGCTCTACCACCAGGTGACCACTCACAACGGCGCCGAGGCCGATGCCGGACGGTTCCTACTGAGTTGGGCGCGCCAGGCCGGCTTCACCGACGCGGTCATGACCTCCTCCACCTGGACCTACGCCGATGCAGAGACCAGACAGTGGTGGGGTGAGCTTTGGGCCGAACGAGTGGTGGCCTCGGCCTTTGCCGAGCAGGCGATCTCCTACGGCTACAGCACCGCCGACGAACTGTCCGAGATCGCCGGCGCGTGGCGACGGTGGAAGGTGGCGCCCGACGCAACGTTCATCGTCGTCCACGGTGAGGTCATCGCCCACCGTTGAGCGTGACGACGAGCGTGCGCGAACCTGGGTCCGTGGGTGACCAACCTGTTGCACCGGTCTGGGCCAGTCGTACCGAATCGGGTTGGCGCCTCGAGATCAGAGTCGTGCCCGGGTCGTCGCGCACCGAGTGTGCCGGTCCGGTGGGATCGCAACTGAAGGTCAAGGTGGCGGCTCCGCCCAACGACGGCAAGGCCAACGCCGAGCTACTGCGTTTCGTGGGTGCATCGTTTCGGGTCCGGGACCGGAGCCTGCGGATCCGCCGTGGACTTCACGGCCGGTCCAAGGTCATAGAGGTGACCACCACCGGCGACCTTCCGACGGCTTGGACCACGCCTCGCTGATCGTGGTCAGCCCGCCTCGCCAGGGGTGGTGCCCCACAACGGCATGGTGCCGGTTACCGGGTCGTATTGCTTGAGCCACTGGGGTAGGTAGATCGGGTCGGTGAAGTCATTGGGGTGATGGCCGGGCAGCGACGACAGCACCAGCGTGGGGACCAGTACGAAGGCCATGGACACCGACAGCCGGATCAGGCGGAACCACGTGAGCGGGTAGCGCAGTCGATTCTCGCTCCAGAGCTGCACCAGTGCTCCGAGGAACGTGAACGTGGCGATGGTGGTGAAACCCACCAGGGCAGCCAGGGCATAGCGGAGCCTGGAGCCGTCGGTGGCCTCGAACACGTCATAGGTGTTTGCCTTGTGTTCGATCTCCTCGGCCAGGTGCCAGCAGAACAGGGTGGCGGCCACCGGTTCGGATCGGTCCATCAGCTCGCCCAGGTGGGCCTCGGTCCACCGGGCCACGCCGTAGGAGATCGTCTCACCGGCCGCGGCGTAGGCGACGCGGAAGCGGGGGCTGCGCCGCCACACCCACCGATCGTTGATGGCCATCAGGCGTTGCACGTGGCGCACCGCGGGATAGTGGGCCACCACGATGTCGTTGAACTTCTTGTGCTGGGTGTGGTGTCCGGTCTCTTGGCGTATGTAGGACTCCGAGCGGGCTCGCAGCTCAGGATCGATGCGGTCGAAGGTCGAGCGCATGGCCCGGATGAACAGCGGTTCCGCATAGGGCATGCCCAGCGAGATGGCGTTGGCTGCCGCCGCGAACTCCGGTAGGTGCGGCGCCCACATGGGGTGCATGTCGTCGGGGTATGTGAAGGTCACCCGACGCGTCGGCAGCACTGCCTCGGCCGACAACTCCTCGATGGGCGAAGCGCTCACCGTCTCTCTGTCGGCCGTCACCGTCAGCCCCTGAACCCTTCACGGTCAGAGATCTGTTCCACCCACCGTTGGCTGGCCTTGATTCGAGACGTTCGCCCGGGTGACCTGGTCAACCTCGCCGCGACAACGCCCGGACCTATCCGCTCTTAGAGGTGGTGGCTGAAGAAGAACTCGAACATCAACTTGGTGGCATCGATGTCCATGGTGGTGGAACCGAACACCGCCTCCATGCCCGCCACCGGCCGACCGGGCCAGGTGTGGCCACCGCCGACAATGTGGAAGAACTCGGTGTCGGCCTGGCAGCCCGTCCAACTGGTGCGGACCACCTGGGCGCTGACCTCCGTGACCTCGGGCTTGGGGTCACAGCCGTTGTGAGCAGCCCAGTTGGCCATGGCCCGCTCTGCTCCCGGGTGCTCGGTTACCCCGGCGGGGATGTTCCCCTTCCAAAGGTGTCGGTCAGCGATCTCGCGGGCGTCACCTCGGGAGTCCTGGTAGGAGACGAACGGGTCCTTGTCGCCGTGGAACGCCATCACTGGCACCGGTCGTCCGTCGCATTCGGTCGGCCATTCAGGACCGGCCAGCGGGGCCACCGCTGTGATCCGATCACCGAGTTGACAGCCCAACAACGCGGCCATCTGCGCGCCGTTGGCCATACCGGTGGCGTACACCCGGCTCGGATCAACACAGAGCTCGGACTCCAACAGGTCGAGCAGGTCATCGAAGAACACGATGTCGTGACCCGGCGGGTCGATCCTCACCGCCATCCACCATGGGATTGTTCCGTCGACCAGGCTAGAGGGTGACACGGTGATGAAGTCGTAGTCGGCAGCCATGTCGATGGCGCCGACCAGGGGCGGGATGACCCGATAGTCGATGACGTCGGGGTGGAGGGTGAACACCACCGGCAACGCGGTCTTACCGTCATAGGTGTCGGGGACGATGACCTGGAAATGGCGCTCGGTTCCGGCCGAAGTCATGGTTCGATCTGTGGTTCCGGGAGCTGCCGGGGAACGAGAAGTGCACCCGGCTGAGGCGGTGGCCACCGTTGCGGTGGCGGGCCTGGTGTCGTCGTCGGTGGCTGAGCCCCCTTCGTCGCTGTCCCTGGCGCTGTCGGCTGTGTTGTCTGCGGGTGTGGTTGCGGCGGATTGGCCACTGTCGCCGTCGCCGGAGCTGCACCCGATCGCCACCGGCGACCTAACTCCGCCGGAAGGCTCCGCCTTTCGGCGGATCCAGGCTAAGGCAGAGCGCTCCGGCGGAGTTCCAGGTTGAGTCGCAGGACCGGGCACAAGACCGTGGAGCGGGAACGGGAGGACCACCAGCCAAGACCGGCACCCGGGAGAACTAGTAGGCCGAATGGCCCAGTTGCTGCAGCGTGTCATGTGGCACACTGGTCGCAGATCAATCGACGGGATGGCCGTGCCGATACTGAGGCTGGCTCTCAGAGGGGGATGAACGTGCGCAAACTCACTGGCTTGGCTCTGGCTGCACTCATAGCGGCCGTCGTGGTGGCGTGCGGGCCCACCTGGAGCGGGGGTTCGAGTCTCACCCCCACGATCCGGGGGCCTTTGGTCACCCTCAACTGGACCGCTGCCACCCCCGGCGACGGCAAGACCGTCACCGACTACCGGATCCACGTCGACGGTGTCGAGGTGGCCACCATCGCCGCTCCGGCCACAACCTGTGTGCTCACCGGGCTGGCGCCGTCCACCACCCATGTCGTCAAGGTCACCGCCTATGACAACGAGGGCTACTGGAGCGGCTCGTGGGAGGACGAGTACGAGGAGATGGGCCGAGTCCAGGCCTCGGTGGTGACCACCGCCGCCATGTCTCGCAGCGGCGCCACCCGGACCTGCGTTGCTTCCACCGACAGCGACTCCGACGGACTGCCCAACGCTGTCGAGAACGGCGGAGGCACCTATGTGTCGGCGGCGGTGACCGGAACCAACTCCAATGACGCCGACTCCGACGACGACGGAATCAAGGACGGTGACGAGGTCCTGGGCAGCGCGGCTGGCCTCGACCTGTTCGGGATGGGAACCCGACCCGGCAAGCGCGACATCCTGTTGGAGTTCGACTGGTTCGACGACAACCTCGACTCTGGCACGTGCGGCCCGCACTCGCACCGTCCCTCGGCTGCAGCCATCACGACCCTGACCAACTCGTTCGCGGCAGCCTCGGGCACCAACCCCGATGGCTCCACCGGGATCAACCTGATCGCTGACCGCGGCCAGGGCGGTCTCTTCACGGGTGGCACGGTCGTCGCCGACGCTGACGGCGTTATCGCCGGAGGGGTGGACGGTGCCGACTACCTGGGCTACAAGGCCGCCAACTTCTCGCCGCTGCGCGAGGGCTACTTCCACTACGTGCTCAACCCGCATCGCTACAACACCACTTCTGGGAGCTCGGGTCAGGCCGAGATCCAAGGCGACGACCTGATCGTCTCGCTCCAGTGCTATCTGAGCGACTCCAACGTTTCCAACACGATCATGCACGAGCTCGGACACAACCTGAACTTGCGCCACGGCGGCTTCGAGAACACCAACTACAAGCCCAACTACAACTCGATCATGAACTACCGGTTCCAGTTCCCGGGGGTGGACACCAACTGTGATGGCACCGGCAACGGAGTCCTCGACTATTCACGAGGTACCAACGCCTCGTTGAACGAGAACGCCCTCATCGAGACCAACGGCATCTGCAACGGAGTCGACAAGGACTGGAACGCCAACGCCATCATCGACGCCGCCGCGGTCGCGGCACACATCAACATCGACTACGACTCGGTGCTCACGGTCCTGAATGACTGGAACGACTGGGCCAACCTGAACCTGGCCGCAGTCAACGACGGTGACGGCGCTCCGCTCGAGCCGACCGAGATCGTCACCGAGGCCTCGGTCGAGGAGCTCTTGGGCGAGGGCTAACGCTGGATCCGATCGGGATCAGCTCAGACCTCGAGGATCTCTGCCCGCAGGATCTGCCCGGCGCCGACCTCGATCACACCGAAGGTGTGGGAGGGTGCCCGTCGCTTCCAAGTGGACGATCCGGGGTTGAACAGCACCTGATCGGCATCGCCCGCCTCGTTGCAGGGTTCGTGGCTGTGTCCGAACACGACCACATCCGCATCGGGGAACCAACGCCGCATCCTGGCGGCCCGGCCCTGGCGGTCGCCGCTGTCGTGCACCAGGCCGAAGCGAATCCCCTCCACCTCCACCTCGAACCTCTCGGGCAACAACCCCAGCAACTCGTGGTCGTTGTTGCCGAGCACGGCATGGACAGGAGCGAACCCCTCCAACTCGCGCAACATATCGAGGCTCACCAGGTCACCGGCGTGGAGGATGAGGTCGGTAGCGGCCAGGTTCCGGTACACGTCGTCAGGTAGTTGTCGGGTCGACCGCGGGCTCACGTGGGTGTCAGACAGGACCACGATGCGCGTCACGTCGTCATACTGCCTGGTCCGTACACTTCGAATCCATGGGCATCGGCGACCGGTTCCATCATCACCGTGGTCACCTCACGGTCACGGTGCTGGGTTCGGCAGCCAGCTTCGGGCACCCCGGCAACGCCTGTAGCGGGTATCTGATCCAGACGCCGTCGACGTCGGTGTGGTTGGACTGTGGGCCCGGCTCGATGGCCGTTCTCCAAGAACACCTCCGGTTGACTGAGATCGATGCGGTGGTGGTCACCCACGAACACCACGACCATTGGTTGGAGCTTCCCCTGCTTCGGACCGCGGCTCGCTACGGGTTCGACATCGCCCACATCCCCGTCTTCGGCACCGCCGGTACCCGCGGCCTGTTGGAGGGCTTGGTTGGCCGAGAGTTGGCGCCGCTGGAGTGGACCGACATCACCGATGGGTCGTCGGTCATGGTCGGTGACCTCGGCTTCCGCTTTTCGGCCACCGACCACCCGGTGGAGACCCTGGCCGTTGGGGTTGCCTCCGGTGGGCGAAGGTTCGCCTACAGCGCCGACACCGGCCCAGGGTGGTCGCTGGCCTCGCTAGACCCAGAGGGCGAGGGCTTCGATCTGGCCCTGTGCGAGGCGACGCTCGCCGAGGTCGACGCCGGGCTGGTACAGCACCTGACCGCACGCCAGGCCGGGGTCATGGCCCGATCCGCCGGTGCCAGACGGCTCGCCGTAACCCACATCTATGAGGGAACCGGACCAGAGCGAGTGGCGGCCGCCGCCGCCGACGATGCCTTCGCCGGTCCGGTCGAACTGGCCCTACCCGGACATCACTTCACCGTTTGAACAGCCCGGTACCACGCCCGGGAAGGCGGCGACGGCGGACCGCTCCCCAAAGGGCCACGTGAACAGGTCACCAGGACCATTGGGTCGGGCTGCGCCCGCAATGTCGCTCTGCCTAACCTCATCGTGTCCGTCGGCCCGAGCCGTGGTGCCGTGCGGACCGAAAGGGGACCCGATGGATAGGCGAGCATTCTTGGCGCGAGCGGTGGCGGCCGGTGCGGGTGGGGCGGTCCTGCCCCACCTCGCCATGGCCTCAGCCGGTGCCGAGCCGGCCGTTCCGGGCGAAGGTCCGTATGGTCCGCTGGCCACCGAACCAGACGAGAACGGACTGTTGCTACCGGAGGGTTTCACGTCACGCATCGTGGGAGTGGCTGGGGAACCGGTAGGTGACACCGACCAGCGGTGGCACCTGTTCCCCGACGGCGCGGCCACCTTCGCCACCGACGACGGAGGCTGGATCCACACCTGCAACAGCGAGGTGTTCTCCTTCATGCTGGCCGACGCCGGTGGTGTCACTGCTGTCCGCTACGACCGCGACGGGAAGATCACCGACGCCTACCCGATCCTGGAGGGCAGCAACTCCAACTGTGCCGGCGGACCCACCCCGTGGGGCACGTGGCTGTCATGTGAGGAGAACTTCGAAGAGAAGGGTCGGGTGTGGGAGTGCGACCCAACCGGTAAGAAGGAGGCGGTGGCCCACCCGGCCATGGGCTTGTTCTCACACGAGGCGGTGGCGGTGGATGAGGCCACCGAAACCCTGTACCTCACCCAGGACCACCCGCTCGGGCTGTTCTACCGCTTCACACCTTCGAAGTACCCCGACCTCTCCGAAGGCAAATTGGAGGCCGCGGTTGTAGACGCCGATGGTGCGGTCACCTGGGCCGAGATCGCCGACCCGTCGGCGACCACCGCTGCCACCAGAGATCAGGCACCCACCGCAACCCGGTTCAGCGGTGGAGAGGGTTGCTGGGCCCACGACGGGATCGTCTACTTCACCACCAAGGGAGACCACTCCGTTCACGCCATCGACATCGCCGCTCAGCACCACGAGGTGATCTGGAAGGGGGAACCCGACCGCCTGGGTGTGGAGGGTGCGGTGTTGTCTGGGGTGGACAACCTCACCGTCGATGCTGGTACCGGTGACCTCTATGTGGCCGAGGACGGGGCCAACATGGAAGTGGTGATGATCACCGCCCAAGGTGTTGTGGCGCCGTTCGTGCGGGTGGCCGAGCCAGGCCATGAAGGTTCCGAGGTTACCGGACCTTGCTTCAACCCGAGCCGTGACCGGTTGTACTTCTCCAGCCAACGGGGACCCACCCCCAAGAAGGTGGCCGAGATCCTGCCTGGTGTTGCCATGGACGCAGCGGTGGGAGGGATCACCTATGAGATAAGCGGCCCGTTCCGCGGTGCCGTCACCGACGAGGCGGTCGATGACGGCGCAGTCCCGTCGCCGTCCACCACGTTGGCTGCAGCCCAGGAAACGGGCGGTGGCGGCGGTGACGACGGCGGGTCGGGCTCGACGGTGCTGGTGGCCGGAGCGGTGGTGGCCGCCGCGGCCATCGCCGGAGGCGTGGTGGCCGTGCGGCGACGCAATCAAGGTGGCGAACCCGACCCCCAGGACTGACCCTCCCCGGCCCGTGAGCACGCAATGGCCGGACCGAGGCCACGCATCGGTCCGGCGAGCTAGCCCGCCAGGGACTGGTAGGCGGCGAACACCAGAAGGGCACCGCGCAGGTCGCCGATGAGGGCCGGTGCCATCTTGTTCATCACGTAGGAGACGGTGAGACCTCGGTCCACGTCGATCACCGACAGGCTCCCGCCCCAACCTCCCCAGAAGCAGACCCGACCACCGGTGCCGAGGGGGACGTTCTCGTTGGGGAGCCCGAAGCCGGTGCCCATACGCATCCTGGTGCCGAACACCAGGTCCACATCGTGGTGTTGTTCGGTGAAGATGCGCTCCACGCCCTGAGGCGACATGAGGGTCACCCCGTCGACGGTGCCTTGGCAGGCCAGGGCGCTGTGGATCCGACCGACGGAGCGGGCATTGCCGATGCCGCCCACGGCCGGAAGTTCTGATTCTCGCCAGGCTCGAGTGTTCGGCTCGGCCCCAGTCAACGGACAACTGGCCAACACCCGGAGGGCCACCGACCCTCGGTCCAGCCCGACCACATCGTGGATCGAACGGTCGGGGGCAACGATCGGGGAGAAGCGATGGTCTTCTTCGGCCGGGAGCCCGATGTGGAAGTCGGCGCCCAACGGTCCGGCGACCTCGTCACGAAAGAACGTTCCGATGCTGCGCCCGGTGACGCGTCGCACCACTTCGCCTTCGATGAAGCCCTGCGACACCGCGTGGTAACCCGACGCCGTTCCCGGTTCCCACCACAACGGCCCCTCAGCCAACAGTCGGGTCACCTTGTCCCAGTCGTAGAGGTCCTCGGGCGCTATCTCGGGATCCCAACCCGGCACTCCCGCGGTGTGGCCCAGCACGTGCGCCATGGTGACCGCGCCCTTGCCGTTGGCCGAGAACTCCGGCCAGTAGTCGGCCACCGGAGCATCGAGGTCGAGCTGGCCCCGGTCGGCCAACATCAACATGGTGATGGCCGACATCGTCTTGGTGGTGGACCACACGTTGGTGATGGAGCTGTCCTGCCATGGGTTTCCCTCGGCATCGGCATCTCCGGCCCACAGGTCGACGACGGCCTCACCCCCGAGGGTCACAGAAACACTGGAGCCTCGTTCGAGACCATCGGCGAAGTTGGCGGCGAACCGCTCCTTCACCGGGGCGAAGTCGTCTCGACAAGAACCGTGGATCTCGGTCATGGCTGTTCCCCTGGAGCGGTGGTGCGGGATCCGGGGACCCTACTGGTGCGAACGTCGCCGGAGCTGGAGAACCAGGCCACCGATCCCCGCCACCACGACCACTCCGATCACGACGATCAGGGTGGTGCTGGAGGAGCCGTCGTCCTCTGCCGAGGTCGATTCGGACCCTGACGCCCCGATCGCATCGGCCGAGGTGCCATCGGCAGAGCCGTCTTCGGTCGCGGAAGTGGTCGAGGAGCCGGTAGCGGCCGAGGTGGTCGTGAGGTCGGAACCCTCGGGCGTGGTCGTGGTCGTGGTCGTCGAAGCCGGTTCACCGATCTCGATCACCGCGGTCAACTGGTCACGTCCGGGGGCATCGGGCGGGACGTCTTCGATTGAGCGGGCCGAGCTCGACCCGACGGGCAGGATGAGCAGGCGCGGCACCGGGTACTCGCTGGCCGGGTCGCCATCTATCCACGACAAGGTCTCACCGTTCTCACATTCCTGGACCGATGGGAACACCAGCAGGCGCCCCGCGTTGTCGGGGGTGGAGAAGCTGATCGGGAAGGCTCCGGCCTGGTCGGCGGGAAGAGAGCCGCCGGTCCACTCCAGCACGGTGTTGCCCCGTCCGTCGGGTGTGGCCGTCGCCGCCCAGCCTTCCACGTCTCCGGCCGTGGCTCCCTCGACCGGGGCTTGGATGGCCACCGCCACGGTGGGTGAATCACCGCATCCGTGGGTGGGGCGCAGGGTGAGCGTCGCTTCGGCGCCAGCGGGTACGGCCACGTAGTCAGCCTCGGTGTGGGCGCTCGCCGAGGGAGCCCACACGCCGACGGTGAGAGCGGCGAGGGCGGCGGCGGTGGTGGCGAGCCGTGAGGGTGCAGAGCGGGTCATGGCTGCCATGGTGGCATCACTCGAACTTTCTGTCGGTGTCGCGCCAACTCAACCGAAGGGGGCTTCTGTTCCGAGCAGGTCGGTGACCTGGTTGGCGGGCATCGCTCTGGCGAACAGCCACCCCTGGCCATATTCACAGCCCAGTTCGGTGAGCGCGTCGAGTTGAGCCGGGTCCTCGATGCCTTCGGCGGTCACGGTGAGACCGAGGGTGTTGGCCAAGGAGATGATGGCGGCCACAATCGCCATGTCGTCGGCGGATCGGCCCAAGCCGTCCACGAACGAGCGGTCGATCTTGAGCACGTGCATGGACAGGCGCTTGAGGTAGCTGAGCGACGAGTAGCCCGTACCGAAGTCGTCTATTGCCAGTTGGATTCCCAGGCCTGCCAACTTGCCCAGGACCTCGAGCGACAGATCGGGGTCTGCCATCACCGCGGTCTCGGTCAGCTCCACGCACAAGAAGCTCGGGTCGACTCCGGAGCTGTGAATCAAACCCAGCAGGTCGTCGACCACGTCGGGGTGGTTGAGCTGCTTGGCCGAGACGTTTACCCGTACCAGGGGCCAATGACCGGAACCCTGCCATGCCGCAAGCTGGCGGCAGGCTTCGGCAAACACCCACGTTCCCAGCTCAACGATCAGGCCGCTCTCCTCGGCGATCGGGATGAACTCGGCGGCCGACAGCAGTCCGTCGACGGGATGGTTCCAGCGGACCAGGGCTTCGACGCCGTGGATGGATCGGGTCGGGAAGTGGAGCTCAGGTTGGTAGTACAGCTCCAGCTCGCCGTCGCGCACCGCTTGGCGCAGGGTTGCCTCCAGGCGGTATCGCCGGGTGAGCAGGTCGGCCAGGGCGGTGTCATACATCTCGACACGGTCCCTCCCCAGGTCCTTGGCCCGGAACATGGCCGCGTCGGCCCGGCTCAGGAGTTCCTCGGGTCGATCGCCGGGCTGCGCGATGGCGACGCCGCCGCTGCCCGTGATGGTGCACTGACGGTCGCCGATCTCGATCGGAGTGTCGAAAACGGCCATGAGCTCGGGGACCCGGTCTCGGAAGCTGTCGGGGCGCTCGCCCTCGAGCAGGATCACGATCTCGTCCCCGCCCAGGCGCCCGAGGCGTTCCCCGGGCCGGCTGAAATGCCGGAGGCGAGCGGCGACGCCAGCCAACACCTGGTCTCCGGTCAGGTGACCCAAAGAGTCGTTGACCAGCTTGAACCGATCGAGATCGATGAGCAGCAGGGCGAGACCACCGATAGCCCCGCAGCCCAGGCGTTGCAGGCCGTCGCTCACGGCATCGAGGAACGCCCATCGGCTGTCGATGTCGGTCAGCAGGTCGGTGCGGGCTCGGTGGGCGAGCTCCAGTTCGGCATCGTGGCGGGCCAGTGCCTCACCCAGCAGACTGGCCGCGCTGCGCAGCAGCGACAGGACTTCGCTACCTCGAAGCGGACCGACCTCCTTGCTGCCGAAGGCCACGAACCCCGAGAACTTCCCGTCATGGAGCATCGGGACGGCCACGCTGGAACGGATGCCGTCGTCGTCCATCTCTTGAACGCCGACGATGTCGGTGCGGTGCATCTGTTCGGCGGTCTCGAAGTACAGGTCGTCTCGCCACTCGGGTCCGAAGGTCCCCTCGAGCCAGTCGATGGGAACCTGATCACGAGTCGAAGGTCGGACCCGGCGGCTACACCACTGGTGGGTCTTCACGCAGTGGTCACCTCTGACGCGCATCACCGTGCACCGGTCGACTCCAGGTAGGCCACCGAGTTGAGACAGGGCCTCGTTGACGCCTTCGTCGAAGCTGGCCAGGTCGAGGCCCAGGATCGCCGAGGCCAGCCGCACCAGTCGGTCCTCGCGGGTCAACCGAGCTCGTAGCTCCATCTCGGCTGGGGTGGCGTCGACCGTGCTCTTCAACGTGGCGATGAGAGCACCGAAGGGCTCGACGTCGGGTCCGACCGTGATGTCGAGGGTCATGTCGACCCACGTCCCGTCGATGTGGCGGATCTTGACGGTGGGTTGGCTACTCGACCGTTGTCCCTCGGTCGCGAAACCGAAGAACTCCTCGAAGCGGTAGATCTCATCGGGGTGCATGAATTCCAGCACCGATCGTCCGACCGCCACCGCCGGTTCATGGCCGAGGACGGAGCGGGCTGACGGGCTGAGGAACGTGACGGTACCGTTCTCGTCGACGCCCACCACCACGGCTTCGACGTGGGTGAGCAGAGCGCCGATCGATGCGGCGTCGACGGAGGTGGTTGGTCGGCGCGGCCGCGGGTTGGTGGTGCCGTCTGACATCTTGCTGAGCGATCCCCTAGATCTCGGGGTCAGGCGAACCCCCTGAACTGCCCGAGTCTCCCAGTTCTTCGCTGGTCATGCCCGCATGTTCACCAACCGGGCGGCAGGTTGGTGAAGTCCGGCGCTCGGCCTTCGGCAAAGGCGGCCAGTGCCTCGGCGTTGGCGGGCCCACCCATCAGGTCGATGAAGCATTGGTTCTCTCGCTCTCGGGCCGCGGCGATCTCGGCCCGGACCGGTGCGGTGATGACCCGTTTGCACGCCACCAGGCTGGAGATGGGTTTGGCTGCCAACACCTCGGCGTGGCGGCGGGCTTCAGCCAGCAGGTTCTCTGGTTCGGTGACCTTCCACACCAGGCCCATCTCCAAGGCTTCGGCGGCGCTGATCCACTCGCTGCTGAGGAGGGCCCAGGTGGCGTTCTGGCGCCCGACCAGGAGAGGGAACAGGTAGCTCGATGCCGCCTCGGGGGCGACGGCCAGGCTGGTGAAGGGACATTTGAGCCGAGCGGTGTCGGCCATGAAGGCCAGGTCGGCGAACCCCAGAATGGTCGCTCCGATCCCGAGTCCCAGACCGTTCACGGCGATGACCAATGGTTTGGGGAACTCGGTCAGTGCGTCGATCAGGCCGAGGAAGCCGTGCTTGCCCTCCTGGAACCCGTCGGGGTCCAGGACCCGGGCGCCCATCTCCACGAGGTCGGTCCCGGCGCAGAACGCCCGGCCGTTGCCGGTCAGCAGAACGACGGCGACGGTGGGGTCCTCAGCCGCATCCAAGAGCCCGTCGGTGAGGGCGTCATAGAGGGCTTCGTTGCAGGCGTTGAGGGCATCGGGGCGGTTGAGGGTGAGCGTCCGGACGCGGGACTCGTCGTGGGTGAGCAGGATGGCTCGGGCTTCACCCCCCGATGATTCGGCGGAGCCGGTGGTCGGGTCCTCGGTGATCGGTTTGCCGGAATCGTTGGGCATTTCCGGACCGTAACCGACACCAGTCTCACCCGGAACGACCCGGGGCAGGTTGGGATGGGTGTGGTCAGGAGGGGCGGGCCATCAGCCTGAGGATGTCGTCGGTGACGGTGCGCCACATGGTGTGGGAGATGTCATGGCCCATGCCGGCGTGGCCGATGAAGGTGGCACCGGGTATCGCCTTGGCTAGAGCCAGACCGCCGCTGGGTGTGACCAGCGGATCGTCGAGGCCGTGGATGACCAGGGTGGGGATCTTGAGCTTGCGCAGAGCCGCGGTCCGGTCGGGTTGGGCCATGATCGCCGCCAGTTGGCGTTGACGGCCCGCGGGGTTGTGGGCCCGATCGAAGGCCCGGCCGGCCAGGTCGCGAATGTGGTCCTCGTCGAGGTGGGCGGGGGATCCGACGACGCGGTAGGTCTCGACGGTCGCCTCGATGGCGGCGTCACGGTCGGACGGTTCGGTGCTGGCGGCCAGTCTCCTCATCACCGATGTGGTGGGTCGCCCCACTCGGCGAGATCCGGTGGACGTCATGATCAGTGTGAGGGTGAGGATCCGGCTCGGATGCACGATCGCCATGGTCTGGGCGATCATCCCACCCATGGAGGCTCCGACCAGGTGGAACTGCTCGATGCCCAGGGCGTCGAGCAGCCCGATGCCGTCGTTGGCCATGTCGGCGATGGTGTAGGGCGCTCCCCGCTTGAGGACCATGTCGGTGAGCCTGGGTACCGGTGCATCTATGTGGGTGGAGAGGCCGACGTCGCGGTTGTCGTAGCGGATCACGTAGTGGCCGGCGTCGGCCATCGCTTCACACATCTCGTCCCGCCACGCCAGCATCTGGGTGCCGAGTCCCATGACCAGCAGGATCGCCGGATCGGTCTTGTTCCCGAAGGTCTCGTATGCGATCTCGATGCCGTTGGCCTTCACGGTTCGTACGTGGTCGGAGAGGCCGGAATCGCTGCCGAGGGGGGGGCGAGTGTCGGCGAGTGCGTCGTGATGGTCACCGGAGTTGGTGTTGGACTGTGTGGCGGTGGTGTCGGTCATCTGGGTCCTCGGGGCGATCGGTGCCAAGACGGTACGGGGAACCGTGCACAGTTGCCACCGGAGGCGTCCCGAGCGGGTTGTAGCTCGGATTGGTGCGGCTACTTTGCTAAGAATGTTAGGAGTACCTAACATCCGCTCCGGAGGTGAAGCGATGATCAGCGATCGTGGAATGAGCACACTGAGGGTGGCAGCCACCCTCTGTCATTTTCTGCCGGGGACCGGTGTCAGGGTCAAGCACGGAGACGAGGTCGTGCTCGCGGTGGCTCCCGTTCCCCATGGCCCATGTGGTGGACACGGTGCACCATCGGGGCCGAACGAGGAGACCTGTTCTCACGGGTGGTCCATGCCGGTTCGCATCGGGGCTGGTGCGTTCCGCAACGCGGTGGGACGGGCTCATTCTCAGCGCCAATCGGGTCAGGCCCTTCGCTTCTTGGACCTAGCGCCCGGTTGCGAGCCGAACGCCGACATCTACCTGCCCGATCCTGCTGCGTCGCGTCTGGGAGGCATCTACGGGGTCCCGCTACCCGGTAGGTGGCTGTGGGCCACGGCCACCACCCTCGCGTCTCAGGTGGCATATGAGCTCGGCCTGGAGCCAGTGTCGGATGCGCTACCGATCGAGGGTCTCCATGCCATGGGCATCCGCCCCGACCCCTTGACCGACGTGTGCGTGGCCTATGTGGAGACCCATGCTGGACCTGGAAGTCCCGGCGAGGCCGCCGTGGTCGACCTGCTGGAGTCGATGTTGGCCCGATGGGCGGCGCACGAACTGGTGTTGAGCGTGGAAGCTCCCGCCGGATCCCAGATCTCGGGCAACTGAAGGCGAGCTCCTATGGACCCGACCGAACCCGTTCGCTCGGGTCCAGAGGACCTAGGCACCCGATTCGGATACGGGGTCACCGGACAACTGGCGCTTCAGAACCTTGCCCAACTCGTTGCGGGGCAGGGCTGACACGAACCTGACCGAGCGAGGCCGTTTGTGGGGGCTCAGCAGGCGACTCACGTGGTCGACGAGGTCCCCGGCCGGGGGCGGTTCGGGTGAGACGGGGACCACCCAGGCCACGATCTGTTCACCGAGGTCCGGATCGGGCTCGGCTGTCACGGCCACCTCGGCCACACCCGGGTGGCTCAGCAGGGCATTCTCCACCTCGCCGGCCCCTACCCGATAGCCGCCGGTCTTGATGAGATCGACGGACCGGCGACCCGAAATGGTGACCGCGCCGCCGTCGGACCAGTTGGCCAGGTCACCGGTGCGGAACCACCCGTCGGTGTCGAAACATGCCGCGGTGGCCTCAGGTTGGCCCAGATATCCGTTGAACAAGGTTGGTCCTCGGACCTCGATCTCGCCCACGGTGGCGTGGTCGTCGGCCTCGACGACCGCGCCTTCCTCGGTTACCAGGCGGAGCTCCACCCCGGGTAGGGGAGGACCGACGGTGCCCGGCCCGCCGTTTCCGCCCACCGTCATTGCGCAGGTGATGAGAGTCTCGGTCATCCCGTAGCGCTCCAACACCGCTTGACCGGTGGCGTCAGCCAGGCGTTGTCGGTCGTGCGCGGGAAGGCCGGCCGACCCTGAGACCAAGAGCCGAGCGTTCCCCAGCGACCGGGCCAGGGGTTTGTTGTCGGTCACCGCGTCCGCCAGTCGGTGGTACATGGTGGGCACGCCGTAGAGGACGGTGCCCCCCCGATCGAAGGCATCGATCGTCCGGTGAGCATCGAAGCGTCCGAGGTGGTGAACGGTGGCACCGAGGCGTAGGGGGCCGAGTACGCCGAGGACCAACCCGTGAACGTGAAACAGGGGCAGGGACTGGACCAACACATCGTCGGCGGTCAGGTGCCAGGCGTCGGCCAGGCTGTCCAGGTCGTGGGCGAGGGCCTGGTGGGACAGCATCACCCCCTTGGGGGGGCCTGTCGTGCCCGATGTGTAGACCACCAGCGCTACATCGTCAGGCCCGGGACTTGCGGGGGTGGCCCCATGTCGCGCCTGGGTTGACGAGCCGGTATCGACGGTTACGCCGAGACGAGCCAGGTGTGACACCGGGGCAGGAAGATCGAGGTCGGGTCGGCATGCCACCAAGGCAGGCCGACAGTCGTCGACCATGTGGGCCAGTTCTGCGGTCCCCGCGCCAGGGTTGAGCGGGGTGACGGTGACCCCGGCGCGCAGCGCCGCCAGGGTCGCCACCACCGTCTCTACCTCGGGCACGGCTGGAACGGCGATGACCCCCGCTCCCGATGATTGCGCCGCGAGCGCTGCCGCCGCCTGGTTGACGGCCCGGTCCAGTTCCCCGTAGGTGAGCTCGACCCCTCCCATTTTGATAGCGACGTGCTCGGCTCGGTCGTGGTGACGTTCCACCAAGGGGAGCGGGGGCGTGGGCATGGTCAATCCGTACCACGGATCCAAGGTGGTGAGTGCTCGGGTTCTACGCCTGGACCCATCCGCTGGGTCCCCAGGTGACAACACGCAGCGTGGTCGATATTGTGTTTTCGACACGCTCGGTAAGCAGGCCTCGGCTCGGTCGGGGGGCGAGACGGAATCTGAGTGCCACCAGCGAGGAAGTCCGCAAGATGTCCGAGATCCCCAACTCCGCCACAGATCTGCTCGTCGTGAACCATCGTTCCCGGTGGCGGCGGACGAAAGCCCTGTTCGCCGGGGCGGTGGCGGTATGGGCGATGGCCGCATGCCAGCCCACACCCGTGCTTCCGGCCCCACCACTCGGAACCGTCCCGGCTCCGGTTGGCGCCTCGCTCAGCGTGGGGACCACCACCGTCGTCCGCGGCTCGGAGCTGACGGTCGACGCCACCGGATGCGACGAGGACTTCCAGTATGTGGAGGTGCGCCTGGTGGCGGGCTCGGGTACTGCCCGTTTCGGCCTGGCCACCACTACGACCTCAGGTGGCGACACGGCCGAGGTGGCCGTGCCCGAATGGGCACCGTCGGGTCCCGCCGAAGTCGAGGCGTCCTGTCTCGAGCCAGACTTCTCCATGGCGTCCGACGGCGCCGACGTCGTGCGCTTCGACTACCAACCCGTAGCCGTGACCGTCGGTGGATCGTGGGCACCCTTGCCCACGCCGACCCTCACGGTCCCCGCGGTGGTCAGTGACGGGACACTCGAGGTCGCAGGGTCGGGATGTAGCGGTCGCGTCCTGGTCGGCGTTGCCCAGGGCCGGGTGCCCTCTGCTGGTCGTTTCCACTATGGACGTCGTCTCGTCACCGCCGCTCCCGACGGGACGTGGTCGACCTCCATCGACCTCACCTACCGGGCCGGCGAGTTCGCCGATCCCGTGGTTCCGGGTGCGTTCAACGTCTTTGCTGTGTGTGAGGGATGGCTGTACTCACCCGCTGGCTTCGAGGTGACGACCGGTTCCGCTCCGCCCGCTGTCCATGTGGTCGGACCCTTCCCCGGCCTGGTGGGACTGACCCAATGCCCGCCGTACAACACCGTGTCGATCCTGGCCGTGGTCGAGTTGCCATCGGGTGCCACCGTCGGGATCGGTCACCACGAGCCGGGGCGAGGATTCGGCGAACAGATCTACACAGTGGCCATCCCCGCCGACGCGATGGCTGTGAGCTGGCACGCTTCGTGCAGCGGGGTCACACCGTCGTTCGTCTACGCGCCTGCCCACGTCGCCCGCTGATCCTTCCCAGGACCCCTGTGCCTACGGGCTGTGGTGTGGAAAGCTCTCTGGGTGACCGCAGTTCTTCCTCCCCGGGTCGAAGGCACCATTCCCGTCGCCTCCGGCCGCCGAATCGGCTTCTCTGAGTTCGGCCCCCACGATGGCCGACCGGTGTTCTGGTTCCACGGCACCCCCGGGGCGCGCCGCCAGGTGCCTGCCGAGGCCCGATCGATGGCCTGGGATCAGGGTCTTCGGATCGTGGGGATAGACCGCCCGGGAATCGGATCGTCCACTCCTCACGTCTACGGCCAGGTACTGGACTTCGCCGCCGACATGGAGATCGTCATGGCCGGCTTGGGCATCGATCGCTTTGCCGTGGTGGGGCTGTCGGGCGGCGGGCCCTACGCCTTGGCCATGGCCCGGAGGTTCCCGGACCGTGCCGTCGGTGTGGGAGTGCTCGGTGGGGTGGCCCCCACGGTCGGGGTCGATGCCACCGATGGTGGTGCTGTTGCCCTGGCCCGACGGTTTGCCCCCGTCATCCGGGTCGGGAGGGTCCCCCTGTCTATGACCTTGGCCGGCCTGTTGAAGGTCAGCCGCCCGTTGGCCAACCCGGCCATCGCCCTCTACGGCCGTCTGTCACCCGAGGGCGACCGCCGCCTGCTCGAACAGCCGGCGTTCAAGGCGATGTTCCTCGACGACCTGCTCAACGGCTCCCGCCGCCAGATATCGGCACCCATCTCGGACCTGGTGCTTTTCGGTCGGCACTGGGGTTTCGAGGTGGGAGAGGTGGAGGTGCCGGTTCGGTGGTGGCACGGAGATGCCGACCACATCGTTCCCTACGCCCACGGTGAACACATGGTCTCCCGGATCGCCGACGCCCAACTGGAGACCCTGGTGGGTGAGAGCCACCTGGGCGGTCTGGGTGTGGCCGAGGACGTGCTGGCCACGCTCACCGACCTTTGGCCGAATCCGGCGCCGCGACGCCGCCGATCCGCAGCCTCTTCGCCTCGGGCCCTCGTCTCGTCCTGAGGTCCTCGAACCCACAGATGCCGTGGGGTCCCAGTGGATGGTCTCGGTTGGATCGAGCGGACCAACCTGGATAACACTGGTTATTCCAGGTTCCGGACCTCAGTCGCCGGAGCCCTAACAGGGGAATGGATTCGTTGCTTCGTCGCATCGCAGTCGCGGCCGCCGTTGTGGTGGCGGCGGCCAATCCGGTTCTGGTGGATCCCGCCTCGGCGGCCGCGCCCTTCAACGCCGGTGGCAGCGTGAACCAGGTGTACGTCACCGGGCTCACACCCGGACAAGACGTGGAGCTGAACGACCACGACGGGGATCTGGTCGATGCCGGAACCGCTGACTCCGCCGGGGCCTACCTGTTTCGCAAGGTCGAAGCGGCCAGCGGGTACGAGGTCACGAGTGGCGGCGAGACGGTCGATTCGCTGACCGTCACCGACCCCGATGATCACCCCGACAGTTCCTGGTACGACGCCGAGGCCTCGGCGCACCCGATCCCGGCCGGCTATGGATACCTGACCACCCGCGACGGCACGAAGCTGTCGGTCAACGTCAACTTCCCGGTCGACGCGGGGCCAGGCCCGTGGCCAGTGGTGGTGAACTACTCGGGATACGACCCCTCCAAACCAGGCAACCCACCCTCGGAGTCGCTGCTCTACGTGGCTCAGGGCTACGTGGTCGTCGGGGTCAACATGCGCGGCACTGGCTGTTCGGGTGGTGCCTTCGAGTTCATGGAGGACCTCCAGGCAACCGACGGCTACGACCTGGTGGAACTCCTGGCCCGCCAGAGCTGGTCCAACGGAAACATCGGGCTCACCGGCATCTCCTACTCCGGCTACAGCCAGCTCTATGTGGCTGCCACCCGGCCCCCCCACCTTCGGGCCATCACGCCGTTGTCGCCCTATTCGGACACCTACAGCGCCATCTTGTACCCGGGAGGCATCCTCAACGACGGGTTCGCGGTGGAGTGGGCCACCGACCGGGAGAACGGGGCCCGGCCCGCAGCCCGGGGCTGGGCCCGCAACCGCATCGCCGATGGCGACACGGTGTGCGCACGCAACCAGGACCTGCGGCTCCAGAGCGAGCCGCTGCTGGAACGCATCCGGTCCACTCCTTTCGCTGAGCACGAGTTCGACTACCTCAACACCGAAACCTTCGTGGATCGGATCGAGGTTCCCACCTACCTGGCCAGCCAGTGGCAAGACGAACAGACCGGTGGCAGCGCCGCCAACCTGGTTCCCTTGTTCGATCCCGACACCGAGGTGTTCGCCAGCTTCACCAACGGTGCTCACATCGAACCAATGGCCCCGACCGAGCTCGTTCAGGTGATGGCGTTCACCGACATCTACGTTGGCCACCGCATCCCCGCCATCAACCCGCTGGTGGCGGCCTTTGCCCCCGGGATCTTGGCGTCCGACATCTTTGGTAGCTCCGATACTGCCGCCTTCGCCTTACCTCCGGCCCCGTTCGCCGATGCTCCCTCCTATGCCGCGGCCCGCGCCGGTTACGAGGCTCAACCTCACATACGCATCAAGTGGGAGAACGGGGCCGTCACCGGATCCGAAGGCCTGCCCGTGGGAACGGCCGAGACCCGTCACTCGTCTTGGCCCCTCGACGGTCTCGAAGGTGAACAGCTCTACCTCCACCCCGACGGGCAGCTCTGGGAGTTCCCGGCAACCGTGCCCGATGGTGTGGCTCGTGCTGCCAGCGCCTACGTCTACGACCCCACCACCAAGCGTCGCAAGACCCTGGCCGGTGACTCTGGTGAGGCCTGGCGCCCTCACCCTGACTACCGCTGGGATCCACTGGCCGAGGGCAACTCGCTCAGCTACCTGACCGCTCCCTACTCCGAGACCACGGCCTACGCCGGGCAGGGTTCGGTGGATCTGTGGCTCCGCTCGACCGCGGTAGACACCGATATCGAGGTGACCCTCACCGAGGTCCGCCCCGACGGGCAAGAGGTCTTCATCCAGAGCGGCTGGCTCCGAGCCAGTCACCGGGCTCTGGATCCGGCCCGATCGACCGAACTGGTGCCGTTCCACACCCATCAGGCCGAAGACGCCGCGCCACTGCAAGCCGGAGTCTTCACCCCGGTTCGGGTCGAGCTGTTTCCCTTCGCCCATGTGATCCGGGCCGGCTCCCAGATCCGGGTGAACATCGAAGCCCCGGGCGGCAACCAGCCGCTGTGGATGTTCGACACGATCGATGGTGCCGCCGTCAACGAGATCGGCCACAGCGTGACGTCTCCATCACGGGTGGTGCTCCCTCGGGTTCCGTCGGCCCAGGCCCCTGAGGTTCCCTCGACCTTGCCGGCATGCACCCTCCCCGACGTGACCACCCAAGGTGTTTCGCTGCGCAACCAGCCGTGTCGCCCGTACCGTCCGGCCCGCACCCCCACCGGGGTCGTAGCGGTCGCCGATGATGACGTCGACTCGGACGCACCCGGGCTGGTCACCGTGTACTGGCAAGCTCCTCCGGGGCCGGCACCGACCTCCTACCTGGTGATCGCCGCTCGCCAGGACGGTGACGGCCAGGACGGCGATCCCGAGCCGGTCGAGGTGGTCGGAGACCTCGGCACGGTCGACCTGACGGTGCCGAGAGACGTTGCTTTCGAGGTGCGGGTGATCGCCCGCTATGGCGAGGACGACGGCCCATCGTCGGATGCGTCGTTGCCGGTGGTGGTGCGGTCGGTGACCGGACCGACCCGACCGATTCCTCCCACCACCGCGCCGCCCCTGTCGGTGCCGGGCCCGACCACCACGTCGACCACCGTGTCGACCGGTCCGTCCACGGCTCCGAGCACCTCGTCGGTCCCTGGTTCGACCACGTCACGACCGGGTTCGTCGAGCTCCACGACAGCGGGCCCGACCACCACTTCCGCGACGACTGGTTCGACGACGCCAGCGGCTCCGGGTTCGCCGACAACCTCTCCGGGTACCTCGACCGCGCCGTCGCCGAGCTCGACTTCGCCCACGTCGGCACCGGGTCCTCGGCCCGGGTGGGTTCCAGGATCGGGTGCAGCCCCGGCGAGCGGTGCCAGGCCGGTCGGGGGGAGACCGGCCTACACCGGCTGACCCGATCGACTCAGGCCGGGTCGGGGGCCACCAGCTCGACCTCGAAGCCGTCAGCGTCCTCGAGATAGGCCACCGTGACGGTGGCTCCCACCGGGTGGCGCTGGTCGGGTAGCGGAGTCCACCCGGCGCTGGGGGCATCCTCCAGCAGGCGAATCAGATCGTCGGTGCTGTCCACCCGGAAGGCCACATGGTTCATTCCGGGCCGAAGTCGGGAGTACAGCATCCCGGGGACCATGTCCGGCGACGCCTCGATCACGATCGCCGAGTGCGGCCCCCGCCACAGGCGTCCATGGTCCCAGCGCCGCTCCATCTCGTAACCAAGGCGATCCAGCAGCCACCCCCAGGACCGTTCGGCCCGGGCCAGATCGGGGACCCAGAGTTGGAGGTGGTGTATCGACATGGAGCGGAAGTGTACGGCCCGCCACTGTCAGCACCGCCCGAGCCGCCCGAGCCGCCCGTGATCGCGTCTACCGTCTCGACGACCTGATCCGAAAGGGGAACGCAGTGGGAACGATCGTGGTGACCGGCTCTGAAGGCGGCATGGGGCGAGCGCTGAGGAAGCGCCTGAAGGCCGACGGCCATCAGGTGATCGGAGTTGACGTGGCCGGGGCCGAGGTCGATGCCGATCTGTCCACCCCCGTCGGGCGCTCGGCGATGGTCGAACGCGTGACCGAGTGCAGCGAAGGCCGGATCGACGGCCTGGTGGTTGCGGCCGGCCTCCAAAAGGGCGATCCCAGCACCATCGTTTCCGTCAACCACTTCGGGGCGGTAGCAACCATCGAAGGCCTCCACCCACTGCTGGCCAGCTCCGATCAGGCGTCGGTGGTGGTGGTGTCGTCGAACTCGACGACCACCATGCCCGGCTATCCCGTGGCGCTGGCCGAGGCTTGCCTGGCCGGCGACGAGCCAGCGGCTACCGCCCTGGCCGACGAACCCAACGGCGCCTATGCCGCCAGCAAGCTGGCCCTGGCCCGGTGGTCTCGGCGGGCGGCCACCACCGAGCGGTGGATCGGGTCGGGGATCCGTCTGAACGTCATCGCGCCTGGGTTCGTCGACACGCCCATGACCGAAGGCGGATGGGACTTCGTCAAGGCCATCAGCGACATCTATCCGATACCGGTGGGGCGGCCCGGGTCGGCCGACGAAGCCGCAGGGCTCATCGCCTACCTGCTGTCGCCCGAAGCCGCCTTCTTCTGCGGCTCGTTCATCGTGATGGACGGCGGCACCGACGCCGCCCTCCGCCCCGACGACTGGCCCCGACCGCTGACCTGACCGCTCGGCCCTTCGTTAGAGGATCGAGGGGACGATGGCCTCGATCACTACCGGGCCGCGCTGAGCGATGGCCGCCGCGAACTGTTCGTTGAACTCCTCGGCGGTGGTGGCCCGGCTGGCCGGTACGCCCATGCCCTGAGCCAAGGCGACGAAGTCGAGGTTGGGGTGGCTGAGGTCGAGCATCTCCTTGGCCTTGGGGCCACCAGCGGTGGCACCCACCCGGTTCAACTCCATGTTGAGCACGGCGTAGCTGGCGTTGTTGAAGATCACCGTGACCACGTCGAGGTTCTCCCGAGCCATGGTCCACCACGACTGGAGGGTGTACATGGCGGCGCCGTCGGCCTGCAGCGCCACCACCTTGCGGTTGGGTGCGGCCACCGCCGCACCCACCGCCACCGGCAGGCCCTGCCCGATGGCACCACCGGTCAGGCACAGCCAGTCGTGGGCTGGCGAACCGGCGGTGTGACCGGCGGCGAACAAGCCGCTGGTGTTGCCCTCGTCGGACACGATGGCGTCCTCGGGGAGCAGCGCCCCGATCGTTCGGCACACCGCATCGGCCGACAGCGGGCCGGCGGGCAGTTCGGGCACGTCGAGGGGCTGGAGCGTCTCGCTGCCGGCGGCGGCGCCGACGGCTTCGGCCAGCGCGGTGAGCGCAGCCAAGGGGTCTCCGCCGTATCCGGCCAGGGTGTGCACGGTGCAGCCCTCCGGTACCAGGTCGCTGGCCTTGCCCGGGTAGGCGAAGAACGACACGGGTGACTTGGCGTCGACCAGGATCAGGTGCTTCAGGCCGTCGAGCTGCATGGTCGCGAACTCTGCGAGATAGGCCAGGCGATCCACCGGTACCCGACCCGCTCCCCGTTCGATGCGGGTGGGGAAGGTCTCGGCCAGCAACTTGGATCCGGTGGTGTTGACGATGCGACTGGCTTGGACCAGCGCCTCGGCCCGACATGCCCGTCCGCCCACGAACAAGGCGGCGGACTCGTCGCCACCGAGGATGGCGGCCAGCTCGGCCACTGTCTCGGCGCTGACCGGGTCGGGAACGACCGGTGCGAGCGGTGCGGCGGGCTCGGCTCCTTCGGTCCAGCTCACGTCGGCGGGCAGGATGTGGGTGGCGATCTGGGCCGGGGGGCCAGCGGCCACGGCCACAGCCTCGGCGGCATCGGCGGGTAGCTGTGCTGTGGTGGCCGAGGTGCGGATCCACGTGGACACGTTGGCGGCCACGGTCTCGATGTCGGACTCGAGTTGGGCGTCGTATCGCTTGTGGTACGTGGCGTGGTCGCCCACGATGTTCACCACCGGAACGTGGCCCTTGCGGGCGTTGTGGAGGTTGGCGAGACCGTTGCCCAGGCCAGGTCCCAGGTGGAGCAGCACCGAGGCCGGCTTGTCGGCGATGCGGGCGTAACCGTCGGCCGCGCCGGTGGCTACCCCTTCGAACAGGGCCAGCACACCGCGCATCTCGGGCACGTCGTCCAAGGCGGCCACGAAGTGCATCTCAGAGGTGCCGGGATTCATGAAGCAGACGTCCACGCCAGCTTGGACGAGCGTGCGGATGAGAGCCTGGGCTCCGTTCATTGATCTACCTCAGAAGTTGCGTTGGTGTAATGGGTGGGTGGGGGATTGGGACCGTGGTGGCCGGTCGTCGGTGGCCGGTCGTCGGTGGGAAAGGGACGGCCCGGGCTCGGCGGTCGGTCTTGTCGGTGGTTGGGGAGCCGAGGGGCTGAGAGGCCTGGCAGGTACTTCGGCGAGCGCCGAAAGTCAGTCGAAGATGGCCCCGGGGTTGAGGATGTCGGAGGGGTCGAAGGCGGTCTTTATCCGGCGCATCAGGTCGAGCTTGGCCGGGTCTTCGGTGGCGGCCAAGTGGGCTTTCTTGGCCCGGCCGATGCCGTGCTCGCCCGATACCGCGCCACCGAGCTCTACGCCGGTGGACAAGATGTCGTGCATGGTGGCGTGGCACTTCGCCGGGTCGGTCTGGAACACCGACAGGTGGACGTTGCCGTCGCCAGCGTGACCACACCCGACCACGAACGATTCGTACTGGGCGGCGATGGCCTGGCATCGGTCGAGGAAGGCCGGGATCTCGGCCCGGGGCACCACCACGTCCACGATCTCGTTGGCGTTCATGGCCTTGGCTGTCCAGAACGCCTTTTCGCGGGCGTCGATCAGGGCAGCACCGGCGGCCGGGGGGAGGACATACACGTCGAGCCCGCCGAGGTCGGCGCACATCTCAGCCAGGGTGGCCGTGTCTTCCTCTACGCGGCTGTCGACGTGGTTCTCCAACACCACCACCAGGTAGGCCATGGCCGCGTCCTTCACCTCCTGCGGTACGCCGAGATCAAGGCCGGCGCTGGCGGTGATGGCGCTCATGGTGATGAAGTCGATGTACTCGAGGATGGTGGGGTTCAGTCCCGACCCGACGATGGGTGGGATTGATCCGGCCACGTGGGCCAGATCGGGGAACGGCACCAACACGGTGGCACCGTGGGTCATGCGGGGATGGAGCCGCAAGATCACCTCGGTGACCACGGCCAGCGTTCCTTCTGAACCGATGATGAGCTGGGTCAGGTCGTACCCCGACGTGGCCTTGACGAACTTGCCACCGGTACGGATCACCTCGCCGGTACCCAAGACCGCGGTAAGACCCAACACCTGGGAGCGGGTGACGCCGTAGCGGACGGCGCGCATCCCGCCGGCATTGGTGGCGACGTTGCCGCCCAGGCTGGCCGAGTTCTCCCCGGGTTGCACCGGGTAGATCAGTCCGTGAGGCTTGAGGGCCTCGTCGAGTTCGAGCAGGGTCACACCCGGCTGCACCACGGCCACGTGGTTATCCAGATCGATCTCGAGGATGGAGCGCATCCGGTCGAAGGAGATGAGGATCCCATCGGCATGGGGGATGCACGCGCCCGACATGCCCGTACCCGCGCCCCGGGCGGTGACCGGCACCCGGTTCTGGTTGGCCCAGGCCACGACGGCGGCGACCTCGTCGGAGTCGGCGGGGCGCACCACCGCCGCGGGCCGGACGCCGGGCATGCCCAGGACCTCGTCGTGGGTGAGGTCCTCGGAGATGTCGTCTCCGGTGAGCACCTGACCGGCACCGACGACGGCCTCGAGCGATGCGGTGAGTCCGGCTGTGTCGACCGTCATGTCTGGTGAACCCCCCTGGTTCAAGGATTGGGACGCTGGTGGGCGACCGGTGGCCGCGGCCGCAAAGCATGCCATGACCCGATCGGGTCAGGTCGGGCCTCTGATGTGAACTGTGTCGCCGGTTGCGGGGTTCGTCACCCCTACAGCGGAACCGCCAGGCGGGTGGGGGTGTGACGACCCCGCAGGGTCACCTCTTCGCCCAGCCGCCAGTTCTCCCGTTCGGAGATCGACGCGGCCTGCAACGCCGCGGCTGAAGCAAGCACCATCGGCTGGTGGGTCTTGGCCAGTTCGGTGAGTCGGGCGGCCTCGTTCACCGGGTCGCCGATCACCGTGAACTCGAAGCGCCGTTCGTCACCGATGTTGCCGGCGACCATCGGACCGAAGGCCACCCCGACCCCGGCCCCCAGTTCGGGTACCTCGTCGGGTAGACGGCGGGCCACCCCGCGCGCCGCTGCCAAAGCCCTGCCGGCGGGGTCTCCGGTGGCGGTGGGCCCGCCGAACACGGCCAGGGTCGCATCGCCCTGGAACTTGTTGATCCAACCGCCGTGGGCATGGACCTCGTCGACCACCACCGCGAAGAACCGGTTGAGCAGTTCCACCACCTCGTTGGCCGGTCGGCTGGCCGCCAGTTCGGTGGACCCCACCACGTCCACGAACAGGGCCGCGGCTCGGCACAGTTCGCCGCCCAGAGCCGTGCCTCGTTCAATGGAGTCTCGGGCCACATCTTCACCGACCTGTCTCGAGTACAGGTCTCGGATCCGTTCCCGTTCTTCGGGGCCGATGGCCATCTCGTTGAAGCCGGCTTGGAGCAGTCCCAGCTCGCTGCCGTCGAACACGACGGTCCTGGCCTCCAGGTCCCCGTCGCTCAGGGCTCGGATGGCTCGACGCAGATCCCGCAGCGGTGCAGCCAGAGCCTTGGTCCCGAACCACAGCATCCACGACCCGACCACCAGACCTAGTCCCCCCAGCACGATCATGTTGATCGACAGTTGGGTCTCGGTAGCCCGGGGCCGGATCAGGGCGAACACACCGGTCAGTACGACACCGAGGAGCGGGACACCGGACCCGAGCGCCCAGGCGATGGTGGTGCGGGTGACCACTCCGGGTAGGCGGGGGCGATCTACCGGGGTGGCCGTCAGGGCGAGGGCTGCCACCGGGCGCATGGCCCGCTCGGCGATGAGATAGGTGAAGGCCGAGGTGGTTAGTCCACCCAGGAACACCGTGAAGCCGACTCGGGTCAGCATCTGAGGGTCGAGCAGGGTGTTGAGGATGGTGAAGGTGACCGCGGCCAGGCACCAGGCGGTGACGTGCACGGTGAAGATCCGTGCCGGCGCGTGCAGGACGGCCGTCACCTCGCGCGGTTCGGGGTCACGTCCTTCCCTGAGCCACCGTCGACCCGTCCGCTGCCAGGTCTCCCCCCAGGCCAGGATCGAGGGCACCGCCACCAGGCAGAAAGCCAACGCCACGATGATGTTGAGCGCCACGAGGCGTCCCAGCCGCTCGACCGGGGGGCCCGGGATCACCCAGATCACACAGGCCACCACCACGGCGATGCCAGCCAGGTTGGCCAGGGTCAGCCCCAAGGCCAGCCAGACCCGTACGCGCCTGACCAGTCGCTTGCCTTCAGCGGCGGTGGGTCCGTGGTGATCGAGCTCACGGCGCGGGCCCACCAGGTCAACTCCGACCGTCATGTCAGGGGCAGGCTCCACGGTCTCGATCCGACGACGCTAGTGGCCCGGCGGTGCCGGTTTCGGAGGCTCGGTAGGCTCCGCCGCGCCCACCATCGCATGCAACGCCAGGAGTCTCACATGACCACCATCGACTCGACCCGCCCCGCTATGCCCTATCGCCGGCTCGGCCGTTCTGGACTTCAGGTGAGCGCGTTGTCCTTCGGATCCTGGGTGACGTTCGGGACCCAGGTGGACACCGGCCTGGCCGAAGACTGCCTGTCGGTTGCCCGTGATGCCGGTGTCAACTTCTTCGACAACGCCGAGGCCTATGCCGGAGGCGAGTCCGAGCGGATCATGGGCCGCGCCATAGCCGCTCTGGGCTGGGAACGGTGGTCCTACGTGATCTCCACCAAGGTGTTCTGGGGCATCCACGGCGACGTGGTCAACATGCGCAACACCCTCAACCGCAAGTACCTGATGCATGCCATCGAGGGTTCATTGGAACGTCTCGGGCTCGATTTCGTGGACCTGCTCTACTGCCACCGACCCGATCCTCACACCACGTTGGAGGAGACGGTGTGGGCCATGAGCGACATCGTCGCATCGGGTAAGGCCCTCTACTGGGGAACATCGGAGTGGTCTGCCGATGAGATCCGGGCCGCGTGGGAGATCGCCGAGCGCCACCACCTGCACAAACCGGTGGTCGAGCAACCCCAGTACAACCTGCTGGAACGCAGGCGGGTGGAACGTGACTACGCCCGCCTGTACGACGACATCGGTCTGGGGCTAACCACGTGGAGCCCGTTGGCATCGGGGCTCCTCACCGGCAAGTACGTCGACGGGATCCCCGAAGGAAGTCGCGCTTCGTTGCCGGGATATGAGTGGCTGCGCGACATCCTCGTGGACCCCGACAACAACGCAAAGGCAACCAAGTTGGTGGAGATCGCTCGGCGCATCGAGGTGACCCCATCTCAGCTCGCCATTGCCTGGTGCGCGGCCAACCCCAACGTGTCCAGCGTGATAACCGGGGCCAGCACCGCCGCTCAGGTGCGAGAGAACATGGGGGCGCTCGACGCTCTGGCGCGGCTCACCCCGGAGCTGAAGGCCGAACTGGAGGCTGCTGTCAGGCGATAGGCGGGTGTGAGAGAGTTAGTAGCGATGAACCCTCGCACCGCGAATCCCCATATCCGGGAGGCGTTGGTGGAGACCGCGGCCCGTCTGTTGTCCGAAGGTGGGCCCGAGCTGTTGACGTTGCGCAGACTGACCCAAGAGGTCGGAACGTCGACCATGGCCGTCTACACGCACTTCGGCTCCATGGACGATCTGCGCTTCGAGGTGGCCCGGGAGGGGTTCAAACGCCTACGCCGTCGACTCGCTGCTGTGGACCATTCGGCTGATCCCGTGGTCGACATGGCCCGCCTCGGGCTGGCCTACCTGACCAACGCCATGGAAGACGCCCACATCTATCGGGTTACCTTCGGGCTCGGTGCCGATGCTCCGGATGCCAGCGAGCTGGCCGGGGTCGGGTACGACACGTTCATGGTGTTGGTCGACGGCGTCGAACGCTGCATCGAGGCGGGAAGGTTCGGTCCCGCCGACCCGGTGGACCTAGCCACCCAGCTCTGGTCAACGCTTCACGGGGCTGTGGCCCTGGCCCAGGCCGGGCTGTTGGACGAAAGCGGTCTCAACCAGGTGTTCGTATCGACGACCATCAACTTGTTCGTCGGATTCGGCGATGATCGGGACAAGGTCATGGCTGCCTTTGTCGATGCCGAGTATTGAGCCAGGTTCCACCGAAATGCAGAGCCTTCCCGGCGGAGTTGCTGTCACCGGCTAAGCAGGGCGGATGGAAGACGACGATCTCATCTGGGCGGCTACCGCCGCGGCTATCACGTTGGGGGTCACCACCCTGGTGCAGAAGGCGCTGGCCCGTGAGTGGAGGACCCGACGTGGTGTCTCCCCGGCCGCCCACGACACATCGCTGACCGAGGCGGTCATGTACGCCGTGGCCTCGGGTGCCGCGGTAGGTCTGACCCGCCTGGTCGCCGATCGAACCCTGCGATTCGCCAAGGCGCGGCGCCTGCGGGCCACCACCTGACCTACGGGCTGGGTACCTCGCCGGTACGGGCCAGCACGTGTTCACGGGTGGGGACGCGCCACCAGATCGTGGCCACCCCGATCGCAGCCAAGGCCAGAACCACGGCGACGATGACGGGCGCGTTGCGCAGCGTCACGCTGCTAAACGTGACGGCCAGGGCGATGGTGCCGGTGGCGTACTGCTTGGCCCGAATCGGCATGCCCAAGCCGGCCCGGTGGTCCTGCACCAGCGGGCCGATCCTGGGAAGCTCGAGGATCCATTGCTCGAATCGTGGGCTGGAGCGGCTGAAACACCATGCCGCCACGATGAAGAACACCGTGGTGGGCAGCCCGGGCACGATGATGCCCAGCGACCCGAGCCCGACGGAGCCGAATCCGACCGCCATCCACCCCGCCCGACCAAGGCGCCCGGGTGCGGCCGAGGTGGTCACCGGAACATTTGCTCCGAGATGTGGGTGAGGTCCTGGACCAGCAGGACCGCCAACAACACGATGATGCTGGAGGCGATGGCGGTGAACGGCCACCGCCATTTGTGATCGGCCACGAAGAACCGTCGCACGGTGAACACGTCGCACACGATGGCCACGGTGCCGATCAGCAGACCCACCCACGGCCCGACGCCGGTGGCGAAGCCCACCGCGGGGAGCAGGAACGGGAACACCACGTAGGTGAGCGTGCAGCGGGTGGCCGAGATCATCATCGACTTCTGGAAAGCCGACTGGGCCCGAGCCGCCGACACGGGGGCCGCGGATTCGGGAACGCGCAGCACCCGGCGGGCGATCTGGTCGGCCTTGGACCGCTGGCCAGCCGAGGCCGGACCAGCGGTGGCGGTGATGGGGCAGCTGGTGGCACCGAGTGCCTGGTGAGGGAACGGGCAGCCGCCTGTAGCAGCGGCGGAAACCGGGACCTCGGTGACCGGGGCGGACTCCATGACCCAACAGGCTAGGGACTCGGCTGCTCACTCCAAAACCGCGCGCTCCGCCAACGTCGGCCGTACTCTTCGCTGGTGCTCCCACGACCCATGGCTCGAGCTGTCCACCGTGTCACCAACCAGGCCATCCAGTGGGGTTGGAGTCGCCTGAGGGTGGCGGGAGCCATTGCGCCCGGGACCGCGGCGGCAGAGAGGTTCGGATCGTTCGGGGCAGGCAGCGTCATCGGTTTCCCCACTGCCACCATCTACGGCGAGCGCCAGATCCACATCGGCACCGACACCTTGGTCAACACCTGGGTGACGTTGGCGGCTGGCTATTCCCCCGACCAGACCACCGTCCCCGACAGGGCCCTGGTCATCGGCGACCGGTGCGTGATCGGCATGCGTTCGGGGATCGTGGCCCACGAGTCGATCACCATCGGTGACGACGTGTGGTTCGGTCAGGACATCTACGTGACCGACGGGAACCACGGTTACCAGGATCCGGCCACACCGCCCGGTGTGCAGTTGGGTGAACACGAGCCGGTCGTCATCGGAGACGGGGTGTGGATCGGCCACGGGTCGGTGGTGTTGGCCGGGTCCAGGATCGGTCGTCATGTGGTGGTGGCGGCCGGGTCTGTAGTGCGTGGCGAGATACCGGATCGGGCGGTGATCGGCGGGGTCCCGGCCCGGGTGATCCGCCGTCACGAGCCCGGCGTGGGCTGGATCCGCCCCGACGGCAAGGGCGAGGTCATCCCCGAGCGACCCACGGTTGACCCACAAGCGCTGGCCCGGCTCGCCGAGCTCGACGACGACGAGCTGAGTCGGTTGTCCTGATCAGCCGACGCTGGGGTCAGTCTCGGCGGTGAGCTATCAGATCGGTGATGTGGCGGCCGGCGAGCAGGCCTCGACCCTCATAGGTGGTGACCGGGCGTTCGGGTCTAAGGGCGGCGCCGTCCACGTCTACCTCGAGGCGGGGCTCGGCCATCAGGGCAAGGCGCATCTGGAGGGCGTAGTCGTCCCAGTCGGTGGCCAGGTGTAGCCAGCCGCCGGGCGCGACGATGTCGGCAACGGTGGCCACGAACGCCTCGTCCACGAGCCTGCGGTGGAGGTGACGACGCTTGGGCCACGGGTCGGGGAACAAGATCCGCACCGCGTTGATCACCTGGGCGGCGGCCGGGTCGTTCTGGTCGGCCAGGTCCGCCACCACCGCGGTCACGTCGGCTTCGAGGATGCGCACGTTGGTCGGGCCGTCGTCGTCGAGGACCTGGAGCAGACGGGCGATGCCGGGGCGGTGCAACTCGACCGCGATCACGTCCCAGTCGGGGTGGCGGGTAGCCCAGTCGATTGTCGCTTCACCGGTGCCGACCCCGACGTCGAGCAGCCGGGGGGCGTCGCGGCGGAACGCCCCGACGAGCTCGCCATGGCGTAGGGGCGGCGTGATCGACCACGCCGGTGTCAGGTCGGTGAGGGCCTGGCGTTTGGAGTCCGACATGCGGCCCCGACGTTTGGTTGTTCTCACCGCCTTGGAACGTGACGAGCCCGATTCGTCGGGCTGGGGCGAGCGCGGGACGGTCACCGGTCCATGTTGGCCCCCGATGACGCGAGCCTTCGAACCTCCAACCGGTACCGTCTTGACCCGTGAGCGAACCGACCCGCCCCGGTCGCCCTTCGAGGTGGCACGGTGAAGCCGGGTTTACGCTGTCCGAACTGCTGCTGGTTTCGGTGTTCGTGGTCGGCCTGGTCCTGGTCGCGGTCACCTCGGCTCGAAACATCGAGGCCGATACCAGCCGTAGCAACTGTGAGACCGAGTTGCGCAACCTCAAGATGGCGGTAGCCCAGTACCAGTCCAAGCGGGACCGGTATCCGTCCTCGATCGAGGATCTGGTCAGGGCCGGTGTGGTCGATGCCGAGGCGGTCGACAGTTGGATCGTCACCGGTGGGGGTGGCGATCAGCCGCCCACCTACCGACCTGATCTCACCCGTTGTTGAGCTGACCAGCCTCGCTGAGGTCGCCTTGCCCAAGGGCATCGCGGCGTCGGGTGACGGCGGTGAGCACCACCGCAACCGCGGCCGCCACCAGGTTGCCGACCAGCCACGCCGTCTTGGCGCCCTCGATCCCCTGATCGGGCACCAGCACCAGCGCCGGGCCGATGATGGCCACGGTGAGGGTGACGGTGATGGCCACGGTGGCGACGTTGCGGTGCAAGATGCGGGCCTCGGCCAGGTAGAGCGAGGTGAGCGCCCACGGCACGCCGGCCGCCATCATCAGGGGAAGGATCTCGGCGGCGTCGCGGTAGCCCTCGCCGTAGGCCATCACCACGATCTCCCGGCCCAGGAAGGTGACCAGGGCGCCGGCGGCCATGAGCCCGACGGCGAGGACCATGGCCAGGCGGAGCTGGGAACGCACCCGGGCGCCGTCCTTGCCGCCCTCGGCCAGCAGTGCCTGCCCGATGGCCGACGGCACGTAGAAGGCGATCGACACGATTCCCCAGGCCACGTAGAAGCTGGAGTTGACGGTGTTGGAAACGTTGAGCAGGACGATCACCGGCAGGGCGAAGTACGGGGCCTGGTAGGCGAGGGTCGACAGGTAGTTGACGCCCGAGTAGCGGGCGGCGGCCCGGGCGTTGGTCGGTCTCGGGCCGAGGCGGTGTCTGCCCCCGGTGGTGCGGTTGATGAAGGCCACGCCCAGCGCGCCGGAGAGGGCTACGGGTCCCCCCAGGTACAAGAACAACAGGAGCGATCGATGGTCGCTGGTCTGACCGAGGTGGACCAGGGCGATCTTGGCCACGCTCACGGCCACGATCCGGAACAGGACCACCCCCCAGCGCCGCATGGTCATGGCCCGCACGTCGACGATTAGAGACCAGGCCGATCCGACCACCACCAGGGTGAACACGGCGAAGCCGCCGGCCGGGTGCCAGTTCCACAGAACGTCTTCGGCGGCCTGGGGGCGGGCGATGGCCAGGTATCCGGCGCTGGCCACCACCGAGGCGGCCGCAGTGGCCAGCACGCCCCAGGTGAAGATGGTGTGGGCATCGGTGGAACGGTCCGCCGCGTAGCGGGCCAGGGCCACGGGCAGGCCTAGCCCGGCCAGGTACACCACGAACAGCGACGACGTGTAGAGGGCGGTGGCGTCACCGAAGGTGTGCTTGGGGTCGAGTTGGGCGACGAGGAGCGAGAACACCATTCCGCCCACGCCCTGGGCGGCGGCGCCGAGCACCAAGACGCTGGACCCGGTGATGAGGTGACGATGGCCGCCACCGCGCTCGCGCAGAGTTCGTCGGGCCGCGGTCTGGTCGGTGGCGTCGGCCGCGATCTCGGGGGCGCCCGGTGCGACCGTGGCGGAGGAGGTCGAGTCGGTCACAACGAATCCACAATACGGGGTGGACTCGGCGGTCAACGATCTTGACCGGCGGGTCAAGTTTGGGCGTACCCTGGCCTGGTGACCACCACCGAGGCCTCGCCGTCGTCAGCGGGACCCGTCGGATCCGGCGCCCAAGACGTCGAGATCCCGAGGGCCCGACTCCGCTCGGAGCCCGTCACCGGCTCCTACCCCGGCGCCCGTCGACCCGACCGCTTCCGGGTGGTGGACGGCGACGGCCTGGCATTGGCGGCCTGGGAGTGGGGTGACGCAGACGCACCTCCGATCCTCATGGCTCACGGAGGCTTCGACTTCGCGGGCACGCTCGACGGGTTTGCTCCACTGCTCGCCGATGCCGGTTGGCGGGTGGTGTCCTGGGATCAGCGCGGCCACGGCGATTCCGAGCATGCATCGCTGTACTCCTGGGATGCCGACCGGCGAGATGCTCTGGCCGTGCTGGACAGCATCGGTCCGGCCCCCATCCCCCTGGTAGGTCACTCGAAGGGCGGGGCGCTCCTCCTGGCTCTCGCCGATGCCGTACCCCACCGGGTCAGCCACCTGGTCAACCTCGACGGGTTGCCCTCCAGCCGGTCCTGGCCCGATGTAGCCGAGCACAACCGGACCAGCATGCGCCGCAGTGAGCTGGCCGGTTGGTTGGATCATCGTCGGGCCGCGGGGACCAAGGTCCGCAAGCCGGGCACCGCGGCCGAGCTGGCCGAACGCCGGGGTCGCATGAACCCGCGGCTGGACCCGGCATGGCTGGAGTACCTGGTTCCGATCGGTGGATATGAGCGTCCAGACGGGTGGCGGTGGAAGATCGACGCATCAATGCGCATGGGTGGGTTCGGCCCCTGGCGCCCCCAGTGGTCCATGGACCTGTTGCCCTCGATCGGTGCGCCGGTCCTGTGCATCCTCGGCTTGGACATCGAGCTCATGGGTTGGGGCACGTTGCCCGAAGACATCGAACCGATGCTTCCGAGCCGGGGGCTGTTCATCCCCCTTGAAGGAGTCGGGCACTTCGTCCACGTTGAACAGCCCCGACTGGTAGCGGACCACGTGTTGGAGTTCTTGTCATGACCACCGTGACCCTCCGCCATGTTCGAACCGAGTTGGCGCTCCACCGGCTGCGCCCGTCGCTTCCCGGGGCAGCGTGGGGGCGGCCGCTGCTGCTCCTGCACGGCCTGGGTGAGCACACCCCATCGACCCCTCCTCCAGTGACCGACATCTGGACCGGTCCGGTGTGGGGACTCGACCTCACCGGCCACGGCCGTTCGAGCATGCCCAAGGGGGGCGGATACACAGCGGAGGCCCTGATGGCCGATGTCGACGTGGCGTTGGCCCACCTGATCCCCGACGACGACTCCCCGCCGGTCACGGTGTTGGGACGTGGCCTGGGTGGCTATGTCGGCCTTCTCATCGCTGGCGCCCGGCCCGAACTGGTTGCAGGCGTGATAATCGCCGACGGTCCCGGGTTGGCCGGTGGAGGGCCGGCACCTCATTCATCGGCGGTCATCAGGACGCGGCTGGGCACCCCCACGGGTGGAACCCCCGATCCCTATGCCCTGGTGGAGCTGACCCGAGACGTCCGCCCCGGCGACTACGCCACCGCCTATGTGCGCCAAGCGGTGGAGTTCGGTCGGGTGGACAAGCCGGTGGCGGTGGCCACCCGGTCCCGCCCGCCGTGGCTGGAGGCCATCGCCTCCGAGCCGGGGGTCGTGGTCGAAGGGATCGAGGCGGCACTGGACCGATACGGGCGCTGACCAGCTCGAGATGTGACCGTCACATGGGGTCAGGCAAGCGATCGGCTGTCCGGCTCAGGCGGTGCGGGCGACCACGAAGTCGGCCAGGTCGGTGAGGGCCCGCCGCACCTCTGTGCCGGTGTCGAGCTCATCCAACGACGAGATGGCCTGATCGGCTAGCGAGTCGATTTCGGCTTCCACCGCACTGAGAGCGCCGGTAGACACCAACACCTCTTGGATCAGGGTGACCTTGTCGGCATCCAGATCGGGATCGCCGACCAGGTCGAGAGCGGACCGCTGACCGTCGGTGGCTTGCTCGTGGGCCACCGACAGCAAGAGCGTGGGCTTGCCTTCCCTCAAGTCGTCCCCCACCGGTTTGCCGGTGCGCGTGCTGTCCCCGAACACGCCCAGGACGTCGTCTCTGAGCTGAAAGGCTTCTCCGAGCGGGTCGCCGTAGCGGCTCAACGCCTCGGTCATGTGGTGCCCCCCGGCCAGGACGGCACCCAACTGGAGTGGACGCTCGATCGTGTACTTGCCGGACTTGTAGCGGGCGATCCGCCGGGTACCGGCCCGGTCCCGTCGCCCTTGAGCCGTACCCACCAGGTCCAGGTACTGGCCGACGTTCAGCTCCACCCTCAGCTCGTGCCAGAGCCGAGCCACCTCGGGCGGGCCGTCTGGAAGGAGGAGGTCGGCGTAGACGAAGGCCAGGTCCCCGGCCAGGATGGCGACACCCTCCCCGAATCGGCGATCCTCGCCGGCCCAGGACTGGGACCGATGTCGGTCGATGAACTGACGGTGCACCGCCGGCGCCCCGCGGCGAGAGGCCGAACCGTCCATCACGTCGTCGTGGATGAGGGCGAACCCTTGGAGCAACTCGAAGGCGGCACCGGCGTCCACCACCGCCGGGTCATCTGGGTCGCCACCCGCGGCCCGGAAACCCCAATGGCAGAAGGCGGGCCGCAGCCGTTTGCCGCCGCTTAGGACGAGTCGGCCGAGGGCGTGCAGCGGTTCGTCCAGGTCAGTGTCGAGGGCGGCCCACCGGGACCGTTCCTCGCCGATGAGCCGGGTGATGCGTTCCTCGACGCGGCTTGCGATCAGCGCCAGGTCGGCTGGGATCGGGGAGAGGTCGGCGCCGGCCATGACCGCCAACCCTACGGCCGCTCCGCCACGCCCACGCCATCGTTGGGGCCTAGTACCCCTACCCTCAGGTGATGAGACCGGCCCGGGTGATCGCCGTAGCGGTGTCCACTGTCGCCCTGTTGTCGGCGTCGCCCGGATGCAGCCGGACCGAGTTCCAGGACCGGACCGCCGAGGTGACGCTCGGCGACACGCTGATCACCTTCGACCTGGAGGCATGCGGGCTTGACGGCACCACCGTGTTCTTGGTCGGCCGAGGTGCGGGTGGGAGCGTCCTGCAGATGGTGATGGAGGTGGAAGACGACGGATCCTCTGGTGTCGTGGATGGCACCGGCCTGTCGGTCGACCGAGGCAGCCAGTTTCACGAAGCCTTCGGGCCCGCGGCCTGGAAGGCCCGCGGTGAGTCTGGTCCCGCGCCAGGTTCGATCGCCTGGGCCCGCCTGCGCGGAAGTCGGATCCAAGCCGGTGGAACCCTGGAAGCCGGAGTCTCGGCCACCTCATCGGTACCGGCCGATGCACTGCCCGACGACACCGACGTCCCCTTCACGGTGGACGCCCGCTGCGACCTCCAGGATCGGAACGGCTAGCCGGCAGTTCAGCCTGGATCTGCCGAAAGGCAGAACCCCCGTCCGATCGGTGTGTCGAGGCTCAGCTTGGGGGTTCGAGGTCGGCTACTACTTCTTGGACTTGGGCTCGAGCGGTGACGATGCGGCTGCGGCAGTGGGACACCAACTCGGCGGCTCTGGCCACGTCGTCGGCCACCCGGTCCACGTCGGGCTCGTCGTGCTCCAATCGGTCCAAGATGGACTCAAGTTCGGCCAATGCCGCGGCATAACCCATCTCGGAAGCAGGGGTGAGGTCAGTCATCGGAGGTCTCCTGAAGCGATGGGGTGGCAGCGTGGGGGCCGCCGGTAGCTGGGTCGACGGCGGCTTGGACGCCGTCGGGGGTGACGGTGCTGGTGACCGAACCGTCGACCAGCCGGGTGTGGATCATCGATCCCGGCGCCAGGTCGGTCACCGAGCGAATGGCCCGGCCGTCGGGGCCGGTAGTGATCGACCAACCCCGTGCCAGGGCCAGGGCCGGGTCGTGAGCTCGGGCCCGAGCGGCCAACCCGTCCAGGTCTCGGTCAGCCCGCTCCATGGTGCGAGTGGCGGCCCGGGTAGCTCGGGACCCGATCTGGTCGAGCCTCACCTGGTGGCCTTGCAACGTTCGGTTCACGCCGCGGCCGATACGGGCCGTGCGCAGGTCGAGTCGCCGTTCTGCCTCGCCAGCGGTGGCCAGCGCGGCCTGGCGGGTGGCGACCCAGGTGCCATCCAACCGGGTCAGGAACGTCCGAACCCGATGGACAACGGCGGCGGCCGCGGCAGTGGGCGTCTTGTGGGAGCTGTGGGCCACCTCGTCGGCCACCGAGCGGTCGATCTCGTGACCGATTCCGGTGAACACCGGCACCGGGCTGGCGGCGATGGCTCGGGCTATGGCCTCGTCGTCGAACACGGCCAGGTCGGTGGTGGCCCCACCACCTCGCACCACCATGGCGACGTCGACGAAGCACTCACCGGTGTTCACCGCATTGGTCAGTCGCTCCAGTGCTCGGACCACCTGAGGGGCAGCCTCGACCCCTTGCGTTCGGACGTCGAGCAGCCACACGTCGAAGGCAAACCCGCTGCCTTCCAGTTCGGCCATGACGTCGGCGTGCGCCGCGGTACCGGTGCTGGTGACGACGGCCAGCCGCAGCGGGACCATCGGGAGCGGTCTGGTGGCGTTGTGGGTCAACAGCCCCTCGGCCTTGAGAGCAGCCAGGACCCGGTCCCGGTCGGCCTTGAGGCGGCCCAAGGTGAACTCGGGGTCGATGGCGCTCATCCGGAGTTGGAGAACCCCCCGGGGTTCATACCACCGGAGCCGGGCCTGGATCCGAACCTCGATCCCGTCCTCCATGCGGACCCCGCCCCCGGCCCGTTTGATCTGGTTGTTCACCACCGCCCGCTCTGGGGCCAACAGGGTGACCGCCACCATCGAACGGGGAGTGGCCCCGGCCGGGCACGGCTCGACCAGGTCGAAGTACACGTGGCCGTTGGCAGATCGGTTCAGGTTGCGGATCTGCCCGCTGACCCACAGATCGGTGGGGAAGGCCCGGGCCGCGACCCGAGCGATGCGGGCTGCCAACTCGGCCACGCTGAGCGTGTCGGTCCGGCCGACGTCACGGTCGAACAGCGCACCACTTTCGGGGCTGGGGGTCGGGTCGGTCACGGGCGGCACGGTACCCGCGGTCGCCGACGTCGAAGCGCCTCGGCCAGCAACGCCCGGTGGATGGGTCACGCCTGGTCCGCCTCACGTTCGAGTAGCGCCTCGCTGGGAAGACCTCGGTTCGAATCGTGTTTCCTGGGCCACACATCGCCCGCTCGTCTGCGAAGCGACGAGGGCCGCACCCCAAGCTCGGAGTGCGGCCCTCGTTCTCGGACAAACCACCTCACCCATGGCGCGGAGCCCGGGTCGGCGGTGTGGTGGCGTGGTCGATCAGCTGGCCAGGTTCTGGGCCACGAAGTCCCAGTTCACCAAGTTGGCCAGGAAGTTGGAGATGTAGTCGGGGCGGGCGTTGCGGAAATCGATGTAGTAGGCGTGCTCCCACACATCGATGGTGAGCAGGGCCTTGACGCCGTGCTTGAGGGGCAGATCGGCGTTGGCGGTCTTCTGAATCTTGAGCCCACCGTCGTCCACCAGCCAGGCCCAGCCCGAACCGAACTGGGTCTTGGCGGCGTCGGAGAACTCGGTGGCGAAGGCGTCGAAGGAGCCGAAGGCCGAGTTGATGGCGTCGCCCAGCTCGCCACCGGGGGTACCGCCGCCGGTGGGCGACAGGCAGTTCCAGTAGAAGGTGTGGTTCCAGACCTGGGCCGAGTTGTTGAACAGGGGCCCGGCGTCGGCAGCGAGGATGATCTCCTCCAGGGATGAGTCGGCGTGCTCGGTTCCCTCGATCAGACCGTTGAGCTGGTTCACATAGGCGGCATGGTGCTTGCCGTAGTGGTACTCGATGGTCTCCTTCGAGAGGCCTTTGCTCTCGAGGGCATCGGGGGCGAAGGGCAGCGGCGGCAGCTCGATGGCCATGGGGGTTCCTTTCGGAGGGACGGTTTCAGCGCGGCGTTGACCCTACCGCCGACGTCCCCCACTCCGAACCAGACGGTGGATCTCGGTCCTCAGGCGCCGGCGTGTTCGCGGACGAGCGTTCGGTACAGGTCGGCGTAGAGTCCGTCGGCGTCCATGAGGTCGATGTGTCGGCCTTGTTCGACTAGGCGTCCGTGGTCGAGGACCAGGATCCGGTCGGCGTCGACGATGGTGGACAGGCGGTGGGCGATCACGATGGCGGTGCGTCCCTCCAGGGCATGGGCCAGGGCCTCCTGCACTGCGGCTTCGTTCTCGCTGTCGAGGTTGGAGGTGGCCTCGTCGAGGATGACGATGGCGGGGTCCTTCAGCAGCATCCGGGCGATGGCCAACCGTTGCTTCTCGCCACCCGAGAGCCGGTAGCCCCGCTCGCCGACCACGGTGCGATACCCGTCGGGGAGGGCGGCGATCACATCATGGATACGAGCCGCTCGGGCCACCCGCTCCAGGTCGGCGTCGGTGGCTTCGGGGCGGGCGTAGCGGAGGTTGTCGGCCACCGATTCGTGGAACAGGTGCGGGTCCTGGCTGACCACACCGATCGCCGAACGCAGCGAGGCCTGGGTGAGATCGCGCACGTCGTGGCCGTCGACGCGCACCGAACCGTCGGTGACGTCATAGAGCCGGGGGATGAGTTGGCTGACGGTGGTCTTGCCGGCACCAGAAGGTCCGACCAAGGCCACCAGTTCACCCGGTTCGATGGTGAAGGTGAGGTCGTGCAGCACCGGCCCGGCACCTATGTCTGGTGCCGCCAGTTGGGCAGCGCTCTCGAGGGAGGTGATCGAGGCATCCATCGCGCTCGGGTAGGCGAAGGTGACGTGATCCAGTTCGACCCGGCCCCGGGGTGTGGGTAGAACTCGAGCATCGGGCCGGTCGGTGATGGGGTTGGGTGAGTCGAGGACCTCGAACACCCGGTCGAATGACACGAAGGCGGTCATGAGGTCGACGCGGGCGTTGGTGAGACTGGCCAGAGGTGAGTAGATCTGGGTGACCAGCACCCCGAGGGCCACCAAGGTGCCGGTGCTGATCGAACCGGAGATCACCTGGCGACCACCCACCAGGTAGATGACGGCGGTACCCACCGCCCCGACCAAGGTGAGAGCGGTCATGAAGGTACGGCTGTACATGGCGCTGCGAACGCCGATGTCTCGCACCCGACCAGCCCTGGCCGAGAACCCGTCTGCCTCCCGGTCGTGGCTGCCGAACAGCTTGACCAGCAGCGCCCCCGACACACCGAAGCGCTCGGTCATGGTGGCGTTCATCTGAGCGTTGAGGTCGAAGCCCTCGCGGGTGATTCCGGCCAGTCGCCGGCCGACGCGCTTGGCTGGCAACAGGAACACCGGCAACAAGAGCAGCGACAGCATCGACAGCCGCCACTCCAGGACCACCATGGCTCCGAAGGTGGTGGCCAGGGTGACCACGTTGGACACGACGGTCCCCAGCGTTCCGGTGACGGCCCGTTGGGCACCGATGACGTCGTTGTTGAGACGGCTGACCAGAGCCCCGGTCTGGGTGCGGGTGAAGAAGGCGATGGGCTGGCGCTGAACGTGGTCGAACAGGGCGCTGCGAAGGTCATAGATGAGTCCTTCGCCGATGGTGGCCGACAGCCACCGTTCCACCAGACCGAGCGCCGCGCTCATGAACGCGGTTGCCACCATCAGCCCGGCCAACACCATCACCTGGTCCCGGTCGGCGTCGGGGATGGCGTGGTCGATGATCCGACGGATCACCAGCGGTGGGGCTAGGCCCAGGAACGACTGGACCACGACCAGGGTCAAGAAGGCCGCCACCCGACGCCGGTAGGCACGGGCGAATCGCCAGACGCGCCGGATCAGCCCGGGGGTGAGGGTCACGCCGGCCACCTTGGTGGGGTCGGAGTGCATCATTTGGAACACGGCGCTCGAACTCATCTGATCGGAACGATACGGCCAGGCTTCGACGGTGCCTCCGCCTTTGCCTTGGCCAGGCGTTCATCACCCGACGCGCCCGGAGTGCCCGGCGGTCAGGCTTCGCCGCGCTCGTCGGCTTTTGGTGACCGTGGCCCGAGGGAGCTCACCGGTTCAGTTCGGGTCGGTAGTGGGCGACGGGTAGAGCCGCCCGAACACCGCGCCCAGGGTTTCGAGGTCGTGGGGTCCCAGGTGATCCAGGAAGTGGGTCCTGACGCTGGCGACGTGGTGGGGGGCGGCCTGCTCCAGAAGTTCTCGGCCGCGGGCGGTGAGCACGGCGTACTGACCTCGCCGGTCTTCTGGGCATGAGATGCGCTCCACCAGGCCGCGGTCTTCGAGGCGGGCGACGTGGTGGGAGAGGCGACTGCGCGACTGGGCGGACTGCTCGGCCAGATCGGCCATCCTGAGCTGGTTGTCGGGTGAGTCGGACAGGGCGACCAGCACGCCGTAGTCGTCGCCACTGAGACCGTGCGGCTTCAGGTCCTGGTCGAGGGCGGCGAAGAGGTGGCGGGTGCCGTGGATGAAGCTCCTCCAGGCCGCGATCTCGGTGGAGTCGAGCCATCGGGTTTCGACGGTGGGCTCGGTGGGCTCGGTGGGCTCGGTGGGCTCGGTGGGCTCGGTCGTGGGTCCCATGGAAATCAGCCTACCGAGGAATAGTTGACAGATCAATGAAGTTGAGAGATAGTGATTGCACTCGCAACTATCGAACCTTCACCTACTGGAGACGAACCATGACCACCCCCCAGATCCCCGCCGGCACCTGGACCATCGATCCCTCCCACTCCGAGGTCGGCTTCAGCGTCCGCCACCTCATGGTGTCCAAGGTGAAGGGCACCTTCGACACCTTCAGCGGCACCATCACCGTCGGCGCCGACCCGCTCCAGTCCTCGGTCGAGGCCGACGTGGACCTGTCGTCGATCAACACCAGGGACGCCAACCGGGACAACCACCTGCGGTCGGCCGACTTCTTCGAGGTCGAGGCCCACCCCACCCTCACCTTCCGGTCCACGGCCGTGAAGCCCAACGGTGACGACTTCGTGGTGCTGGGTGATCTCACCATCAAGGGCACGACCTTGCCCGTCGAGCTCGACCTCGAGTTCAACGGCACCCACCCCGACCCCTGGGGCGGCACCCGTGCGGGGTTCTCGGCCGAGACCGAGATCAGCCGCAAGCAGTTCGGCGTCGACTTCGAGGTTCCGATGGACGGCCCCGGCGTCGTCGTGGGCGACAAGATCAAGGTGTACCTGGAGGTCGAGGCCGTCCTCCAGGCCGACTGAGTCCAGTCCGCCCTCCACTCGGAGCCGGCATCCGCACCAGGTCAGTTCAGTCCTCGCCGGTCCACGCCCTCACCCACTGAAATCGAAGAAGCCCCCGGCCTGGGCCGGGGGCTTCTCGGTGGCGGAGGGTGTGGGATTTGAACCCACGGTGAGCTTGCACCCACAACGGTTTTCGAGACCGTCCCATTCGTCCGCTCTGGCAACCCTCCGTCAGGTGACGCTACTCGGATCGCAGGAGGCGGCCCAACTGATACCGATCGGTAGGAGGACTTGGTGGCGGACAGGTTCGTGGGTGCGGTCGCGGCTTCGGTTCAGGACCCTCGCAGACGAGAACGACGATCGTTGAAGTCCTCGTCGGTGAGGATGCCGATGTCGACCAGCTCCTTTAGGTGGCGGATGGCATCGGCGGTGGGCACACCCTTGGAGCCGGCGGGGTTTGGGGTGCGAAGATCGGCCAGCGCATGGCGTAGGCCGGTGGCATCAGCCGGCTTCACACCCTTGATCGTGAGCCGGCGGTGCGTAGATCCGGTGATCTTGACCGTCACCGATGTGAGTCGTTTGGTGACCTTGACCTTGGCGATTGTGTCAATGGGCATCCGCCCGTCCAGGCGGCCGGTTGCATCGATCACCTCGAGGCGGTCCGGCCACACCATTATACGGCCCCCGGCTGAGTCGATGTCTCCCCCGATCGGCGAAACCTTGGCCTCGAAGTACGGCGCCTCGCCCGGCTTGTCTGAAGCGGGCTCGGCGGGCGTGGCGGGTGCGTCGCCGGTGGACAAGCGAAGAGCGGCCTCCCGCCGCTGTCGGGCCAGTCGTTGTTCGACCGACTCGCTCGGGTTCTCCCCGTCAGATGGGGTCTGGTCTGGTGGCGCTTGGCTCATCTCAGGGTCCTTGCGGTAGGTCCGGTCGTCGTCGCTGCGAGGTTGACCAGACCGAGGCTTTGCCTCGGTTCAACCACGCCGTGCTTGTGGGGCGGCACGCCTGTCTGCTCGCCTCCTTGGTCATCTCCACAAGAAGCGGGGCTCGCGGGACCGGACCCCTCGGGACATGAAGATGACAGCGAGCAACTGGCCGTAGATGACGTGGACCAGCCACATGAAGGGTTGGTTGGCGTCCTGGAAGGCATGGAAGTAGAGCGGCGAGAGGATCTGGAAGTTGATGGCGTAGATCAAGATCCCGTAGAGGCCAGCAGAAACCAGCAGCGTCGCGTTGGTGCGCATCCGGGGAACGAACTGAGCGAAGATCATGCCGTAGGCGGCCGACAGCGCCAGGTGTACAAGTACGCCTACAGCCACGTTGGCCGTACCGTCGGCGACAGACCCGCTTCCCGTAGCCACGGTCGAAATCATCAACAACGCGGCTTTCCCGGGGGCGTCGAGGGTCGTGGTGAACCAGATGACGAAGATGGCGAACACCGCGCCGCCCACCTCCCCGGCCACGGCCCCGCGCACGGTTCGGCTGAGCTGGGAATCGGGTTCGGCAAATCGCTGCTTTGCGAGCTCGCCGCTCGCCACCTCAGTTGGCATCGAGTCTCCTCCCATGCCCGTGATGTGCCTCCTCGGCCGGTGTCGGTTTGTCGGGGTTGTGTCTCCACCAGGGCAAGCCCTGGGACATTACCGATCGATGTGGCTAACGCCACACGCGAAGCAGAAATCGGGGAGTGTTGAGACCGCTCGTTACCGTTGCATCGTGCCCGAACCGGACCCCTCTTACGACCACTATTGCCAGGCAATGGGGGAAGCGCTGGCCGAGGCGCATCAGGCCGAGGTCAAAGGTGACGTGCCCGTGGGGGCAGTGGTGATGGTCGACGGGGAGATCGTGGCCCGGGCCCACAACGAGCGGGAGGCGTCGGGCGATCCGACCGCACACGCCGAGGTTCTGGCCATTCGGCGGGCGGCCGAGGCGGTCGGCGGTCGACGTCTTCACGACGCAACCCTGGTGGTCACCCTGGAGCCGTGCCTGATGTGCGCCGGTGCGATCTGGGCGGCTCAGGTCGGCACCGTGGTGTTCGGTGCTGCCGACCTCAAGGCCGGGGCCACCGGGTCCCTCTACAACTTCGCCGTCGACCCCCGCCTGAACCACATGACCAAGGTCGTACACGGGGTGCGGGCCGAAGAATCCGCCCAACTCCTCACCGACTTCTTCGCCGCCCGTAGGCCTTGACCAGCGGTGACGTCAAACACGGGAGTCGCGGGCAGCGTAGGTGGGCGATCCGTCAGGACATCTGGCTCGTGACATCGGAGTCACCGGAGGCGCGGTTGTACCGGTCCGGCTCAACTGGGAGCCGGACCCGCCGGGACCTGCTGGCGCGTGCTGTCGTCCCCAGAGGTGCTCGTGTGGGCCCGGTGATGGGCGTCGTTGTAGGCGGCGACGATCTCGGGCCGTAGCCGGCCCTTGGCGGCGACCGGCAAACCCTGCTGGGTGGCCCAGGCGCGGATGGAAGCAGTCGACGGCGGTGCTGGCTCGAGGGGTACTGCCAGTGGGAGGACATCGGTCAATTCCTTCGCAACCGTGTCGCTGAGGTGGTGCTCGAGCGCGGCACCGAGGAAGCGGTAGGTCCACTCCTGGGCGAGGGGTCGTGTCTCACCGAACACGATCGGTACGTCGGGAAATCGGACCTGAGCTTCGGCGAGACCCTCTGCGATCGTCGCCGGTCTGACATGAACGAGCTTGAAGATCGCCGAGTACCGATCCTCGACGACCAGAGCAGATCTCGGTACGTCGGCCAGCGCGGCGAGCACGTATCGGAGCTTGCCCCCGGTCATGGTGGACACGAGGTCCGGGAGGCTTTTCCGCTCGACCGAGGCGATGAGCTTGCCGTCGACCTCGACCCCGTAGTCGCCAGCGGTCAAAGCCGTTCGTGCGATGGTCGCCTGCTGTTGGTTGAAGCGCCAGGGTCGTTGCTCGTGGCTGTCGACGAGGATCTCGAGGACATGGCCAGAAGCTCGTTTGGTCGGGATCGTGACGTTCGGTCGGGCCTGCCGGCTGGTGCGTGCCGATTGCCAGAAGATGACGTCGCGACCCCGCGCCTTGGCGAACACGAACTGGGACCGATTCTCCCGCCCGCGTTCTAGGACCAGGTCGATCGCCGCTCCCCGGCGGGAACACGATCTCACCGGCACCCGCTCGATTATCTCCGGTGCTGATGGCCATCCCGCTGCGGGGTGGCAGTACAGCTTGGCGGTACGAGGCCAGATCTCCCTGACCTTCAGCACGATGCCGTCAGGTCCGAGAGGGAGCCGGACCAGATAGGGCAGGGAAGAGTCCTCCTCGGGGTTCCGTGCGATGACGAAGTCGTCGATAGAGACGGTGTGCCGCCCCTCGCCCTCGGAGTGTCCGAACCCCGTGCTCACCTGTCCATTATCCCCGATCGACGAGCCCGCGCTCGGGTTGCCCGAGCACACGGACTGAGAAAGCGAAGCAACGATCGCTGGATGGCTCAGGCCGACCCGTCGTCTCACACGGCGATGACGGTCAGCCCCGAGCTGAGCGGGCTACCTAGTCGGCGGTCTCGGTGCCGGCTTCGTTGGCCAGATCGTTCTGATGGGGGTGCCGTCGGCCAGGGTGGTGGCGTCTCCTCGAACGTGGATCACCACCTCGGCCGACGTTGTTGCCGCCGTTGGTGGCGATCTCGGCCAGTGCGTCGGCTCGTTGTTGGGGCAGTGACGCGCCTGCGGGCGCGGCCGATCGGGTGACATGCGCGTCGATCACCGCGCACACCGCGCCGGCGGTGGCGGGGGCGAGACTGGCGGTGATGGTGACCATTCCGTCTGGTTCGGTGCGCCAATTGAGGTCGAATCGACATGAACCCCTCTGTTGGCCCCAGCGACAGGTGCCGAGGTCTCATCGAAATGGCGCACGGCAGCGCCACGCAGACGGGTTCGCAGCCGGGTGAAGATCACCCTCGCAGCGACGGCGACCGGACTTATCCGCTCGGGTCCTAAGGGACGTGCGGGCGGAACGCAGGCCCACGCTCCCGGCCATGCAGGGGTCTGTCAGGGAGAAGAAGCACGTCCCCGCCCGACTGAACGGCGGGCGGGGACGTGCTTCACCTAACTGGCGGAGAGGGTGGGATTCGAACCCACGGTGAGTTTCCCCACACACGCTTTCCAAGCGTGCCGATTCGGCCGCTCTCGCACCCCTCCAGAGGTGTTGCTTTTCCGGTCGCACCCGCAGGAGGCGGCCAGGCGATCTGCGGCACACCTCAGACTCCGCTGAGAGCTGCTGCCTCCCGGCCCTGACTCGGTTCACGGGCTGTGGTTGCACAGGACCCGGCCGCCACCTGCGGGTGCGAACGGACCCACACAATACCCGGTTTCGATCCTGCCGCGTTCATCGTGACCTCGCTGACAACCCAGCGTGACCTCGCGCGACCGCGCCCGTCCCGGACCGGGCAACGCTGTCGGCGAGGATCGGTAGGGTGACGGGCGATGGCCTACCAGTCTCTCTACCGCCGCTACCGACCGCGCCGCTTCAGCGACGTGCGGGGCCAAGAACAGGTGGTCCGGGCGCTGCGCAACGCGGTGCGTGACGACCGGGTGGGTCACGCCTATCTGTTCAGCGGGCCGAGGGGAACGGGAAAGACATCCACCGCCCGGATCCTGGCCAAGGCGCTCAACTGCGAGCAGCTCGCCGACGGCGAACCGTGTGGCACCTGCGATAGCTGCACCTCGATCGACTCAGGCACGTCCTATGACGTCCAGGAACTAGACGCCGCGTCCAACAACGGCGTGGAGAACGTCCGGGAGCTGGTGGGACGGGCCAACCTCGGCTCGCCGGGCCGCACCAAGGTGTACATCCTCGACGAGGTTCACATGCTCACCGCTGCGGCATCGGCGGCACTGCTCAAGACTTTGGAGGAACCGCCCGACCACGTGGTGTTCGTGCTGGCCACCACCGATCCTCACAAGGTTCTGGCCACCATCCGCAGCCGGACCCAGCACTACGAGTTCCACCTGCTGTCAGCCGACGAACTTGCCGAGCACGTGGCCTGGGTGATCCACGACGCTGGCCTGGAGCTGGACCCCGAGGTCATCGATCCGGTGGTGCGGGCCGGGGCAGGCTCGGCCCGAGACACGCTCTCGGCACTCGACCGGGTGGCCGCGGCGGGCGGTGTGGTTGACGACTCGGCTTCTGCGGTCGATCTGGTCAACGCCATTGCCGCCGCCGATGCCGGCCGTGCCCTGGTAGCGGTGGCCGATGCTCTCGGCTCGGGTCGAGATGCCCGAGTCTTGGGCGAAGAGGTGTTGGCCCGGTTGCGCGACGTCTTCTTGTTGCGAATGGGGGCGGGCACCGACCACCTCCCGGCCGGTGACCTGGAGCAGGTCCAGGCCTGGGCTGATCAGCTCGGAGACAGGGCTACCACCCGAGCCTTGGAGGCGATCGGTGATGCCCTCTTGGAGATGCGCCAGGCCCCTGATCCGCGCATCCCACTCGAGGTTGCGGTGGTGAAGCTCACCCGGGTCGACGGGGACTCTTCGGTGGCGGCGTTGGAGGCCCGCATCGCTCGCCTCGAAGACTCTTTGGCCTCGTTGGCCAGCGGCGTCCCGCTGAACAGCTCCGGTTCTGGTGGAGGGCCGACCCCTGGCGGAAGGGGTGGTCCACCATCGACCGCTGCCGCATCGGCCAAACCGGTGCCGGACGCTCCGCCGTCCGCTGCCACTGCGGCACCCGGCGCTGGGTCGCGTGGCGGAGCCCAGGGACCAGCGGCTGGTCGCAGCGGAGGCCGACCCGCCGACGCGGCCCGGGCCGAGCTGGCAGCTCGCCGGGCGGGCAAGGCGCCTTCGTCGTCACCGCCTCCGGCTGCACCAACCCAAACCCCCCCGGCACCGCCGACGTCACCCGCGCCTCCTCCCCCGTCTCCATCTGCGGGAAGCTCGGCGCCAACCGCGCCGCCGGAGTCACCCGGTCCCCCAGCGTCCCCTCTGCCGGCTCCCACGACATCGCCGGCCGAGTCGGGTAGTGCAAGCCCTCTCACCCTCGACGACATCGTCGATATCTGGCAGGACATCCCGGGCCTGGGGGGGCTGACCAAGGGAATGTTCGCGGCTGGAACCGTGGTGTCGGTTGCGGGCGATGAGGTCACGGTCAGCGTTCCCAACGACGTACATCGCCAGAAATGCGAGCAGAAGAAGGCAGACGTCGAGGTCGCCCTGTCGGCGGCGCTGGGCTCGCCGGTCCGCTTGAGCCTGGTGGCCGGCGATACCGGGGCCGGGCCGGCACCCGGTGGCGGGTCAGTGACCGGAGGTGACCGGCGGCCATCGACGCCCACCGAGGTGACCGATGACTTCGATCATCTTCAGGGGGAAGATGTACACGACCTCGACGATGCCCCCGACGCGTCGGTGGGTGGGGTCCAAGCCCTGACCGAAGCCTTCCCCGGCGCCACCTTCGTCGAAGGTTCCTGACCGTGTGCTCCACCCTGCCCCCACATCCCGATGCCTGCCCGATCTCGGAGGTTCCCCATGTCTGACCCCGATGCCATTCCCGCCGACGACGTGATCGCGGCCGCGGCCGACGACCTGATCGACATAGACGGCGCTCCCGACAACCCCCTGGCCGCGGTGCTCGGCGGCGGAGGCTTCGACTTCGGAGCCCTCCTGGAGCAGGCCTCGGCCATGCAGGCTCAGCTGGTCGAAGCTCAACAGCACGCCGCCGAGACGCTGATCGAGGGCGTGGCCGGGGGCGGCGTGGTCCGGATCACCCTGTCGGGGGCCTTCGAACCATCAGCGGTGGCCATCGACGCTTCGGCCGTCGATCCTGACGATGTCGAGATGCTCCAGGACCTTGTCCTTGCCGCGCTTCGCCACGCCGTCGAACAGGTCAACGAGCTGCAACAAGGGGCCATGGGCGGGGGCTTCGATCTGCCGGGAATGGACCTGGGAGGGTTCGACCTGGGTGGCCTGACCGGCTCTGCCGACTGAACGGCGGTGTCGGCCTACGCCGGTCCGGTTCAGGACCTCATCGACGAACTCGGTCGTCTGCCGGGGGTGGGTCCCAAGTCGGCCCAACGCATCGCCTTCCACCTTCTCAAGTTGTCCACCGAGGACGCCCTGCGCCTGTCGCGGGCCATCGAGAAGGCGAAGGAGAAGGTGGCCTGGTGCAGTCGCTGCTTCAACCTGGCTGATTCCCCCGAATGTGGGATCTGTCGAGATGACCGACGCGACCCCTCGGTTGTGTGTGTGGTCGAGGATCCCAAGGATGTGGTGGCGGTGGAGAAGACCGGCGAGTTCCGCGGCCGCTACCACGTGCTGCAAGGGGCGTTGAACCCGATGGAGGGAATCGGCGCCGACCAACTCCGCATCCGTGAGTTGATGGCCCGGATCGTGCCCGAGGGCATCCAGGAGATCATCTTGTGCACCAACCCCAACATCGAGGGGGAGGCCACCGCCATGTACCTTGCCCGTCAGTTGGAACCGGCCGGTCTGAAGGTGACCCGCATCGCCAGTGGCCTTCCGGTGGGTGGAGACCTGGAGTACGCCGACGAGCTGACCCTGGGCCGAGCCCTGGAAGGTCGCCGTCAGATGTGACCAACTGGCGGCGACTGACCGCGGCTAGAACGCAACGAAGGGGCGGCCGTTGAGGCCGCCCCTTCGTAAGTTCGAGCGCAGTCGGCGAGCGGCGGGAACCGAGGTTCGCCTACTACCGGGTCTGTCAGCCGGCCACCTGGAGGAGGATGGCGTCGCCCTGGCCGCCGCCGCCGCACAGAGCAGCAGCGCCGAGTCCGCCGCCCCGGCGAGCCAGCTCGAGGGCGAGGGTGAGGGTGACGCGGGTGCCCGACATGCCGAGCGGATGACCGATGGCGATGGCGCCACCGTTCACGTTGGTCACATCGGCGGTGATGCCCAGGTCACGCATGGAAGCGATGCCCACCGCGGCGAAGGCCTCGTTCAGCTCGAAGAGGTCCACGTCGGTCACCGACTTGCCGGCTCGGGCCAAGGCGGCCTCGATGGCGTTGGAGGGCTGGTGCAGCAGCGACGCGTCGGGTCCGGCCACCTGGCCGTAGCCGACGACCTCGGCCAGCGGGGCCAGACCCAGCTCGTCGGCCTTGGCCTTCGACATCATCACCAGGGCGGCGCCACCGTCGGAGATCTGGCTGGCGTTGCCGGCGGTGATGTTGCCGGCCTTGTCGAAGGCGGGACGAAGCTTGCCCAGGCTGTCGGCGGTGGTGTCACCGCGCACGCCTTCGTCTTCGCTGACCACCAGGGGGTCACCCTTGCGCTGGGGGACCGAGACCGGGGCGATCTCGTTGTCGAAGAGGCCGTTCTTGGCGGCCGCCGCCGCCCGCTGGTGGGAAGCAGCGGCGAACTCGTCCTGCTCCTCACGGGAGATGCCTTGGGGCTCCTTGCCGCAGTAGGCCTCGGTGCCCGCGCCCATGGCCACGTGGTCGAACTGGTCCCACAGGCCGTCGTACATGAGCGAGTCGACGACCTTCTGGTCGCCGAGGCGGTAGCCGCCGCGGGCACCGGGCAGGAGGTAGGGGGCGTTGGTCATGGACTCCATGCCACCAGCGATCACGATGTCGGCCTCACCGGCCTGGATCATCAGGTCGGCCAGGTAGATGGCATGCATGCCAGAGGGGCACACCTTGTTGACGGTGGTGGCCGGCACACCCATGCCGATCCCGGCCTTGACCGCGGCCTGCCGGGCGGTGATCTGACCGGCGCCAGCCTGGAGGACGTGACCCATGAACACGTACTGCACCTGTTCGGCGGTAACCCCGGCCCGCTCCAGGGCGGCCTTGATGGCGAACCCACCGAGCTCGGCAGCACTGAAGCCAGAGAAGGCTCCCGACAGCTTGCCCACGGGAGTGCGGGCGCCATTGATGATCACGGATCCGGCCATTGGAGTTTCCCCTCAGAGGTTGGCTTGACGGTCCGGTCAAGCGTACCGATGGCATCACCGGATCACCCATCCGGGCGAGGTCAGCGGCTGGGCGCCACCGGCCGCAGAGCCACGTCGGCCTCGGCGGCTTCCACCGCCGATATCACCCTGGAGCGCACCAACTGAAGCTGGTGGAGGATGTCCTCTCGGGCCGCGACCAGGGCGCTGATCTCGGCGCTGATGGCATCGACGGTGGGAGAAGGACCGCCCGCCTCGATGGCGATCTGGTCTCCGCCCCCGACCCCGCCACTGGGGAGGGCGGACAGCCGTTGGTCTATGCGGGCCTGCGCTTCGGCCACCAGGCGCAGCGCCGCGGCCTCGGCGGCAGCCAGAACCGCTTGGGTTCGGCCGTTCATGATCTCGGCCTCGGCTTCGGCCGACCGTCGGATCTCTGCCGCCTCCCGGTGGGCCCGGTCCAACACGGCAGCGGCCTGGGCGGCGGCAGCATCACCGCCGACCACCTCGGCTCCTTGATCTCCTTGGACCCCCGTGCCAGGTGTCTGGGTCCCGTCGCCGAGGTTGGCGGCGATGACGATCCCGCCCGCCACCTCGGAAGCCACCAGGCTCAGGAACTCTCGGACCTCGGTCTGGTCGTAGCCGCGCAGGCCGAAGGAGAACTCCTTGTCCGCGATCTCGTCTGGGGTGAGTGGCATCGGTTCTCCCGGTCCTGGTGGCTGGTGATGCTACCGGTCTGACGGGGTGTCACAGATGGGAGTCCGAAGGCAGCGCAAACCTAGGATGAGCGCCATGCAGGCGATCCTTGAAGCCATCCAGTCGGGCGCGTCCGGTGAGGACATCGGCAACCTGGCGATTCCCGAGTCCTACCGTGCCGCGTTCGTCAAGCGTGAAGAGCAGAACATGTGGGAGGGGGTCGCGTCAGAGGACAAAGACCCTCGTCAGTCACTTCACGTCGGCGAGGTGGCCACCCCCGAAATGGCCCCCGACGAGGTATACGTGGCGGTGATGGCTTCGGCCATCAACTTCAACACGGTCTGGACCTCCATCTTCGAACCGCTCTCCACCTTCGGGTTCCTCGACCGTCTCGGCAAGGAATCGGTGTGGGGTGCCCGTCACGCCCTGCCGTACCACGTGGTCGGCTCGGATGCCTCGGGCGTGGTGGTCAAGGTCGGTTCCGCGGTGCGGAACTGGAAGCCGGGCGACAAGGTCACCTTGCACTGCAACTACCTCGACGACCAGGACCCGTCGGCTCACGACGACTCGATGCTGGCCGCCAACCAGCGGATCTGGGGCTTCGAGACCAACTTCGGTGGTCTGGCCGACCTGACGTTGGTGAAGGCCAACCAGCTCATGCCCAAGCCCGCCCACCTCACATGGGAAGAGGCGGCCTGCAACGCACTGTGCAACTCCACCTCCTACCGCATGATCGTGAGCAAGCATGCCGGCGACCTCAAGCAGGGCGAGGCGGTGCTCATCTGGGGGGCCACCGGTGGCATCGGCGGCTACGCCGTGCAGTACGTGCTCAACGGCGGCGGAACCCCCGTCGGCGTGGTCTCGTCGGAGAAGCGGGCCAACCTGCTGCGCGAGATGGGCTGTGAGCACGTCATCGACCGTCGGGAAGCCGGCTACCAGTTCTGGAAGGACGAGCACACCCAGGACGAGAAGGAGTGGCGCCGCCTCGGCAAGGACATTCGCAACCTGATCGGCCGCGACGTCGACACGGTGTTCGAACATCCCGGTCGTTCCACCTTCGGAGCCTCGGTGTTCGCTGCGGCCCGCGGTGGCAAGATCGTCACCTGCGCCGCCACCTCCGGCTACATGATCGAATACGACAACCGCCACCTGTGGATGAAGCTGAAGAGCATCGTCTCCTCTCACTTCGCCAACTACAAGGAGGCGTGGGCCGCCAACCAGCTCATCTGCGAGGGCAAGGTCCAACCGCTGTTGTCCAAGACCTACTCCTTGGAACAGACCGGCGAAGCCGCCCTGGCCGTCCACCAGAACCAGATCGAGGGCAAAGCTGGTGTGTTGTGCCTGGCCCCCGAGGCCGGTCTGGGGATCGACGACCCCGAGTTCCGGGCCAAGGTCGGCGAGGACAAGATCACCCTGTTCCAGCGCTTCAGCGCCTAGTCGCAGGAGGCGTCTCGACGCCCCGACCGACAACCTCGGGGTTGATCGGGGCCGTCTGGGTCTAGCGCCAGCTGAACAACGTCGTAGGAACCCCGGCCTGATGGGCTGGGGTTCCTTCGCGTCCCGGGCGTGGCAGGCTTGCGATCCACCGCAGGCGTCACCGCATGGTCGCCACGACCGCGGCCGCCGCACAACGCAGGGAGACACGCATGGGTCTGACCGCCAAGAACCCCTTCGAGGAGGCCGAAGAGCTGAAGGGGGAGGAGTCTCAGCCGGGAGCGCCGGGGGCCAGCGTCGACGTGATCGGCCTCGACCACATCGCCGTGGCGGTGGCCGATCTGGGTGGTGCTCTGGAGCAGTACCGCACCGTGTTCGGCCTGACCGTGGAGACCCGCGAGGTGGTGGCCGACGAGGGTGTGGAGGTGGCGGTGTTGCGCTTGGGCGACGTGGCGCTCCACCTGGTGTCGCCGGTGGACGACGACGCCGACCTGGCCGCGTTCTTGGAAGAGTGGGGCCCGGGCCTGCACCACCTCGGCCTTCGCGTGGCCGACGCGTCCGATGCGGTGGCGGTGATGGAGCGTGAGGGCTACGACGTCGTGGACCAGGTCACCCACCCCGGTGTGGCCGGAACCCGAGTGGCCTACGTCAACCCCCACGACATCGACGGCACCATCATCCAGGTCGTCGAAGGAACCTGAAGCAGGGGTTCTTTGATCGAACACCGATGCGCTCGCTCGGCGGCGAGCCTCACCTTTCAGTGGTGGTCGGTACCGGGTTCGACCAGTTCGACCAGGACGCCGCCGGCGTCTTTGGGGTGGATGAAGTTCACCCGGGACCCGGCAGTGCCGTTCTTGGGCACCTCGTAGAGGAGGCGGACACCACGCTCGCGCAACGTGGCCGACACGGCATCGATGTCTTCGACCCGGTAGGCCATCTGCTGGATGCCCGGACCGCTGCGCTCCAAGAACTTGCCGATGGGCGAGTCGGCCTTCAGCGGGGCGAGGAGCTGAATGCAGCTACCGGAGTCACCCACCGCCAGCATGGCCTCACGAACACCCTGCTCCTCGTTCACCTCCTCGTGCACCGATCGCAGGTCGAAGTTCTTGGCGTAGAAGTCGAGAGCCTCGTCGAGGTCAGCGACGGCGATACCCACGTGGTCGATGGCGGTGAACATGAACCCATTGTGCCCCCCGTGCCGGCCCGGTCGCCCATCGGAGCGGTCTTTCCCGAGAATCGGTCACAGGTGCTGGGTAGGGTTCGCCGATGCTCAGGGGAGCCCGTGTGGCCATGGTCCTGGCGGCCGTGGTCGGCGCGCTGGTGGTGATCGGCAGCGGAACAGGCGCGTCCAGAACCCGCCCGGCGATGGCAGCGGCGGTAGATGACCTCGAGGGGAGGTTCCTGACCACTAGGCCGTCGGTCGGTCCGACCTGGGTGGCCGACCTGGCCGGGTCGGGCACGGCCGAACGGATGATGCTGCGGACGTTGCAGGGCCTGGTGAACCGTCGTTCGGCTCAGCTGTACCTGAAGGACCCTGGCGACAGCGGCGCGCAGCGGTGGATCGATGAGTACCAGAGCCGGGGTCTGGTCACGGTGGTCGACACGCTCACCGTGAACGAGGTGCTCGACCGATTTGCCGGCGAGGCGTCGGGCTACGTGCTGGCCACAGAGTCCGAACCGTGGACGATGACCGCGGCCGCCACCATCGCCGCCGCCGACGGCGCGGTGGTCGCCACCCCAGACCTGGTCCCGAGCCTGGAAGCCCGGGGTCTGGGCCTCCTGGACGACCTGCGCGGCCGGTGGCCCGACGCACCCGCGGCCTACGAAGAGGTGATCGGGGACTACCGAGACCGATTGCCCTACAAGGGGATAGCGGTGATGGAAGCCGGTGACGCCAGCTGGGACTTCACCTCCCAGCAGGGCATTCCCACTGTATTCACCAGGCCGAACTCCCCAGACTGGGCTCGGGTATCCGCGCTCATCACCGCGTCGACCCCGGGTCATGCCGTGTACGGGTACCTATCCGACACGGGGGAGGAAGAGGCCGCGGCGGTGGCAACCTTGTCGGTGAACGGTCAGTTCCTGATCCCAACCGATACCAGCCGGAACCTTTCCTTCCACATCGCGGTTGGCGCCGATCGACCCCGGGCCCGGGCCGCGGTCCCCGAGCTCGACGGCGTGGCCCCCTGTAGCTCGGATCAGCTCAACGTGGTCGTGGCGATCAGCGACGGAGACAACCTCAACGTTCCGCTGAGCCGCTACTCGCGCCCCGGCGGGTGGATGAGTCCCCGTCGGGGCGACATTCCCCTGGGCTGGTCGATCGGCCCGCAACTGGCCATCCTCGCTCCCACGGTGTGGGACACCTACGTCGATCAGGCCAGCGAGCGAGACGAACTGGTCGGAATCATCGGGTACGGCTATGCCGCGCCTCCGCTCCTACCCGACCCGGCCGCCTTCTACCGTGACTCGTTCTCGTTGATGGACCAACTCCAGATGTCCAGCTTCTGGTCGCTGGGCGGGGGCCTGGAAACCCCCATGGCTGGGTCCTGGACGGCGTTGGATGGCGCCGCTGGTGACGGCCCACCCAACGGGGTTCTCATCGGGTACGGCAACGGCAGCGGAGTCGGCCAGGCGTTCTGGAGCCCGGGCGGAAGGCCAGCGTTCACCTCGGGGGCCTCCTATGCCGACGGACCCGGCGAACTGGCCGCCATGCTTCGCTCCCTCCTGGCCAGACCGGCAGGTGACCGTCCGTTGGTGAACTTCGTGTCCGCTTCGATCTGGACCAGTTCGCTCGACGGTCTGGTCGACGCCCTTATGCCCCTGGAGTCAGACGGCGTGCGCTTTCTGACGCCAGCCGAGGCGTCGGCATGCATGCCCGATCCGGTCGATCCCACCGTCGACCCCAAGCCGGGAGAGTGCCTCCCCGCGGCCGAGCCGACCAGAAGCGGCCTGGCCCTCATCAGCGACACCGTCGCCGGTGAGATCAAGCGGGTGCCCACCGCCGTCGACCTGTCGGTGCGGGCGACGGCCTCCCCGGCGGTGGAGGCGGGTGGGACCATCGACCACGTGCTGACCGCGAACGTGGACCTGGCCGGGTTGGCAGAACGGATCCTCCAGGACCGGGTCCGCCCCGTGGTGGCGGCCAGCTACGGCGAGGAACTGGCGGCCAGCGCCTGGGTCGAGCTCGCCTTCGACAATCTGGTGCTGCGAGTTCCCTTGGCTGACGGGACCTACGCCGAGGGAGTACCCGTCGCGTCATCCACCGGTCCGGCGGCGTCGGCCCGGTGGGCCACCGAAGATCCGCCTGGTCTGGAGGTAGACCTCGGTTCGGTCAGCACCGATTCCCGTTCTCCCAGCGCCGGCTACACCGTCACCGCCGACTGGCAGGCCGTCGCCGGCAGTAGGCCCGAGTCGTGGACGGCGACGCTGCGGCCCGGTGCCACCAGCTTCGACTTGGCCGTGACCGTGGGTGTCTCCCTCGGTGCCGTCAGCGTCACCGGCACCGCCAGCGCGCCATGGTCGTGCCTGCCCGAGTCGGCCCCACTGGCCGACACGCTGGTGTCGGCCGCGGCCGTGCCCGCAACCACCACGACCTCACGCCCCCCGCTGTATCCAGCGCCGCCGTCGTCGTCGGTCCAGCCGTCGACCCCAGCGACTCCGTCGTCGATGGGGTCCTCTACTACGTCTAGCTCCGCGGTCGGTCCGCTCCCGTCGACCAGCGCGCCGTCGTCGACGTCGGGGGTGCCACCCACGACCACCCCGAGACACCCAGATGGTGGCCTGGGAACCACATCAGGTCCGTCGACGCCACAACAGCCGTCGAACCGGCCGGCCCCCGCCCGTCCCGCCTCTGCCCTTCCGGCGTCGCCCTCCTATACCGGCTAGTAGCCGCCGGGCCCGGTGGGGCGGCCTTGGTGACCGGTCAGGAGGGTGTCAGGAGGCGGGTTCGGAACAAGTTGAGGACCAGCTCCAGAGCGTCCCTGGTGGCGGTGCCGGGTTCGTCGATCAGGTGCTCGGTGAGGACCGAATGAGGGGTCATGACCGCGTCGGGATTGGCGTCGGCGTCTTCGAGTTCGACGGCCACGAAGGCGTCACCTAGTTCTCGGCGCAGGAACTCGAACCTCTCGGCCGGTACCAGTCGATCGCTGCGGAACCGAAGCCCGATCACCTCGAGTCCCTCGTTGGCACAACGGTGCTTGACCGCATCCAGCTCGCCGCGGGAGATGTCGATCGAGCACTTCTGGGAGCTGGTGAGCGCCACCGGCATCGAAGGCTGAGACAGGACTGGGGCCAAGATCCGGTCGTCGGCGGCCATGGCCAGGGCAAAGCCGCCGGTGAAGCACATTCCCACCGCGCCGACACCGGGGCCACCGCAACGGTCGTGCTCGTGGGCCGCCAGAGCCCGCAGCCAGGTGATGACCGGAGACGACTTGCCGGTTGCGAACACCGTGAACTCCCGGCTCACACAGGAGGGCACCAGCGACGAAATCATGTAGGCGGCGCCGGCGGCGGTGGCCTTCCCGTCGGGCACCGGGTCTCGCCCCGGTGCCCCGAACAGGTGGGGAACCACGGCGGTGCACCCGATCGATGCCACCCGGCGAGCGAAGTCCAACACCTTGGGGCTGATGCCGGGCATCTCGGCCATGACGATCACCGCAGGGCCTTCGCCGATGCGGAACACCGTGCGGGTCTTGCCCCCATGGGTGAACGTGGTGGTCTCGAAGTCGTCCATCGGGTCGTCGGCCATCCCCGGACCGTAACCGGACCGATCTCTTGGACCCCCAGTGGGTAGCGGGCTGACCGCGTGGCTTGGACATCGCTTGGGTAGC
>WBZX01000168.1_pt1 | contig 62873 bp, 51 predicted proteins | sample 5204211 | NCBI WGS metagenome assembly WBZX01 (sample SAMN12344362, study PRJNA552823) | activated sludge metagenome | biome: Activated sludge suspended growth; feature: Nitrification reactor; material: Wastewater; isolation source: activated sludge from nitrification reactor of wastewater...
CGATCGTCCGGTTGAACTCCGTCTCCTGGCGCGCGATCGCCAGCAGGAAAGCCGTCTCCGGCGGCGCCCGCAGGGGCGTGTAGGCCGGGAAGGGATGCACCGGATAGGCGAACGTGATGAGGTTCTGCCCCCGGGCGATCGCCGCCTTGCCGATGCGCAGCGCGCTCTGCGTGTCACCCAGCGCCTCGGCCAGATGCGCCAGCAGCGCGACCTTGCCCTCGCTCTCCATTAAGGTGCGCAGATGGGCTACGAAATTGCGCATGATCGGCGCGTCGAGCCCCGCCTTGCGAGCGATGACCGCAGCGCGCACGGCGTCGGACCTGACGAAATCGGCCACCTCTGCGTCCGTAGGCATCGCCGGCAGCCGGACGGTCAGATCGTGCGAGCCCGGCGCCAGCTTCTCCAGCGCCAGCAGCCCGTGGAACGTGTCGCCGTCGGCGGTCGCTGCCTTGTAATGGGTCTTGGCCCCGGCTGTGTCGCCCTTGGCCTCAGCCGTGCGGCCGAGCCAATATTCCGCCTTTGCGCGCCCGAGCGGTCCATCGGCGGCCTTGCGCATGTCGGCGAAATGGCGCTCGGCTGCGTCCGCCTTGCCGAGCTTGCGCAAGGCGATCCAGCCGGCCAGGAAAGTCTGCTCCTTCATCGGGTTGACTGAAAGCTGCCCGGCCGCCTTGACGAGATCGTAGGCGAGCTTGACGTTGCCCGTGGCCAACGCCTCGTAGGCATTGGCCCGCCGCTCCAGCCACCATGCATCGGCGTCGACGATCCTCGCCGGATCTGTCGGCGCCGACAGCACGATTTTCGCCGCCTCGTCGTACTTGCGCGCCCGCCGAAGCTGCTGCGCCTTGTGGAACGTGAAACCCCAGTCACCGCCGTCTCCGGGCAGCGCGGCCATCAGCTGCGACGCGTTGGCGGCATGAAGGAACACCGCGAGCCGCGCCTGCGCCTTCTTCTGCTCCGCTTCGGGCAGCAGCGGGATCAAGCGCCGGGCGAAGGCCGCCCGATCGTTGCGAGCACCCGCCCAGCGCACGTCATCCATGAGCAGCTGGTCGAGCCGGGCCTTATGGTCGGCCACCGTAAGCAGCCCCTTGAACCGGTCGAGAAACCCCGTTTCCAGCGTCGCCGGGATCGATTCCTCACGCCACGCTTTAGCCGCCAGCTCGCGCGCCCGCTTCTCGTCGCCCTCGGCCAGGTGTGCGGAGGCAAGCGCCGCCATCCCGATGCCGGTGCGCGGCGCGCGCAACTGGAACATCTCCTTGATCGCCGCCGCGCTACCCCCGCGCAGGAACAGCGCCTCCTCCAGCCGCTGCAGCATCAGCGGGCGGTCCGGCCACGCCGGGTTCTGCTCGAGGAACACCTTGTATTCCGCCGCCTCGCCGAAGCCGCCGCGCATGCGGTACCAGTCGATGAGCTTGCGCCCGATCGGGTCGGAAACCTGGGCCTTGAGCTTCTCCGCCAATGCCAGATTGCTCGCCGCCACGGCCTTGAACGCGTCGCGAATGGCCGTGCCGTCCTCGGCGGAAAGCGGCGCCTCCCTGAGCGGCGCGATGGCCTTGTCGAGGCGTGCGATATAGTCCGCCTCTGCCGCGCTCCCGACACCGGGCTTCGGAATCTGCGGCAAGGCCGCCCGTGCTGGACCCGCCGATGCCGGGCCGGGCGCGGCGTGCGCGGCCTTGCCCGGAGCGGCAACGGCCGCCGGACCGTGGCCCAGCGCCAACCCGAACGAGACCGACAGAACGGCCGCCAAACATAGTTTCCTCCGCGCCCCCGGCTCGGCTCCGTCGCTCGGGACTGCGGTGGTTCTATCCAGGAGGTGCTGCAAGGGTCGTTTTTCCTCGTCCAGGCGTCATCCCGATCCCCGGCTGAGTACAGCGGTCGGCCGATATCTCCAGCCGTTGCTGCTCCGGGCGGGCGTCAGTTAGGTATTCGGTATCGGAAGCGAATTCGGTTGCGTGCGGCCATCCTGGGTCTTTCAGCCGGGGAACAACGCTGCAAGTCGGCTTGCGGGGCGTTGATCCAAAGCATAATGTTCGCCCCCGACGGGGTTCCGGCACCGTCCGCCGGATCGAACGCGCGGAAAGATTGCGGAACGTAACAAGCGCCCCCGGCGCATTCAAGGCGGACCCGACCGCACCGTAACGATCCCCGAGGGCGCGACACGCGATCCGACGGCAACGAGCAACGACGCCGGCCATTCCGGCGCGAAACCGAGGCTACGAGGCGAATGTTCAAGGGCTCATTCACGGCGCTCATCACGCCGTTCAAGGACGGCGGTCTCGACGAGGACGCGCTCGCCCGCATGGTCGAATGGCAGATCGCGGAGGGCACGCACGGCCTCGTTCCGGTCGGCACCACCGGCGAGAGCCCGACGTTGAGCCACGACGAGCACAAGCGCGTCGTCGAGATCACCATCGCAACCGCGCGGAAGCGCGTGCCAATTATCGCCGGCGCCGGCTCCAACTCCACCGCGGAGGCCGTCGAGTTGACGCGCCACGCCAAGAAGGCCGGCGCGGACGCCGCGTTGATCGTCACGCCCTATTACAACAAGCCGACGCAGGAAGGCCTCTTCCAGCACTTCAAGGCCATCGACGAGGTCGGCATCCCGCTCGTCATATACAATATCCCCGGCCGCTCGGTGATTGACATGTCGGTCGCCACCATGGCGCGCTGCTTCCAGCTGAAGAACGTCGTCGGCGTCAAGGACGCCACCGGCAACCTCGCCCGCGTCTCGCAGCAACGTGCCGCCATGGGCCCCGGCTTCTGCCAGCTCTCCGGCGAGGACGCGACCGCGCTCGGCTTCAACGCCCACGGCGGCCAGGGTTGCATCTCCGTCGCCTCCAACATCGCGCCGCGCCTCTGCGCCGACCTGCAGAACGCCACGCTGGCCGGCGACTTCAAGAAGGCGCTGGCCCTGCAGGACGTGCTGATGCCGCTGTTCGAGGTTCTGTTCATCGAGACCAATCCGGGTCCGGTGAAGTACGCCGCCTCCCGCATCGGCCTCTGCGGCGAGGAGGCGCGCCTGCCGATGGTGCCCGTCTCCGAGGCGACGCGCGCCGCCGTCGACGCCGTCCTCTCCAAGCTCGGCCTCCTCAAGGCCAAGGCCGCAGAATGATGACGGGCATTCGGCGTTAGGCATTCGGCAGTCGGGCTCACGCCACTTCCGATTGCCGAAGCCCGAATGCCGATTGCCGAGCGAGCTCAACATGTCAGCCAAGAAGGACGACGGCCGCAAGGTCGTCGCCGAGAACCGCAAGGCCCGCCACGAGTACTTCATCACCGACGACTACGAGGCCGGCCTCGTGTTGACGGGCACGGAGGTGAAGTCCCTGCGCAAGGGGCAAGCCCAGATCGGCGAGAGCTACGCCTCCGTCGAGGACGGCGGTCTGTGGCTCATCAACGCCCACATCCCCGAGTATTCGGAGGCCGGCCGCTTCTTCCAGCACGAGCCCCGGCGCAAGCGTAAGCTGCTGATGCACGCGCGCGAGATCCACAAGATCGCCATCGCCACCGAGCGCAAGGGCATGACGCTCATCCCACTCGAGCTCTATTTCAACGCGCGCGGCCGAGCCAAGCTGAAGCTCGGCCTCGCCGAGGGCAAGAAGCTGCACGACAAGCGCGAGGCCGCCAAGAAGGCCGACTGGAACCGCGAGAAGGCCCGCCTCATGCGCGAGAAGGGCTGATGTCCGAGCCGCTGCGGGAGAAAGATCTCCTGGCCGTCGACTGGTCGCGCATACCGGCGCCCGCCGACGACGGCGCCGCCGCGCACCTCGCCGGCACCCGCCTGCCTCCGCTCGCTCTTACATCAACCGGCGGCGCGCCGATCGACCTCTCCACCCTGGTTGGTCGCACCGTCGTCTACACCTACCCGATGACCGGCCGCCCCGGCGTGGCGCTGCCCGAAGGCTGGGACATGATCCCCGGCGCGCGCGGCTGCACGCCCCAGAGCTGCGCCTTCAGCGATCACTTCGCCGAGCTGCAGGCCGCCGGTGCACGGCACGTCTTCGGGCTGTCGACGCAGGACACCGCCTATCAGCGCGAGGCGGCAGAGCGGCTTCACCTCCCCTTCCCGCTGCTCTCCGACGACAGTCTGGCCCTCACGCGAGCACTTCGCCTCCCCACCCTGACGGTTGAGGGTTGCACGCTGCTCGCCCGCTCGGCCTGGATCGTCGATGAGGGGACCATCACGCACGTCCTCTATCCCGTTTTCCCGCCCGACCGGAACGCCGGCGACGTTCTCGCCTGGCTGAAGGCCAACCCGCGATGAGCACCCCCGCCCCCAGCGCCTGGCCCTGGCCCGCCCCCGTCGACGATGGCGGCGCGCGCCACCTCGTCCCCGGCCTGGCCATGCCGGACATCGCGCTCCCGGCAACGACGTCTCCCGTCAACCTCACCACCCTCCCCGGCACCGCTATCGTCTTCATCTACCCGTGGACCGGCTGCCCGGGCCTGCCGAACCCACCGGACTGGGACCTCATCCCCGGCGCCCACGGCTCGACGCCCGAGGCCGAAGGCTTCCGCGACGTCCACGCCGCATTCACCGCTCTCGGCGTCGCCGTCTTCGGCCTCAGCACCCAGGACGCTGACCACCACGCCGAGCTCGCGGCCCGTCTGGCGCTGCCCTATCCGCTCCTCAGCGATGCTGGCTTCGCGTTCACGTGCGCGCTGCGCCTGCCCACCTTCGAGACTGGCGGCGTCACATACTTGCGGCGCCTGACCCTCGTTGTCCGAGACGGCGGCCTCGTCACCGCTTTCTATCCGGTGCACCCGCCCGACACTCACGCTTCCGAGGTTCTCGCGTGGCTCTCGGGCCGGAAGACCTAGTCCTGAGCCTCGGGCAGCCACTGGAACAGCCACGTCTCGCTCAGCGCCCGGTCCTTGAGCTTGAGATAGGCACGCATGTCCACCGGCTCCGGCCCCGACGCGCGCACGTCGAACAGCGACCGCCACCGTCCGCGCTGATCGACCACCGGATGCGTAAAGGTATTCGATATCGTCCCCCGCGAAGCCGTCACCACGATCTCGACGCCATCCTCCCGCCCGAGCCCTTCGAACACCCTCCCCTGCCAGTCGACGACGAACTTGCGCACGCCCTTCGGCCGCTTGTGCCCGGGTCGTCCGCCCATGCCCGTCCATGTCCCCGTGGCGCGGCCGAGGTCGTCCGGGAAGGGGATGTCGTCGACCCAGCTCAGCCGGTACCGGAAGCGGCGGCTCTCACCGGCCGGGAACGGGCCCGATGGCGACCAGTAGGCGACGATGTTGTCGTGCACCTCGTCGTCGGTCGGGATCTCGACCAGATGCACGGCGCCCGCCCCCCACCCTTCGAGCGGCTCCACCCAGACCGAGGGACGGCGCTCGTAGAACACGCCGTCGTCGAGGTAGTGCACGAAGTCGCGGTCGCGCTGCAGCAGCCCGAACCCCTTTACATCGCGGTCCACGAACACGCTCGTCGTCACGCGCGGCGGATTGTTGAGCGGGCGCCAGATGCGCTCGCCCGCCCCGGTCCAGATCGCCAGCCCGTCGGAATCGTGGATCTCCGGACGCCAGTCGGCCGCCCGCGGCCGGTTGTACTTGCCGTACCAGTACATGCTCGAGAACGGCGCGACGCCGAGCCGCCGGATGTGCTTCCTCGCGGTGAGCTCGCATTCGATCTCCATCACGCATCGCGGGATGCCGCGCGCGTCGGAGAAGTGCTCCGTCCGCATGCGATAGGCCCCGGCGACGCTCGACCCTTCCAGCAGCGCATGGATCGTCAGCTCCGCCGTGCCCTCCCGCCCGCCTTCGAGCCAGAAGGTCGTGAACCGCGGGAACTCCTCCGGCTGCGGCATCGCCGTGTCGATGGCGAGCCCCCGCGCCGACAGCCCGTATTGGTTGAACGGCCCCGAGGAGCGGAAGTAGCTGGCGCCGAGGAACGACAGCCAGTCCGTCTTCAGGTCCGGCGCCATGACGCGGAAGCCCGCGAACCCGATCCCGTCGGGAAGCCGCCGCGCCACATGATCGGGCGGCATGTCGAACAGCCGCGACGAATAGATCACCTCGCGCGCCGCGCCGCCCTCCACGAGATGGATCGACGCCGGCTCCATGAAGTACTTGCCGAGATGGAACAGTTGCACCGGCGTCCGCCCGTCCTTGTCGAGCTGAAGGCTGTACTCGGGCCGGAACTGGATCTGCTGATAGGCGTCATAGTCGATCTTCTGCAGCACTGCCGCGTCGAGCGGAGCGCTGCGGACCCATCGCTGATCCGCCGCTGCGCGCGCCCGCTCCTTCAGAGCCTCGAACGAGAACGGCTGCGGCGGGCCCAGTTGGAGAGCATCCTGCCCGTCGCTCGCCGTCGTTGCCGCCAAAGCCGGTTGCTCACCGCCGGCTGCAACCGCCAGCACGCCGCTCAGCGCGCCGGTCATCAGGCCCCGTCGTGACAGGTCTCGCGTCATCGTGCTCCGGCCGCGCTTGCCCAGCTTCGCTCGAGTCTCTGATCACAGCTAGGTGGCCCGGCGGATGTTTTCCAGGCCACACCGCTCGTTAGCACCTCTGCCGCCCGCTCGTGCGAGTTGTTTGCGGCACCGCCACACCGTACAATGCGCCAGCTCGAAAGGGGGGCAAACGGTGGCGGATATCTCCAACTCGATGTTTGGCGGCAGGCGCATCCGCTACCTGCGGCTGTTTACCGGCGTCGGCGCCCTGATGTTGATTGCCGCGCTGCTCTGGATACCCTCGTTCGCGCCCTACCTCTTGCGCTTCGAGCACTGGACCGCGGACTGGCGAACCGCCTACCTCGCCGACGTACCCGCCACCCAGAGCAAAGCCGTCGCCCTCGTCCTCATCGACGACGACACCTTGAAGGACTACGCCAGCTCTCCGATCGACCGTGGCCTCCTGGCCCGCATCATCGGCGCCATCGACGCCGCCGGAGCCAAGGCCATCGGCATCGACGTCTATTTCCTCAAGCACACCGAGCCGGCCAAGGACACCGCCCTTGTCGAAGCCATCCGCGGCGCCAAGGCCAACATCGTGCTCGGCGCCATCGACGAGCGCGGACAGCTGCAGCAGTTCCAGCGCGACTTCCAGCGCGATTTCCTCGCTAGGCTCGGCCGCCCCGCCGGCTATCTGAACTTGCATCACGACCGCGACGACGTCGTCCGCTTCACCTCCACGCCAGCCCCGGATACGGCTTTCCCCAAGAGCTTCGCCGGCCTCCTCGCCGAGACCGCCGCGCCGGTCTACGAGACGGACGGCGGCCGGCCCATCTCCTGGCTCGCCCGCCCGGCTGATGGCACCGCCACCTTCGCCGCCGTTCGCGCCCACGACCTGCTCGCCGATCCGGCCAAGGGCGCCGTCCTCAAGGATCGCATCGTGCTCATCGGCGGTGATTTCCCCAACCGCGACCGCCACCGCATCCCCCTGACCGTCCGCGACGGCGAGACGCCGGCCGGCGTCTTCATCCATGCCCACGTCATCGCCGCGCTGCTGGAGCCGAGCCGGGCCGTGTCCGAGCTCGGCCCCCTCCAGGTGCGCGCCGTTCTCATCATCGTCGCTTCCGCGGGCTTCGCCGTCGGATGGTCATTATGGCGGAGCAGTATCATCAACTCCCTGGGAGCAGGCACTGCGACGGCCCTTCTGATCGCCGTCGACGCGGCCTTTTTCAAGGGCATGCGCGTGCTGTTGCCGTTCACGCTGGCGCTGGTGGCCTGGATTGCGGGTTTGACCGCGGGCCGCTTCCTGCGCTTCTCGGTCCCCCCGTCGAGGAGAAACGAGCCATGACGACCTTCCGACTGTCCTTCGCGGCTGTCCTCGCGACGGCCACCCTGGCGGTGGCTTCGGCGCCCGCTATGGCGCAGGGCTCCGACCGGATGCCCGGAGGCGTCGAGCGCAGCCCGGAGATTGACATGGGCAGATCGCGCGGACTGACGCCCTCGACCAAGCCGCCACCGGCGCCCATCCAGGCCCTCCCGGCTCCGGCGGCCGAGCCGCCGAAGCCCACCGAGACCGAAGCCAAGCCGAAGACCGGCAAGAAGAGCAGCAAGGGCCCGGCGGGCGGCTCGGCGCCCGAGACCCCGGCCCGGGAACGCTCGATCACCCCGGGCGGCGACGACAAGCGCGTCGGCGGCGTCGAAAGATCCCCCGCGGCCCCAGGCTCTCAGCCGTAGCGTAGCGCCGGCAACCCACCCGCTTTGCATTCCAGCGCCGTAGCTGCTAGGTCCCGTGCGAACCGCGGGCGGCGCATTCGTGCGTGGATCGCCCGCCCTCAATTCAAGGCTGACCCATGCAGGACACCGCCCATCCTTCACCAAAAGAAGGGGCGGCGACGCCCGCCGCCGCCGCTCCCGGCACGCTTCCCTTCGAGATCGCGCGGCGGCGCACGTTCGCCATCATCTCGCACCCGGACGCCGGCAAGACCACGCTTACCGAGAAGCTGCTGCTGTTCGGCGGCGCCATCCAACTCGCTGGTCACGTCAAGGCCCGCGGCGAGCGCCGGCGTACGCGCTCCGACTGGATGGAGATCGAGCAGTCGCGCGGCATCTCGGTCACCTCCTCCGTGATGACCTTCGAGCGCAAGGGGCTCGTCTACAATCTGCTCGACACCCCCGGCCACTCCGACTTCTCCGAGGACACCTACCGCACGCTGTCCGCCGTCGACGCCGCCGTCATGGTGATCGACGCCGCCAAGGGCATCGAGACGCAGACGCGCAAGCTGTTCGAGGTCTGCCGCCTGCGCGACATCCCGATCATCACCTTCGTCAACAAGTGCGACCGTGAAGGCCAGGACCCGCTCACCCTCCTGGACGAGATCTCATCCGGCCTCGCCCTCGACGTCACGCCCATGAGCTGGCCGATCGGCCTCGGCACCGATTTCCGCGGCATCATCGACATCCGCGGCTCGCAGGCGCTCCTGCCCGAAGCAGAGCGCACGAGCCCCTTCGGTCGAGCCGTCGCCCTGTCCGACATCCACGACCTCTCCGGCATCCCCGAGATCGACGAGCGCATCGCCTCAGCGACCACCGAGGGGCTCGAGTTGGCCTCCGGCGCGCTGCCGGCCTTTGACCTCGCCTCCTTCCGCGAAGGCCACCTTTCGCCGGTCTACTTCGGCTCGGCGCTGCGCAACTTCTCGATCGACCAGCTCCTCGATGGCCTCGGCGACTGGGCGCCGCCCCCCCTGCCGCGCAAGGCACGCGAGCGCGCCGTCGCGCCGGAGGAGCCCGCCGTCTCCGGCTTCGTCTTCAAGGTCCAGGCCAACATGGACCCCAACCACCGCGACCGAGTCGCCTTCGTCCGCCTCTGCTCGGGCAGGTTCCGCCGCGGCATGAAGCTCATGCACGTCCGCGACCAGAAGCTCATGACGGTCGCCTCTCCGCTGCTGTTCTTCGCCCAGGAGCGCGAGACGGCCGACGAGGCCTACCCCGGCGACATCATCGGCGTGCCGAACCACGGCACGCTCCGCGTCGGCGACACGCTGACCGAGAAGGAGACGCTGCGCTTCGAGGGCATTCCGAACTTCGCGCCCGAGCTCCTTCGGCGCGTCGTCATCGACGACGCCATGAAGGCCAAGCAGCTGAACAAGGCGCTCGACGACTTGGCCGAGGAGGGCGTGGTGCAGGTGTTCCACCCGCTGATCGGCTCGCGGCCGATCCTCGGCGTCGTCGGCGCCCTGCAGTTCGACGTGCTCGCCTCGCGCGTGCGCGGCGAATACAACGTGCCGCTCAGCTACGAGCCCGCCCCCTGCGAGGCCGCCCGCTGGGTGTCCGCCGACGATCCCGCCGAAATCACCCGCTTCACCGAGCGCTTCCGCGGCAACCTCGCCAAGGACCGCGACGGCGCACTGGTCTACCTGCCCGAGAGCGATTGGAAGCTGCGCCACACCCAGGAGAATTGGCCCAACGTCAAGTTCTCCGCCGTCCGCGAGCGGGGCTGACGACCGTCCTCCCTGAATCTCGCGACTGCGAATAATCCTCTCCCTGTTCCTGCCGGGACAGCCCCTCGACCGTCCCCGTTGCAAGGTCTCCCCAGAAAGAGACGCCTCAGGACCGGGGAAGGACCATGAAAGGCATCGTATTCGCAGCCGCCGCCATCGCCATCGGCGTATCCGCAGGGCTCGCGGCCCCATTCATCGCCGGCAAGGTCAAGGACGAGATCGGCGAGGCGACCCGCCCAGCGCCCGCCGCCAGGCGCGCCGAGGCCCCGACCAGCGATCCCGGCGGCCTTGTCGGCGCGGCGGAGACGCCGCGTGCTCCGGCGCGCAATCCACCCGTTGCCGTGCCCGCGCCAGCCAAGGCGGCCCCCGTCGCCCAGCCCAAGCCTGCCGAACCCCCGGCGAAGTGGGTTCCGACCCGCGTCGCCCGCGAAGCGGCCTCCCGCAAGCTCGATTGCCGCAAGTACGTGCCCAAGGCGCAGGTGACGATCTCCGTCCCCTGCGACGGCAAGAAGTCGGAGGAGGGCGAGCAGAAGGACGGCGACGACAAGAAGGAGACGAAGAAGTCCCGCAAGGAGAAGAAGGCCAGCGCAGAGGCCGATGATTCAGCCGACACCGCGACGACGGGCACCTGCCGCCAGTACGTCACCCGCGCCGGTCTGACGCGCATCCAGAACGTGCCGTGCAACTCGCCCCGCACAGCGCAGGCCAGCCGACGCTGAGACCTCCCGCGCCAGAAGGCAACGGCCAGGCCCGCTGCCGCTACTCCGCGGCGGCGGGCACCGTGCCACCCGTCTCGCTGGCTCCGCCCTCTTTCGAAAAGCCGCGGATGACGACATAGAAGATCGGCGTGAAGATCAGCCCGAACAGCGTCACGCCGATCATGCCCCAGAACACGCCGGTGCCCAGCGCCACCCGCATCTCCGCGCCGGCGCCCTGAGCGATATAGAGTGGCACGACGCCGAGCGTGAAGGCGAGTGACGTCATCAGGATCGGGCGGAGCCGCAGCCGCGCCGCCTCGACCGCCGCCGTGACGCGGTCCTTCCCCTGGTCCTCGATTTGCCGCGCGAACTCCACGATCAGAATCGCGTTCTTCGCCGCCAGTCCGATCAGCACGATGAACCCGATCTGGGTCAGGATGTTGATGTCCTGCCCATGCAGGTGGACGCCGAACAGCGCCGACAGCAGGCACATCGGCACGATCAGCATGATGGCCAGAGGCAGCGACCAGCTCTCGTATTGAGCCGCCAGCGCCAGGAAGACGAACAGCACCGACAGCGCAAACACGTAGTAGCCCGTCCGCCCGGCCTTCTTCTCCTGGTAGGAGAGGTCGGTCCATTCGTACGTGACACCCTGCGGCAGCACCTGGGCCGCGAGCTCCGCCATCGTCCCCAGCGCCTGCCCCGACGAGATGCCCGGCGCCGTCGCGCCCTGCACCTCGACGGTCGGGAACAGGTTGTAGCGCGGCACGCGGTCCGGCCCCGCGATCTCGCGGAAGGTGACCAGCGAGCCGAGCGGCACCATGGCGCCCTCGGTCGAACGCACGCGCAGCCGAGACACGTCCTCCGGGTCGAGCCGGTAGGCGCTGTCGGCCTGCGCGGTCACCCGCCACGTCCGCCCGAACATGTTGAAGTCGTTCACGTAGGAAGAGCCGAGATAGACGCTGAGCGCGTCGAACACCGAGTTCAGCGGCACCTTCATCATCTGCGCCTTCTCGCGATCGACGTCGAGGTAGAGCTGCGGCGTCGTCGTCGAAAAGGTCGTGAACACATTGCGGATGCCGGGCGTCTTGTTCGCCGCCTGGATGAACTCCTGCGCCACCTTGTCGAAATCGGCGGGCGCGAGATTGGCGCGGTTCTGCAGCCGCATCGAGAATCCGACCTGGCCGCCCATGCCGCGCACCGGTGGCGGCAGGAAGACGAACGTCGCCGCCTCCTGGATCTTGGCCAGCCGACCGCGGATGTCGTTCGCGATCTTTGCCGCCGGCAGCCCGGCTACAACCCGCTTCTCCGCATCGTCGAGGATGACGAAGATGGCCCCGGCGTTGGTGGCGTTGGAAAACGTTGCGCCGGAGCGCCCCGCATAGCCCGAGGTGTGCTTCACGCCGGGCGTGGCAAGGATCATCTCGGTCGCCTGCCGGACCACATCGTCGGTCCGCGACAGCGACGACCCCGGGGGCAGCTGCAGCGAAGTGATCAGGTAGCCGCGGTCCATGGCAGGGATGAACCCCGTCGGCGTCGTCATCACCAGGAACAAGGCGAGCCCGATCAGCCCGGTATAGACGAGCACCATAAGGTTGCGCACCCGTATGATCCCGCGCAGCAGCCTCGCATAGCCGTGGCTCAGCGCCTCGAAGCCGCGGTTGAAGCCGCGAAAGAATGCATGCACCGGCTTGATGATCAGGCTCTCGCGCTCGTGCCCCGTATGAGGCTTCAAGAGCAGCGCGCAGAGCGCCGGGCTCAAGGTCAGCGAGTTGAACGCTGAGATGATCGTCGCCGTCGCCACCGTGACCGCGAACTGGCGATAGAACTGCCCGGTGATGCCGCCGACGAAGGCGGTCGGCACGAACACCGCCGACAGCACCAGCGCGATCGCGACCAGCGCCGTGCCGACCTCGTCCATGGTGACATGCGAGGCCTCCTTGGGCGAAAGCCCCTCGGCCAGCTTGCGCTCGACGTTTTCGACCACGACGATGGCGTCGTCGACCACGATGCCGACCGCCAGCACGAGGCCGAACAGCGTCAGCATGTTGACCGAGAAGCCAAGCGCCGCCATCACCGCGAACGTGCCGATCAACGACACGGGGATGGCGACCAGCGGGATGATCGTCGCCCGCCAGGTCTGCAGGAACAGCAGAATGACGAACACGACCAGCGCCACCGCCTCGACGATCGTGACGTAGAGCTCGTTGATCGAGACCTCGATGAACTCGGTCGGATTGTAGATGATGCGGTACTCGAGGCCCTTGGGGAACGACTGCGAGATGCGCTTCATCTCGCTCTTGATGGCATTGGCCGTCGCGATCGCGTTCGAGCCCGGCTGCTGCAGCACCACCATCACCGCCGCCTGCGACCGGTCCTGGTAGCCGTAGGTCGTGTAGTTGAGCGCGCCGAGCTCCACGCGCCCGACGTCCTTGAGCCGCACGACCCGCCCGTCGGCTCCTGACTTCAGCAGGATCTCCGCAAACTCGTCCGCGTTCTGCAGCCGCCCCTTGAGCTGGATGGCCGTCTGGAAGGCGCCGAGCCGGTCGAGCGGCGGCTGCCCCAGCGCGCCGCCGGCCACCTGGATGTTCTGCGCCCTCAGCGCCGTCATCACCTCGTCGGAGCTCATGCCCATCGCCGCGATGCGGTCCGGGTCGAGCCAGACGCGCATGGAATACTCGCGCTGCCCGAACATGGCGACGTCGCCGACACCCGGCACGCGCGCGAGCTCGTCGCGCACGTTGATGAGTGCGAAGTTCGAGATGTAGACCTGATCATAGGTCTTGTCGGGCGACAGCAGGTGCACGACCAGCAGCAGGTCGGGCGAATTTTTGCGCACCGTCACGCCTGTGCGGCGTACGTCGTCCGGAAGTCGCGGCAGCGCGGTCGCCACACGGTTCTGCACGAGCACCTGCGCCTTGTCGACGTCGGTGCCGATGTCGAACGTGACCGAGATCGACAGCGTGCCGTCGTTGGTCGACTGCGAGTACATGTAGATCATGCCCTCGACGCCGTTGATCTCCTGCTCGAGCACGGCGGCGACCGTATCGGCGACGGTCTGGGCACTGGCGCCGGGATATGTAGCGTTCACCGACACCGTCGGCGGCACGATCTCCGGGAACTGCGCCACCGGCAGCGTTGCGTAGGCGATCAGGCCGATGATGATGATGAAGAACGACACCACCGCCGCGAAGATCGGCCGGACGATGAAGAAGTGGCTCAGTCTCACGGCTTCTCGACCCTGATCGGCGTTCCCGTCGGCGAGGCCGGTTTGCCGGCTTCCGAGATCGTCACCTGCTCGCGCTTCGGCGTCACCTTCATCCCCGGACGCACCTTCGCCTGCCCGCGCACGACGACCCAGTCCTCGGCCGCCACGCCCTCGCGCACGACTCGCAATCCGAACTGAAGAGGCCCGAGCTTCACCGGGCTCCGCCGCGTGGTTCCATCCTCGCCGACGACGAGCACGTAGCGGCTGGTCTGGTCGGTGCCGATCGCCTCGTCGGGCAACATCAGGGCATCGTACTCAGGCGAGCCCTGCATCCGCACCCGTGAGAACATGCCTGCCGAGAATAGCCCACTCTCATTGTCGACCACCGCCCGGGCCCGCCACGTGCCCGTGGCCGCGTCGATGCGGTTGTCGAGGAAGTCGAGCCGGCCTTGGTGCGGGAACCCCTTCTCGTCCGGCAGCGCCACGAACACCGGCGTCCCGAGCAGCGCCGTGCGGCCCTTGCCGCTCGCCTCGCCCATGCGCTTGTACTTGATGGCGTTGTTCTCGTTGACGTCGAAATAGACGTACATCGGCTTCTGGCTGACGATGGTCGTCAGCAACGTCGATCCCTGCGAGCCGCCAGCGCTGACGTAGTTGCCCTTCGTCACCAGCGTCCGGCTGATGCGGCCGGAGACCGGCGCCGCGACTCGCGTGAACGATAGGTCGAGCTCGGCCGTTTTGAACTTGGCTTCCGCCACTTTCAGCGCCGCCTCGGCGTCGCGGTAGAGGTTCTCGCGGTCATCCTGCGTCTTCTGCGAGATGACGTTCCGCGCCGCCAGCGGCTTGCCGCGCTCGACGTCGAGCGACGCGTTGGAGACCTTTGTCCTCGCCTGCTCGAGCTCGGCCTGTGCCTGCCCGAGCGCCCGCTCGAACGGCCTCGGGTCGATGACGAACAGCAGGTCGCCTTGCTTCACATCCTGCCCGTCGGTGAACCGGATCTCGGTTAGGTAGCCCGAGACGCGCGCGCGCAGCTCCACGCTCTCCACCGCGTCGAAGCGGCCCGTGTACTCGTCCCATTCCGCGATGCGCCGCTGCAACGGCTGGCTCACCGTCACCTCCGGGGGCGGACCCTGCTGCGGCGCTCCTCCGGTTCCCTTAGACTTCTCGGCCGGTGCCAGGGCCGCAGTGACCTTCCCGCCGAGCGGCCCCAGCCACTCGCCGGCCAGCTCCCCCGGTGTTTTCCTGGTCAGCCAGCTCACCGCCGCTACCGCGATTCCGGCGGCCACGAGAAGCAGTGCGATGTAACGGATGCGCATCGGCCTTTCCCGGCGGGCTCAGCGGGCGGCACCACCCCCTCCCGCGCTCAACGGACGATGGCAGCCACGGACCCCGGGGCTGCCATCCAATCTGGTATACCGGCAAGTTCTAGCAGGAACGCGCCCCCTTGCCACTTAGCGCTTTCGTGACGTCCCGGAAGGTCCGCGCCGCCAACGATCATCAACGCACGCGGATACGATTTCCGTCGGCGTCGAGCACATAGAGCGGACGGCCGCCATAGGTGCCGGCGCGCGGGTATCCCGGCCGGCGCGGCTGCACGTAGACGGCGCGCGGCTCGTCGTTGCTGAACAGGCCGGAGAAGAAGCCCTTCTGCTGCGGCTGCACGTAGTAGACTTGGCGGCCGTTGCGCATGGCGCTCATCGGCACGCGCTGGCCGTAGCCGGGCGCGGCCTCGGCATAGCGGCGCTGGCGCTCGCCGCGATCGGCGATGGCGGGAGCGCGGTCGCGCGGCGAGCCGTGCACCACGATCTTGGTGTGATCCATGCCGTGCTTCCGCACCATCGCGAAGAGGCGCGCGGCATTGGCGGGCGACTGGCGGACGCAGCCGTGCGAGGCCGGGTTGCCGAGCATGCTGGTGGCGTAGGTGGCGTGCAGCGCGAACCCGCCGGTGAAGAAGATCGAGTTCGGCATCGGCGCATTGTCGTACTTCTTCGAGTACCAGGTCTTGGCCATCCACTGCGGGCGGAAGCTGCCTGTCGGCGTGCGATAGCCGGCGCGCCCGGACGAGATCGCCCACGAGCCGGCGACGCGGCCATGCTCCTTGACCGTCATGCTCTGCCGGGTCAGGTCGACGTCGATGTGCAGGGTCACCGTGGGCTTCGGGGGCGGCGCGACCTTCTGGCCCTCGATGCGATCGGGGCCCGGCGCCGGAGCAGCCGCCTGCGCGGCCGGCTTGGCCTCGGCCTCCCTGGCTGGCTGGGCCTCCGCCTTCGCGGCTCCCTGGGCCTCCGCGACCGTCTTCGTGGCCTCCTCGGCCGCCGCGCCGGTCATCGGTCCGAACGACAGGGCCGCGGCCAGCAAGGCCACCGCCGAACTCACGAGCTTCATACGCCTAACTCCCACGCTACCCGAGCATTACTGGCGTTATGCTTACCCGACGTTGGATGCGGAATGCTTAATGCAAACATTCCCCGCAGGGTATTCTTTCAATCATGTCGGAAATGCGGGCTCCCCCATTTGGCCGCGGCACGAAGCCTCTGCTTTCCGCTCATAACGTCATTGAACCCCGAAGGTTGCACTGCAGCAAGCCCCGTCGTTCACGACGGTTGCGCCTCGCTCCCCTCCCCTGTCCTCCCGTCGGCCCCCTTCAGCGCCGCGAAGGCCGCCAGCGCCCGCTCCCGCGCCGTCTTGTGGTCGACGACCGGCCGCGGATAGTCGCGCCCGAGCTCGACGCCGGCGACGTGGAGCTCCGACGGCTTGGCCAGCCACGGCGCGTGGATCACGTCGGCCGCGAGCCTGGCCAGCTCCGGCACCCAGCGCCGCACGTAGTCGCCCTGGGGGTCGAACTTCTGCCCCTGTGTCACCGGATTGAAGATGCGGAAATAAGGCGCCGCGTCCGCCCCGGAGCCCGCCACCCACTGCCAGCTCGCCGCGTTCGAGGCGAGGTCCGCGTCGACCAGCGTGTCCCAGAACCAGCGCTCGCCCTCCTGCCAGGGGATCATCAGGTCCTTGATCAGGAACGAGGCAACGATCATGCGCACGCGGTTATGCATCCAGCCGGTCGCCCACAGCTGCCGCATGCCGGCGTCGACGATCGGATAGCCCGTTCGCCCGCGCTGCCATGCCCTCAGCAGCGCCCTGTCCTCGCGCCAGGGAAAAGCAGCGAACTCCGGCCGGAACGGCTCGGCCGGCAGGTCCGGCCAGTGGAACAGCAGGTGATAGGAGAACTCGCGCCAGGCGATCTCGCGCAGGAACGTCTCCGGCCCCGGGCCTAGATCCGTGCGCGCCAACGCCGCGCCCATTGTGGCATGCCAGCACGTCGCCGGGCTGATCTCGCCGAAATGCAGGTGCGGCGACAGCCGTGACGTCCCGTCGCCGTCCGGCCGGTCGCGGTCCGACTTGTACCGGCTAACGGCCGTCTCGATGAACCAGTCGAGACGCTTCGCCGCCCCCGCCTCGCCCGGCGTCCAGTGGTCTCGGAAGCCCTTGGCCCAATCCGGCTTCACCGGTTGCAGCTTCCAATCGGCGAGCGCCTCGCTTTCGGGCCACCTCTCCGGCTCCGCGATCCGCTTCGGGGCCGGCCTCGGTGGCGCTGGCGCGTAGCCGTCGCCCGTCAGCGCCCTCCAGAACGGCGTATAGACGCGATACGGCTGGCCGCTGCCGTTCCGGACCTCCTCCGGCTCGCGGAGCAGCGCCCCGGCATAGCGCTTCAGCGCCACGCCCTGCCGCTCCAGCGCCGCCTTCGCCGCCTCCTCGAGACGCCGCGCCCACGGCTCGTAAGCCCGCGAGCAGAACACCGTTCTGGCGCCCGTCTCCCGCGCCAGCTCGGCCAGCACGTCCGCCGTGGCCCCGCGCCTCAGGATCAGCCGCCCGCCCTTGCTCTCGATGGTCGCCGCCAGCTTCGAAAGGCTCTCGTGCAGCCACCACCGCGACGCCCCGCCCGGCCGCCACTCCCCCGCCGCCGCGTCGTCGAGGATGTAGACCGGGATCACCGCCCGCCCCGTCTCGCAGGCCGCCGCCAGCGCGCGGTTGTCGGCGAGGCGCAGGTCCTGGCGGAACCAGTGGATGACGGTCTCGGTCATGTGGCCTCGATCCTTGCGCTCGCGGGCCGGCTGGCGGACTTGCCCTGTCGCACGCGGCGCCCGAAGCCGAAACGCCCGACACCGCGTCTCGGATCAACCCACCCCGCCATGAGAAATGAACGCAGGAGCAGGCTCGCCACGGTTGATTCCCAAGCCGTCGCAAGGATCGCCACGGCGCGTACCAGCTGATAGGCTTCACACGGCCAAGGTCTCCGCCACCCCGAGATCCCAGCTCGAGCCCGGGCCCCCCATGGAGATCGCAGCTAAGGAGGCCACAATGTTCAAGTACTTCAAAACATACCAAGAGTCGGTAGAGGGAGAAATTGGGGCGAGTTACGTGGAAGTCGACGAGAACAACGTAATCGTAAGACAGGTGACTGAGTTTGGTGAGAAATTGTATTGGGCAACTCCGCACGGGCATGCCGACGAGCGCCACATGTTCACCGATCAGCCCGAAATAGACGAAGCACTCGATGAACTGGAGGTTATTGCACCAAGTGAATTCGCGGATGTATGGAAGAGAGCGACGGCAGACACCGGTGCCGCAGATTGAAGGGACTGTGCTCGCGCTCCATTCACACGCGGCGTTGGCACTTGCGCGCAAATGTCCGTAGTTATTGTGTTCAAGCCTCATTGGCTCGCAATATAGCAACTCAATCAGCTCTCTCGCAGGGACAAACAGTCACCAAACCGCGCGTTCAGGGCATCGCAGCGCCGGCGGAATTTGCCGTACGGCGCATTCTTTGCCAGACAAGCCGGCAGACTAGCCGCAAGTGTCTTCAGTTCGGCTATGCTAAGGTTCAGGCCTAGCTCATTCTTGACGGCGATCAGGTTGGCCAGCTTCCCGCCAGGAATGGCCACGAGAATAACGTCAGCCACCTCCGGCAGTGCTTCTTGGCGCATGACGACCGGTGTTCGCACCGGGCAACCCTGCTCGACCCAAGCTTCTATGTTCTGCGCGATCACCTCGGGCGTCAAAGATCCGGCCGCGCCCATTCCGACGCACAAGACGGGCGAATCGTTACCTTCACGAAGCAGGAACATTTTCCCACCACCGTCATCGCCGATGGCGACGTACTCCGGCATATAGGCGCCGATTTCATAGGACTCATTTCGTTCGATGAGAACCCGAGAACCGTAGATCAAGGCCCCGGATGCCAATTCGATGCCGTCGGACAGGGTCAGCAACCGCCGGTAGCCCTCGGGTAGCCGTGCCAAAACCGCGGCAACCGCGGCATCTGCGCGATGGATGTCCAGTCCAGGCCTTGTGCGCCCATCGAGATGATCGAGGTTCATCACTTTAATTCCCGTGTTCCCGAGGGCACCCGGGGTCTCCTCACAGATCGGCAAGAACCTTGAGACCCAGGAAAATGGGCTGATTCGCTCAACTTGAACGAGGCCTCCGTCCTAGTTCCTGCCCCATCACGTCTCCGGCCCTGCTTCCGGTCTCTGGGGCCCTGCGGTCATGCCGATGATGCAGCATCGAGCCCCGGCTATCCACGGGGCACCGTCGGCTTCTGCATGGAACCCACTCACTCCTACCCGCCACTCACCCCCTCTTGCACCGCCTTCCCATCTCGTTCCCCAGCTCCCGCCCGACGTCCTGCGCGAACATGATGCCGCGCGCCACCTGCGGCGTGGTCAGGCTCTTGCCCGCCGGTCCGCGCAGTATTGCCGGCGCCGCCTCGGCCTCGCGGCGGCCGTGGGCGAGCTCGTCGCAGGTCAATTCCTTCTTCTTGGTCTTGAACGCGAACATGCGCACGCCCGAGGCATAGGCTTCCGCCGAGGCCGGCTGGCGCACCCACGAGCGCGTATGATCCGATGTCATGTGGCGCAGCGTCGCCTGCCGCCGGCCGATGCATTCCGGGCTGTCGTCGACGCACGAGAGCCCCGCGCTCGAGCCCATTTCAGGCGGCTGCGATCCGGCGCAGGCGGCACCCATGAGACCGGCCGCCGCCACGGCGGCAAGCACGATGCCGCGCGGCCATTGCTCGTCAGACGGACTCATCGGCTCTCTCTGGCCCCTCGCTCGGTCACAAGCTCCGCCTCTCTCGTGACGCCTCTTGCCCGCCCACAGGCTGCGCAATAGAAGGCGGTGGTGGCAGGTTGAAGGCAAAACACCGCCCCCGGATCGCACCCGTGTTAGCGGATTCGGACGACACAAGACACATTCCCTCTCCCCGCTCTCGCGGGGAGAGGGTCAGGGCGAGGGGCAGATACGAGCCGCGGCAATAGCGGCCGCCCCTCACCCCGGCCCTCTCCTGTCGCAGGTGTAAGGCGACGGGGAGAGCGAAAGGAGAGACCATGGTTCGCGCCATCCGCATCCACGAGTACGGCGGCCCCGAGGTGATGCGCTTCGAGGAGGTCCAGGTCGGCGCTCCAGGGCCCGGCGAGGTGCGTCTCAAGCAGACCGCCGTCGGCCTCAATTACATCGACACCTACCACCGCACCGGCGCCTACAAGCTCCCGGCTCTCCCCGGCGTGCTCGGCATGGAAGGCTGCGGCGTGGTCACCGCCGTCGGCTCGGGCATCACGGACATGAAGGAGGGCGACCGCGTCGCCTACGCCTCGGCCCCTGTTGGCGCCTACGCCGAGGAGCGCCTCATCCCCGCCGCCAGGGTGGTCAAGGTACCCGCGGCTATTGCCGACCAGACCGCCGCCGCCATGATGCTGCAAGGCATGACGGCGCGCTACCTGCTGCTCGAGACCTTCAAGGTCGGCCCCGGCACCACCCTCCTCTTCCACGCCGCGGCGGGCGGCGTCGGCCTCATCGTCTGCCAGTGGGCGCGCCACCTCGGCGCCACCATCATCGGAACGGTCGGTTCGGCCGACAAGGGCGAGCTGGCTAGGGCCAATGGCTGCACGCACGTCATCAACTATCGCACCGAGAATTTCGTCGATCGGGTGAAGGAGATCACGAGCGGCAAGCTCTGCGACGTGGTCTACGATGCCGTCGGCAAGGATACCTTCCCGTCCTCCCTCGATTGCCTGAAGCCGCGGGGCCTCTGGGTCTCCTTCGGTGCGTCGTCAGGCCCGATCGGCAACTTCGACGTCGGCCTGCTCGGCTACAAAGGCTCGCTCTACGCCACGCGCCCGTCGCTGTTCGTCTACACCGCCGCCCGCGAGCAACTCGTCGCCAACGCCAACGACCTCTTCGACGTCGTCGCGCGCGGCATCGTCGACATCCGCGTCGACCAGACCTATCCGCTGGCCGAGGCCGCCCAGGCCCACCGCGACCTCGAGGGTCGCAAAACGACGGGCTCCACGGTGCTCATCCCGTGAGCGCTAAGGGGGGCGAGGATACAAGGCGCGGCCTGCTCATCGTGCTAGCAGCCGTGCTCGCCTACTGCCTCGTCCACGCCGGCTTTCGCCTGCTCGCATCCTCGTCGCTCGGCGAGGATGACCCGCTCGAGAACGTGCTCGTCCAGACGCTGCGTCTCGGCTACCAGCCGCCGCAGCCGCCGCTCTATGACTGGGTGCTCTATGCCGTGCAGAGCATCACGGGCCCCGGCATCGGCGGCTTCCTGCTGATCAAGTACGCGGCGCTCACCGCCACCGCCGTCCTGCTATACCTCTCCGCCGTGCGCGTTCTGCGCGACTGGCTCTGGGCGGCCCTCACCGTCGAGTGCATGGCGCTGATCTACCAGATCGCCTGGCGCTACCATGAAGGCTTCACCCACGAGGTCGGCGCCATGGTCGCCGTGGCCGCGACGCTGTGGGCCTGGCTCAAGGTAATTGAGGAAGGCCGCACCGGCGATTTCCTCCTCCTCGGCCTCATCGCCGGCCTCGGCGCCATGACCGAGCCAACCTACTGGGCCTTTCTGACCTCGCTCACCATCGCGAGCCTTCTTCAGCCCGCCATCCGCGCGCGCCTGCTCCGGCCGGGGCTCGCCCTCTCGGCCGCCATCGCCCTCGCCGTCGCCTCGCCCTACGTCTTCTGGATCGCCACTTATCCCGGCCCGATCACCTGGGTTCATCCCTGGTCGCCGAGCCCGATCAAGAACCTCGGCAAGGGCCTCCTCGACGCCATTCGCGGCCCGCTGTTCTATCTGTCGCCTCTGATCGTGATCGTGCCCCTCGTCTTCCCCGGAGCGCTCCGCATCGCTGCCACGGACTTCCGTCGCGGCCCCAATCGAGCCGCCGAGCCGGATCTCGCGCAGCTGATCCTGCACGCCGCGCTCGCCGGCATGGTGCTCTGCCTCATCGGCGCCGTCACGCTCGGCCTCGCCGGCTATGCCATGCACGTGCTCATGCCGCTCTACCTGCCGGCCATCATCTGGCTGATGAGCGTCGCCCAGCGCGCGAGCGGCACCAATGCAAGCCCGCGCCTGCGCTTCGCCCGCCTCGCCGCCGGCATCGCCGTCCTGGCGCTAACCGCGCGCCTCGCCAACATGTTCGTGCTCGATCCCGTGTGCAAGCTCTGCCGCTGGGGCATCCCGTATCCCGGACTCGCGCAGGAGATCACGCGCCTCGGCTTCACCGGCGGCACCATCGTCACACCCGACCAGGAGCTTGCCGGAAACATGCGGGCTCAGCTTCCCCGAGCCCGCGTCGTGGTCGCCGGAGGACGTATGACCGCCAGCGTCACCGAACCCGCCGGTTCCGGGATTGCCTACATATGGCCGGGCGAGGACACCCGAGGCGCCAAGCGGCGCGCGGACGTTCCACCCCCGCTTGGCATCGCCCTTTCGGCCTTCGCCGAGGTCCGCGTGCCCTGGCGCCACCTTTGGCGCCCCACCGGCTACCGCCACGAATCGTGGCGCGTTCTCATCGTCAAGACCCAGGGAGGCACCCAATGAGTGAAGCCGCCGGCAGCAAGCCCATCGAGCTCCATTTTTGGCCGACACCCAACGGCTACAAGATCCCGATCATGCTCGAGGAGTGCGGTCTCCCGTATGAGATCCGCCTCGTCGACATCGGCAAGGGCGACCAGTTCAAGCCCGAGTTCCTTGCCATCTCTCCCAACAACCGCATGCCGGCCATGGTCGACCCCGACGGTCCCGGCGGCGCGCCCATCTCCATCTTCGAATCCGGCGCCATCCTGCAGTACCTCGGCCGCAAGTCCGGCAAATTCTATCCCGCCGAGGAGCGCGCCCGGGTCGAGGTCGAGCAGTGGCTGTTCTGGCAGGTCGGCGGCCTCGGCCCCATGGCCGGCCAGTGCCACCACTTCCGCAACTACGCGGCCGAAGAGATCCCCTACGCCATCGACCGCTACACCAGCGAGGTCAACCGCCTTTACGGCGTCATGGACCGCCGCCTCGCCGATCGCGACTGGCTCGCCGGCGACTACTCCATTGCCGACATGGCCGCCTACCCCTGGGCGCGCCTCTGGCAGAACCAGGGCCAGGACATCACCGCTTTCCCGCACTTCAAGGCATGGCTCGACCGCTGCGCCGCCCGCCCGGCCGTGCAACGGGCCATGGCGCTCGGCAAGGACGTCAGGAAGCCTGATCTGTCGAAGGACGAGGAAGCGCGCAAGGTTCTCTTCGGCCAGCGCGCCAAGTGAGGCCGGCCCACCCCGCCCGGCGGATTACTCGCCGAGGCGGCCGGGGTCGGTCGTCAGACCGGTGACGCGCTCGAAGGCGATGGAGGAAAGCACCTTCGCCGCCATGGACTTGCGGGCGGCCTGAGGCGACAGCTCGCTGGCCGCGGCCGGGGTGACGACGGACATCGATCCCACGCCGAGGCCCATCGGCCCGGCGGAGCGCTCGTTGGCGCAAGCGGCACAACCGAGTGCCACCAAGGCCATCGCTGCGACGCGCGAGATCACGGAATGCTCCCTCGTTGCTGCCGCCGGCACTCACTGCCGTCCGGCTCCCCACCCCTTCATCGACCCGGAATCTAGAGTATCCGAGCCACGCGGCAACCATTAATTCGCCGCACATGAACTGGTCCTGAACGATCCCGGCCCCCATCTCGCCGGGATGCCGCCGCAAGCCTTTCTCCGCCCAGGGTTAGTGCCGTCTTGCCGCGTCCCTGAACGAACCCTTGCCGCCTGTGGAAAACCCGGACGATCGTCCCGCTCCGGCACGCCCCCTCACCGCACGCTCACAAACAACAGCCTGATAACGCAGAGAATTCCCATCCAAGTTTACGCATCGTCATCCTTCACTTGAGACATTTCCGGATGTGCGGTGTGGGCGGACTGCCCCGCGCATGAAGAGGGCGGCATCCGCCCGTAGTGCATGTGAGTGAGTGGAGATGCGCCATGGCGCGTTACGAGATGCGGTCGAGCGGCGTTGTCGATGCGCCGGCCCAGGGCAATCCGACCGATTCCATTTTCCAGCTCGGCCTGATGTATTGCGCCGGCCGCGACGTCGAGCTGGACCTCGTCCAGGCCCACAAGTGGTTCAACATCGCCGCGCTGCGCGGCAACACCGAAGCCAAGCGCTATCGCAGCGAGATCTCCGGCGAGATGACCAAGGCCGAGGTTGCCCGGGCGCAGCGGCTGGCCCGCGAGTGGCTCTCGCGCCACTGACGCCGGACCTCTAACCCCCGGCATCGCTCAACAGTCGCTGAAGAACGACGCCAGGCACCGCCACGATTTCTTGGCCGCGTCGCCGACCGCTCCACCGGCCGCCCCAATACCGTCTCCGGCGGCCTTGGCCGTGCCCTTCACCGCCGAGCCGGCCTTCTCGATGCCGGTCGCTTGCGCGGTCTGCTTGGCCAGCTCCTCCATGGTCCTCGGCCCCGTATCAGCCTTGGGCGCCCCGGGCGCCGGCAGCGGGGTTCCGGCGGGACCGATCGGCGGCGGCTGCAGCGGCGGCAGCTTGGCCTCCTTCGCCGGCGGCGACACCGCCCTGAGCGCCCCTGGACACGTCGTCGGGGTGCGCCGGTCGAAAACGCAGCGCTCATGACCGCCGAACTTGGCCAGCTCCGAGATGCACAGCATCTGCGCCTTGGGATCATCGCCGCCCGCGGCGACAGCCTCGCCGAACACGCAGCGATAGGTGACGTCGGGCTTGGCGCACGTGACACACAGCTCGCCGGCCCTGACGTCCGTCGGCGCCAGCGCCCATGATGCCATCAGCAGTGCGGCCAGTGCTCGCATTCCCCTCACCTCCGTCCACACGCTTGGAAGCGCGGAAATGTGGCATTCTGGCGGTCGTTCAGATCGACGGAAGGCGGCGCATCGCCCCACCACCATGCATACACTTCCTAAGACGGCGACCACGTCGGAAGAACTTCAGTCGCTCAGGAACTTCAATGTCCGCTTTCCGGGCATGAAGTAGTAGCCGCCGCCGATGACCCGGGTGAACGGTTTGATCGACGTCAGCGTCACGCTGCCCTTGCCGCCGGGGATCGTGAACTCCGGCGCGCTTCCGCGCGGATAGTTTCCGGGCGTCGCGGCAATGGAATCCATGTCGTTCCTCAGGCATTCGAAGTCGGGCGCGTTGATCCAGGTTTGCTGGACGAATTCAAACTGGCGCTCGATGTCGGCATTGAGGGCCATGAACAGCAGTCCCTTGGGCTCATCGCCTTGCTCGTCGGCACCCGCCCAGTAGGCCCGGCTCACGCGCAGGATCCTATGGCGGTTTGTAATCTTCATCTCGACGTCGGAGGTCGCATCGCGCCGGTCGCGCGGCATCGCGCGGCGGATGTGGGCACCGAAGGGGCAGTTGCGCCCCTGCGGATCCTCGGCCGCGTACTTGAAGTCGTTGTCGAGCCGCTGCCCCGGCTCGTCCGGATTGCGAGTCAGCGGCGACCCGTTGCGCCAGCGCCCGACCATCTTGGCCGCGACCACCTCGGGCTCCATGCCAGTGCGACCGGCTTGAGCGTCGACATAGTCCCAGAAGGCCTGCACGTGCTGCTGGATGTGGCGTATGACGAGGAAGCTGCCGTTGCGGCCGAGATCCCGGCTTTGGCCGGATGGGCTCGCCGACGTGGCATGCGCCGGCCAGCGATCGGGCAGCCCCTTGGGGGTGCTGGCGAGCCGACTTCTCGGATCCTCCCCCGCGAGCACCTGCGGGGTCGGGGGAAATGAGCCGCGATCGTCAGGATAGCCGAGGATGAACTCGCCCGGGCTGACCACGTGCATCGGGTCGATGCCCTTGCGCCAGAACCGGCTGGTGCCCCGGATGATCGGCTGCGACAGGCCGTCGGCGAAGCCGAACGGCTCGTAGACTGACGTATTTCGCGTCGTGCTCGGCAGCGCGGGAGTGATGCGGCCCGGAACGTCCGGCGTCGTCTTCAGCCCGGTCCGGATCGAGCGCAAGACGCGCCCGGGGAAAGCTCCCGTCCACCGCTCCACCTCGCCACGGAGTTGCTCCAGCGACTCGGCGTAGAGCAGCAGCACGACGTCGATCGAATCCGTAGCGCCCCAAACCATCTCACCCGTGTCGCCGAGCACGCGCGCGCGATGCGGGTTGGTCATACCCATTGTGAAGGCGTGCGGGAAGGAATCGAGCCCGCTGCTAGGCTCCGCGGCGCCCGGCTGAGTGCTGCCGCGGCTGAGCCCGAGCGTGTCGAGCCCCGATGGCGACAGCGCCAGTATGCGCGCCACCTCGCGCTTCTTCTTGTCGCCGTAGGTCAGGTGATCGGTAATAGCGCCGAGCCATGATCGGGCCTTGGGCGTTCCTCCCTCGAACTGCAGCAGCAGACAGACGCTGCTAGTGAGAGTCGCAAACCCGTCGAACATGAGGCTCTGGATCTCGTCCATCTCGAGCGAGGCTTCCGGCTGCGGCAGCGTACCGAACTGCTCGATCCAGGTCTTGGCATCGCTGTCGCAGTGGGCCTGCGCGATGCCCCAGCGGATCGAGGCATTCGTCCGGATGCGATTGGTCGTCAGCTTGGGGTAGGCCGAGTACCAGAACTGGGTCGGACGCTGCTGGCGGCGCGCCCACCGCTTGAATCGCGCTCCGTCGGTGGCGCCCTTGTTGATCAGCCACTCGGCCTTGGGGAAGTCTTTGGTGTTGCTCCACACCCCGGTCAGGCCCTGGTGCGCCTTGGTGATGAAGTCCTCGAGGTAGCTCTCCCAGCTGCCGTCGTAGTTGGAGAAGAACAGCAGCTTGTTGGTGCCGGGTAGCTTCACCCAGCGCGCGAAGTGGATGGTGCCGATGTCGGCGAGGAAGCCCGGCCGGAAGTTGCCCGCCAGAGCCGCGATGCCCCGGTAGACGATGCGCAGCGCCAGCGCCCTGAGCCATCCCGGCTTCACCCGCGACACGGCGAACATGTGGTTCTGCACGGTGCCGGCGACGTTCTCCCGCTTCAGGATGTCCTCGGCCGCGGAGGCCTTCTGCTCGAAATCGCGGGCCGGATCCGTCTTCTCCTGATCGCGCAGCTTCCACGCCAGTCCGCCGATGACCGCCGCCGTCAGCGCCACCATCAGGACCACAGAAGCGATGAGCGCCAGCAGCATCTTCATCGAGCCGCCGAGCAGCCCCGCCCAAAGCGTGCCGTCGCCCGGCGACCACAACGCACCGAAGTAGATGGCGAGCATCCCCGCCGCGACAGCGGACGCCGCCACGCGGAGGGCGCCGCGCGGAACGACGGCGAGGAGCGACAGCGTGTCGAGCGGCGTCGGCTCGGTATGATGCTTGACCGGCTGGCGCAGAAAGCACCAGTGCTCACCCTGCCGCCTCAGCTCCGCGCGCACGTATTCCAGCGTCTCCAGCGGGCGCGCCGTCGGCGACTGCTTGGGATGCGCGGCCATGAAGCCGGCGACCGCCTGGCGCGCCTTCTCTTCCAGCCTCTCCTCTGCATGGATGCGCTTCAGGGCAATTCCCGGCGTGCCGACGAAGCCGAGGCCGTAGGCGCCGCGGCTGTCCCAGGCGAGGCGGACCATGTTCGCCTTGAGGAAATCCGCCAGTGCGCCCTTCTCGACCAGCTCGCAGCAGCGGAACGCCGGGAGCATGATCTCGCCAGCCTCGGCGACAAGCCGATCGATAGCCCGGCGTGGATCGCCGTCGACGGACATCTCGACCACCAGGAAGGCCGGCTCGGGAGCGTCGGCCGGCTCCGGCGGATCCTCGAACTTGTCCGCGGATGGCAACACGTTGATGCTCATGAAGTGCACGCAACCGGCCTTCGCGATAGCGTCGGCCAGATCCTTGCGCGCCGGATTGCCGAGCTTCTCGACCTCCACCAGCGTGCGCTTCACCTCGGGAGCGCCGACGCCGTCCAGGCGCTTCAGGATGGTCACCGTGGTCTGCGTCGCCCCGCCGGCATCCGGCTCGAACGCGACCGGCCGCTCGATCGTGAACGGCCCCACCCGCACCTTCCCCGAGGCGGGCCTCAGGTTCGGCATTTTGAGCAGCGGCTTCAGAGCCTGGGTAATGTGCACGCGCGCGATCTCGGCGCCAATGCACCAGTGGATGCCGTGCCCGAACAGCATCTCCCGCGCCTGCTCGCGATCCGGCTTGAAAAGGCCCGCGTCCTTGAACCTGCGCCGGTCGAACATCGCCGCCTGCGTCGACACGATGATCGTCGTACCCTTGGCGATCCGATAGGCCCTGCCGCGCTTCTCGCCGATCGTCACATCGGCGTTGACGTAGCGCATGACGCCGGGATTGAGCGGCGAGCGGAAGCGCAGCGCCTCGAACAGGATCCTCTCGAGCCGCCGGTCGTCGTCGGCCCGCGCCGCCTCGCGCGCCGCCCTCAGGATGCCGGGCCGGCTGAACAGCACCTCCATCAGGTTGCCGGCGGCCAACGCGTTGGTCGGCACGAACCCGGTGATCATGCCGAACAGCAGCGCCCGGATCGCCGCGTCGCCGAGCGCAGGCGTGCCGTCGTCATTCTTCTGGTCCACGAGACGGCGCACGATCGTGCCCGCCTTCTTGCCACCCCGTGCCGCTGCGATGGCCTCGTCGATGGCACGCCCGAGATAGAGCGCGCCCGTACGTGCCAACTCCCGCGTCTCCGCGCTCCCCTGCGGGTCGGCGAACAGCAGCATGCTGCACGAGATCGACCAGTGCGCGAAGGCATTGTCGTCGAGCACGTCGACGCCGTAGAAGTCGCGCACGACGTTCGCACCTGTCGGGATGACGAGGTCACGGATGACGTCGATCTCACCCCCGCAATGAGCCACGAAAGCTTCCGCCAGCGGCCCCACGTGCGGCCCTATCGCCGCGTCGGCGATATCCCGCGAGAAGGCATCGGCGAAAGCCTTTTCCAGCGCCCGGTGATAGTGGCGGTAGAGGTCTCCGTCCTGCATGCCGAGGACGAAGTTCTCGCCCCCCGCCAGCGTCATCATCTCGCGCCCGAACGGCACCTCGAACACGTCCTGCCGGTCCAGGATCTCGCGCACGTCGTCGTAGCGCGTGACGATCATCAACTTGCCGATGCGCAATCGTGGCCAGAAGGAGCGAAGAGCGCCCAGCCAGCTCGTCGAGCGATCGAGTCCGAACTGCACGACACGCTCTTTGAACGTGCCCTTGGCCAGGCTCTTCAAATCGAAGGCCGGCGAGACCGCCTTGTCGGCTGCTTCAGCGGCGTCGATCCCTGCGTAATACTTGGTCTGCAACATCGTTCACCTCCGGCAATAGCGCAGGCACCTTAGCCTGCCGGAGGAGCGGCGGGGAGATCCGATTACGATTTGGCGCCAGCGCAGCCGCGGCCCGGCTCAGCCGGCCATACGCAGCCCATCGATCAGGTAGGCGTTCCACTTGCGGTCGGTGAAGGGAAGCCATTTGATGTGGTCTTCGGAGAAGCTCGGGCACCTCACGAGTAGCTCGCGTAGCGCCTGCCGAGCCGCCTCCAGGTCACCCCGCAGCACATGTGCCGACACGGCTATGACCCGCGCATACCAGTAGCCCGGCCGCAGCCGAAGCGACTTCTCGCACCACTCGAGAGCCTTCTGCGCGTCCCCGAGCATGAGATGCGCGACCGCCAGCTCCCCGGCGCCGTGAAAGATATAGACGTTACGCGGCGACAGCCGCATGCCCGCCATCAGCGGCTCGATGCCCTTCGCCGGCTCGCCCATGAGGATATGAGTGCTGCCGATGGTGGCGTGCGCCAGCGAGAAGCTCGGGTTGAGCCGCACAGCCTCCTGGAGCGGCCCCATCGCCGCCACCGGATTGCCGCGCATCATCTCGGCGATGCCGGCCAGCATGTGCGCGTGGGCGTCCTCGGGATCGAGTTGTAGCGCCCGGCAGGCCAGCCGCGCCATCTCTCGCAGGCCGCCCTTCTCGCCGCGCTGCGTCCACACGTCCCAGAAATGCCACCACGCCAGCTGGATCAGAGCGTCGATCGAATCCGGATCGCGCTCGAGCGCCATGTCGAACAGCCGCCGCGCCTCGGCGGCATCCGCCCGCGTCAGCCGGTTCTGGTGCCACATCCCGCGCCGTACGAGCCCCCACGCGTCCAGATCGCTGGCCGGCCGCGCCTGATACCGGCGCTCCTCCGAGCCGGCGACCTTGGCGTGCAGCGCCGCGACGATGCTGTGCACGATCTCCGTCGGCACCTCGTCGTTGAGCTGCCGCTGTGGCCGGTCGATAGGGCCGGACCAGATCAGCGCACCCGTCTCGGCGTCGGTGCACTTGATCGTGATGCGCAGCTCGTCACCGCGGATGCGGAAGCTGCCGCTGACCAGATAGCGGGCGCCGAGCGCGCGCCCGATGCGCGAGGGATCGAGCTGCGCGTCGCGGAACGCGAAGCTCGAGGCCCGGTCGATCACCGGGAACGAGCGCATCCAGCCTATGCCTTCAATCAGGTCCTCGACCAGACCGTCGGCCAGGTACTCCAGCTCGTACGCGTGGCCGGGAACCAGCAGTGGCAGCACCGCAATGGCCGGCCTCCCCTGGAACCCGGGCACGGGCACCGAGACGTCGACAGGCGCCGGAACGGGGTGCGCGGGCTCGCCGGGGCTCTCGCTCCCCAGCCTCACCCGGTAGGCGCCGACCGGATGCGTGTGCTTGAGGTCGACGTCGCCGAGCGCCTCCAGCTCCATGTCGAGCAAGCCGTGCACGTGGTTGTACACCGCCTCGGTGATCACCAGCCCGCCCGCCTCGGCCTTCTCCTGAACGCGGGCCGCGATGTTCACGTCGTCGCCGTAGAGTTGCTCGCCGCGCGCGATCACATCCCCAACGTGGATGCCGATGCGGAACGGCAGGCGCTCGCTGGCCGGCAGCTTGTCGTTGGCCTCGCTCAGCACCGCCTGAATCTGGATTGCGCTGAGCACGGCTTCGAGCGGCCGCATGAACTCGGCCATGATGCTGTCTCCGGCGGCGCCGAACGTCCGCCCGCCGAAACGCGCCACCGTATCCATGATCACATCGCGGTAGGCTTCGAATCGCGCCACCGTCCCAATCGGATCCATCTTGACCCGGATCCCGTACCCGGACGCGTCGAAAGAGACGACCGCGACCTGTCGGCGCTGGAAATCCCCTCCGCTCATCGCCGACGTTGCCCCTTCGTCCCCGGCCCAGCTTTTTGCAAATTCCACTATGGAGTTTCTAGATTTGGTAGCCGATCTGCAAGCCCCCCGCGCTGAAATGGGTCAACTCGAGGTGCACGTCGGTCATAGCCATGCCCCGACACCGCAATTAGCATGCCCTGCCTGCGCCCGGCGCCGTGGCCGCGCGGGCGACCAGCGACGGGGGATTGATGAGGACGCTGAAGATGTTGCGATGGATGGGGTTGGCCCTTCTCGGCTTGGTCTTGACCGCCGCGGCCGTGCTGGTCGTCTTGCGCATCGTTCAGCCTGGCCCACCTGGACGCGTGGTCATCGCGACCGGCGGCTCTGGAAACGCCTATCATGAGCTCGCATCGACGTTCGCGGCCGACCTCGCCCGGCTCGGCATCGACCTGGAGCTGAGACCCGGCGTCGAGGGCATCGACACGCTCAAGGCCCTGGCCAACCCGGAGTCCGCCATCGATGCCGGCTTCGTCAAGGGCGGCTTCGCCGGCAGCCTCCAGGGCCGTCTCGCCAGCACCAAGGCGCGCGACTGGCACGATACGACACTGCCCAGGATGCGCTCGCTCGGGCGACTGTTCTACGAGCCCATCTGGATCTTCTATCGCGGCAGCACGGTCCTCAAGGATCTGGCCCAGTTGCGCGGCAAGCGCATCATCGTCGGCACTAAGCAGAGCGGCGCCCGTCGCATCGCCACCCAGCTCTTGAAGGCCAACCGCGTCGAGGCGCCCGGCACCAGCCTCCTCGAACAGGACCTCGGCGACGATGGCCAGGAGCTCGTCAACGGCGAGGTAGACGCCGCCATCCTGATCCTCCCCGCCGAGTCGCCGAAGGTTCAGAAGCTGTTGCGCACCGCGGGCATCCGGCTCATGGACATGGCCGCCGAGGCCGACGCCTACACGACCCGTTTCCCGTCTCTCGCCAAGCTCGTCCTTCACCAGGGGTCCGTCGAGCTGGAGCCCTCGATCCCCGCCACGAGCACAACGCTGCTGGCGACGAGCACCACCCTGCTGGTCCGCGCCGACCTGCACCCGGCCCTCGTCGCAGCGCTGACCTACGCCGTCGTCCACAATCCCAAGCGCGGCTTCGACAAGGAGGGCGATCCCATCCTGTTCCACAAGGCCGGCGAGTTTCCCATGGGCAGCGATCCCGAGTATGAGCTCGCCTCCGACGCCCGGCCAATCTACAAGAGCGGCGAGCTCCCCTGGCTGCTTGCGCGCGTCGCCCCCCTCAACAAGCGGCTCAGCCTTCCCTTCGGCGTCTCGGCTTACGCCAACGCCCATGGTGCCCAGACCGTCCTCCTGCTCATACCGGCGCTCACCATCCTCCTGCCCCTGATCAGCTTCCTCCCCAAGCTCTACGAGTGGTCGGTCCGCCAGCGGCTGCTCTACTGGTATCGCCAGCTCAAGGCGCTCGAGGTCCGCATCGAGCACGCCCGCGATCCCTCCGACATGGCCGAGCACCGCGGAGACATCGAGCGCATCGACGCCGCCGTACGGCGTATCCGCGTCCCTCTGCCGTTCTTCGATCAATTCTACGATCTCCGCGAGCACATCGACTTCGTGCGACGCAGGCTCCGGGAGCTGTCGCCCGGCCTCCGAGCCGCCGAGTGAGCCCCAAAGGAGACGCGGGCCACGCCATGGCATGACCCGCGCCAGACCCGGACTTCCTCGCGCGCCGGGAGAAGCGTGGCAGCACCCCCGGCGCGCTCGGTCACCTTGATCGGATCGTGACTGGTATACGGAGGCGCGGCTAAGCGGTTCTCCCGTCCGCGGCCGGTAGCCCTTGCGGCACTAGAGCGGCTTAGGCGAAGTGTGCAGCGGTTCGCCCTGAAAAACCGCTCGAACACAAGAGCCTGGAGCACGTGAGCGATTCAACTTGAAGCGAACGTGCTCTATTGCGTGGCCGCGATGCGGGCCAAGCCTGTCTCCCCGTCGCCGCGCGACCAGTAGAGCACGGCCCCGTCCTGCCGCAGCGTGAAGCAGTGCAGCTTGCCGTCCATCCAATTCCGCCACTTCTGGCACATGCGCAGCTGGTCCTTCGACACCCACCACGTTCCCGTGTCGTGCTCGACGCCCACGTAGCGGGCCACTTCTTTGGAATGGCCTTCCATGCTCCCATCGGCCTTGAATACGACGGGCACCTTCCCCACCGGCGTCTCGATCACCACAGTCCGGCCCGTGATCGCGGCTGTCAGCTCGTCTCCGGTCAACAGCCGCGGCTCTGCCATGGCTATTGCGCTCCCGATGACGACGCCCGGGAGGGCGAGAACAGCGAGGGTCGGGTTCATGGGGTGCTCCGATCGCGTGGCAAGGCCCCAGACTGACGCCTGCCGGCGGCCTCAGTGCGGCGCAATCCGAGCGATATGAAGGAAGCACCTCCTACGGCGCGATGGACATGCGGGCCTCACGCACCCCACCGCAGCCGCCACAGCACCGACAGCGCGACGCCGTAAGCCGCCACCGCGAGCAGCACGAAGCCGGTCAGCCCATCGACCGGGAAACCTCGCGCCACCGCCGCGATAGCCGCGCCCGCCCAAGCCAGCGTCGCAGCGATGGTCCACGGCCGCAGCTCGGCCACACGCAGGGGATGTACCCAAGGCCACGGCACGAACGTGAGCACGATCGCCAGCGCTACGACCCACGAGGCCACCACCGGGCCGGTTTCGAACGCCATCAGGTAGAACGCCACCACGTTCCACACCGCCGGGAACCCGACGAAATGGTACTCCCGGTCCTTGCTCGCGGTATCGGAGAAGTGAAACAGCGACGAGAGAAGAATGCCGGCCGCGAGAACGAGACCGACGGCGCCCGGAAGCAGCCCCGATTGCCTGAGCGCAAGCACCGGAACGAAGACGTACGTCACATAGTCGACGACGAGGTCCAGCACCTCGCCACTGAACCGGGGGAGATGCTTCCAGACCTCCACACGCCGCGCAAACCAGCCATCGACGCCGTCGATGATGAAGGCAACGCCCAGCCACGCGAAGCCAGCCTCCCAAGACCGCTCGATCATAGCCAGCGCCGACATCAGCGCACAAACCGAACCGAGCGCGGTGAACGCATGCACCGCAGCCGCCGCCACGACAGCCCAGAAGCCTCCGACCACCAGGAGCACCTCCAGCTCATTGCTTGAAAACAGAAAGGGCGCCCCAACCGGACGCCCTCCCAAACTTCCGCCACGTAGCGACGCAAGCCCCGTCAGAAGCGATGCTTCAGCGTGCCACGGATCGTCACGTCCTCGGACCCCGTCTCACGCTGCGGCTCCACAGACTGCTTCGATTCGGCCGCGCCGTAGAGCAGCTCGAGACCGAAATCCATCTTCGGAAGAACACCCAGCTTACCGAGGCCAGGAATACGCACCTCGGTTCCGGTGGCGCCCGGCTTACCGCCGACGTCGGCCGGAGCAAGCTCCACGGCGCCAGAACCAGCGCCACCCTGCTTGGACGGATCCTGGACCGCCTGCGCGCCACCGCCCTGTGGAGCCGCGCCGCTGTTCTGCTGCTGGAAGGCGAGCGCCGCAGAGCTGCTCAACGCAAGCCCGAGCGCCAATGCCGCGAATTTCCAAGTCTTCATAGTGTCCCCGCAGTCGTCAGACTGGCCTCACATTCGAGAATGGAGGCTCCGCCGTGTGAAAACAAGCTTGTTTCCACCGTGGTAAAGGCCGGGTGAACGTTTCACGGTGAGAGTGTGCCATCTCTGCCATGTTGCAGCGCAGCTACACTCGAAGCCGCTGACATTCAGCAAAAATCCGACCGGAGCAAAAAAGAAAGGGCCGCCCAATGGCGGCCCTCCCGATCCGTGTCTGTATCAAGATCAGAAGTTGATCTTGCCGCCAGCGTAGAGCATGCGGATGCCGTCGTAGGACGAGACGGCACCAGCCGCATCGGTGGTCGAGAGATCACCCCAGCTGCGGTACTGAATGTAGAGGTCCATCGCGGCCGCTTCGATGTTCTGGTTCACGCCGATGCCCCAGTACGAGGCCTGACCGGCGACGGCGCCATTCACGGTAGGAGCGCCGTTGAACGTGTTGGTCACGCCGATATCGAACTGAGCATACTCTCCGAACAGGGTCGTCTTGCCCATGCCGAAGAAGTTCTTCTCGATACCGCCCATGATGCCCCAGCGGGTGGACGTATCCTCGAACCCGGCCGGAACCTTGTCATCCTGACGCCAGCCGTAGTGACCGTTGATGAACAGGCCGGTCGCCACGTGCATGATCGAGCCCGAGAGACCGAGCTGCTGGCACTTCACCTCGGAAGAAGGAGTGGCAGTGTTGATCAAGCAGTTCCGCTCCGAGTTGCCGCTCAGCGAGCCCTCGGTCGTCTGCTCGTACCCGATGCCGAACGCCAGCTTGAAGCCGTGATGCTCGCCGGCATAGCGCAGCGCGATATCCCAGAAGTCATCCTCGCCAGCGGCCGCCGAGAAGGCGAAACCGCCGAAAGTGGGCGACTCATACTTCACGAGATTGCGGCGATTACCCTCGCCGATCTGCGAGTTGTCCGTGCCCGTCCCGCCCATGAAGTTGAACAGCGACAGGTTGAACGGAGACGTCGTCACGGCCAGCAAACCACCGCCGGCGGTCGAGTTCGAGTTGGCGAAGTGGCCCGTGTTGGAGAGCTGGATCTCCGTGATGCCATCGGTGGCCTGCGAGGTCTGACCGACCCACACCTTGCCGAAGTCCTTGTGCTCGAGCCACCAGGCGCTATGGCGCACGGCGAGCGAGTTGGCCGGAGAGTCGTCGTTACCGGCCGTCACGTTGTCGGCGTTCGCCGTGTTGACCTGGATCTCCATCAGGTAGCCGGCGTTCATCTTCGGGCTGATCGCGGCCTTGCCGACGAAGCGGAAGCGCGAGTTCGACTCGGGCCGGTTCACAACGTAGGTATTGGACTCCTTCCTGAGAGTCCCCGGATCGTTGTTCAGCGCTGCACCGTCGAACCACATGATGCCCTGATGGACCCAACCCGAAACCTCGAGCGAGACCTTGCGGTTACCCTTGCGGGCCGTGGTCGCCTCGAGCTCGGCGATGCGCTCCTCGAGGTCGGCGCAGCAGTTGCCGCCAAGGTCGGCAGCCGAGGCGCTGGTGGCGAGGACGCTGGCCGCCGCGGCCAGGGCCAGCAGACTGGTCGTCTTCATCGTTCCCCCAATCATGGTTATCTCCAGATCGTTGCAGTTGTGCGGGCGGCAGACGGCCCGGCGCTCTTTCGCCCCGGCGATCAGATGCGCGCACACGGGCGCAGCGACTGATCCGCAATGGCGGTGACGCGTTACGCAACTCAAACTGAAGGGACTCAGAGCGTGGCGGGCAGAACCGAGGTTCTATCTGCGGCCGGGCTTACCGTGGGAACGGTGGCGCCCTGCGACAGTACGATTATCTGCGGCACGACTCGTTACAACTTGTAGTCCTGGATAACCCGATGAATCGCGCCGAGCCAAGCACCGTGCGGTACCAAGTGCGCTTCGCCTGCACAAATGTTGCCCAATAGTCACGCAATTTGGGGGCAAGCTGTTGAAATCGGCCGGGGGAACGCCCTGCCACCTCCGTAGTGCTACGCCACGGGCCCATCGGGGGGACGGTACGACCTCGGCACGAAAGCCACCGCGAATTGGGGTCCGATTCGCACCTGCTCGAACCCTTCGGGGCTTCCAAAACGGCAAAGGGGCCGCCTTCAGGCAGCCCCTTCACGTGTTCCGCTGTTGCGATCAGAATTTGATCATGCCGCCGGCGTAGAGCATCTGAATGCTGTTGAAGTCCGTCTTCTTACCGGCCGAGTCAATCGTGCTGATGTCGTCGTAGTTGCGGTACTGGATATATAGGTCCATGGCTGCGGCATCGATCGACTGATTGATGCCCACCCCCCACATCGTCATTTCGGCGCCGGCAAGGGTCTTAGTCTTGAAGACGTTGTTAGCGCCTATCTGCCAATTGTGGTACTCGCCGAACACCGTCGTCTTGCCGAGGCCGGTCCAGTTCTTCTCGATACCGGCGTTGATGCCCCAGCGAGTCGAGGTGTCGTCCTGGCCGACGAAGCCGACAACGTCATCCTTACGTTGACCGTAATAGCCATTGACGAACAGGCCCGTAGCGGCATGCATGACCGAGCCCGACAAACCGAGCTGCTCGCACTTCACGTCGGCAGTACCGCCAGTCTCTATACAGTTGCGCTCGGAACCGGTGTTGCCGGTGGTCGCAGCCGTACCACCCTCTGTCGTGCGCTCGTAACCGATGCCGAAGGCCAGTTTAAAGCCGGAGAATTCCCCGGCATAGCGCAGCGCGACATCCCAGATGTCATCTTCACCGGCCGCGGCCGAGAGAATAAAGCCTGCCAGGGCGGGGCTCTCATACTTGACGAGATTGCGGCGATTGCCCTCACCGATTTGCGAGTTGTCGGTGCTGGTGCCACCCATGAAGTTGAACAGAGAGCGATTTGTGCCGCCTGTCTTGTTCACGGCTAACAGAGCGCCGCCAGCCGTGATGTTCGAGTTGGCGATGTGACCGGTGTTGGAGAGCTGGATCTCCGTGATGCCGTCCGTCGCTTGGGACGTCTGGCCGACCCAGACCTTACCCATGTCCTTGTGCTCGATCCACCAAGCGCTGTGGCGGACGGAGAGCGTATTCGCGTTGGCCGGCGACGTGGACGTCGCCGTGCTGCCGTCGTCGTTGGCTGCATTCACGCTGTCGGAATTGGCGGTGTTGACCTGAATCTCCATCAGGTAGCCGGCGCTCATCTTGGCGTTGATGGCCGCCTTGCCGACGAAGCGGAAGCGCGAGTTCGACTCGGGCCGATTGACGACATAAGCGTTCGACTCTTTGACCTGCGTCGAGGTTGAGTTGTTGTGCGCGGCGCCATCGAACCACATGATGCCCTGATGCACCCAGCCCGACACCTCGAGGCTGACCTTACGGTTGCCCTTGCGGGCCGTGGTCGCCTCGAGCTCCGCGACGCGCTCCTCGAGATCGGCGCAGCAGTTGCCACCCAGATCGGCGGCCTGAGCCGAGATGGCTCCACCGGCAAGACCCATCGCCGCGAGAAGGGCGAGAGTGCTCGTCTTCGTGATTCCCCCAGTCATACTTCTCTCCACTCCACTTGACACCACTTGCGGGGCCCGATCGACGCCGGACACCAACTCGTTGGATCGAGGAACCGCTTCTGGACAACGCGAACCCATGTCCCGCACGTCCCTCGATCTGCTTGCCTCAAGTCCTAAACCAAGGCTTAGCGACCCGTAAACACGAAAACCCGAATCAGACCGCATCGGCCTTGACATTGTGTCCAAAAGAGCACGAAACGATTCGTCCGCGCGGTATCGAGCCAGTCCAATCTGCTTCGCTACGCCACCCTCATGGCAGGTCATGAGCCTGTTCAATTCCAGTCACTTAAGGCATGCTTACCCTATCCTGATTGAGCCCCGAGCCGTGCCGGCGAGGGTCGATGGATCCGCCGCGGCGGAGGAAGCGTTTCACGGCCGAAAGCGCGGGAGCGGATGACGTGTCTAAAGCTGTTCCTCCTTACGTGGATCCACCAAGGGCTCTCGTTGCCGGCGGAGGACCCGCAGGCTTGGCCGCCGCCCTCGCGCTGGCTCATGACAGAATTGCAACAGTCGTTATGGCGCCGCTGCATCGCCCCCTGGGCGACAAGCCCGACAGCCGCACGGCGGCGCTCCTCGGCGGCTCAATTGATCTGTTGCGCAATCTCGGCGCCTGGGAAGGCTGCCGCGCCGCCAGCGCCCCTCTCGCCGCCATCCGCATCGTCGACGACACCGGCGGCTGGCCGCGGGCGCCGGAGGTCCTATTCGCCGCCGGCGACGCCGGGCTCGAAGCATTCGGCTACAATGTTCCCAACACGGTCCTCGTCGAGGAGCTGCTGGCCGCGGCACGCCGCTCCGCCGCGGTCGAGTTGGTCGAGACCGCCGCCGTCACCCGCCTCGAAGCCGGCCCATCCAGCATCACCGCCATAACCACCGAAGGCAGATCGGCAACGGCCGCGCTCGCCGTCGCCGCCGATGGCCGCAATTCCACGGCACGCGAATGCGCCGGCATCGGCGTCAAGCGATGGAGCTACGACCAGGCCGCCGTTACCGCGCAGTTCGAGCACGGCCGCGACCACGAGGGCGTCTCGACCGAGTTGCATCGCCCCGCCGGTCCTCTGACGGTGGTCCCCATGCCGGGCCGCACTTCGAGCCTCGTTTGGGTCGAGCGGCCGGACGAGGCCGCCCGTCTTGCCGCTCTCGACGACGACGGCTTTCGAGCCGCCCTCGAGCAGCGCCTCGCGGGCCTGCTCGGACGCATCGGCGCCATTGGGCCGCGCGGCGTATTCCCTCTCTCCGGGCTCACCGCCGAGGTCGTCGGCCGCAACCGCGTGGCCCTCGTCGGAGAGTTGGCCCACGTCATTCCCCCCATTGGCGCCCAGGGCCTGAATCTCGGGCTCCGCGACGCCGCGACGATCGCCGAGATTGCCGCCGGGGCAGCCGCCGCAGGAGAGGATTTTGGCGGCCCCGCCGTACTCGACGCCTACTCGCGCCGGCGCGCCACCGACGTCCACGCGCGAACGTTCGCCATCGACATGCTCAACCGCTCGCTGCTGACGCCCTTCCTCCCCGTCCACCTGATGCGCGGCCTGGGTCTCTCCGCCTTGCGCTCCATCGCCCCCCTGCGCCGGCTGGTGATGCGGGAAGGCATCGCGCCGTCAGCCGCGCTGCCCCGCCTCATGCGACCATCTCAGACGTTGGTGGAGTAAGGCGCGGCGTGCCGTCCGTCGGCCTTGACGTGCCCGGCCCCGCTTGCCATCACCGCGCGGGCTCCAAGGCCCCCGAGCCGCGAGCCCCGAGACGATGAAGCCGATTACTCCACTTCGCGATCTGCAATTCCGGCTGGAGTACGCGCTGCTCCGGGCCGTGGTGGGCCTCGTCCGCGCCCTGCCGCTCGACACCGCCACCGCGCTTTCCGCCCGCGCCTGGCGCGTCCTGGCCCCGCTCGTCAATCCCAAGCGCCACAAGCGCGCCCTCGCCAATCTCGCCATCGCCTTCCCGGAGAGGTCGGACGCCGAGCGCTTGGCGATCGCCCTCGCCCACTGGGAGAACCTGGGCCGCGTCATGGCCGAGACCATGCAGATCGACCGCATCATCCGCGAGCCGGATCGCCTGGAGATCGTCAGCGCCGGCGTCTTCTCCCGCTACCGCGACAAGCTCGGCGCCGCGGTCGGCGTCACCCTGCACATGGGCAACTGGGAGCTGGCGATCTGGCCGCTGGCGCTTGCTGGCGCCAACCCGGCCGCCGTCTATCGCTCGGTCAACAATCCCTATGTCGACCGCTACCTTCGCGAGCAGCGCAAGGACCTCTACCCCGGTGGTCTGTTCGGCCGCGGCCGCGTCGAGGGCGAGCACGGCGAGACGCAGAAGACGGCCCGGCTCATCATGGATTACGTCCGCCGCGGCGGCCGCCTCGGCCTCGTCTGCGACCTCTACGACAAGACCGGCATACCGGTGCCCTTCTTCGGCAAGCCCGCCCAGACCCAGGCCATCGCAGCCATGATCGCCCGCCGCGTCGGCGCCCGCATCTGGATGGCGCGCTGCAAGCGCAAGGGAACGTCCAGCCGCTTCGAGATCGAGCTCAGGGAGCTCAAGGTGCCGCGCTCCCCCGACCAGTCCGCCGACATCCGCTGGATCATGACCGCCATGCAGGAGCAGTTCGAGGCCTGGGTGCGCGAGGCCCCCGAGCAGTGGATGTGGTCCAACCGCCGCTGGAGCTGAAGATTCTTTTGTTACGGAGACGCGCCGCCTTCCCTCCCGTCGGCGCCCCTCCCCTCGGTGCGTTGACACCGCTCCGTCGCGCCGTACATTGCGCCGCAAAATCCCGCCAGCCAGCCCTCATACAGGATCACGCCAGATGGCCGAGACCCGCTCGCCCGCCAAGTTCTATTCGCCCCTCGCCATCGGCGCCCCGGAGCCTTACCGCTCCCTTCCCGTCCGCCTTGAGCGCATGATCCACTTCGTACCCCCGCACAACGAGAAGATCCGAAGCAAGATCAAGGATCTGGCCTCACAGGTCGATGTCGTGCTCGGCAACCTCGAGGACGCCATTCCGCTGGACCAGAAGGAGGCCGCGCGCAAGGGCTTCATCGCCATGGCGCGCGACAACGATTTCGGCTCGACCGGGCTCTGGACCCGCGTCAACTGCCTCAACTCGCCGTGGCTGCTCGACGACGTGACCGAGATCGTCTCGCAAGTCGGCAACAAGGTCGACGTCATCATGCTGCCAAAGGTCGAGGGCCCCTGGGACATCCACTACCTCGACCAGCTCCTGGCCCAGCTCGAGGCCAAGCATGGCGTCTCCAAGCCCATCCTCATCCACGCCATCCTGGAGACCGCCGAGGGCGTCAAGAACGTCGAGGCCATCGCCGCCGCCTCGCCCCGCATGCACGGCATGAGCCTCGGTCCGGCCGATCTCGCCGCCTCGCGCGGCATGAAGACGACCCGCGTCGGTGGCGGCCACCCCGATTACGGCGTCCTCGCCGATCCCGGTGCCGACAAAACCGCCGTCCGCGCCTTCTACCAGCAGGACCTCTGGCATTACACAGTCGGCAAGATGGTCGACGCCTGCCTGAGCTACGGCCTGAAGCCGTTCTACGGTCCCTTCGGCGATTTCGCCGACCTCGCCGCCTGCGAGGCCCAGTTCCGCAACGCCTTCCTGCAGGGCTGCCTCGGCGCCTGGTCGCTGCATCCGACCCAGATCGACATCGCCAAGCGTGTCTTCTCGCCCGACGAGAAGGAAGTCGCCTTCGCCAAGCGCATCCTGGACGCCATGCCGGATGGGACCGGAGCGGTCATGATCGACGGCAAGATGCAGGACGACGCGACCTGGAAACAAGCCAAGGTCATCGTCGACCTCGCCAGGCTCGTCGCCAGCAAGGACCCCGAGCGGGCGGCCGCATATGGTTTCTGATGCCGTGCTGCCATCTCCTTAAGCTCAAACGTCGCGGATCGGCGCCAGCCGATTGACAGCGCCGCGACGGTCACGTGGAATAAGCCGATGGCAGCAAAAAGAACATCGACCTCACCCGCCAAGGCGGCGAAGTCCGGAAAAACCGCGAAGTCTCCCGCCAAGGCCCGTGTGGCCAAGCGGCGGCGGCTCAGGATGCGCACGGCCAAGTTCGCCGTCGGGCAGGTCGTGCGCCACCGGGTCTACCCGTTCCGCGGCGTCATCTTCGACATCGACCCGGTGTTCAACAACACCGAGGAATGGTGGCTCTCGATCCCGGAGGAGATCCGGCCGCGCAAGGACCAGCCGTTCTACCACCTGCTCGCCGAGAACGCCGAGACCGAGTACATCGCCTACGTCTCGGAGCAGAACCTGCTGGCGGACAACACGCGCGAGCCGCTGCGTCACCCACAGATCAGCGAGCTGTTCACCGAGGACGAGGACGGCCGCTACCGCGCCAACTTCGTCCAGCCTCACTGAGCGGCGACGATTCAACCAGCGGTCCCGGCGCATCCCCTCCCGCGACTTCTCCAATAAAAAGGCCGCCGGGGTGACCCGGCGGCCTTCTTGCATCGACACCTCTCGAGGCGAGGCTTACTTCTTCTTGTCAGCCGGCGCGGGAGCCGCAGCCTTCGGCGCTGCGGCGGGAGCGCCGCCCTTCGCCGCCTGGTCTGCCTGCTCCTTGCGGATCTGCTCGACCATCGCCTGCTGGCGCTCGCGGATCTGCTTCATCAGCTGGCCGCGCGCCTCGGCGTAGGCCTTGTTGTCCACCGGAGCGCCCGTCTCGGCCTCGACGAAGCCGTCCAGCGGGACCGGGAAGGCGATCGGCTGCGCCGCGGCGTTGAGCGCCAGCACCATGATGCCGCCGCCGGCCTTCATGCTGTCGATGAACTCCTTGGTCGCCTCCATCTCGGCCGTGCAGCCGGCCGGGTGGCAGAGCGAGTACTTGAGCTCGACCGGCTTCAGCGACTTCTCGTCGACCTGCTCGTTCTTGGCCGCCTTCGCCCACTGATCCTTGCTGTAGACCGCGGCGCGCACGCCCGGCGGAATGGCCATGCCGAGCGGGACCATAATCATGAAATGCTGCTTGTCCTGGCCGTCGACGTGGCGCAGCGCGGCCGAGACCAGCACCATGCCCGTGTTGCCGTCGAGGCGCTCGTGATGCGTCAGGCAGATGTTCTTCTCCTCGACGCTCTCCTTGCCGTCCTTGCCCTTCTGGGGGATCTGCGCCTTCTCGCACAGCTTGACCCACGCGCTCTTGCCCTGGGCATCGGCCGCCTTGGCGTCGCCCGCGGGAGCCTTGGCCGCAGGGGCAGGCACGGCCTTCGGTGCCGCGTCCTTCTTGGCCGGCGCCTGCGCCAGCGCGGCCGTCGAGCCGAGCGCCAGGATGGCGGCCAGCGCCGTCATGGACTTCAGGGAAATCTTGAGCATGGAAGTGTCCGACCTTTCCTTGAGAGCTGGTCCCGCCAGCTCAGCCCCTCGTTGCCGCACGTGCGGATCGGCCGCCCATGGAGCGGGCCCCACCCGAAATCATACCCCGCCGGGTGTCGCCCGCGCCGCCCCGCTTTACGGGTTGAGCGGATGATCGATGCGATATTCGCATCCGACCCCGCTCCCGGCGCCTGCCGGGCGGCAGTAAGGCTTCGATTGCGGCAATCCCGTGGCCGATAGAACTCGGCACGGGGATGCTGTGGATGGCGCCATCCGATCGTGGCAAACGCGCCACTCGGAATGGCCGGAAGCCGCCTGCGCGGGAGCATCGCTGACGTAGTGTTTGCCACGAACGGGCCGGCAAACCGTGCTACATGCCTGCGGCGCTCGTCACTTAAACCCGCCCCGCCTCACCCGAAGGAGTGAATGGCTTGGTTTCGCCGCGAAATCCGTCTCGCCGCCCAGGCCCCATCGCCCGCCTCATGCTACTTGCGGCGATGCTGGCCGCGGCACTCACACCAGTGTCTGCGGGCGCCGAACGCCTCACCGCCCTGGCGATGCACGGTAAGCCGAAGCTCGCCGATGGCTTCGAGCATTTCCCTTATGCCGATCCGGCGGCCCCGAAGGGCGGACGCATGACGCTCGGCGTCCAGGGCTCCTTCGACAGCCTCAATCCTCTCGTCGTGCGCGGCGTCGCCGCCGCCGGCATCCGCGACCTCCAGATCGAGACGCTGATGACCCGGGGCCTCGACGAGCCCTTCACGATGTACCCGCTGATCGCCGAGAGCGTCGAGATGCCCGACGACCGCTCCGAGGTGACCTTCCACCTCGATCGCCGGGCGCGCTTCTCCGACGGCACGCCCATCACTGCCGACGACGTCATCTTCTCGCTCGACCTGCTGCGCGCCAAGGGACGTCCCAACCACCGCACCTACTACAAGAAGGTGACCCGCGCCGAGCGCCTCTCCGACCACGCCGTCCGCCTCGTGCTCGACACCTCCGGCGACCGCGAGATGCCGCTCATCCTCGGACTGATGCCGATCCTGTCCAGCAAGGCCACCGATCCCGCCACCTTCGAGCAGACCACCATGCAGCCCCTGCTCGGGTCGGGCCCCTATACCGTCGCCCATGTCGATCCGGGGCGCTCGATCACCTACCGCCGCGATCCCGGCTACTGGGGCCGCGACCTGCCCGTCGCCCGTGGCCGCTTCAACCTCGACGAGATCCGCTACGACTACTACCGCGAAGCCAACGTCATGCTTGAGGCCTTCAAGAGCGGCGGCATCGACTGGCGTCTCGAGGAGGACCCCGCCACCTGGGCCGAGTCCTACGATATTCCCGCCGTGCGCGAGGGCGCCATACGCAAGGAGATGTTTCCGACCGGCTCACCCGCCGGCATGACGGGCCTCGTCTTCAACACGCGCCGCGCCGTCTTCTCCGACCGCCGCGTGCGCGAGGCACTCATCGCCATGTTCGACTTCGAGTGGATCAACCGCAGCCTCTTCCACGGGCTCTACCGGCGCACCGAGAGCTACTTCGAGCGCTCGTTTCTCGCCTCGACCGGCCGCCCCGCCGACGAGCGCGAGTTGAAGCTGCTGGCGCCCCACCTCGCGAGCATCCGCCCCGAGATCCTCGAGGGCCGCTATCGCTTTCCATCCGGCGACGCCTCCGGCCAGAACCGCGCCAACCAGCGCCGCGCTTTCGAGCTCTTGAAATCGGCGGGATACGTTCTGCGCAGCGGCCGTCTCGTCGATAAAGCGAGCGGCCGGCCCCTGGCCTTCGAGATCCTCGCCGCCAATGCCACCCAGCAGCGCCTCCTCGGCGGTTTCGTCTCGGACCTCGCCCGCGTCGGCATCGCCGCCAGCGTCCGCCTCGTCGACAGCGCCCAATACCAGGCGCGGCTCAAGACCTACGACTACGACATGATCCAGACCACGTGGCCGTCGTCCCTGTCGCCCGGCAACGAGCAGCTGTTCCGCTTCTCGAGCGAGGCCGCGAAGAGCGAGGGCACCTTCAACTACGCCGGCGTCGCCGACCCCGCGGTCGACGCGATGATCGCGGCCATGCTCGCCGCGGTGGACGAGCCCGACTTCGTCGCCGCCATCCGCGCGCTCGATCGCGTGCTGCTGTCGGGAGACTACGTCATACCGCTCTTCCATCTGCCGCAGCAGTGGGTCGCTTACTGGTCAAGGCTGAGCCACCCTCCAGTGACGCCGCTGTCCGGCTATGTGCTGGACGCATGGTGGAGCACGGTGCCGCCCGCGCGCGACTGAGCCGAGCAACGCCCGAGGTAGGACGTCGCCGATCACTCCTTCGCCGCATTGCCGCTCTCGGCCTTGCCGGCGCCGTCCACACGACGGCTCAGCGCCGAGTGCCGCACGGGCTTCCACACCGCGGCTCCCTTGGCGCCGTTGCAGCCGGCGACGCAGATCACGTCGCGATCGGGCGTGCCGGGACCGTCGCCGTATTCTTTGACGCGGCGGCTCGCCCACGCGGAGGACGGAACGTAGACGCGAGGGCTCGTCGACGCCGATGAGCGATCGAGGACGACAGTGTCGCCCTCGCAGCCGCCCACGCAGAGCACGAGCGGCTCGCCCTTGTACTTGGCCAGCACGTCTCGCACCATCGGGTGATCGTCGGGAAGCCCAAACTCTGGCGCACCCTTGTCGCGCGCCTCGGCCTCGCTCCGCTCCTTGTCGGAGATGCTGCGCGTACTCTCGTCCCAGACCTTCGCCAGCTCGCCAGCAGCCTTTCCGCCAGTCTTTGCGATCTTCGCGGCGGGGGCCGGCGCAACGGGCTCGGCCTTGGCGGGCTGAAGCTTGGCGGCCTCGTCCTTGACCGCGACAGACGCGGGCGGCGACGGCGGCACAGCGGGCTGGACGGCCGGCAGGACCGCGCGCTCGGGTTGTTTCGCTGTGGCCGTTTCCGCCGTCACCGGCGACGCAGGTTGCGGAGCCTTTGCAGTAGGCGCGGCTTCGGTCGCCTGGGCGGGGGCCGGAGCGGCATCTTTGGCCAAGACCGGCTGCGCGGGCACGAGCGGCGAGGCAATCTTTGCATCAATGGCTGGAGCCGCCGGCATGGGAACCGCGCCGGATTGGACCGGAGCCGGTTGAATGGGCGCAATCGCAGCCGCGGGCTTGGCCTGGGCATCGGTCGGCTGCGCCTGAGAATTGATCACCGTGGGAGACTGCGGCGCCTTGTCGAGGGCTGTCGGCGGCACCGCCGGAATGCTCTTCACCTCGGGCGCGGCACTGACCGGCGGTGTGGGAGAGACGGGCTTGGGAACCGGCTGCACCGATGCCACCTGCGCCGGCGGCGCGCCACCGGGAGCGGCAGTGGTCTTCTCCGGCGCGGCCGGCGGGGCATCTCCGCCACCAAGGAACGCGTTCGCACCGGCCCAGGCCGAGACCGCACCCGCGAGGGTGTACAGCAGAATTCTACGCTTATCCATTGCAACCGCCCCAACTCGGACGCCACGACCGCTCGCGGCACACTCCGGCCGTATGATGCCGGACAGTTCCTAAGGAGAGGTTCACCAGGATCCCGCCGTCAGCGCCCAATCTCGATATCGCGGTCATCATTGATCCGGCGGAACCAGTCGCCCGAGCCCCCGAAGCGGCTCCTGGTCTCTCTCGACCCCGGCTGCCGCGCCAGCGAGGGTTTGAGCCTCGCCGGAGCGATTTCAGCCGGCGCCTCCCGTTCCGCGACCGGCGGGGCAATGCCTTCCTGCTCCTCGGCAGCCACCGGCACCGGCTCTGCCACCACTGGCGTCAGCAACGCCGGCTCGAGCCGCACTGCCTCCACCGAGGCCAGCTTCGCCGGCGCGTAGCACCCGGCGATGCAATCGACCACCACATCCCCATCGCTTCCGGCCAGGGGGGGCACGGAGATGGCATTGCCGCCGAAAACCGGCGCATAGCGGATCCGGCCACCGACGGTGACACTTTGCGGCTTCGCCCGGACACCCTTCGGCGCTCCATCCGGACGCATGCGCACGGCGTCGCCAGCCAGCGCCGGTCGCAGCGCCTGCAGCGCCAGAGCCATGGCGACGGCCATCAGGCTCACCGACATGCGGCGCAACAGGTCTTGATCTTCCCGTTTCATGACAGCACCGAGCATCGCGGGATCGCTAAGCAGGATTTCCGAAAAGTGTCCTTGCGGTTTTCGGTGAAAATCCTGCTCACTCAAAGAGATCTAAGCAGGCATTCGTTGGCGAAGCCGAGAATGCCTGCTTAGGCCGCATGCTCGCAGCTCCGGGTAAAGGAAGCCTTCCAATCGTCCCGTTTCGAGCCAAGCCGTTCAACGGCCGGACGTAAACCGCCAGTAGGCCGCATCGCCCGCCGCCGTCTTGGCGGAGAGCTTCTCGAGACGCCGCCCTCCCGGATCCCGCTCCCCGGATAAGAGCAGCGCGATGTCTTTCACCACCGCATCGTCTGCCGCGCCCGTGGCGTCGATGGTCGTCACGCCCTCCAGCACGAGCGGCCCACTATCGGAGACGCCGCCGCCGGGCAGGACGCCGCCATTGAAGCGGCGCGAGATATCGAGACTGTGATCGCCTCCATCGGCATAGATCGTGATGCCGCGCGCCACGCCCTTGAGCGGCGCCAGCCGGCGCGCCAGATCGCCTGCCTCGAGATCGGGGGCCACCAGCACCACCTCCCCCAGGGTAGCGCCGCCGGATGCGGCCTTGGCGAGTTCGCCCAGCGCCTCCAGCAGCGTCCGGCAACCGAGCCCGAACCCGGCCAGCGACACCACCTCCGCGCCGCCGGACCCAGCCGCGCTGATCACGGTCTCGCCCAAAAAGGGCGCGGCACGTGCGGAGTTGTCGCGGTCGAGCGAGTAGCTGGCGATCCGCGACCCCGACGGCCAGCTGTAGACGATCACCGGCAGGCCCCGCCGCACCCGCTCCGCCAGCCGCGAGCCCCGCGCCGCGGCATCCTCGAAGGCCGTGTCAAAGCCATGCACAACGACTACGGCATGCCGTTCCCGGGCTCCCATGTCGGGCGACATGAGCCTTGCCAGCTCCTCGCGCCATGCTCCGGCGTCCAAAGGCGCGATCGCGCCCGGCGCCACCAAGCCCGCCTCCCCGCCGCCCGCGTCCGATGTCGCCGCATCCTTGCCGGCCGATATGGCTCTAGCCATGGCTGAACGGCGCGGCTGCCTCACCTGCACCCGTCCCAGCTCGAGCCGGCCGCCTGGCTGACTGCCGTATCCGGCCTGCCCGTCCCGATCGGCCCGCCCCCGGTCGGTTGCATAGAGAAGCGTTCGCCCTTCCGCGCCCTCGGGTCGGCCTGTGACTGGTTCCGTCCCGGTGACCGCGCGGTCCTTTGCGGGAGACGCGGTCCGTGCATCGGGTTCCGGACCGCGCTCGCGGGGTGCGGCCGCGACAGCCCCTCCGCCTGGCTCGCCCTCACGGGCTTGTTCGGCCGTCGAACCCGCGGTTGGCCTCTCGTCCGGCACCTGCGGCGCAACCGTGCCTTGCCACGCAATCGGGGGGCGGACGATCAACAGCGCAAAGAACGCCGCCAGCACGCTCCCCACCGCCACCGGGCCTAGGATCAGCCGCACAGGCCAGGATCCGCCTGACGCTGCGCGCAGCGCAACCAGCGCGCACAGCACTCCGGCGCCGCCGATCATCCAATCGGCAAGCCGCTCCAGCTGCTCTGCCAGCGCCGCGTCCATCGCTCCCCCGCCCAGCCGTCCGGCCGATCCGCTCCCCCTCATGCGCTGCCCGGATGGCCGCCCTGTGGCAACGGGCTTCGCCGAACACGGTTGACGCCCGTACCCGGCGGCGCCCCGTTCACCGGCCGAGCGGAGCCGAACGCCGCCTTGCGCGCGTCGGCATTTTCTGACCAACGTCCGCCCGCAGGACAATGCCCCGACACGAGGCCCATATGAAGACCACGGCTGCCCCGCGCGGCAGGTTATCGACGGATGAGCTGGCGGCCGGCGTGCGCGCGGGCGATCGCGCCATCCTGGCCCGCGCCATCACCCTCGTAGAGAGCACCAACCCCGGCCACGTTGCCCAGGCTCAGGAGCTGCTCCAGGCCCTCCTTCCCCACACCGGCGGTTCGCACCGCATCGGCATCACCGGCGTGCCCGGCGTCGGCAAATCGACGACCATCGACCAGCTCGGCATCAACCTCGTCGAGGCCGGCCACAAGGTCGCCGTGCTCGCCGTCGATCCAACGTCGCGCCGTACCGGCGGCTCGATCCTCGGCGACAAGACGCGCATGACGCGCCTCGCCATGGCGCCCGAGGCTTTCATCCGTCCCTCCCCGACCTCCGGCACGCTCGGCGGCGTCACCCGCAAGACGCGCGAGACGATGGCGCTGGTGGAGGCCGCCGGCTTCGACGTCGTCATCGTCGAGACGGTCGGCGTCGGCCAGTCCGAGACCGCCGTCGCCGACATGGTCGACTTCTTCCTCGTCCTTCTGCTTGCCGGCGGCGGCGACGACCTCCAGGGCATCAAGAAGGGCGTCATCGAGATCGCCGACATGATCGCCATCAACAAGGCCGACGGCGACAATATCACCCGCGCCGGCAAGGCCGCCGCCGAGTATGCGCACGCATTGCAGATCCTCTCGCCCCGCTCGCCCACCTGGCATCCGCCCGTGGTCACCATCTCCGGGCGCGAGAACATCGGGCTCGCCGACCTCTGGGCGCGCATCTCCGACCACCGCGCGAAGACCACCGCCAGCGGCGAGTTCCTGGAGCGACGGCAATTTCAGGCCGTCAACTGGATGCGCGACATGCTCGAGGACCGGCTCATGGCCGCCCTCGACGCCAACCCCGCCGTCGCCGCCGAGCGCCCGGCACTCGAGGGCCAGGTGCGCTCCGGCGCCCTCCTCCCGACCCTCGCTGTCGACCGCATCCTGTCCTTGATGGGCTTCAAGTCCTAGCCGCGCCTCTTCTTTCCCCTCCGCCTTGCGGGGAGGGGGCAGGGGTGGGGGTGGGGGTCCGCCCAAAGTGGCGAGCCTCGTGAGTCGCGCATCACGCAAGCCGAAACGCTCCGAGTTGCACCGACTTGTGAGTAACGGTGACAATTTCCAAGGCGCATTGGATCGACTCGGCCCACCGCCGCTAGGTTCCCGCTCATGGCACAGAACCTCGCACTCACCACCGACAAGCTGCGCGCCGCGGCCAGCGCCGACGAGCCCGTCAGCTTCCGCTCGCCGCCGCACAACATCGAAGCGGAGCAGGCGCTGCTCGGCGCCATCCTCGTCAACAACGAGGCCATGGACCGCGTCTCGGGGTTCCTCGATCCGGTGCACTTCTACGACCCGCTGCACGGCCAGATCTACGAGATCGCCGCCAAGCTCATCCACGCCGGCAAGCAGGCCACGCCGATCACGCTGCGCACGTTCTTCGAGAACGCCGAGCCGATCGACAGCCACCTCACCGTGCCGCAGTACCTCGGCCGGCTCGCCGCCAGCGCGACCACCATCATCAACGCCTACGACTACGGCCGCACGGTCTACGATCTCGCGGTTCGCCGTCAGCTCATCGTCATTGGCGAGGACATGGTCAACGTGGCCTACGACAGCCCCGTCGACCAGCCTCCCGAGACGCAGATCCAGGAGGCCGAGGGCCAGCTCTATTCGCTCGCGGAATCGGGCAAGTACGGCCAGGGCTTCCAGACCTTCGGCAACGCGCTCACGACGGCCATCGAGATGGCCAACAACGCCTTCATGCGCCAGGGTGGCCTCTCGGGCCTCTCGACCGGGCTGCGCGACCTCGACCGCCAGATGGGCGGCCTGCAGCACTCCGACCTCATCATCCTCGCTGGCCGCCCCTCGATGGGCAAGACGGCGCTGGTCACCAACATCGCCTACAACGTCGCCAAGGCCCACCGCGAGGAGGTCCAGCCCGACGGCACCAGGAAGACCGTCGAGGGCGGCATCGTCGGCTTCTTCTCGCTCGAAATGTCGGCCGAGCAGCTCGCCACGCGTATCCTCTCCGAGCAGGCGGAGATCTCCTCCGGCGACATCCGCCGCGGCAACATCTCCGAGCAGCAGTTCGCCAAGCTCGTGCAAGTGAGCCAGGAGATGAGCCGCTCACCGCTCTACATCGACCAGACCGGCGGCATCACCATCGCCCAGCTCTCGGCGCGCGCCCGCAAGCTCAAGCGCCAGAAGGGCCTCGACCTGCTGATCGTCGACTACCTGCAGCTGCTCGCCGGCTCGTCGAAATCCTCGCAGGCCAACCGCGTGCAGGAGATCACCGAGATCACCACCGGCTTGAAGGCGCTCGCCAAGGAGCTCAACGTCCCGATCATCGCGCTGTCACAGCTCTCGCGTCAGGTCGAGCAGCGCGACGACAAGCGGCCGCAGCTCTCCGACCTCCGTGAATCGGGCTCGATCGAGCAGGACGCGGACGTCGTCATGTTCGTGTTCCGCGAGGAGTACTACGTCGAGCGCCTGAAGCCGAACGAGGGCGACCAGAAGTTCCTCGAATGGCAGCAGAAGATGTTCCAGGTCGCCGGCAAGGCCGAGGTCATCGTCGGCAAGCAGCGACACGGCCCCGTCGGCACCATCTCGCTCGCCTTCGAGAGCCAGTACACGCGCTTCTCCGACCTCGCCAAGGAGGACTACCTGCCGGAGCGCTACGAGTAGCCCGCTCGTCCACTCCCAAGCTTCGTCTCGCCGCACATTACCCGGTGATAGCCGCCGCGCCGGCCTACCCTCCGCCGCTTCGATGTGACATCAAGGCGCCGGACGGAAGAAACCGCGGTGGACTGTGCATAGCAAGCGGCCAGCGATGCCCCCCTTCGACCCCGACCGGCTGCCTGCGGGCACGACCGGGGTCGTCACCGTCGATCTCGCCGCCCTCGCCGGCAACTGGCGTGCGCTGGCCGCGCTGGTCGCTCCGGCCGAGTGCGCCGCCGTGGTCAAGGCAGACGCCTATGGGCTCGGCGCAGCCGAGGTTGTGCCTGCACTGGCCAAAGCCGGCTGCCGAACCTTCTTCGTCGCCACGGCCCAAGAGGCGGCGCAAATCCGCACACTGGCGCCCAGCGCCACCATCTACGTTCTCGACGGCCTCCTTCCCGGGTCGGCCGAAGCCCTCCACGCCATCAATGCCCGCCCCGTTCTCTCGTCCCTCGAGCAGGTCAAGGAATGGGCCGCGAGCACGACCGAATTCCCCTCCCCCTTGCGGGCAGGGGTCAGGGGTAGGGAGAACCCCATTGGGAGAGGGGGCATTTTCTGCGCCCTCCAGCTCGAGACCGGCCTCAACCGCCTCGGCCTCGGAGAGGCCGAAATTCGCGCGCTCGCTTCCGATACCGATCTGCTCGGCCGCCTCGACATCGGCCTCATCATGAGCCACCTCGCTTGCGCCGACGATCCCGCACACCCGATGAATTCGAAACAACTCGCGCGCTTCCGCGAGCTGTCGGCCCTCCTCCCCGCCGCGCGCCGCAGTCTCGCCGCTTCCGACGGCCTCATGCTCGGCAAAGACTATCACTTCGATCTCGTCCGGCCCGGCTACGCCCTCTACGGCGGCCAGGCCTTCCGCGGTGGCAAGACGCCGGTGACGCCTGTTGTTCAGGTCCACGCCAACGTCCTGCAGGTCCATGACATGCCGGCGGGCGAGAAGGTCGGCTACTCGGCCACCTGGGGCTGCAACGGCCCCCGCCGCATCGCCACTGTCGCGGCCGGCTACGCCGACGGCGTCTTCCGCCACCTGTCCTCAGCCTCCGCCACCATCGGCGGCCACGTCGTCATCCGCGGCCAGCGGTGCGAGATCGCCGGGCGCGTGTCGATGGACCTCATCACCGTCGACGTCACCTCCGTCGAGGGCGAGCCGGTCCAGCGTGGCGATTGGGCCGAGTTGATCGGGCCCCATATCACGATCGAGGAGGTCGGCTCCCGCGCCGGCACCATCGGCTACGAGGTCCTGACCCGCCTCGGCCGCCGCTTCCACCGCGTCTACCTCGGAGAGGCTGACATGGCCGGAGAGAGGTAATGGCCAAGCCCCAGCGCAACACCTTCGTCTGCCAGAGCTGCGGCGCCATCGCGACGAAGTGGTCAGGCAAGTGCGTCTCGTGCGGCGAGTGGAACACCATCACCGAGGAGGTCGATGCCACCGCCGTGCCCGGCTCCGGCCTCGTCAAGACCTCCAAAGGCCGCTCGGTCACGCTCGAAAGCCTGTCCGGCTCGTCCGAGGAGGCGCCCCGCCTGCCGACCGGCATCGCCGAGCTCGACCGCGTCACCGGCGGTGGCATCGTCCCGGGCTCGGCGCTGCTCATCGGCGGCGAGCCGGGCATCGGCAAATCGACCCTCCTGCTCCAGCTCGCGGCCTCGCTCGCTCAGGCCGGCCGCCGCGCACTCTACTTCTCCGGCGAGGAGGCCGCCGCGCAGGTTCGCCTGCGCGCCGCCCGCCTTGGGCTCGCCGGCGCCCCCGTGGACCTCGCCTCCGAGACCAATCTCTCCAACATCCTCGCGACGCTGGACGACGGCCGACGCGCCGACCTCGTCGTCATCGATTCCATCCAGACGCTGTGGGCCGACGCGCTGGAAGCCGCGCCCGGCACCGTCAGCCAGGTCCGCGCCGCCACGCAGTCGCTGATCCGCTACGCCAAGGCCAAGGGCAGCGCCCTGCTCCTCGTCGGCCACGTCACCAAGGACGGCCAGATCGCAGGCCCGAAGACCATCGAGCACATGGTCGATACCGTGCTCTACTTCGAGGGCGACCGCGGCCACCCGTTCCGCATTCTCCGCGCCGTCAAGAACCGCTTCGGCGCCACCGACGAGATCGGCGTCTTCGAGATGGCGGGCTCCGGCCTCGTCGAGGTGGCGAATCCTTCGGCCTTGTTCCTGGGCGACCGCGACACCGAGAGCCCCGGCGCCGCCGTCTTCGCCGGTATGGAGGGCACGCGCCCCCTCCTGGTCGAGATCCAGGCCCTCGTCTCCCCCTCCTCTCTCGGCACGCCGCGCCGCGCCGTAGTCGGGTGGGATTCGAACCGCCTCAACATGCTGCTCGCCGTGCTCGAGGCCCGCTGCGGCATCTCGCTGGCCACCCACGACGTCTATCTCAATGTCGCCGGCGGCCTGAAGATCGCCGAGCCCGCCGCCGACCTCGCCGCCGCCGCGGCCCTGCTGTCGTCATTTTCCGGAGTACCGTTGCAATCGGACCACGTGTTTTTCGGCGAAATCTCACTGTCCGGAGCCGTACGGGCCGCCTCGCACATGGTGCCGCGTCTGAAAGAGGCGCAGAAACTGGGTTTCAGCCGCGCCTACGTGCCCGAAGCCGGCGAGTTGGACCCATCCACCACGCGCATTTCCGTCGAGCGGATCGGGCGGCTCAAACTGCTTGCGGACCGCATCGGCGCATGCGACTGAGGTCGACGCAGGGCCGCCACCCGAGTCACCAACGAACGACAACCGAGGATCCCTGACCATGATCGGGCCCTTGACCTATCTCGACGCCGCGCTGCTTGCGGTCTGCCTCATCTCGGGCCTGCTCGCGATGTACCGCGGCGTTACCCGCGAGGTACTGTCGATCGTGTCGTGGATCGTGGCCGCCGGCGCCGTGCTCTACTTCGTGCTCCGCCACAAGAAATTCGCCGAGGAGATGGCCCAGCAGATGGGCACCAAGGTCGAGATCGCGCAGGTCGCGGTCGGCTCGGTGATCTTCCTCATCGTCCTGGTGATCGTTCACCTCATCACGGCCCGCATGTCGGACGCCATCCTCGACAGCCGCGTCGGCATGATCGACCGCGTCCTGGGCTTCGTCTTCGGCGTCGCCCGCGGCTTTGTCCTGATCGTCATCCCGTTCATGTTCTATGGGCACTTCGTGCCCGAGCAGAACCAGCATGAATGGGTTAAGAAATCTCTGTCTCTGCCGTACCTTCGCAGCGCCGGTAACTCGATCCAGGCGCTTCTGACGCGCTATATGCCGCAGAACCTCGGCGCGCCGCCGACCGGCGAGCAGCAGGGCAGCCTGGGTGCGGCGAAAGTGCGAGACTTCGCGCTGGCGAAAGAGGCCCCTTATCATATATCTGTCACGTGGCGCGGCGGGACCGGCTGAGAATCCGGCCCTCCCGCGCGAGTTCGCGTTCTGAGGTGATCGGAGCGACGGGTGCTCGAGCGGGAGGCAACCATGGCGCACGACAGCGAGGCCGGGTCCGGGCAAGAGGTGCCGTGGCACGAGCTCCCAGGCTGGCTGCGGTATGACGACGACAGGCTCCGCGAGGAGTGCGGCGTCTTCGGTGTCTTCGGTCATGACGACGCCTCGGCGCTGACGGCCCTCGGCCTGCACGCCCTTCAGCACCGGGGCCAGGAAGCGTGCGGCATCGTTTCCTACGACGCCGCGGCCCAGCACTTCCACTCCGAGCGCCAGTTTGGCCTCGTCGGCGACAACCTGAACAAGGCCGACGTCATCGGCCGCCTCAGGGGCTCGAGCGCCATCGGGCACAACCGCTACTCGACCGCCGGCGGCGCCCTGCTCCGCAACGTCCAGCCACTCTATGCCGACATCGATTCCGGCGGCTTTGCCCTCGCCCACAACGGCAATCTCACCAACGCCCTGACGCTCCGTCGCGAACTCATCTCCACCGGCGCCATCTACCAGTCGACCTCCGACACCGAGGTCATCCTCCACCTCCTCTCGCGCTCGCCGAAGAAGGGCGTCGTCGAGCGCTTCATCGACGCCATTCGTCAGATCGAGGGGGCCTACGCGCTCGTCTGCCTGACCAACGACATGATGATTGGCGCCCGCGATCCCGTCGGCATCCGCCCACTCGTCCTCGGTCGGCTCGGCGGCGCCTATGTGCTCGCATCCGAGACCTGCGCCCTCGACATCGTTGGCGCCGAGTTCGTGCGCGAGATCGAGAACGGCGAGGTCGTCGTCATCACCCGCGATGGCCTCTCGAGCCATTGGCCTTTCCCGCGCCGCCCGGCCCGCCCGTGCATCTTCGAGCATATCTACTTCGCCCGCCCCGATAGCGTCGTTGGCGGCCAGAGCGTCTACGACATCAGGAAGCGCATGGGCGCCGAGCTCGCCCGCGAATCCCACGCTCCCGCCGATGTCGTCGTGCCGATCCCCGATTCGGGCGTGCCCGCCGCCCTCGGCTACTCGCAAGCTTCCGGCGTGCCCTTCGAGCTCGGCATCATCCGCAACCACTACGTCGGCCGCACCTTCATCGAGCCCGAGCAGCGCATCCGCGCCCTGGGCGTCAAGCTGAAGCATTCCGCCAATGCCGCCGTCATCAAGGGCAAGCGCATCGTCCTCATCGACGACAGCGTCGTCCGCGGCACCACCTCGAAGAAGATCGTCCAGCTCATGTACGACGCCGGCGCCAGGGAGGTGCACATGCGCATCGCCTCGCCGCCGATCGCGCATCCCGACTACTATGGCATCGACACCCCGAAGGCCGAGGAGTTGATCGCCTCCACCCGCAACGTCGAAGGCATGCGCGATTTCATCGGCGCCACCACCCTCGCCTTCATCTCCGTTGACGGCATCTACCGCGCCGTCGGCCACCAGTTCCGCGACCCGCGCAGCCCGCAGTTCACCGACCACTGCTTTACCGGCGACTATCCGACCCAGCTCACCGACCGGAACGGCAGTGGCGCCCCGCGCCAGCTTTCGCTGCTGGCGGAGGTCAGTTGAGATAGAGATCCTTCCCGAGCAGACATGTCCGAGCAACGTTTGAAGGGGCGCATCGCCCTCGTCACCGGCGCCTCCCGCGGCATCGGCCGCGCTGTCGCCAAGGCCCTCGCCCGCGAGGGCGCGCATATCATCGCCACCGCCCGCTCGACCGGCGCGCTCGAGGACCTCGACGACGAGATCCGCGCCATTGGCGGCGCCGCGACGCTGCTGCCGCTCGACCTCAGGAAGACCGACCGCATCGACACGCTCGGCCCCACCATCATCCAGCGCTGGGACCACCTCGATATCCTCATCGCCAATGCCGGCACGCTCGGGCCGCTGTCACCTCTGCCGCACGTCACCGCCGACGCCTGGGACATGGTGATCAAGGTCAACGTCGAGGCCAACTGGCGGCTCATTCGCACGCTCGACCCGCTCCTGCAGCGCGCCGCCGCCGCCCGCGCTGTCTTCGTCTCGTCGGGAGCCGCCCACGGCGCCCACGCTTATTGGGGCCCTTATGCCGTCTCCAAGGCTGCGCTCGAGGCGCTCGCCCGCACCTGGGCCGACGAGGTCGCTCGAACCAACGTCCGCGTCAACATCGTCGATCCTGGGCCGACCCGCACGCTGATGCGGACCAAGGCCTTCCCCGGCGAGGACCCGATGACCCTGCCGCCGCCCGAGGAGGTCGCCGAGCTGATCGTCTCGATGACCTTGCCCTCCGAGACCCGCAACGGCGAGCTGGTGCGGTTCAAGCCTGAAACGGCTGCCCGTTCGGCCGCGTCGCAGTGAGCGGGCTGAACCGGTGAGCGGCATGGCGGGCGGAGTGGCCGGCATCATCTACACGATCGGCCTCGCGGTGGCGGGCGTGCTGCTGACCCTGCTACTCGCGACGCTGGCGCGGCCCGGATTGCGCATCTGGCCGACGCCGGGCGAGAAGACATGGCAGAGCTACGTGTTCTGGCCCCTGTTCCGCGGCCTCAACATCCTCGCCGTGCTCGCCGCCGCCGCCACGTGGCCGGGCGGCGCGCTGGATTTGCCGGTTTGGCTCCGCGCCCTCGCGGCACTGGTGCTTGCGAGCTCCGTCGCCGTCTTCATCTACGCCTTCCGCGTGCTCGGCCGCGACAACAGCTACGGCGCCACTGACGGCCTGGTGACGGCCGGCATCTACCAGTGGTCGCGCAATCCGCAGAACGCGATGTTGATCGTGGTCTACGGCGCTCTCGCCGTAGCTGCCGATAGCGTCCCCGTATATGTGCTCGCCGGCGCCACGATGCTCGTCTACTGGCTGATGATCCTGCTCGAGGAGCCCTGGCTTGCCGGCCGCTACGGCGACGCCTACCGCACCTATTGCGCGTCAGTGCCCCGCCTCTTCAACTGGCGGCGCCTCTTTGCCTGAAGCCGGCACGGGCGCACCTTCCCAAGCACGGCTCACACCTCGATGACCATCCCGTCATAGGCCGGCTCGACACCCGGCGGCAGGTCGCGGCGCAGCGTGTCGTAGTCCAGGTCGGTCGTCATGTGCGTGAGGATCGCCCGCTTCGGCTTCAGCCGCGCGATCCAGTCCAGCGCCTTCTTGACGTGGAAGTGCGAGGGATGCGGCGTGTAGCGCAGCGAGTCGACGATCCACACGTCGAGCCCCTCGAGCAGCGGCACCGTCTCCGCCGGGAAGTCGGAGATGTCGGGCGAATAGGCGAGGCCGCCGAAGCGGTAGCCGAGCGAGGTGATGTCGCCGTGCACCTGGCCGAGCGGCAGAGCCTCGATGTCGCCGCCACCGCCCGGGATCTTGAACGCCTGCCCCGGAAAGATCTCCCTGGCCGTCAAGATCGGCGGATACGACGAGCCCTCCGCCGTCTTGAAGCAGTAGGAGAACCGCTCCTCCAGGCTGCGCTTGGTCGCCTTATCGAAGAAGCAGTCGATCCTCCTCTTCATGGCGTAGGCGACCATCCGCAGATCGTCGATGCCGTGCGTGTGGTCGGCGTGGTCGTGGGTGAACAGCACGGCATCCACCGCCGACAGCCGGACGTCGAGCAACTGCTCACGGATGTCGGCCGAGGTATCTATCAGCACCGACGTGCGCCCGCCGCGCGATGAGCGCTCGACGAGCGCTCCGCAACGCCGCCGCCGGTTCCGCGGGTTGGCCGGATCGCACTGGCCCCACATGGTGCCGATGCGGGGCACGCCGCCGGACGAGCCGCAGCCGAGAATGGTGAAGCGATAGGTGCTCATGCGGCCGCCGTCCCCTCAAGCTCCGACGGCCGCTTGGCCTTCGTGAACAGGCGGAAGAAGTTCTCGGTCGTAGCGTTGGCCACCTCGGTGGTGGTGATGCCGCGGGCGCGCGCCACCGCCATCGCCGTGTACTTGACGTAGCCCGGCTCGTTGACCTTGCCGCGGAACGGCTCGGGCGCCAGGAACGGCGCGTCAGTCTCGACCAGGATCCGGTCGAGCGGCAGCTCCTTCGCGATCTCCCTCAGCGCTTCCGACTTCTTGAAGCTGACCACGCCCGAGAACGAGACGTAGAGCCCGAGATCGACCGCGCGCAGCGCCAGCTCCCGCCCGCCGGTGAAACAGTGCAGGATGGCCGGGAACGCCCCCTTCGCGTGCTCCTCGGTCAAGATGCGGATCGTGTCCTCATCCGCGTCGCGGGTGTGGATCTCGAGTGGCAGCCCGGTCTCGCGCGCGGCTGCAATGTGGCGCCGGAAGCCCTTCGCCTGATCCTCCGGCGTCGAGTGCTTGTAGAAGTAGTCGAGCCCCGCCTCGCCGACGGCCACCACCTTGGGATGCCGCGTCAGCCGCACGATCTCGTCGGTCTCGATGTCCAGCTCCTCGCTCGCCTGGTGCGGGTGCGTGCCAACCGAGCAGTAGACGTCGGGATGGCTCTCCGCGATCTCGAGGATCTCGGGGAATTGCCGGATGCGCGTCGAGATGGTCACCATGACGCCGACGCCGGCCTCCTTGGCGCGCCGCACCAGCCCCTCGCGATCCTGCGCGAGCTGCGGGAAGTTGAGGTGGCAGTGGTGGTCGACGAGCATGGGGGCTCCGCGGATCTCCTCTGGGCGGGTGCGTAGCGCGCCCCGGCCATTTTCGCAATGCGGCCCGGCCGCCTGAAGCGCCAGCCATGCCTCGATTCCGCTCTCGCCGTGCTCTATATAGGCCCACCGCCGACCCGAGCCAGCGTCCCGAGGAGTATCCACCGTGAGCAATGCGACCGGAACCAGTGTCATAATGCCGGACACGGTCATCGAGGGCGACATCGTCGGCAGCGGTCCCTTGACCATCGCCGGCCGCGTGCAGGGAAGCGTCTCGGCGCAATCCGTGAAGGTCGACCGGTCCGGCGAGATCTATGGCTCATTGAAAGCCGGCAGCGCCGACGTCGAAGGTGCGGTGCAGGGCCAGGTGGCGATCCAGGGCTTGATCCGCATCGGCCCGACCGGCTCCGTCAACGGACGCGTGCAATATGGCCGCATCGCCATGGAGAGCGGCGCCTCGCTCGACGCCCGGCTGCGCAACGTCCCCCCGCATCTCGGCGGCGACTTTCAGCTCGAGGTGGATCGCGGCGGCTCGGTCAAGATCACCACATGGGATCTCACCGCCTTCGATCCCGACGACACGGCCGGGAGCCTGACCTATACGGTGACCAATCCGGTCAACGGCTACGTCGCCTTCGCCGCGTCGCCCGTCACGCCGATCAGCTCGTTCACGCAAGCCGACCTCGAGGCGGGCCGCGTCGTCTTCACCCAGGACGGCGGCGCCGCCGCTACCGCCAGCTTCGACACCACCGTCACCGATGCCTCCGGCGCCACTTCCGGCGAGCCGCGCCGCATGAGCGTGTCCGTGAAGGCGTGAGCCTTCACGCGCCCTTCTTTTCCTTCTTGTTCTTCTCTTGCTTCCCCGGCTTCGGCTGGTTCTGGGCCTGCTTGGCTGCCTCCACCTCGGGGTCGACGTAGCGCGGGAACACGCCTTGCGGGACGGGAAGCACCGTGCCGGGCTTGATTCGGCCCGTTTCGCCCAGCGCCGTGAACATGCGCGGCGCCGCCTCCTCGGCGGTCGCCGGATCCGATACGCCCTGCTCCAGCAGGTCGAGCAGCTTCGCCGCCGAGGCGGGCATCGCCGGCTGGGCCAGGATCGCAATCTGGCGGACCACCTCGGCCGTGACGTAGAGGATGGTTCCCTTGCGCTCGACGCTCAGCGTCTTGTCGAAGGGCTTCTCCGAAGCGAAGTATTTGTCGGCATGATCGACGAGCGCCCACGCGGCGTCCAGCCAGCCCTTGATGCCCTGCTTGTCCATGGCCTCACGCGCCTTGGCGTACATGCCGTCGGCCGCCGCAAGGATCGCTTTGTCAGCCTCGGTGAGATCGCCCGGCGCCGGCACCTTGCCCTCGAAACCCTTGGCGATCATGCTGAGCGACCGCTGCGCTAGGTTACCGAGGCCATTGGCCAGGTCGGCGTTGATGCGGTTGGCGATCAGCTCCGGCGAATAATTGCCGTCCTGGCCGAACGCCACCTCGCGCAGGAAGAAATAGCGCGTCTGGTCGACGCCGTAGGCTTTCACCAGATCGAACGGATCGACGACGTTGCCGACCGACTTCGACATCTTCTCGCCGCGGCTCAGCACGAACCCGTGCCCAAAGACCCGCTTCGGCAGCGCCACGCCCGCGGACATCAGGAACGCCGGCCAGTAGATGGCGTGGAAGCGCGTAATGTCCTTGCCGATGACGTGCACGTCGGCCGGCCAGTACTTCCAGCGCGGGTTGCTCTCGTCCGGAAACCCGGCGCCGGTGATGTAGTTGGTCAGCGCGTCGATCCACACGTACATGACGTGCCCCGGCGCATCGGGCACCGGAATGCCCCAGTCGAGCGTCGTGCGGGAAACCGAGAGGTCCTCGAGCCCCTGCTTGACGAAGCTGACGATCTCGTTGCGCCGCTCCGGCGGCAGGATGAAATCGGGGTTGGCCTCGTAGTGTGCGAGCAGCTTGTCGGCGTAGGCCGAAAGCCGGAAGAAGTACGTCTCCTCCTCAGTCCACTCGACCGGCGTGCCGTTCTGCGTCTCGTAGCGCTGCCCGTCGCGAACCTCGGTCTCGCTCTCCTTGTAGAACGTCTCCTGCCTCACCGAGTACCAGCCGCCGTACTTCTTCAGGAAGATGTCGCCGTTGGCCGCCATGCGCCGCCACAGCTCCTGGCACGACGTGTAGTGCCGCTCCTCGGTGGTGCGGATGAAGTCGGAGTTGGACAGGTTCAGGAGCGCCGCCATCTCGCGGAACCGAGCCGCGTTGCGGTCGGCCAGCTCGCGCACGCCGAGCCCTTCCTTGGCCGCCGTCTGCTTCATCTTGAGGCCGTGCTCGTCGGTGCCCGTCAGGAAGAAAACCGATTTGCCGTCGCAGCGCTCGAACCTCGCGATCGCGTCCGTCGCGATCGCCTCATAGGCATGGCCCATGTGCGGCACGCCGTTGGGATAGGAAATCGCGGTCGTGATGTAGAAGCGGCGTGGGTTCTCGGCGGCCATTCCTGCCTCGCGATGAGGTTTCCCCGGGCGGGGAAGGTGCGGCCGTTCACCGGCCGAGCGTCTCGAGCCGGGCGAAAGTCTCGAGGATGAGCGTCTTGCGATCGAGGTTGAGCGCCTGCGCCTCCCCCTTTTCACGGA
>WBZX01000169.1_pt1 | contig 62738 bp, 54 predicted proteins | sample 5204211 | NCBI WGS metagenome assembly WBZX01 (sample SAMN12344362, study PRJNA552823) | activated sludge metagenome | biome: Activated sludge suspended growth; feature: Nitrification reactor; material: Wastewater; isolation source: activated sludge from nitrification reactor of wastewater...
GACGCGCATTGTTCCCGACCATCCGCGAATACGCCCGGCAGTATGGATTGACCAGCGAGCGGGTCAAGCTGGCGGAACCAGGCGCGATCGTCATGCATCCGGGTCCCATCAACCGGGGCGTCGAAATCGCGCCGGACGTAGCAGACAGCCTGTCGTCCGTCATTCTCGATCAAGTCGCCAACGGCGTCGCGGTACGGATGGGCATTTTGTATCTCATGTCGGGAGCCAATGCGTAGGGGGTACTGACGCATGAGCCATGGATCCATGCACGACGTCCGGACAGCGAATCATTCGCACAGATTCACAGAGTCCAATTGAGGGAGCTGAGCAGCGCATTATGATTGTGATCAAAGGCGGGCATGTCATCGATCCCGGACGCATCAACGGCGTCGCGGATGTCCTCATAGAAAACGGAAAGATTGCCGCAGTCGGCCCGGCACTCACCGCACCAGCCGGCGCGACCGTGATTCAGGCCACCGGGCAATTAGTGCTGCCGGGCTTTGTCGATCTTCATGTGCACTTTCGTGAACCGGGGTTTGAATATAAAGAAACGATCCAGTCGGGAACGGAAGCGGCTGTTGCGGGAGGATTCACCACCGTGTGCGCGATGCCCAATACCAATCCCGTGAACGACAATCAGGCGGTCACCGAGTTCATGCTCGAGCGGGCGAGGGCGGCGGGCAATGCCCACCTGTACCCGATTGGCGCCATCACCAAACGATCCGAAGGCAAAGAACTGGCCGAGATCGGCGACCTGCGCCGCGCCGGATGCGTCGCGATTTCCGACGATGGAAAGCCGGTGATGAACAGTCTCGTGATGCGCCGCGCTATGGAATATGCGCGTGCCTTCGACGTGCCGGTCGTCGATCACTGCGAAGACTTGCATCTCTCCGAAGGCGGATGCATGAATGAAGGCGTAATCTCGACCGAACTCGGACTACCGGGGATTCCCTCGGCCGCCGAGGATGTCATGGTCGCCCGCAACGTTTCGCTCGCCGAACTGACCGGGGCGCGCCTCCACCTGGCGCACATCAGCACCGCCGGTTCGGTCCGCATGGTGCGCGAAGCCAAGGCCCGCGGGCTCAAGGTCACGGCAGAAGCCTGTCCGCATCACTTTACCCTGACGGAAGAAACCACACGCGGCTACAACACCCACGCCAAAATGAATCCTCCGCTGCGGACCAGCCAGGATGTGCAGGCCATCAAGGACGGACTACGCGATGGCACGATCGACGTGATCGCCACCGACCACGCCCCGCATGCGACGCAGGAGAAACAACAGGAGTTTACGGAGGCCCCGTTCGGCATCGTGGGTCTGGAGACGGCATTGTCCTTGACGCTGGCTCTGGTCGAGGAAGGGGTGCTGACGCTGGAATCGGCCGTCGATAAACTAGCCACGGCCCCGGCGAAAGCGTTCAGCCTCAACGCCGGCACTCTGGCGGTCGGCGCTCCGGCGGATGTGGCCATCGTCGATCCCAACCTGGAATGGGAAGTGGATCCATCGCGGTTTCGTTCCAAGAGCCGGAACACGCCGTTCGCCGGGTGGAAAGTAAAAGGTCGCGTCACAAAGACGATTGTCTCAGGACGGGTCGTCTACGAACTCGATCGCCCCGGACGACCGGCGTAGGATGAGACGATTGTGCGTCAAGGATTGATCGCCTGTGTGACCTTCGAGCTGCTGGCATTAGCCCTGTGGATCGGCGGGCTGCTTGTCCTCGTGGCCGCCGTCATTCCCGCCGTGTTCAACACCTTCGGCGGGCAGGATACGGGGGGATTTTTTCTGACCCGCGCCTTCGACGGCTACAATCGGCTGGTGCTCGGCGCAGCGGCGATCCTGATGGCCGGCATTCTCTGGCGCGCCTGGTTGTACCAACAGGGGTTGACGGACGAGGCCATTACCAGAACCGAATGGTTGCTGCTGGGCGCGATGCTGCTCATCGCCGGCGTGATCACGTTTGTGCTGCACCCTCAGGCGGCTGCCTTGCAAGCCCAGGCCTTTGCCTCGAAAGGGGAAGACGCCAGGAAGGCCGCCTTTGAGGCGTTCTTTCAGCTACATAAACCGGTCCGGGTGCTGTATATCCTGAATGTGGGACTTGGCATCGCGCTGTTGACCCTGCGCGTGCGATCCTGGATCCGAGTGAAGGAGTGATGGTGAAGAAAGCGATTCTTGCACTCGCCGATGGAACCTGGTTCGAAGGGCGAGCTTTGGGAGCGGAAGGGGAGACCGGCGGCGAGGTCGTGTTCAACACGGCCATGACCGGCTATCAGGAGGTGCTGACCGATCCCTCGTATCGCGGACAGATCGTCACCATGACGTCTCCACAGATCGGCAACTACGGCGTCACGCCGGAAGACGTCGAATCGACGAAAATCTGGGCCGAAGGGTTCGTCGTGAAGGAATCCAGCCGGCTCGCGAGCAACTGGCGCGGCAAGGCAACACTGCAGGAGTATCTGCAGACCGCCAAGATCGTGGCGATCGAGGGCATCGATACCAGGGCGCTCACCAGACATCTGCGGGAGCGGGGCGCACAACAGGGCGTCATTTCCCACATCGATCTCGACCCGCGCCGCGTGGCCGAAAAGGCCCGGCAGGCGCCGAGCATCATCGGACGTGATCTGGCCGCCACCGTCACCTGCGACCATCGGTATCCCTGGACGGAAGGCACGGGCGATTGGGCGCCGAAGATCACGATGCCCGAACAGGGCGCTACCAAAGCGCCGCGAAACACCTGGCGAGTGGTGGCCTATGATTTCGGCGTGAAACAGAACATTCTTCGGCGCTTGGTGGATGTGGGCTGCCAGGTCACCGTCGTACCGGCCTCGACTCCGGCGAAGGACGTGCTGGCCCTGAATCCTCAGGGACTGTTTTTGTCGAACGGGCCCGGTGACCCCGAGGGCGTGCCGTACGCCATGACGGCGCTTCGTGAGCTCATCGGCCGCGTGCCGATTTTCGGCATCTGCCTGGGGCATCAGCTGCTCGGACTGGCGCTGGGATTTTCGACGTATAAATTGAAGTTCGGCCACCACGGCGCCAATCATCCGGTCATCGATCTCCGCACCAGAAAAGTGGAAATCACCTCGCAGAATCACAACTTTGCCGTGCGGTTCCCCAGCGAAGCCCCGGCTGCCAGGCAGGAATTACCCATTGTCGACACGCCATTCGGGCGCGTGCAATTGACCCACACGAGTCTGAACGACGGATCGGTCGAAGGCATGCGGTGTCTGGATCGCCCGGTCTTTTCGGTGCAGTACCACCCCGAGGCCTCTCCCGGTCCACATGATTCGGCCTACCTCTTTGAACAATTTGTCGCATTGATGGAGACACACCATGCGTAGTTGGCAGCTTTTGACCGGTCTTCTTGTGCTGACCCTGGCATTGATGCAGGCCGCCTGTGTGACGATCAATCTGCCGCCGGGCCCCGGTGCGCTCGAAGAACACAAGGTCAGCGGCACCGGCAAAGACAAAGTCCTGCTGATGGATGTCTCGGGGGTGATCAGTTCAGAAAATAAGGACGGGTTCTATTCGTCACCGGGCATGCTCGCCACCGTGAAGGAAGAACTGGAGCGCGCTACCAAAGACGAACACGTCAAAGCGATCGTCCTGCGGATCAACAGCCCGGGAGGGACCGTCACCGCCTCCGACATCATTTATCATGAACTGAAGCAGTTTAAGACCAGCCGTAAAATTCCCATTGTGGCCTCCATCATGGATGTTGGCGCGTCAGGCGGATACTACATCGCCGCCGCAGCCGATACGGTGCTGGCGCATCCCTCCTCGGTCACCGGCAGCATCGGCGTCATCATGCTCACCGTGAATGCGAGAGGATTGCTCGAAAAAGTGGGCGTAGAAACCAACGCCGTGACCTCGGGTCCGCGTAAAGACATGGGCTCGCCGTTCCGGGCGATGCTGCCGGAAGAACGCGCGATTTTCCAAGGCGTGATTGACGGTTTTTATCAGCGGTTTTTGCAGGTGGTCCAGGAAGGGCGTCCGGGGTTGAACGGCGAAACTATTAAGAAGCTGGCTGACGGCCGTATCTATTCCGGCGAACAGGCCAAGGCCTCGGGACTGGTTGATGACATCGGGTACCTCGACGATGCGATTGACCTGGCCAAGAAAAAAGCCGGCGTATCGGAAGCGAAGGTCGTGACCTATCGCCGCCCCGGCGAATATCAGAACAATGTCTATTCGCGGCTAACCGCACCGGCCCCCAGTCTGGCCAGTTTGGCGAACGTCGATCTGCTGTCGGTCGTGCGAGGCGGGTCTCCGCAGTTCATGTATCTGTGGATGCCCTGAGCCGGTGAGTTGCTTCCGCCGTCCGGTGCTGATTGAATGGAAGAGACGTGATGTATCCGTCAGACCGACATTCAATCGAAACGCTGCTCAACACATCGATAGGGCGACGTGCGGCCCTGGCACTGGGTGCGCGCGCCGCGTCGCTATTGGCCACGACCATGGGGTTTGGAGCAGCGCTAGGCTTGCTGCAATCCGTTGGAGGCTGTCAGCGAGCCCCCGGCACGGCGCGCGACCAATTCATTTACCTGTCGGAAGAGAAAGAAATGGCGATGGGCCTCTCGGCGTTTCGGGAAGTCCTTCGGCAGGCCCCCTTGAGCGAGAACCCGGAGCTCAACGAGATGGTGCACCGGGTGGGCAATCGCATCGCCAAGGCGGCAAACAAACCGGAATACCAGTGGGAATTTGCCGTCATTCAGGACGATCGCACGATCAACGCCTTTGCGCTGCCGGGCGGCAAGGTCGCGGTGTTTACCGGCATTTTGAAAGTGACGAAGACCGAGGACGGGCTGGCGACCGTGATGGGTCATGAGGTGGCGCATGCTCTGCAGCGCCATGGAGCAGAACGCATGAGTCGCGGCATTCTCGAACAGATCGGACAACTGGCTGCCCTGGGCGCCGGCGCGGCCGTCGGACGGCCGGATGCGGCCATGGCGGCGATGACCGTGTATGGCGTCGGCGTCTCCTTGCCCTTCGACCGCCGCCAGGAATCGGAAGCGGATTTCATCGGTCTGCGCCTCATGGCTGAAGCCGGATATGACCCGCGCGAAGCGGTGTCCTTCTGGGAACGGATGAGCGGCTGCCCGCGCGCCATGATCAATAAGCTCTGTTTCCGCTCGCAGCAGGCGATTCCGGAATTCCTCTCGACGCATCCGTCCGATGTCACCCGCATCAATCAGATCGAGGCCTGGATCCCCGAAGCCCTGAAACACTATCATCCCGCAGGAAAGGTCCCGGCAATCCCGTCCGGTCCGATCCAACCCTACCGGCCGCCGGTGGGGCCCATGCCCGAGGCGCCTCTGCCGACCGGCTAACTTCTTTTATTCGAGGTCAATTGTGCCACGACGGACAGACATCCGCTCCATTCTCTTGATCGGCTCCGGCCCCATCGTGATCGGGCAAGCCTGCGAATTCGATTATTCGGGCACCCAGGCCTGCAAGGCGCTCAAAGAAGAGGGCTACCGCGTTATCCTGATCAACAGCAATCCGGCCACGATCATGACCGATCCGGATTTTGCCGACCGGACCTACATCGAGCCGATCACCCTCGACGTCGTGGAAAAGGTGATCGAATGCGAACGTCCGGACGCACTGCTGCCGACCATGGGCGGGCAGACGGCGTTGAATACAGCCATCGGGCTGGCCAAACGGGGCGTCCTGGAAAAATACGGCGTGAAACTGATCGGCGCGTCGATCGAGGCCATTCATAAAGCCGAGGATCGAGATGCGTTCCGGCAGGCGATGTGGAAAATCGGCCTGCGCGTGCCGGACAGCGGCGTCGCCACGTCGCTCCTGGAAGCCGAAGAGCAGGTCCGGCGCGTGCAGTTCCCGGCGATCGTGCGCCCCTCGTTTACCATGGGTGGAACCGGCGGGAATATCGCGTACAACATTGAAGAATTCCGGTCACAGGTGGAATGGGGTCTCGCCATGAGCCCGGTCCGCCAGGTGCTCATCGAACAGTCGGTCATCGGCTGGAAAGAGTTCGAACTCGAAGTGATGCGCGATCTGAAGGACAATGTCGTCATCATCTGCCCGATCGAGAATCTCGACCCCATGGGCGTGCATACCGGCGACAGCATCACCGTGGCGCCGGCGCTCACGCTGACTGATAAGGAATACCAGATGCTGCGCGATGCAGCCGTGCGCATCATTCGTGAAATCGGTGTCGATACGGGAGGCGCGAATATTCAATTCGGCATGAACCCGGTCAACGGCGAGATGGTCGTCATTGAGATGAACCCGCGCGTCTCCCGGAGCTCGGCGCTGGCATCCAAGGCGACAGGATTTCCCATTGCCAAAATTGCCGCCAAGCTGGCTGTCGGGTATACGCTGGATGAGATCACGAATGATATCACCGGCGTGACGAAAGCCTCCTTCGAGCCGACCATCGATTACGTCGTCGTGAAAATTCCCCGCTTTGCGTTCCAGAAATTCCCCGGTGCCGATCCGACGCTGACCACCCAGATGAAATCAGTCGGCGAAGTCATGGCGATCGGGCGGACATTCAAGGAATCGCTGCAGAAGGCGATCCGCTCCATGGAAGTCGATCAGTTCGGTTTTAGCTCGAAGATGGGGCTGGATCTCCTCGTCCCTGCATCGCTGAACCGGGAAGAGGCGGCCGAACAGGTCCGCAAGGCCGTGCGGACACCGCTCCCGGACCGGCTGTGGCGCTTAGCCGACGGCATGCGTCTCGGGATGACGAACCAGGAACTCTTCGCCCTGACGAAAATCGATCCCTGGTTTCTGGAACAGATTCGTGAAATCGTCGAATTCGAACCACGGCTCGTGGCAGAACGCGACAAGCTCGGCGACTCAGGACTACAACCGGAACTGTTGCTCGAGGCCAAACAATTGGGCTTCGCCGACGAACGCCTGGCACAACTGCTCGGAGTGCCGCAAAGTACGGTTCGACGCTGGCGCGTGGCCCTCAGCAAAGGACCTGCCCCACGGAGCGTCACCTACAAACGCGTCGATACCTGCGCCGCTGAATTTGAAGCCCATACGCCGTATCTGTACTCCACCTATGAGCGGGAATGCGAAGCGCGGCCGACCGCCAGAAAGAAAGTCGTAATCCTAGGCGGCGGACCAAACCGGATCGGGCAGGGGATCGAATTCGACTATTGCTGCGTGCATGCCGCCATGGCGTTGCGCGAGGAGCAGATCGAAACCATCATGGTCAATTGCAATCCGGAAACGGTCAGCACGGACTACGACACGTCAGACCGGCTCTACTTCGAACCGCTGACGGAAGAGGATGTGCTGAACATCGTGGAGCGCGAACAGCCCATGGGCGTGGTGCTGCAGTTCGGCGGGCAGACGCCGTTGAAGCTTGCCCTCTCGCTGTCTCGCGCGGGCGTCAATATTCTGGGAACCAGTCCGGATGCCATCGACCGCGCGGAGGATCGCGCACGGTTTCGCGAACTGCTCGACAAACTCGGCTTGCGTCAGGCGGAAAGCGGTATGGCCCATTCTGTCGAGGAGGCATTGAAGATCGCCGCCGCCATCACCTATCCCGTGATGGTACGGCCATCCTATGTCCTGGGCGGCCGGTCGATGCAGATCGTGTACGACGAGGCCGGCTTGCTGCACTACATGAATACGGCCGTCAAGGCTTCAGCGCAACATCCGTTGCTGATCGATAAGTATTTGCGCGATGCCATCGAAATCGATGCCGACGCGATTTCCGACGGCACCACGGTAGTCGTGGCGGGCATCATGGAACATATCGAGGAGGCGGGGGTGCACTCGGGTGATTCCGCCTGTTCCCTGCCGCCGTATACGCTGGACGCCGCCACCATCGAAGAAATTCGTCGCCAGATGACCGCGCTGGCGTTGGAGCTCGGCGTCATCGGACTCATGAACGCCCAATTCGCCGTGAAGGATCAGACCATCTATGTCCTGGAGGTGAATCCGCGCGGCTCACGCACCGTCCCGTTCGTGAGCAAGGCCATCGGCGTGCCGCTGGCCAAACTGGCGATGAAGGTGATGGTGGGCAAATCGCTCCAACAATTGAACTTCACGACGGCGCCGACCCCGACGCATCTCTCGGTCAAGGAAGCGGTGTTCCCGTTTACCAAATTCGCCGGCGTCGACGTGCTGCTCGGGCCGGAAATGAAGTCCACCGGGGAAGTCATGGGCATCGACAGCGACTTCGGCTGGGCATTCGTCAAGTCTCAAGCCGGTGCCGGCGCTATCCTGCCGACGTCAGGTACCGCGTTTCTCAGCGTCAAAAGTGAAGACCGCGCGGGGGCCTGCGATGTCGCCCAACGCCTCGTGGCGCTGGGATTCCGGATCACCGCGACCTCAGGAACGGCGGCGTATTTGACCGAGCAGGGGATGCGCGTGGATATCGTCAACAAGGTGCAGGAAGGACGACCCCACATCGTCGACCACATCAAGAACGGCGAGGTGGCCCTGGTCGTCAACACGGTGCGGACCGCATCCGCGCAGACCGACTCCTTGTCGATTCGACGCGAGGCGCTGCACAAAGGCGTGCCCTACTACACCACGATGCGAGGAGCCCTGGCTGCGGTGATGGGGATCGAAGCGCTCCTGAAAAAGGGGCTTGCCATTCGAGCATTGCAGGAGTATCACCGGGTGAATTGAGCGAAGGTCCTGACAGAGGGACAATTGACAACAGGTTCCAGGAACGACGCAGCGGTTGCATCGTTCCTGGATGCGGCAACCGGCGAGAGAACCGAAAGGCGCGCCGCCGGAAGCCGGTTTCAATGGTCATCGGGGGGAAGATATGCCGACACCGATCACGAGAAAAGGCTACGAAGCGCTGAAGGCTGAACTGGACCGGCTCCACAAAGTGGAGCGACCGCGGGTCATCGAGGCAATCGCAGAAGCCCGCGCGCATGGTGATCTGAGCGAAAACGCCGAATACGATGCCGCGAAAGAGCGCCAGGGTTTCATTGAGGCGCGATTGGCCGAGTTGAAGGGCAAGCTGGCCGACTGCCGGATTATCGACATTGCCGGCCGCACCAGTGACACCGTTGTTTTCGGCGCCACCGTGGTGCTGATCGAACAGGAGGCGCAGGCCAAAAAACAATATACTTTGGTCGGCCAGGATGAAGCAGACCTTAAGTTCTCGCGTATTTCGGTGCAATCGCCGGTCGGCCGGGCACTCATCGGCAAGCGGGTCGGCGATCTGGTAGAAGTGACGACTCCTGTCAAAGTGGTGGAATACGAAGTGATGGAAATCCGGTTCGAGGAATTGTAGACGTTATGTCACAGCTCATCGCCTTGCCGCTCGGGTCTCGCTCAACACCACACGCCCTTGCCCTGGCCCGGTTTCTGTCATGCCGGTAACCATTCCCCTCATCACGCTGTTGACGGATTTCGGCGACCGCGATTATTTCGTCGCGAGTCTCAAGGGTGTCATTCTCAACATCAATCCTCAGGCGCAGATCGTAGATCTCTCGCATCACGTCACGCCGCACGATGTAGCGGATGCTGCGTATCTCCTCAAATCCTGCTATCGCTATTTTCCGGATGGCACCATCCATGTCGCCGTCGTCGATCCCGGTGTCGGCACCACCAGACGTCCGCTGGTGGTCTCATCCTCGCGCTACTATTTTGTGGGTCCGGACAACGGGCTCTTTACCCATATCTACCAGGACGAAATAGGAGTCGAAGTCCGGCACCTCGAAAACCGCCAATACCGGCTCGATTCCGAAGGCGCGACCTTCGACGGGCGCGACCTCTTCGCCCCGGCTGCGGCTTGGTTGACCAAAGGCCAACCGATCGGTTCGTTCGGCCGGCTCGTCCCCAATTACGAACGCCTGCCGATTTCCGAGCCGTCCTGGGATAAACATGTGATGGCAGGAGAGATCGTCTATATCGATCGGTTCGGCAATCTCATTTCAAACCTCACCGCATACCAGATCCGGGAAGTCCGCGGAGTGACCAAACGCGCCGACCCGTACATCCGCATCGGCGGCCTGACGATCGACGGCCTGGTGCGTAGCTACGGGGAGGGGTCAGCCGATACTCCCCAGGCGCTGATCAACAGCAACGGATACGTCGAGGTGTTCCTGAAAGAAGGCCGTGCGGCCGACCGGTTGAAGGTGGTCAGAGGCGCACGCATCGATCTCAGTTAACTCAGCCCCCGCAATCCAGCCTGGCCCGTCTGCCATCGCTTCGGATATCCTGGAATTGACAGCTGAAAGTGGCCGGTGTTTTAATGAATTGGTGAGCTCGCGGGCTGGCACATATGACCTGGTCATCACGGAATAGGTTGATCTTCCTGCCGATTTCGTCAGCCGCTGTGAAGCGCACGATCCCGGACTGGTTCTCCGTCCCCGCCTTCGAGGTCCCTGCACACAGATGTGAACCAGACCGGCAGGACCGCTTCGATCAGAACCGACACCTTACCCCACGCAGACACTGTGCTCGAACGACAGATCGACCGATAACGATAAAAGGGAACCGCGTTTCATGAAACGATTTCTGCGACGTCTATCGACGATCCTATTCTGTGCCACCGTCGTAGCCTGCACACGTCCCGATCCGCCGGCACCGTCCGTCAAACCTGCCCCCCCCTCGGTTGTCGCCAACCGCCAACCGGACATTCCGACCATGCGCATCGATGCCTCGCCGTCTCTGCCGGCCCTGACGCTGTCGGCCAGAGTGACGTACGCGGAGGATGGATTTTCAAAAATCTCCTCACCGCTTCAGGGACCGGTGCTCGACGTGCGGGTCAAACTCGGCCAGGCCGTCAAGGCGGGCGAGGTGTTGATGGTGATCGATGCGGCGGATATCGCTCGCGCCTACGCCGCCTACGTGGAAGAAATTTCGGAGCTGGGTCTCGCGGAACGGAACTATGAACTGATCAAGGATCTATACGACGCTCAGGCCATGTCGCTGAAAGATCTGGAACATGCGGAGAACGATCTGAATCGCGAACGGGCCGAATTCAAACAAGCGAAGGAGCGACTCCTCTCTCTCCGCGTACCGGCCGCCGAACTCAGCAAACCCCTCGCGCAACAGCAGATTACCTCGCGCTTCGAACTCCGCAGCCCGTTGACGGGGACCGTCGTGGAACGCAATGTGACACCGGGGCAAATCGTCGGCACGGCCTCAGACCAGCCGCTGTTCACCGTGGCCAATCTCGATCGACTCCAGGTAGTGGCGGATGTGTACGAGCACGACCTCTCCGGAATCCAAGTCGGTGCGCTGGCGGCCATGACGGTGGAGGCCTATCCCGCTATCGAGTTTCCCGCCAAGATTGCCGTCATCGGTGATGTGGTCGATCCGGCCACCAGAACGATCAAAATTCGCGCCACGGTGTCAAATCAGGACCGCCGGTTGAAACCGGAAATGTTTGCCCGGCTGACGATCGCCGGCCACACGATGCGCCCAAAGATTGTGATTCCCAAGCAGGCCTTGCTGGAACGATCCGGCAGACAATGGATTGTGGTGGAACTCGCGCCAGGCCGGTATGAGGAACGTGCCGTGACCATCGACAGCGTGACGGAGAATCAGGTGACGATTCGCGAAGGCGTCACGACTGGAGAATGCATCGTCCTCAGCCCCTCGTCCATGAACCACCTGGCCGCCGGCGACACCTCCGCCGGCGGGGCCTAGACCGGCTGACGACCAACGTCAACGGCGGCTATAACGCCGCGACGAGAATCCGCACCAACCCCGACAAATCCTCAGTATCGACTCCCGCCACTGTCCGATTCGTCGTATTGGTATAGGACGCCTCCAGTGATAGGGTGGTGGGGTGCCCATAAATCGGGTTGAGGTGAAACGCAAACATACCCCGGCCCACGATACTCTCCGTTTCAATCAACCCATCGCTGGACTTCGTGCTGGTGTAGCCGCCTATGGCGCTCACCAGCAACCGCTGGCTTTGTTTATAGAGCAGCGACACCGAAGCCATCGGCGTCTGGATCTTCGCGCCAGACCAGCGCTGCGTTTCAGAACGGTAACTGAGTGTCGGCGCGAGCGTCAGGGTGTTGAGGGGACGGTAGGCCGCGACCAGCGTCTGAGCAAAGGTCGTGGATTGCGCGCCCCCTCGCATCTCGTCGTTCGTCAGGATGTAGCTCGAGGAGAGCCTGGCATTCCAGGTGAGGCCCGTATACGCCATGGCTGCTTCCATGCTGTTACTCTGGCTGCGCTGCGCGGTCATTCCCGCAGGAATGTAGCTACTCGTCAGGGCGCTTCGCGCATAGGTCAGGCTCAGCTCAGGCCAGGCCGGCTTCGCCAACGCGATACCGATACGGCTGACGTCCTGTTGGATGCGGGCCCGATTGGGCTCCAGATCCACATTGTTCCAGGTCTGGCCGGATGAGCTGCGCAGCTTCGCAATTCCCAGCCCCCATTCCGCCCACATTTCTCTGACCGTCTGATCCGGCGAGTTAAAAAAGGCTTTACCGGCCGATCGATAATTGATGCCGTATCGCACCGGGCCATTCGTACCGGTCAGGGCCATACGCACCATGCGCTTGGCGCCGTCGTCGCGTTGATCGATGCGTGACGCGAGGCCGGCATCATTGGTTGCATTATTTGCCACTTCGCCTTCGGCGGTTAATTGTCCCTTGAGCCACGTGGAATTCGCGCCGACACCCTTGGTTTGCGGACGCTCTGAATCAGGCACCAGATCTTTCAATCTGGTCGAGGTGGCCGGCGGCGCAAACGACGTCGCCTGAAACGATGTATGGAGGACCGGAGAGGCAATCGAAAAGGGAATCGCGGAGCTGCCCGATACCCGGGCGGTGTCGCTGAACTGAATGCGCTGGAGCAGGAGTTCTGACTGTTGCTGGTCTTCGGCTCGAACCGATGAAGGCAGGAGAAGAAGCAGACACAGGACCCGGATGATCCGGCCCGTCGTCATAACACCGCGCTCGTCGGGAGCAACACGTCGAACAGCATGAAATCAAGTGTAGCACTCGATTTCCGCATTCCCGGCCGCGGCGGCAGTGCACAAAACCTGTCGTGAGACTGTTCCGCCCTGAACACCGAACAGTCGTCGCACGTCAGCAGAAATCAGCAGGAAAGACGGGCGATTTTAGCGCGAGGGGGTCGATTCTTCCGTCGTCTCACGAATCGCACTGTGCAAAATTGCGATCATCGCAGTGAGTTCACGATCCGAGATGGAGAGGGGAGGGACCAGCGCCATCACATTGCCGAGCGGTCGCAGGAGCAGGCCACGGAGCCGGCAGGCCTGCGCCACACGATGCCCGATGCGACGTTCGAGTGGATAAGGCGTTTTGGTGGGACGATCCTGCACTAACTCGATGCCGACCATGAACCCGCACTGACGAATATCACCCACATGCGGCAGCCCGGCCAAGGGACGGAGGAGGCGGCTGAGCAGGCGCGATTTCTTCCGCACCTGCGCGAGGGTCTGTTCGCGTCGGAAAATCTCAAGATTGGCCAGGGCGACGGCGCAGCCCAGTGGATTACCCGTATAACTGTGCCCGTGAAAAAACGTCTTCCACTCGTCATAGCGTCCGAGGAAGGCACGATAGACGGCTTCCGTCGTCAGGGTCGCAGCCAGCGGCATATACCCGCCCGTCAGCCCTTTGCTGATCGCCATGAGATCGGGCGTCACTCCCTCATGCTGGCAGGCGAACATTTTGCCCGTCCGTCCGAAACCGGTCGCCACTTCATCGACGATCAGGAGCACATTGTACTTCGTACAGAGCTCACGGACCCGTGCCAGATATCCCGGCGGGGCCACCATCATTCCGGCGGCGGCCTGCACCAGTGGTTCAAGGATCACCCCAGCAAGTTCCCGGTGCCGGATTTTCAATAACCGTTCGAGCGGGTCGATGCAGGCCATGTCGCACGCCGGGTAGGTCCGGCCCAGCGGACAGCGATAGCAGTAGGGCGGCTCGACCTGATGCGTGGGAAAGAGCAGGGGCTTGAACCGCGCATGAAACAGGTCAATGTTACCCACACTGACAGCTCCGACCGTGTCGCCGTGGTACGCCATTTTCAAATGCGCAAAGGACTGTTTGGGGCCCGCCGAGGGCTGGATTTGTTGCCAGTATTGCACCGCCATCTTGAGCGCCACTTCGACCGCCGTCGAGCCATTGTCGGAATAGAACACCCTCCGCAGGCCTTTCGGAGCAAGGCGAATGAGTTCACGCGCCAGCCGGATCGCCGGAGGGTTGGACAGGCCGAGAAACGTCGAATGTGCGATCTTCCGAAGCTGCAGGGTGAGCGCTCGATCCAGGCGGGGATGCCGGTGCCCGTGAAGATTCACCCAAACGGAAGCGGTGCCGTCGAGATACTTCCTGCCTTCCGTATCGATGAGATACGATCCTTTGCCTTGTTCGATGATGAGGGGCGTCTCCTGCTCCCACTCCTGCATCTGCGTAAACGGATGCCACAGGTAGGCGTGATCCCAGGCCGCGAGTGAATGATGTGTGGATGGACGTGTCATTGGATGCGCAATGTGATGCTGTGAGTGCGCGGCAGGGGACGCGTCGATGCATGAAACGCCGCGCCGCGCGCGGATTATACCGGCGGGCGATTTCTTTGACAACGTGGGAGGCGGTCACTATAATGAACCGATTTTGGGGAACATGAGCCAGGATTTGCAAAGTCTCATCCGAAATTTCTCGATCATCGCCCATATCGATCACGGTAAATCGACCCTCGCCGACCGGCTCCTCGACGCAACTGGCGCAGTCACTGCCCGGGAAGCGAAAGAGCAGATCCTTGATGCGATGGACTTGGAGCGTGAGCGCGGCATCACGATCAAAGCTCACGCAGTGGCCATCCGCTACAAGGCTCAGGACGGGAAGACCTATTTACTGCATTTGATCGATACGCCGGGTCACGTCGACTTCACATACGAAGTTTCACGCAGTCTCGCGGCATGCGAGGGATCGCTCCTGCTCGTCGACGCGACACAAGGCGTCCAGGCCCAGACCATCGCCAACGTCAACCTGGCCATGGGCAACCACCACACCATCATCCCGGTCATCAATAAGATCGACCTCGCCAGCGCCGACGTCGAAGGCACCAAGCAACAGATTTCCGACGTGCTGACCTTGGATGCCACCGATGCCATGCTCGTGAGTGCGAAGGAAGGGCTCGGCGTGCCGGAGGTGCTGGAAGCGATCGTCAAACGCATTCCGCCCCCGTCCGGTGACCCGACTCGCCCGCTCAAAGCGCTGATTTTCGATTCCTGGTTCGACAATTACCAGGGCGTGATCGTGCTGACCCGCATCATCGACGGGTCCGTGCGCCCGGGGATGAAAATCAAGGTCATGTCGAATGACCGGTTGTTCGAAGTGACGGAAGTCGGGCAGTTCACCCCGAAACGAACCAAGGGCACGCAACTCCTGACGGGAGAGGTCGGGTATCTTTGCGCCAATATGAAGGAAGTAGCCGACGTGAAGATCGGTGACACCTTGACCGATGCCGCGCGTCCGACGGACCAGCCGTTTCCCGGCTACAAGGAAGTCAAACCGCTGGTCTTTTGCGGGCTCTATTCAACGGACACCGCTCGCTACGAAGATTTGCGCGATGCGCTCTTGAAGTTGAGGCTAAACGACTCGTCCTTCATTTACGAGCCGGAGACCTCCTTGGCGCTCGGGTTCGGATTCCGATGCGGATTCCTCGGCCTGCTCCACATGGAAATCATTCAGGAGCGACTGGAGCGGGAATACGGCCTGACCTTGATCACAACTGCGCCGACCGTCATTTACCGGATCCTCACCACCAAAGGGGATGTGCTGGAACTGAACAACCCCGCGGAATTGCCCGAACCCAGTTCGATTGCGTCCTTTGAAGAGCCGTTCATTCTGGCCACGCTGATTGCGCCGGAGCGTTACCTCGGGACGTTGTTGCAATTGTGCCAGGAACGTCGCGGCATTCAACGGAGCATCCACTATCTGGATCCCACTCGCGTGGTGATCGCCTACGAATTGCCGCTCAATGAAGTCATTCTCGATTTTTACGACAAGCTCAAATCCAAGACTCAGGGGTATGCGTCGCTCGACTACGAACTGCTGGGCTACCGCGAGTCGGACCTGGTGCGATTGGACATTCTGCTCAACGGCGAGCCGGTCGATGCGCTCTCGTTCATCACGCACAAGGAACGGGCCTATCAGCGCGGGCGCCAGGTCGCTGAGAAAATGAAAGAGCTCATTCCCAAGCAGATGTTCGAAATCGCCATTCAAGCGGCCATCGGCAACAAAATCATCGCCCGTGAAACCATCGGCGCGATCAAGAAAAACGTCACGGCGAAATGTTACGGCGGCGACATTTCCCGCAAACGTAAATTGTGGGACAAGCAGAAGGAAGGCAAGAAGCGCATGAAAGCGGTAGGACGCGTCGAAGTCCCGCAGGAAGCGTTTCTGGCCATTCTCAAGGTGGGCGAGGAATGAGCGTAGACCCCAATGCCCGACCGGAAGAAGTTCCCGCCGCGCATACACCGGCAACGCCACCCACGCCTTCCGAACCGGCGACCAACGAGCCACGCCTGGTCGTGACCGACCATCCGGCCCACAAGTCGATCCTGCGCGAATATGCGGAAGCCATCATCATCGCGATGTTGCTCGCGTTCGCCATCCGTGTCTTCGTCGTGCAAGCGTTCAAGATTCCATCCGGTTCGATGATTCCCACCCTCCTGGTCGGGGATCATATTCTAGTCAGCAAACTATCCTACGGCCTCCAGTGGCCCAAGGACTGTAAGTTTCAGCCGGGCTTTCCACCGGTGACCTGCTATTCCTCGCACACGGTCATTCCCTTCGGATCGATTCAACGCGGCGACATCATCGTCTTTCGATTCCCAGAGGATGAAGACAAAGACTTCATCAAGCGGGTGATCGGACTGCCAGGCGACACCATTCAGGTGCGCAACAAGGTGGTTCATATCAACGGAACGCCGTTTGACGACCATGCCTTCACGCAACACACCGATCCGCCCATCCATGACGGACACATCAGCCCGCGCGACAATTTCGGCCCGGTCACGGTGCCGGAGGATGCGTACTTCGTGATGGGAGACAACCGGGATCACAGTCTCGACAGTCGGTTCTGGGGATATGTGCGCACGGAAAAAGTGCGCGGCAAAGCATTTCGCATTTACTGGTCGTGGAGCGGCCAAGGATCGTGGACGGAATGGGTACGATGGGAAAGGTTAGGAAAAGCCATCCAGTAGGGCGGTCCGGTCATGCCGGATCATCGAACGGGCACGCGGGCGAGGAAGCGGCGTCGGACCACACCGCACTCGGCGCCTATATCCAGCGATTCTCCAGGGCCAGCGTGCTGGTCATCGGCGATTTGATCCTGGATCATTACGTCTGGGGCCGGGTCAGCCGGATTTCACCGGAGGCTCCCGTGCCGGTCGTCCACGTCGAATCGGAATCCCTCAAGCTTGGCGGCGCGGCAAACGTCTTCAACAACATCCTCGCACTCGGCGGCCAGGCAGACATTTGCGGCGTCATCGGCGCGGACGAAAGCGGACGGCTCCTCCTGAAAGAATTAGGCGGGCGCAGGCAGGGACGAGGCGGAGTCGTTATCGATCAAAGCCGGCCGACAACGAGGAAGTCACGCGTCGTCGCCCACAACCAGCAAATCGTTCGATATGACGTGGAGCGCCGCACCGAACTCTCGGGACTCCTGCAGCGCCGTATCCTTCGGTACGTCGAATCTCGTCTGAAGGAACTCTCCTGCCTGGTGGTCTCCGACTATGCCAAAGGCGTCGTCACGGCCTCACTGATGACAGAGTTGACTCGTTTGGCGGGACAGCGCAAGATCCCCATTGTCGTCGATCCCAAGGTGGAGCATTTCAGCTATTACAAGGGCGTGACGGTTGTCACCCCCAACCATCTCGAGGCCACTCAAGCGGCCGGCGTGCAAGGCGAAGATGACAAGACGATCAATAAAGCCGGGATGGTCCTTCGCCAGCGGTTGGGATGCCAGACCGTTCTGGTGACCAGAGGCGAGCGCGGGATGAGCGTCTACCAGGGCCACGGCGACCATTGGCATATCCCCACACGCGCCAGACAGGTGTATGACGTGACCGGCGCCGGCGACACGGTGGTCGGAACCCTGGCCTTAGCGCTCTCGACCGGCGCGAGTATGCGCGAGGCCGCGATACTCGCCAATCAAGCCGCCGGCGTCGTGGTCGGGATGGTCGGGACCGCCACGGTCACCGCCGCCCAATTGGCGGACGCCTTGGGGCAGAGCTGAGGTGACACGCTCGGTCACGGTGGTGATTCCAGCCCGGTACGGATCTTCACGGTTTCCCGGGAAACCGCTGATCGACCTGCTGGGCAAGCCGATGATCCAGCATGTGTACGAGCAGGCGAAGGCCTGTCGCGCAGTGGACGACGTGCTGGTGGCAACGGATGACGACCGTATCAAACAAGCGGTCGAGCGATTCGGGGGCCAGGTGCTCATGATGACGGAGCCCTATCGTACCGGCACCGACCGTGTGGCCGCCGTCGCCAAGGCCCGCGGCGGCGACTGTTACATCGATCTGCAGGGCGATGAGATTCTGCTGCATCCCGACCTGATTACGGATCTCGTCGAGCCATTCCTGGCCAGCGACGCGCCGATGGGGACCCTCAAACGGCGGATCGACTCCGACCAGGACTTGCAGAATCCCGGCGTGGTCAAAGTCACGACTGACCGGGAGGGTTACGCCCTCTACTTTTCACGGGCACCGATTCCACTGGTTCGCGACGATCCAAAACGGTCGGCCGTCCCGGGATTACATTTCATTCATTTGGGTCTGTATATCTATACACGCGAGACCCTCGCGAGCCTGACAGCATTACCGACCGGGACCTTGGAAGAGGCGGAAAAACTCGAACAGCTGCGCGCCCTGGAGAACGGGATCCGGATTCGCGTGTGGGAAACTTCCCAGAAGTCCTTACGCATCGATAGTCCCGAGGATGTGCCGGTGGCGTTGGCCCAACTTCAGGCGCATATGAACGGAACGGGGAGCCGTCAACTATGACTATTGGCCGCATTCACAAGAAGGTGCCACGATGAGCAAGCTGATCTTTGTGACCGGGGGTGTCGTATCGTCGCTCGGAAAGGGACTGGCTTCCGCGTCCATCGGGAATCTGCTCGAAAGCCGCGGCTTGAAAATCACCTTTCTGAAACTCGACCCGTACATCAACGTCGACCCCGGCACCATGAATCCCTATCAACACGGCGAGGTCTACGTCACGGAAGACGGGGCCGAGACCGATCTCGACCTGGGGCATTACGAACGCTACACCTCGCTTACGCTGACGCGCGAGAACAACTACACGACCGGCCGTATTTATCACTCGGTCATCACGAAAGAGCGGCGTGGCGATTACCTGGGCGGTACCGTGCAGGTGGTGCCGCATGTGACCGACGAGATCAAGCAATGTATCATGCGGACCTCGGAAGGCATGGATGTCACGATCGTGGAGATCGGCGGCACAGTCGGCGACATCGAAAGCCTGCCGTTCCTGGAAGCCATCCGGCAAATTCCCTATGACGTGGGGCGCGACAACGTGCTCTATGTGCACCTGACTCTCGTGCCCTATATCGGTGCCGCAGGCGAGCTGAAAACCAAACCGACGCAGCATTCCGTCAACAAGCTGCGCGAAATCGGTATTCAGCCCAACATTCTGCTGTGCCGCACAGATCGCTACCTTCCTCCGGAACTCAAGGCCAAGATCGCCATGTTCTGCAACGTGGAAAAAGATGCGGTCATCACCGCCAAGGATGTCGAGACGATCTACGAAGTGCCGATCGTGTTCCGCAAGGAAGGGTTGGACGAACTGATCGTCCGGCAATTGAAGCTGGAAACCGGCCCGCCCAATCTGCGCGAATGGGACGCGATGGTCCAGAAGATCAAGCATCCCAAACACGAAGTGTCGATCGCCCTCGTGGGGAAATATGCCGGGCTGAAGGAATGTTATAAGAGCCTGGCAGAGGCCCTGGTGCACGGCGGGATCGACCACGAAACCCGCGTTAATGTCACCTGGATCGAATCCGAAGACGTGGAACGGCAGGGGACGGAGCGAATCCTGCGGGAGGCCGATGGCATTCTCATTCCCGGCGGCTTCGGCTCACGCGGGATCGAAGGCAAGATTGTCACCATCCAGTACGCGCGGGAACACAAGATTCCATTCCTTGGCCTCTGCCTGGGCATGCAATGCGCCACGATCGAGTTTGCGCGCAATGTCGCAGGACTTACCGGTGCGAACAGCGCGGAGTTCGATGCGCAATCGCCGCACCCGGTCATTCATCTCATGTCCGACCAGCAATCCGTCAACGATAAAGGCGGCACGATGCGCCTCGGCGCCTATGCCTGCAAGCTGGGCGAGGGCACGCTGGCGCAGAAGATGTACGGGGTCAGTGAGGTGCGCGAACGGCATCGCCATCGATATGAATTCAATAATGCCTATCGCGAACAATTGACGGCCAAGGGACTGATTTTGAGCGGCCTGTCACCGGATGGCCGACTGGTTGAAATCGTCGAACTGCAAAACCATCCTTGGTTCCTGGCCACGCAGTTCCATCCGGAATACAAATCACGGCCGCATCATCCGCATCCCTTGTTTAGCGGGTTTGTGGGGGCGGCGTTGCGGCGCAAGTGCGGCCACTGAACAGGGATGCTGAAACTGCCTTTCAACGGCGTTCTCGACTCGACACAATCCTCGACGTAGCTCCGCTACGCCTGCGGTTCTGTCTCGTCTGCGGCCTTGCTGAAAGATCAGTTTGAGCATCCCCTGACCTACACGGAACTCATTGGAGACTATGGCATACGAAGTGGATCTTGGACAGTTCAAGGTCGGGGCGGGGCAGAAGCCATTTTTGATCGCCGGGCCTTGTGTGATTGAAAGCGAGCAGCTCGTCATGGACACGGCGGGGCGCATTGCGGAAATCACCAAGTCACTCGGCATGCCCTTCGTGTTTAAGTCGTCCTTCGATAAAGCCAATCGTACCTCCATTTCGTCGTTTCGCGGACCTGGCTTAGAAAAAGGACTGGCCGTCCTGGCCAAGGTCAAGGAGCAGATCGGCGTCCCGATTCTCACCGACGTTCATTCGGAAGAGCAGGCCACGGAAGCGGGCCGTGTCGTGGACATTCTGCAAATTCCTGCTTTTCTCTGCCGCCAGACCGATCTGTTGATCGCCGCCGCCAAGACCGGCAAAGTTGTGAACATCAAGAAGGGACAGTTCCTGTCGCCGCCGGAAATGGGCAATGCCGTCAAGAAAGTGGAAGACGCCGGTAACCGCCGGATTGTCCTGACGGAGCGGGGCTCATCCTTCGGCTACAATAATCTGGTCGTCGACATGCGTTCATTCCCCATCATGCGCCGCTTCGGCTATCCGGTGGTTTTTGATGCCACCCATAGCGTGCAACTGCCAGGCGGGGGTGGCACCAAATCCAGCGGCCAGCGTGAATTCGTCGAACCCTTGGCCTGCGCGGCGGCAGGAGCCGGCTGCGACGGGTTCTTCATGGAAGTGCACCCGGATCCCGATTCCGCCTTGTCCGATGGACCCAACATGGTCCCGCTCCATGCGCTTCATTCACTCCTTGAACGGGTATTACGTATATGCGACGCAGCCGCCCCACAACCGGTCCGGTAACACGCAAGACCAAGACTTCAGCCGTGCGTTCTGTCACCGTCGATGCGAGCGTGAGCGAGGGTATTCGCGTGCTCGATATCGAAGCGCGCGCCGTGCTCGATCTCAAGGCCCGTCTGGACGAGCGATTCGCCCGAGCCGTGACGCTGCTCTACGAGTGCCAGGGAAAAGTCGTCATTTCCGGTATGGGCAAATCCGGCCTCATCGGGCAAAAAATCGCCGCGACACTGGCCAGTACGGGAACGCCCTCGTTCTTTCTGCATCCGGCCGAAGGCGTCCACGGCGACCTGGGCATGCTCGCGCGGCGGGATGTGCTCATCGCCATTTCCAACAGCGGCGAGACGCAGGAAGTCCTTCAACTGCTCCCGTTCGTCAAACGAATGAATGTACCGGTCGTCGGCATGACGGGAAAGATGACCTCCACGTTATCGAAAAACAGCGATGTCACGCTGGATGTGTCCGTCAATGAGGAAGCCTGCCCGCTGGGCTTGGCCCCGACTGCCAGCACAACGGCCACGCTCGCAATGGGTGACGCATTGGCCGTGGCGTTGTTGCAAAAACGCGGCTTCAAACACGACGATTTCGCGCAGTTTCATCCGGGCGGTAGCCTGGGGCGTCGCTTGCTCGTTAAGGTACGTGACCTCATGCAACATGGCGACCATTTGCCGCGCGTGCGTGCCAGCGTATCCGGGGCGGATACCATCCTGGAGATGACCTCGAAGAAGCTTGGTTTGACGACGGTGATCGATGCGAAGGGCGCGCTCTACGGAATCGTGACCGATGGCGACTTACGGCGCTTCATTCAAGGCGGCGGGGACTTCAGCCGAGTCACGGCCCGTGACTTGGCCAGCCGTCATCCGAAGACAATCGGCCCGGACGAATTGGCTACGACGGCCGTGGCACAGATGGAGCGTTTCTCCATCACGGCGCTCGTGGTCATCGAACCGCCGAATCGCCTGGCGGGAGTGATTCACTTGCATGACCTGCTCAAACACGGCATTGTATAGAGGCGCCATCACGCGCTGCGCGTCGAAGGATTTATGGCAGAAAACTGGAAACAAGCCGGGCTGGTACTGATGCGGTCGGCAGGGCAGGAAAGCAACATCAATCTGCCCAATGTGCTGACGCTCGTCCGGATTCTCTTGATCCCGGTCTTCGTCATGCTGCTCATCGACCCGACGCCGGATCGGGCCTTGGCCGCAGCGATCGTCTTCGTCGTCGCAGCCGTGACCGACCTCCTGGACGGGTACGTCGCGCGCAAGACCGGCCAAATCACTAAACTCGGACGCCTGCTGGATCCCATTGCCGACAAACTGCTCGTGCTGTCGGCCTTGATCCTGCTGGTGCAGGTCGATCGGGTCAGCGCACTGGTGGCGATTCTGATCATCGCGCGAGAAGTCGCCGTGACCGGGTTGCGGGCGATCGCGGCCTCCGAAGGATTGATCATGTCGGCCGAAGTCACGGGTAAATACAAAATGGCCCTGCAGGTCATCGCCATCGTTCTTCTGGTGCTGGAAGGCACCGTCGTGGAAACGATCGGCAACCTCCATCTTGCCGGCATCGTGACGCTGTACCTCTCTCTGATCCTGGGATATGTGTCGGGCGCACAATACGTCTGGAGCTTCTGGCGGCAGGTCGGGGCAAAGGGTCTCTAGTGGATAATCCGGCGGCAACCACTCGGTGATGGACAGTCCCTGGCTCATCGGCATTCTCATCCTCTTCGCCTATCTCCTCGGCTCGGTTCCTTTTGGAGTCGTCGTGTCACGCCTGTTGGGCGCCGTCGATCCACGCACCGCTGGCAGCAAAAATGTCGGATTCACCAATGTCCTGCGCGTGAGTGGGAAAAAAGCGGGCATCCTGACATTGGCGGGAGACATTGGGAAAGGCTGGCTGGCAGGGTGGGTGGCCACGATGATGCTGCACCAGGAAGCCGCCGTCTTATGGGTCGCCCTCGCTTCGATTCTCGGCCATTTGCACTCGATATTCCTCGGTTTGAAGGGCGGAAAAGGCGTGGCCACGGCGTTAGGCGCCGCATTGGGCGTCGCCCCTGGGGTGGGACTCACACTGATGGGCTTGTGGATCGGAGCTGTGTTCTTGTGGAAATATTCCTCAGGCGGCGCGCTCTTCGCCTTCGGCATGTTTCCGATAGTAGCGCTGCTGTTTCATCGATCATGGACGTTTATCGGATTTGCCTGTGTCGTCAGTGTGCTGATCTGGATGAGACACAAAGACAATCTCATTCGATTGTGGAGCGGGACGGAATCGCGCATCGGACAGTCAAGTTGACATAACATATCTTATCAGACATTAACCCCATGCTGTCTTTTGAGCTATTAGCTCGCATCCGCAAAGAGTTGTTCCTCACCGGCAGCGCACTGTACGAAACGATTGTCGCCATCGCGGAACGCGTCAACCGCAAAGTTCATGTCTTGCGTCTCCATGGCCAGGCTACGACGATCCTCAACCAGACACACGTCATTCATCGCCACATCGGACAACGCGTCGCGGCTCTCGCTGCTAAACCGGCTGCGGGAATCCATCCAGTGGTGCCGTCCGAGTTGGCATCGCTCCAGGAAGCCATCCGCACCGCTTCCGATCGCATCAAGGGCCAACAAACCGCGCTGCAACTCGTTGAACGCCAGATCCGGGAACTCAAGGTCGAGCTGGCTCACGAAGATCTGTTGATGATGCAGCGCGAATTGGGCCTCCGCGACGCCGCTATTGAACGCGTGGTGGTCGCGCGAGGCGCGCCGGTCATCGGCCATCCGATCGGCGAATTCGACTTGCCCGCCACAACCCGCATTATCGCCGTCTTTCGCGGCCCGTTTCTTCTGCCTCTGTCCCATGCCATGACCCTTCGCCCCGATGATATCGTCATCCTCATCGGCCTTCGCCACGACCTGGTCCACTGGCTCCCGCATTTTCAGCACCCGGCCGCCTCGAAATCCGCCTGATCCGGCCTTCCTTTCGCCGTCACGCCAAAATCTGGTATTCTGAGGCGTCGTCAATGCGCTTCGGTATGGCCCTCGGAGCTTGCCCCAGCATGAAAACACCGGTCTTTATTTCCGCAGTGCTGTTTCTCGGACTTGGACTCGCCGGATCGTTAGATGGCAGTCCCCTCTCGACCGTTTCCGCAGCCGACGTCGCCTCCACGCCGCGCGCCGTGTCTCCGGGACTGCGCCTCCTGGAAGAATTGCAGACCGTCATCACCGACCTCGCCGAACAGGCCAAGCCGTCGGTCGTCAGCATTTTTCCAATCCAGCCATCCGGTCGATCACGAGACGGATCCGCAGAGCGGGTTCCCAGCTCCACCGGCTCCGGTTCCGGCGTGATTGTCGATGCCGCCGGGCACATCATTACCAACAACCATGTGGTGGGCGATGCTTCGGAAGTGGAGGTTCGCCTCTCAGACAAAACCAAACTCTTCGCGCAGGTAGTCGGCAAGGATCCGGACACCGACCTGGCGGTACTGAAAGTCACCGCAGATCATCCACTCCCCGCTGCTCACTTCGGTGACTCATCCGGCGTGAAGGTCGGCCAATGGGTGCTGGCGGTTGGAAACCCGTTCGGTCTCGACCGCACCGTGACACTGGGCGTAGTCAGTGGTATCGGACGCGAAAATATTAATCTCTCCCGCTACGAAAATTTTATTCAGACTGACGCGTCGATCAACCCAGGCAACTCCGGCGGCCCGCTGTTCGATCTCCGGGGGGATATCATCGGCATCAATACGGCCATCATTAATTTTGCGCAGGGCATCGGGTTCGCCATTCCCTCCAACATGGCCAAGCAGGTCATGAACCAGCTGATCGCCAAGGGCAAGGTCGTGCGAGCCTGGCTGGGGGTCGGATTACAACCGCTGACGCCGGATCTGGCCAGCAAGTTCGGCGTGGAGGAGAACGAAGGGGTGTTGGTCAATGAAGTATTCGAGCGGGATCCGGCGGCGCTGGCCGGCATCAAGCCGGGAGATGTGATCACGAAAGTCGATGGCGCGCTCGTCGACACGCCGAACAAACTGTCTCGCCTGGTTGCCGCGTTGGACCCCGGTTCGACGACACGTGTCGAGGTGGTCCGCGACGGGAAGCGCCTCAATCTCCAGGTGGCGCTGAGCGAGCGCCGGGATACGGTCGTCACGGCCTCCTTGCCGCAAAGCCGGACCGACTTGAAGTTGGGCATCGATGTTCAGGACTTGACCGCCAGCCTGGCCGAAAAGTTTCGACTGAATGAAAGCCGTGGCGTGCTGATCTCCAAGGTGGATGCGGGCAGCCTCGCGCAGGCCGAGGGATTACGCGAGGGCGATTTGATCAAGGAGGTCAACCGCGTCGATACCGGCACGGTCGGAGAATTTACCGTCGCGGTCGCCAAGGTCAAACGCGGTGACACGATCCTCCTGCGCGTCTTGCGTGAAGGACGAGCGTTCTACGTCGTGCTGAAACCGGCCGATCACTAGCTTGAGTTCAGCAAAGTGACATCATTCACACGGGGTTGTGGCTCGTCAGTGGGCCACGACCCCGTGGCGTTCTGCCTTGTGCTCTTCCACGATGCGACCCGCCAGCTCTCGCGGCACCTCTTCGTAGTGTGCGAATTCCATTACGTAACTGCCTTGCCCTCCAGTCAGCGAATTTAACGATGGGGCATAGCTGACCACTTCCGCCTGAGGTACAAGTGCTTTCACGGTTTCCATATGGCCGCTGGCCTCCACCGAGACGATTCGCCCACGCCGGGCGTTGAGATCCCCCAACACCGCGCCTACACAATCCGCCGGAATGTCGACCTCCACCGTCATGAGTGGCTCCAACAGAACCGGATGGGCCGCTTCCATGGCCTTTTTCACGCCCATTGACCCGGCGATCTTAAACGCCATTTCGGACGAATCGACCACATGGTACGAGCCGTCGTAGACGGTGACCCGCACATCCACGGCGGGATACCCCGCTAGCGGGCCTTCATGCAAGGCCTCCACGACCCCCTTCTCAACGGCCGGCACAAAATTGCGTGGAATGGCGCCGCCGACAATTTTGTTCTGAAACTCAAATCCCTGACCGCGCGGCAGCGGCCCGACTTCCACCCAGCAATCTCCATATTGGCCATGTCCCCCGGTTTGTTTTTTATACTTTCCCTGCGCCTGCGCCACACTGCGAATCGTTTCGCGATAAGGAATTTTCGGCGCATGAAGCGTCACATCTGCGCCGTACTTGCGATGCAATTTTTCCAGTGCGACGTCGATATGCAACTGACCCATTCCGCTCAGCACCATCTCTTTTGTTTCCATGTGACGAACGAATTCCAGGCTAGGATCTTCCTCGATCAACTTGTGCAATCCGACACTCACCTTTTCGATATCTGACTTGGAGTTCGGCTCGATGGCAAACGACAGGACCGGTCGCCCCAGGGGAATCCCCGGCAACCGGATCGGAGCGTGCTCATCACACAGCGTGTCGCCGGTCAAACTGTCTTTCAATTTTCCGATCGCCACGATCTCGCCGGCCACCGCGCGGGAAACCGGGGTGTACTTTTTCCCGAATATCGAAAACAAATGCCCACCGCGTTCCCGCACCTGCCTCGTCGCATTGTATAGACTGCTATCTGACTCCAAGGTCCCTGAATAGAGCCGTACATAGGACAGGCGCCCGACAAACGGATCGATGATGGTCTTGAACACGACTCCCGAGAAGGGCGCCGTCGCCAAAGCTTCTCTCGTAAGGGGCTGCGAGCTTTCAGTGAGTCCGACCCCCTGCACGGGCGCGAGCCGAGCTCGAGCGGCCGGTGACGGCATGAGCTGGAGCAATCCCTGTAACAGTGTCTGCACCCCCACGTTGCGCAACGCCGATCCTCCAACGACGGGAACCAGCGTTCCTCCTTGAACTCCCGCAAGTAAGCCTTCCAGCAAGGCCGCGTCCGTCAATGTCCCGTCGGTGAGATACCGTTCGAGCAACGCTTCGTCGCTTTCGGCGACCGTTTCGATCAGGCGGCGCCTGGCCTGGTCTACGCGGTCTTGCCATTCAGGCGGAACCGGATGTCGCTCGGCCTGAGGGCGAGCTGCTGAACCTGTCAGGATGCAGTTCTGGAGCAGATCTACAACACCTTCCAGCCCCGCACCCTCTCCTTTGGCGAGGATCAAGGGAACGGTGCGTATCTCCAGGTCTTTCGTCACCTGATCGAGCGTCGTCGCGAAAGCTGTTCTTTCCTTGTCCAAGTCATTCACGAAGATCATGCAAGGTAGCCCGGCCTCTCGGATAAGAGACCAGAGGCGCTCGAGATCACTCCGTACCCCCGTGGCCGCATTCACGACGAGCACCACCCCATCGGCAACCCGTAGGGCCGATCGCACTTCAGCCATGCAACTGGGGGATCCCGGCGTATCGAGGAGATTAAGTACGATATCGTTGCAGAGACAGCGAACGACGCTGGTGTGAAGTGACGTCCGGTGATGAATTTCTTCCGGTTCGAAATCAGAGATGGTCGTGCCGGCCTGGATAGAGCCGGGAGAAGGGAGACTACCTGCACAGCAGGCGAGTGCTTCGACCAATGAGGTTTTGCCCGATCCCGCATTCGATACCACAGCCACATTCCTGATGGATTCGGTGAGGGGAACATGCATCATGACCTCCTCCGGTAGTCGGCGGCCGCTGTGGGCCTGGTTAGAAAGAGACTTGCGGGTGACACCATCCTTTCGCGATCTGTCCCAGTTCGTCACTAGGTGACAGGCGATGACCGCACGCGCTACAGGTCATCATGCTTTCGATGCCTCGCCACCGAGCCATCCCTGGTCGGCGAAACTGACATATCGCCCGTCCCCCACGATGAGGTGATCCAGGACCTGAATGCCCAGCAGGGCGCCCGCTGAAACGAGCCTGGCCGTCAGCACACGGTCTTCCTGGCTCGGTGTGGGGTCTCCACTGGGATGGTTGTGAAGAAAAATTACTCCGGCGGCTGATGCGCGCATGGCGGGAATAAAGACCTCCCGCGGATGCACGATGCTCAGCGTCAGACTGCCCTCCGAAATCGTCACGTCGCGAATGACCTGATTTTTGGCATCCAGCAAGACCACGGCGAAGATCTCGTGACGCAGATCCCGCAGCCTTGCGTGGTAATGCTTAAAGAGATCCGCGCTGGAATTGATCCGCGTGCCGGTGGTCAATGGCGCCGAGACGGCACGTTTGCCCACCTCTACGGCCGCTTTCAATTGCGCGGCCTTGGCCGGTCCGACCCCCGGAATCGCGCAGAGTTCTTCGGTGCTGCAGTGCAGCAGCCCGACGATCCCCCCGACACGGCCAAGCACCTCCATGCCGACGTTAACGGCCGAGGCATCCTGCCGTCCCACGCGTAAGAGGATCGCCAACAATTGCGCATCGGACAGGCTTTCTGCCCCCTCACTGAGCAATCGTTCGCGTGGCCGCTCAGTTTTTGGCCAGTCACCGATTCCTCGGCCCTGTTTTTTGCCCGTCATAACATCCTTCCACGACAAAAAAATGTCAGCGTGCACCATTTTGTGCCGGAGACTTGACGCCTGGCGCATGTCATGTATGGCACCATCACTACATAACCTATTGAAATATCAACACTTGACATTTTGGTGCAGCTCTTGCTTGAGAGCAGACACAGCTGTAAACGTCAACACCCAGGAGGAAACAATGGAATGTCCGAAATGCAAAGGCATGATGATGTTGGAACGGTTCTCAGACTTCTTCCTCATTTTCTACGCCTGGAAATGCATCAACTGTGGAGCCATCATCGACCGAACCATTTCGGCCAATCGTAGAAAGAGCCTCGCCGCTCGAGACGCGCAGCCCGTGGCGACCCGCTAAACGCGGATCACTCGCTCTGTTCTCAGTGTGTGATGTGGTGGTGTGACGGCCCAGGATTTGGCCACCTCCTCAGCCCGCTTGAACCGAGTCTTGGTGTCGCCCGATTATAGCGAGCCTCCTTTTGCGCGTCAAAGCGCGCGAACTCCTCCTCGACGTCTACAGCGCTCCCCGCCCCGCGGCGGGGAGAAGACCTTTCCGGCCCACGGCCGCCGCTCATCACCGCCAGTCACCTTGACCCCTTCAAAAACGCTGTGTTACATTCTCTCACTTCGTAGCCAGAGACGAATGGCTCTCACCTGAATACGATCATGCGCGTCATCGCTGGGCTTCATCGGGGCCGACGGTTGCTAGGCCCCAGGGGACAGGCCATCCGCCCGACCTCGGACCGAGTCAAAGAAGCCCTCTTTTCTATCCTGGGTGAACGCATCGTGGGGGCTCGAGTCCTGGACCTCTATGCAGGAACCGGCTCGATCGGCATTGAGGCTTTAAGCCGCGGGGCGACGCATGTGACCTTCGTGGAAGCGAATCGCGACGCGTTACGCCTGGTTCAGTCGAATCTTCGGCAATGCGGATTGGAACAGTCCGCTAATATTTGCGCCTGTCAGGTAAGCCAGTTTTTTCGTCGTGGCACGGAATGGTCCGGCCCCTATGACGTGGTTTTCTGCGATCCACCCTATCAACTCACGCCCGAATTGATTGCTCTGGCGACAGAATGGCGCGTCGGATGGCTGGCCGACGACGCCATCGTGATCCTGGAACATGGACGGAAAGCGGACATTCCCTCCGTCCTGGGGCCGCTCTCGCAAGTGAAGCGCTACGACTACGGCGACACCGCGCTGACCCGATTTCACCTCACGCCGAAAGAAGCCCAACCGGCATGAAGACCGCCGTCTATCCCGGCACATTCGATCCGATCACGCATGGGCACAGTGATATCATCCGGCGTGGATTCCGGATGTTCTCGCGAGTCATTGTGGCCATCGCCCCTAACCCGGGCAAGCATCCATTATTCAGCACCGAGGAACGATTGGACATGGTGCGCCTCGTCACCAAGGATCTCCCGAACCTGGAAGTCACGACCTTCGAAGGTTTGTTAGTGGATTTTGTGCGGACCAGCGGCGCTCATGCTATTCTTCGGGGACTTCGCGCGATTTCTGATTTCGAGCACGAGTTTCAAATGGCCTTGATCAATCGAAAACTGGCGGAAACCGTCGAGACGGTCTTCCTCATGCCCAGTGAAGAATATTCCTATCTCTCTTCCACCATCATCAAGGATGTCGCCAGCCACGGCGGGGCACTGAACGACTTTGTGCACCCGGAAGTGGCACGGAGGCTCCAAGAACGAATTCGGAGTTTCAAAGGATGAAACTGGCAGCCCGTGTCGGACGCATTGTGCCCTCCCCAACCCTGAGTATTACCGCCACCGCAAAAGCCATGGCGGCGCAAGGCATCGACGTCATCGATTTTGCCTCCGGCGAACCGGACTTTGATACGCCGGAACCGGTCAAAGCTGCGGCCGAAGCCGCCATTCGCGCAGGCTTTACAAAATATACGCCCTCGTCAGGCATCGACGAACTGCGCAATGCCATCGCGGACAAGTTGAGAGACGAACAAGGGCTGCACTACGACAAGTCTCAGATTCTGGTGTCCTGCGGCGCCAAACATTCGCTCTATAACGTGGCGGAAGCCCTGCTGGAAGCGGGCGACGAACTGATTATCCCCGTCCCCTTCTGGGTCTCGTATCAGGATCAAACCCTGCTGAACGATGCCACACCGGTCCTGCTGCAGACGCAGGAACGGGATGGATACACGATCACACAAGACGCGTTGGAAGCGGTCATCACCCCGCGCACCAAAGCAATCATCGTCAACAGCCCCTGCAATCCCACCGGCGCGACGTACGACCGGAGCACCCTGGAACGCATCGCGGCCGTTGCTTTGCGTCATGACCTGACCATCATTTCAGACGAGATCTACGAAAAGGTGCTGTATGACGGCGTGCAGCACATCAGCATCGCCAGCCTCAGCCCAGAAGTCGCGGCACGCACGGTGGTCATCAATGGTGTTTCGAAAGCCTATGCCATGACCGGCTGGCGGATCGGGTATGCGGCAGGACCGAAGCCGTTGCTGACGGCGATGGCCAACATTCAAAGTCAAAGCACCTCGAACCCCTGCTCCATTTCGCAAAAGGCCGCGGTGGCCGCCCTCCGCCTCGGCAATCCCTTTACCACTGTGATGGTGGCGGAATTCGATCGGCGGCGGCGCCTCATGGTCGAGCGCCTGAATAAAATGCCCGGCGTGACCTGCCGGATGCCGACCGGCGCATTTTACGCCTTCCCCAATGTGAGTGGTCTGCTGGGGAAGCGCTGGAAAGATCAACCCATCGGCTCGGCGGCCAATCTGGCGACCTATTTACTCAACGAAGCGCAAGTCGCGTTGGTACCCGGTGAACCGTTTGGAAGCGACGTCCATATCCGGCTGTCGTATGCCACCTCGATGGAGGCCATTGAGCGCGGATTGACTCGCATCGAAGCCGCACTCCGCCGTCTGTCGTGATCGCATACGATTACAGGACCTCAGCCCCTTGATTGCTGTGCAGATGAGGTTATGAGGGAAAGAGGTTCTGCGGATCACGGACCGAGCCGACCACAACCGAACGATGCTCCCCGATCATAGGAGGAAGACCCGTGCCAATTTATGAGTATCTATGTAGCAGCTGTGCGCACCGATTCGAGGTGAAGCAGAGCATCAAGGATGACCCCATCAAGGAATGCGTGCGCTGCGGGAAGGAAGTGACGAAGCTGATTTCGCCCCCTGCCATTATGTTCAAGGGCAGCGGATGGTATATCACCGACTACTCGGACAAGATGAAACCGGGAGGCAGCGATACGTCCGACAAGCCCGCGGCAGCCGGGACGGACAATGCGAAAACCCCGGCCGCATCGGACGCCGCAAGCTCGAGTCCGGCTTCGCCGTCGGCTCCGGCAGCAGCCTCCCCGGCTGCGGCACCCAGCGCCCCCGCGTCGACCAGCACGAGCACGTCCGGCTCCGGCACATCGGGCTCCCCGTCGTCCACTTCATCTACCAGTAAATCCTGACGGGCGAACAGCTTGCCTGCAGGAGGAGGATCCAGCCGCTCGATCCGTTCGCGGTGGGCAGAATTACCAGCAGACCTATCGCAATTGAGCGGGCTTGGGTTTCTTGACGGTCGAGGATTTGGGAGAAGATTTCGAGGTCGCTTTGACCGGCTTCTTGACCGTCGTTTTCGAGGCGGGCTTGGCGGCAGGAGTCTTCACCGCTTTCACGGCTCGCTCTCTCGCTGCAGCAATCGTGTGCTCCAGATTCGCGATCATCGCCGACTTCTCTTTGTTCACCCGTGTGAGATCTTCCACACGAATTTGCAGCTCTTCTTTCGCCTTGTTCGCCGCGTTGAGTTGATTCTGCAACAGCGCCTTGTCCGCCGCCGCCTGCTGGGCTTCCGAATGCAGTTGTTCGATTTGAGCCTGGAGAGCCGGCGGCCAAAAGTCACAACCTGCCAGCAGCAACATGCTGCTGAACCCGAGCACCGACAATCCCATCACCCCGCGACGTGAACGAATCAGCATAAGTGGTCCTCCCATGTGGATGAATTATACCCACAACGCACCATCAAATCATGATGAAAGTGTGTACCCTCGTTGGGCCAGGGCCGCACGGATCCGGTCCGTCGACAGCACCCCCGCTCGCAGAAGGCGCGGTTGTTCACACGCATCCACGATGGTCGACGCAGACCCGCCCGGGGTGCGCCCGCCGTCGAGAATCAGATCGAGATATGGCCCGAGGGTTTGTTGCACCGACTCTGCCTGATCGAGAGGCGGTTCAGATGACCGATTGGCACTGGTCCCAGTCAGAGGTCCGGTCTGAGTGAGCAGACGCTGCAGGGTCGACAGCGGCGACCATCGAACCCCGATGGTACCGGTTCCCGCCGTCAGCACCGGTGACAAATGGGCCGCGGCGGGAAACACGATGGTCAACGGCCCAGGCCAAAAGAGCTCCATCAGCGCAGCGGCGACCGGAGGAATCGACGACACCAAGGACGATAGCTGATCAGGACCGCCGATGAGCACGAGAATCGGCTTATCGGCCGGCCGGCCTTTGACATCAATCAGCCGGCGCACCGCGCGCTCGTCGGTCGGCCGAACCGCTAAGCCATAATAGGTTTCAGTCGGCAGAGCTATGAGGCCCTGCGCGGTGAGGACACGCCGCACTTCCGGAAGAATGGCATCACACGTCGTGTCGAGGAAAGGAAGAACCAGAGCCATGTCACGGCCTGAGGCAATAGGATCAAGACTGGCGCGGAATGGCCCGGTGCGCAATATCAGTGCGATAGTGACGTCCCTGGAAGGTGATGGTCGGCACAGCCTGGTACACCTGCGCCCGTGCTTGGAGTAAGGACGGGGCCCATGCCGCCACAGCCAACACTCTTCCCCCGGCCGTGACCACCTGCCCGGCCTCCCGCCTGGTTCCGGCATGGAACACCGCAAGAGGCGAGGCACCGGACGGAACCGTTAAACCCTGAATAGGGAATCCGGTCTCATAGGATCCGGGATAACCCGGCGAGGTCATCACCACACAAATGGCCGTGTCCTGCCTCCATTCAACCGCCAGCTCGTCAAGGCGATGTTCAACCACCGCCTCCATCACATCCACCAGGTCGCTCTTGAGCAAGGGCAGCACGACCTCCGTCTCCGGATCTCCCATGCGCGCATTGAACTCCAGCACATAAGGCGTCCCGCGCACGATCATCAGGCCCGCGTAGAGCACGCCTTGGAACGGACAGCCCAGACGGGCCATCGCCTCCACTGTCGGTTGCAGCACCTGCCGCGTCACCTGTTCGCGCAGCGCCGCCGTCGCGATGGGCGCCGGAGCATAGGCGCCCATGCCGCCGGTATTGGGTCCGGCGTCCCCGTCTCCAATGCGTTTGTGATCCTGCGCCGGGATCATCGGCACGACGGTTTTCCCGTCTGTGAATGCCATGATGGTCAGTTCCTCACCATCGAGGAACTCTTCGATCAGCACCCGTTGCCCAGCCTGGCCGAACACGGATTTTTCCATCGCATCGCGGACCGCTTGCTTGGCTTCCTCGCGGGTCGTCGCCACCACCACCCCCTTGCCCTGCGCAAGGCCGTCGGCCTTCACGACAATGGGAACGGGTTGAGCATCCAGATAGGCCAGCGCCTGATCCATCTGCTCGAAGCTGCGCGAAACGGCCGTCGGGATGCGATTGGCAGCCATAATGTCTTTGGAAAAACTTTTGCTGGATTCCAACCGTGCAGCAGCCTTCGTAGGACCGAAAATTTTCAAACGCACTTTTCTGAACTCATCGGCAATTCCAAGAGCCAACGGCGCCTCAGGACCAACGACGGTCAGATCAATGCCTTCCTTCAGCGCAAAAGCCTTGAGTCCGGCAATGTCATCCGCCTTAATCGGCACACAGGTCGCCAGGCTTTCGATCCCGGCATTGCCCGGCGCGCAAAAGATCTGCGGTTTGCGTGGGCTTTGGGCAATCTTCCAGACCATCGCATGTTCCCGCCCACCACCGCCGACAACCAGAATCTTCACAGCTCAACCTTTGCTTGAATGAAGTGCACGATGCTCCTACTGAGGCTTCCCGCCCATCTCAGCCCACATCCCTGAGGTCGTTCAAACGGGTCGCCCAACGAGGCCGCAGGCGAGAAAAAACCGGAGGCGTAGCCTGCTGGCTACGTTGAGGATTTTTTCGAGCCGAGAACGAAGTTGGAGGCCCGTTTCAACGCACCTCAATGGCGGAAGTGGCGCATCCCTGTGAGAATCATCGCCATCCCATGTTCATCGACAGCCTTCGTCACTTCAGGGTCACGGATCGATCCCCCGGGCTGAATCACACAGGTAATGCCGGCTTCCGCTGCGGCATCGATCCCATCCCGGAAGGGAAAGAACGCATCGGAGGCCATGACGCACCCCTTCACCGACGACTGCGCTTTCATGGCCGCCAGTTTCACCGAATCGACGCGGCTCATTTGCCCCGCGCCGATGCCCACGATTTCACCGGGACGCCCGTAGATGATGGCGTTCGACTTCACATGTTTACAGACCACCCAGGCAAAGGCGCAGGCCGCATATTCCTGTTCAGTCGGTTTGCGGGATGTCGGCACGGCGAGCGCCTTGATGTCCTTGATCACGCCGAGATCCCGATCCTGCACGATCAATCCGCCGACCAGCTTCTTGAGGTCATACCCTTCCGCCGTCGCTTTGCTGAGCGGGCCGACATCCAACAGGCGAATGTCTTTCTTCCGCTTCAGCTCCGCCAGCGCGTCCTCCGCAAAACCCGGCGCGATCACGACTTCGACAAACGTAGAAGTGATCTCCTTCGCCGCCGCCAGATCCACCGGACGATTAAACGCAATGACCCCGCCGAACGCCGACACGGGATCCGTCGCGCGCGCTTTGACATAGGCTTCCACCGGCGTGGCGCCGAGGGCGCAGCCGCACGGATTGTTGTGCTTGATGATCGCCACGGCCGTCTCGTCGAATTCCTTCACGAGTTCGAGCGCCGAATTGGAATCGAGGAAATTATTGTAGGACATGGCTTTGCCATGCAGGATTTTCCCGCGCGACACCGCCGGCTCCTTGGCGTTCAGTTCACGATAAAACGCGCCCTGCTGGTGCGGATTTTCTCCGTAACGCAGCGTCTCCACGCGCTCGAACTGCAACGACAGAATAGCGGGAAACTTCACCTCATTCCCCTGCACCTGCTTTTCAAGATAGCCGGCGATCAAACTGTCATACCGCGCCGTGTGCTGAAACACTTTCATCGCCAGTTCGCGGCGCAAGGCGGGTGTGACAGACCCGGTCTTCACCGCGTCCAACACCCGGGTATAGTCGGCCGGATCGACCACCACCAGCACATCCTCATGGTTCTTCGCAGCGGAGCGCAGCATCGAAGGACCGCCGATGTCGATGTTCTCGATTGCCTCTTCGAAGGGGCAATTGGGCTTGGCGATCGTGGATTCGAAGGGATACAGATTCACGACGACGACGTCGATGTTGCCGATGCCGTGCTGTTGCATCTGCTTGACGTGGTCGGGCACACGACGACGCCCGAGTAAGCCGCCGTGAATTTTTGGATGTAAGGTTTTGACCCGGCCGTCGAGAATCTCGGGCGACCCCGTGTAAGCAGCCACATCCGTCACCGCCACACCCGCGTCACGCAAGGCTTTCGCCGTTCCGCCGGTGGACAATACTTCTGCGCCAAGCGCAGCCAAACCCCTGGCCATCTCGACCACTCCGGTCTTGTCAGAAACACTGATCAGTGCCCGCGCAATGCTGGCCATGATGAACTCCTTCAACTATGGATATCGTGTGGGTGGGATCACATTGGACGAAAAAACGCCGTGACAATAGCAGATGCCTCGACGCCACTGCAAGCCGATCGGGAACCGCGTCAGACCGCCGCCGCTTCCCCGGCGTCCGGCGAGTCCATCGTCAGAGATTCCGTGACCGAGAATCCAGCTAGCATGAGCCCCAGCGATGTGCTACCCTTCGCAATTCATGATTGGTCAGCCGGGCGCTGCACAATTCTGAAATCAAGTAACACTCGAGGTCTTCAACCACACCAACTCCTGTGGCAGACGAAGCCGCAGCGTGGCCTCGTCTCAGGGGCGATAAGGGCTGGCGCATGTCGCGCGGAATTATTTTCGGCGTCGGACTGTTTGCACTCACATTATTGGCGCTCATTTGTATCCCTCGACACCTGCCGGTCACGTCGTCGGCAACGGGCCATCCCTCGTTCAGTGCCCATCTTGACAACGGCCACCTCACGCTCTCCGGCGCGATGGGAAGCGAAGAGGCCAAACTCGCCGCCGTCACGCGCGCGCAGGAACTTGCCAAGAACCTCAAGTTGCGGGTCACCGACAATCTCGAAGTCCTCGAAGACGGTGGAGCCGCTGCCTGGGAAACCGCCGTGCCCGCCCTGCTGACACAGGTGGCCACCCTCCACCAACACCAGGCCAGTCTCATGGTCTCCGGCCAGACGGCAACGGTCAAGGGTGCGGTCGCACACGGGGAAGCCAAAACGAAACTCGTGCACGAGATGGCCTCGCTGCTCGGCACGTCGATGCACGTGCAGGATCAGGTGACCGTCACGTCAGCCCCCGCCTCCCCGTCCTCTGCACCCGCGCCGACGATGACCGCCACCCCCCCGGCTGCGCACGCGTCACGCGCGCAGATGCAGGCAGGGTTGGACGAGATCGTGCGCGGAGAACATATCGCTTTTGAAAGCAACAGCGCCGTGCTCACCCCCAAGGGACGAGCCGTCATCGAGAAAATCATTCCCGCGCTCAAGCGCTCGCCCGAGGCCGTCATCGAAATCGGCGGGCACACCGATTCCTATGGCGATCCGGACTACAACCTGCAGTTGAGCCGGACACGAGCCGAGTCGGTGCGGCAATATCTCGCGGATCATGGCGTGACCAATCGCTTGACCGCCGTCGGATATGGCGCCTCCCGCCCCCTGAGCCAGGACCGGACGCGCGCCGCGTCGAAAAAGAACCGGCGGATCGAATTTCGTGTGAAAGAGGAACGGTGAACGTATGGGAGCCTTCATTCTGCAAATGATCGGATGCTTACTGGTGGCAGCGACCATCGGCCTCATGATGGGGTGGCTGCTGCGCAGTTTCGCCACCTCCGAGAAGCGCCAGCAGTTGTCCGAAATTGCCACCCGGCTCCGCGGCCGCGAACATGAATTGGACACCCTGAACCATGAATTAAAAGTGCGCACTTCCGCCGTCCAGATGCTGGAAGGAAAGATGATCACCTCCGAAGCGGCGCTCAAAGATTTGACCGCCGATCTCGCAACGAAGGTCGAACAACTTGCGACGCTCCAAACCGAGCTCCGGGAAAAAGGGGTCCACCTCCATGCCGCCGAACGCGAACGGGATACGCTTCGTCGGGAAGTCGAGGTGGCGGAAAACAAGTTTAAGGCGCAACAGGCCGGGTTCGCCGAAATGCAGTCGCAGATGGAAAACGCCGAAGATGTGCTGATCAGCCGGGATCAGGAGATCGCCACCCTGAAAACCTGGGTTGAGCAACTCGCGCCGAAAGATGCCGAGATCACCCGCCTCCGGGCGCGCACCGAAGAACTGGAACCATTTCAGGAACGAGCCAAGCGATTAGAGCGCGAGCTCGAACAGGAGCGCGCGCGCGCCGCGGCCACGATCCAGGGAAAGGATCAGGAACTCGCACGGCACCAGGCACACATCGGCGAGGTGGAAGCGGAATTAGGTCGGCTCCGCACACAAAACCAGGAAGACCTCACGCGCTTCACCGAGACGCTGCACCAGCGGGATCAGGATATACAACGGCTCCGCGCCACGGTGGAGGAACTGGAAGTGTTCCGGGGAGAGGTGGAAAAGAAAGAGCTTCAACTGCGCGAGGCGGAAGAGCGGCGGGTGATGGACGTCAGCGAACGGGAAGAAGAAATCGGCGCGCTGCGCAAGCGGCTGGTGGAATACCGCGTGGCCCAGCGGCACCATGCCCAAGCCAAATCCACGAGCTCCGCCGAAGCCGTCTCGCATCCGATGTCGACCGACGGACGCGGTGCCGCAAAATCACGCCCTGCCCAGAAAGACGATCTCAAGCAGATTCACGGGATCGGACCGGTGATGGAGCGTGTGTTGAATCGCATGGGCATGTTCACGTTTCGCCAGATCGCCGAATGGAAAGATCAGGACGTCGAACATATGGCCTCGGAACTCAACACCTTCCCTGATCGCATCCGCCACGACAATTGGATCGCCGGCGCCAAGGAACAACACTTTCTGAAATACGGTGAGGAACTATAGTCCGTCCTGACCACACCGTCCGCTCCCCTCCTCGCTGTCGCACCGTTTCTTTGCTGCACACTGTGTCCATCTGTTCGGGTGGCCCCCCATGATTACGTCCACCTTCTGCCTGCTCCCGGGAATCGGCTTGCACACGGAACGACGGTTCTGGGGTCAAGGCGTCTGCACCTGGGATCACTTTCTGTCGACCCGGGAAGTACGGGGGCTCAGCGCCGCCCGAAAAGCCCTCTTCGACAACCGGATCAAAGAGGCACAGCAACGGTTCGAACAGCAGGATAGCCGCTACTTTGCGAACACGCTGCCGACACGCCACCAGTGGCGTCTCTACGAATGGTTGCGAGAGCGAGCGCTGTATCTGGATATCGAAACCGATTCGTTCGGGCAGATCACGGTGGTGGGCCTCTATGGAAGGGGCCGCTATACCGCACTCGTCCGACATGAGTCGCTGAGCCTGCTTCGCCTGCGAGAAGAATTGTCGCAGTACGATCTGCTGGTGACCTTCTGTGGCTCGACCTTCGATCTCCCGATGTTGCGGGCGCACTTTGCCGACCTGTCGCTGGCGCAGCCCCATCTCGATCTCTGCGGCATCGGCCGGCAATTGGGCCTTCGTGGCGGACTCAAATCCATTGAACGCCAGATAGGCATCAGTCGCCCCCCTGCGATCCACGGATTTTCGGGAGACGATGCCGTCCGCCAATGGAACCGGTGGCGGCACCAACGCGATGAGGGAGCTCGCGAACTCTTGCTCGCCTACAACGAAGCGGATTGTGTGAACTTACAGCCCCTCGCGGATGCGTGTTATTGTCGTCTGGTGTTGGCGTCGGGAATCGAGGAGATTCGGACTCAGCACGGCAGGGACTGACCGCCCCATTCGATCAGCATTCCTGACCCGCTCCAGCGACTCGCCGTTTCCTACTCATCCAGACTGGGGCGCAACAGGTAGGGACCATAAACCAACGCGAAGAGGAGATACGCGCTACTCCAACAGAACGCGGCAGCACCGAGTATGAGACCGGTCGGCAGACCGGTACCCGCCCCGAACACTCGGAGGATGGCTCCGCAGGTGACTAGGACATACATGGCGATCGTCGCAGCGTCGGCAGACCGCTGGCGTCCCGTATGCCCCAAACTCGCACGAGTCATAATGCCTAAGGTCATGACGCCCACTGCCCCCGTGGTCAGCGCATGCACCGCATCTTCTTTCGGCAGGCCGACACCCAGCGCGGCACACCCGAGCAGGGCGAGCGCCAGAACAAGCCACCCATAGCCCCAATGCAACACAAATACGAGCGGCTCCCGCCATGTGAACCAGCCGTACCACCGCGAGAGGCGAACGAGATTGACCGCTCCGGCGAGGATCAGAAGCCCTCCGGCCACGGCTCCTTGCGAGAATACTGCCCAGACCGTCGAGGCGAACGCCACTAACCCGATCGCCCCCAGGTCGAGATGAGTAAACCGCGCCGGCTTCTCCGGCCTGCGGGACTGAACCAGAAACTCGCGTGTAAAATTCGGCGTCACGCGTCCGCCGATGAAGGCCAACAGCGTCATGTCCAACCCCAACGCCAGACGCTCCGGGAGATCCGTCGCGAGGTCGTTGAGCGCGAACACATGAAAGAGTAGATTCGTGACCGCGTAGAGACTGAGCAGAACGCCGATGGGTGCATGATCCCAGCTTTTTCCCCCTGCAATCTCACGCCAGACAATTCCTGCCAACACCACAAGATAGGCCGTATCGACGATGGCTGCGAAAGCCGCCGGCACCCACGGCCCCGCCAGTACCACACGGCCCGCGAGCCACAGGCCGAACAGCCTCGCCAATTCCCGCCCGTGGATGGCGGGACGATCCGTCCAGTTAGGCACCGCCGTCAGCACAAACCCCGTGATCACCGCAGGCAAAAACCCGAACAACATTTCGTGCACATGCCATTCACGAGGGGCAGCCAGACCCGTCGAACCAATCCCGAGCGACAGCATGACAATCCAGGCCGGAACAGCCAGGCCCGCAAACCAGGCGGCGCCGAGAAAAAACGGGCGGAAGCCGTACGAAAACAAGGCCGTCAACGAAACGGCCGGCCGTCGCCCCAATCCGTCACTCATTATTCGTCGCTCCATCCATGCATTCCTGTGTTCACACGATCGTCATCGCACGTCCACACATTCGGCCATTGTACCGGAAAGAACGGTCGAGCCTCTCAGTCGGATACGCACTACTCAGCGTCGTATCCGCGAACCGGCATATACGGCCCCGGCGCATGCAGCAATCGAAAGGCCTCGTGCGCATCAGGAGGGGCCGTATCGAGTGAGGGTCCTGTCGCTCCACCAACCCCGATTTCGACTGGCTCCCGCCGGATCTCCTGACCGGTTCGGCTGCGATACACCAGTTCATCGGTATCCAGATCGTACTCCGGTAACTCAGGACTCTCCCACCGTTGAAGGAAGTACTGGGCATAGAAGGTATACAAGCCCTGCTCCTTGCGGTTTCGTTGCAGGACATATTCCGGCATGGTCTGACGTTCCAGATTGGCATGATAGTGCTGCAACCAGAGATAGTCACCCCAGATGACCAGTTTGACCAACGGCGCATCCGCATACAACTTCAACTGCACCACCTTGCCGATGGCTTTCAGACGCTTGAGCAGCGCGATGCTCTGGCGGACCTCTTCCCGAAAGGTCGGATAGGGGGACGCAGGATGTGCCAAGGCCTGGATGCGTGTGCGTGCCTGCGCATCAAAGGGATTCACCAGGAGGATCTTGGCCTCCAGGCAGGTGTCGAGGATGGACGACAGATCCCCGACCTGGTCGACAAGCGTGCCGGCTCCGCTGGATCCGATGACCATCACTGAACGACCGTTGCCCTGCTCGTCTTTCAAGGTTTGAATGCGCCGGCGGGCGTCTATCCCAGGCCGCGGGAAAAATGAGACCAGGCCAGCGCCCAGTGCGGTTTCGGCGAGCATTCGATCCCGCCGACTACGATGGAGATAGGTAAAGGCGGCAATGCACAGCACAGCAATAGTCATTTCTACCGCCACTAATGACATCGGGTTCTGCTCCACACGCGACCAGAACGACAGAAACTGCCGGGCTCCGACCGGAAGAAGGAGCGCAATGCCGGCGCTCATCGCGACGATGACCATGTGCGACAGATTGCCTGTCGCATGGCGGAACACCGCCGTGAGATTGGAATTGAATTGGCGAAACACGGAAACACCTCTTGTACGGGTAAAGACACGATCCCACGGCTGTGACGGGCTGGCGATGCGAACGACGGAGGAAAACAACCTTCGGCGGTGTGCTCAGCAGAAACGGCGCGGCAGTAGGCACAAATAACAATCGCGTAAGACGTCGTCCATTCGAAGGCTGCAGCCCTCGGTGCGGAAGGTCTTACGCGAATAGGTGAACTCTATCAGGTCTGCTCAGACGAAGCAAGGATGGGGCGGTCCGACGACAGCGCGAGTGCAGCAAGACGTTCGAGCCCCCGCTGCCATCACTCCGTCAATTGATCCATCAACCATTCCATCGCATCCGATGACGCAAGCCAGGCCTCGGCAAACCCCGCAAAATAGATCGCTGCCTCCTGCCGGTCGCCCGGTGAGAATTGTGTCGGCAGGCGGGCCGGCGGTTTCCGTTGCCCGCTGAACAAGTCGGCTACGTGTGGATTGCCTTGCATCGCCGCGTGCAACGCCTGCTTCGCGGCGACCTGCTCTCCCCGGCGAAGGTCCAGCAAGACACGACTCCAGAGAAACGCCGTGGATGAATCGTGCGCATACTGCTGAAAAAGACGCGTTGCTCCGGCCTCATCTCCCACGGCTAAGTACCGGCTCAACAACCCGTAACGAATCCCTTGATGGTCCTCCGGATTCAATTCCAATAGGGCCTCGCCATGCGCGAGGGAATCGTCTTTCCGGCGAAGAGCCCACAAGCAGTCGGCCAACCCTTGACGCGCGCGCATGTACGGCCTGGTTTCAATCAGTCCCCAGAAGTGGCCCATCTGCCGGTCGAAGAATCCCTCGCCGAGATGCCGTCGTCCGGCATCGACGCCTTGTTGATACAAGAGGCAGGCGTCCTCTGCCGACCGCGCCTCAACGTTCGCCAGCACCGTGTAGGCATCCGCACAATCGGGAGAAAGCTCCAGCGCCTGCCGGGCCAACGTGGCCGCTTGCCGGTCGGTCGTGGCTTCCCAAGCCTGATAGATCAAGGCTTGAGCCTGTTCCAGCTTTTCGTTTTCGGTGAGAATGGGATTCGCGAGCGTCGGCGCGGGAGAACTTTTTCCGCGCGTACTGGAGCGTGAAGATTTTTTATTCATGAACGAGCGCTCCTTATAACCGGCCCTGCGACCATCCCGGACACCCGCCCTCGTCAGAACAACGTGGCCAGATACTCGAGCAGAAACACGAGCCCTGTACCGCCCGTCGGCAGGGCAATCGCTCCGAACAGCGGATGCTGGGTGAACGGCAGAAACGCGCCCTCCTGCGTGTGTTCGATGACCTCAACCATACGCTCGATGTGCCGCCGCCTGGTCTGTTTTCCGACTGTTTCGCAGGACAGACTCTTGAGCCGGTCCTTCAACTGCCAAACCGCTTCTCGCTTCGCCTGTTCGGCCGACCGCCGCAACAGCACCCCGTTGCCGAAGGCATAGAGCGCGTTCAGGGTGAAGATCACGAGCAAGCCCGCAGGGAAATCCCAACGGTCGAAGTAGCTGTGCCGCGCCACCGCCATCAGGAACACAATCACAAACGGATAATAGATCATGGCGCTGATGACCGCCGTCCGCTTCGCAATGAACTGAATGCCCAGCCATTCGTGCACGTAGGCCTCTTCGACCTCGTACTTGGCGGCTTCCCGCGCAAGCAGCCGCTGAGGCCATTCAATCCTGGTCCGGATCATGATCGTAATCAAGCGGCGGCACAGGCGTGTCGCATCGACGACATAAAACATCAAGAGCGTCATGGCAAGGACGCTGCATCCGAGGATGATGTAATTGAGCGTAAAGCAGGCGTCCCCCCGGCAGGGCATGACGGGAAAGCCGGACTGCAGCATCAGCACGAGTCCAAAGAGTCCATACACGAGTACCTGCGGCACCACGCGCCGTACTCGCTCCTGCCACGCCCCGAGTAGACGATACTCGTGCCAGAGCTCCCGTGCCTCCGCATGACCGGGGAGAGGCGGCAGCCAACGATGGATGCCGATCCACGAACGGAACGGGCGCGAGAGCACGGCATGAAGACGCAATAGTCGAAATCCTCGAATTAAGGTGCGATCGCTTTCCCACAGCCGCCACCACGAATGGGCAAAGAACGTCACGCAGAGCACAAACGCCAGGAGCCGCAAACTCGCCGTGGGCCAGACGCTGATCCCGTCGGTGACTGTCAACGGTTCGCCGCTTGTCCCATCCAATCGAGCCCCGGCCACAAATGCGACCACGAGCACACCCGACAGGGCAAGCAGAGCCAAGATACCGATGAGGCGTCGCCCATGGGACAACGACCAGAGTTCGCTGTTGATCAGGATCGCACAGAACACCATCAGCCCGATGGCACAAAGCAAGAGGCCGATCGTGCGAAGCGACGGCAGTTGCAGCGCGCCGGTGGCCGGGTCCACATCGGAACGCGGCAAATGGATGCTCGAAAGTGCGGCGGACGCGAACCCCGGATGCGGACTCAGATCGACCGCGCCATGGCGTCCGACTTCATAGAGACGCGGGATCACTACTGCGGAGAACATCGCGCCCGTGGACAGCTGTAACGCCTGCTTTTCGGGCACGTCCTCGAGAGCATCCACCGCCCGCAACACCGAATAAAACAGCGCCGTCTGATAACTGTCGCGAAAAGGCGGGATCGGCGTCTGCAGCCGGGGATCAAGCTCGAGACCGAAATGGGAGGCCACGACCAAATTTCGCGTCCAGGACAACTGGGAGGCATGGGTGAGCCTGGAGTCCAGATCGGTGGTGAAAAACAAGGCATGCGGAAAATCTTTGCGCAGGGCCTGCAGGATCATGAGTTTGTCGTAGACATCGCTTCCCAGGACACCGATGGCCTTGAATTCACCGTCGGAGGTGATTTCCTCTCGCTTCAACTGCTCAACCAGCCGCCGCAGATAGTCGAGCTGGCTTCGACCGACCGGGGTCTCCTCCACCACCGCGTCACCACCTCCACCCCTCTCACCAGATTTCCCCTTGGCGCCACCCGCCTCTTTCCCGTTCTCCTTCGGCGGCAATTCCCCGTCCAGGCCCGCGAGATACGAATACCGATGCACCCAATCCGGGTACCGCTCATCACGAAGCGCATGGAGGTGCTGCGCCAGGGTTTGAACGGCTTTCTTCTCGGCCCCTCCTTCGCTCGCCTTCTTTGCTGCTGCAACTTCCGCCAACCGTTTCGCAACCGCGACAAACGTACGCGGCAAGGATCGTCCATAGAGCGTGTCCCATTCTGAAATCAACGCAATGTGCGGGATCTTCGACGACGCAATCAGATCGATATTGCGGCGCTGGAGTTCTTCCACCAATTGCTCGGCGAGCCTGTCGTCTGTTCCGATCGTTCGGATCAACGTCAGGCAGGCGGCCGTGAACCGATCCTCGACCGGCTTATCCGTCTGCTGGATCAACGTTTCGCCGAGGAGCACCGGATCGGCAGCCGTGGCCCAGGAGGAATAAAAGACGGCGTCCTTCAACACGGCCGAAACGACCGGCTGAACCACCCCATGGCACTCGGGTTTCGGGGATCCCCCTGCGAAATTCGGCTTGAGCTCCTCCAACATGGCACTGAGTGAACCGGAGGTACGGGGTCCCAGCACGCGATAGCCGGAAGGGCTCGTGTTCATCTCTTGCTTGAGATAACTCACCAGACTGGTCAGGGTGCGCAACGGCTTTGAGCCGAGATCCTGCTCTTTCAGCCACAAGACCAGAATCGGCTGAGCCTCGTGCGTTCCCGTCTGGTCCGGGGTCGACAACCTGGGCCCGGGCACGAACCATTCAGCCGGGACGAGCGTGGCCGCTGTTTCGGTTGATTTCCATTCGAAGTACCGGATCGATTCTCCCGACTCCGGCAGATAGCCGGCCGCGCCCAATGCCGACACCAGCGCGTAGCGATCTCGCAACCGGGACTCCACACCGCTGGCATAGGGACTCCCGTCAACAAACACCGGCATCAGGCGAAAGCGCAATTGTGCAGGGGGCGCCTGAGTTCCTTCGATGAACCCTGGGGAAGCATGGTGCCCATGCGCCTGACCATCCGACGCTTTCTCTTTCTGCATGTGGCTCGCCACTGCCTCGAACGGATCCTGCCAGAGCCGCGCCTGGACGCGATCACGCACGACCGATGCAGACTTCTCCGCCTCCTTATCGATCGGCCGCGACGTTTTGATAGGCCCCTGATAGATAATCAGGCTACTCACTGCCGCGAAGAGCAGCGCGATCAGGCCGGCCAGCGGCAATTTCGCTTTATCGTCTTTTGGTTCCGCCATCGAAACGACCTGTCTACGAGCCGGAATGTCGAGGCTCGAATCTTCACACGTGACCTGCCGAACATCGCCGACGCAAAATCAGCGACAGGCTATTCTCGACAACGAAAACTGTCAATGGAAAGCATGAGCGTAGAGGGTGATCGGGGGAGACTCCCTGCTCGCGCAACGCGCGGTCTCAGGAGATCGTCGTTGGACACGCGCACTTGGACCTTCCCCCGACCACCCTCTGCAAACAGGTTGGTAGGATGTTTGACTTCAACTTTCCCCCTCACTACAATCGGACCTCGTGGCATCACAATTCGTTCATCTTCATCTCCACACCCAATACAGCCTTCTCGACGGCGCCAACCAGATCGACCCCCTGATGCAACAGGTGAAGTCGTTCGGCCAACCGGCCGTCGCGATGACCGATCACGGCAACATGTTCGGCGCGGTGGAGTTTTACCGGAAGGCCCGGGAACACGGCGTCAAACCCATCATCGGGTGCGAAGCCTACATGGCCCCGGGAAGCCGGCTGGAGAAGAACTCACACCTCGCGCACAACGACTACTACCATCTGATCCTGCTGGCGACAAACCTCAAGGGATACCAGAACCTTATCAAGCTCGTGAGCAAAGCCTATCTTGAAGGTTTCTACTATAAGCCACGGATGGATAAGGAGATTTTACAGCAGCACCACGAAGGCCTCATCGGGCTATCCGGTTGCTTGAGCGGCGAAGTCGCCTATCTCATCGGGCAGAAAGATCTGGCCGGCGCGACCAAGGCCGCAGGCGAATATCGCGAGATTTTCGGCAAAGACAATTACTACCTCGAGTTGCAGGCCAACGGGTTGGAACACCAGCGCATCGCCAACGATGGACTGCTCGACATCCATAAAAAGCTCGGCATCCCCCTCGCCGGCACCAACGACTGCCACTACCTCAAAAAAGAGGACTCCCGTCCGCACGACCTGATGCTGTGCCTCCAGACCGGGAAAACCATTAACGATCCCAACCGCATGAAGTTCGACACGGACCAGCTCTATGTGAAATCCACCGATCAGGCCTTGTCCGAGTTCAAGGAAATGCCGACGGCCGTGTCCAACACCGTCAAGATCGCCGAAGCCTGTACGCTCGAACTGGCGCTCAACAAAACCTATCTCCCGCAGTTCAAAGTGCCGGAAGGGCTCACCCGCGAACTGTACGTCGAGCAACTCGCAATGGAGGGCCTGGCGCAGCGCCTGAAGGAACGGCCGAGCTCCATCCCCGAGCTGGCGTATCAGATCCGGTTGAAGGAAGAAATCGCGGTGATCTGCTCGATGGGATTCGCCGGCTACTTTCTCATCGTGTGGGACATCATCAAGTTTGCTCGCTCACGCGGCATTCCCGTCGGACCGGGGCGCGGATCGGCGGCGGGCAGCCTCGTCGCCTATGCCTTGCGCATCACCGATCTCGATCCGCTGGTCTACTCGCTGCTGTTCGAGCGATTCCTGAACCCCGAGCGCGTGTCTCTCCCCGACATCGACATGGACTTCTGCATGGATCGCCGGGATGAGGTCATCAACTACGTCATCCACAAATACGGCGAAGACCACGTCGCGCAAATCATCACGTTCGGCACCATGAAGGCCAAGGCCGCTATTCGCGATGTCGGCCGCGTCCTCGAAATGCCCTATGCCGAAGTCGACCGGATCGCCAAACTCGTCCCCGACGATTTGAAGATGACGCTCGACAAGGCGCTCGAACAGGAACCGCGTCTCAAAGAACTCGTCGACAAAGACGTGAAGGTGAAAGAGCTCATGTCGGTCGCGCAGTCGCTCGAAGGACTGGCGCGCCACGCCTCCACGCATGCGGCCGGCATCGTGATCTCCGACCAGCCGCTCACGGAACATGTCCCGCTCTACAAAGGACCCAAGGACGAAATCGTCACCCAGTACTCCATGGGTGATGTCGAAAAAATTGGGCTCGTGAAATTCGACTTCCTCGGCCTGAAGACGCTGACCATGATCCAGCGGGCCGAGTCCCTCGTGAACGAGGGCCGCCCCGACCAGCCGCCGCTGCGGGTCGAACAATTGCCCTTCGACGATCCAGACACTTTCGCGCTGCTCTCCTCCGGAAAAACCACCGGCGTGTTCCAGCTGGAAAGCTCCGGTATGCGCGACCTGCTGATGGGCCTCAAGCCCGACCGCTTCGAAGACATCATCGCCATCATCGCGCTCTATCGTCCCGGTCCCATGGATCTGATCCCGGACTTCATCAAGCGCAAACAAGGCAAGATTCCGATCGCCTACGAGATGCCCGAACTGGAGCCGATCCTGAAGGACACGTATGGCGTCATCGTCTACCAGGAACAGGTCATGGCCATCGCCAACAAGGTGGCCGGGTTCTCGCTGGGACAAGCCGACATTCTCCGCCGCGCCATGGGCAAGAAGAAGCCGGAGGAAATGGAAAAGCTCCGGGTGCAATTCCTGGAAGGCGCCAAGCAGAAAAAAATCGCGGAGAAAAAAGCCGACAAGCTGTACGAGCTGATTCAAAAGTTCGCCGGCTATGGTTTCAACAAGTCGCACGCCGCCGCCTACGCGGTGGTCTGCTACCACACGGCCTATTTGAAGGCCCACTACCCGACGGAGTTCATGGCCGCCCTGATGACGACCGACATGGGCAACGCCGACAAGATCGTCGGCTACTTCACCGAATGCCGTGGACTGGGCATTCCCGTGTTGCCGCCGGATGTCAACCAGAGCCAGAAAAATTTTGCCGTCGTCGACAAGAGCATCCGGTTCGGGCTCGCAGCGATCAAGAATGTCGGCGAAGGCGCGGTGGAAGCCCTCATCGAAACACGGAACGAAAGCGGACCGTTCCGCTCCTTCTTCGATCTGTTCCGTCGCGTGGATCTCCGTAAGCTGAACAAACGGATGATGGAAGGCCTCATCAAATCCGGCGCCTTCGACTCCATGGGCGGACGGCGCTCACAATATCTGGCCGTGCTCGATCAGGCGATGGACGAAGGGGTCAGTATTCAAAAGGAGCGCGCCGTCGGCCAGACCAGTATCTTCGGTGACGAGACGCCCGGCCTGCCGCAAACCCTGGATGAACCGGCGCTGCCCGATGTTCCCGAGTGGAGCCAAGGCGAGATGTTGAAATACGAGCGCGAGTTGACCGGCTTCTACATCAGCGCCCATCCGTTGGCGCGGTATGAAGCCGCAATCCAACTGTTCGCCACCACGACGACGATGCAGGTGGCCGACGTGCCGGACGGGCGAGAGGTCAAACTCTGCGGCATCATCACCGCGGTGAAATCCATGTTGACGAAAAAGGGTGATCGCATGGCGTACATCACCCTGGAGGATTTACATGGATTGGTAGAAGTGATAGCCTTCCCCGATTTGTACCGAGACCATGCCGACATGATCGTGCCGGAACAGGTGGTGCGATTGACAGGCACGGTGGATCGTGGAGACAAGGGCACTAAGTTGCGCGGGACGAAGATCGAACCGTTGGCCGAACTCCAGAATACGAGCATCTCACGGGTCATGATTCGCCTGCACGACGGCCCGACGGCCTCCACCAGGCTTCCGATGTTGCGTCAGGTGTTTCAGAAATACCCAGGCTCTTCGACCGTCGCGCTGATCATGGCGCTCGGCGGCACTATCGAAGCCCGGACGTCTCCCCTGCCGAACGTGAAGATCACGCCCAGCGAGCATTTTGTCGCCGATATTGAGGAAGTGCTGGGCAAAGGCGCCATCACTTTGGTAACCTAGGCGAACCTAGGCAACACCCTTAAGGGGGTTCAGCAGTATGAGAGACTACCTCGACTTTGAAAAACCGATCCGCGAGCTCGAAGAGAAAATCGAGAAGCTGGCTTCCGCCGAGTCACCGAAATCCGGGACCCAGGACGAAATCCGGAAGCTCCGGACAAAACTCGCGCAGGTCGAGCATCAGCTCTACACGACCCTGACACCCTGGCAACGCACCCAGCTGGCCCGTCATCCCCAACGGCCCACGACCCTCGACTATATCAACGAACTCTCCCGCGAATTTCTCGAACTACACGGCGATCGCAACTTCGGTGACGACCGCGCCATCGTCGGCGGATTTGCCCGCTTCAACGACCGCTCGGTCATGATCATCGGCCATCAGAAGGGCAAAACCCTCAAGGAGCGCATGCAGCGGAATTTCGGCATGCCCAATCCTGAAGGATATCGCAAGGCCCTGCGGCTGATGCGCCTAGCGGAAAAGTTCAACCGGCCTATCATTACACTGATTGACACGCCCGGCGCCTACCCCGGCATCGGCGCGGAAGAACGCGGACAGGCCGAAGCCATCGCGAGAAACCTGTTCGTCATGTCCCGGTTGACCGTGCCTATTATTTCCGTTGTCATCGGCGAAGGCGGCAGCGGTGGCGCGCTCGCATTGGGCGTGAGCGACCGGATTCTCATGCTGGAGCATTCTGTCTACTCCGTCATCTCCCCCGAAGGCTGCGCCGCGATTCTGTATGACGATCCGACCAAGGTTCCCGATGCTGCGGCGTCGCTCCGCATGACCGCGCAGGACCTCGTCGGGCTTGGCATCGTGGACGAAGTCATCCCCGAGCCGCTCGGCGGCGCGCACCGCGACCCGCGAGCCATGTGTGACCGGGTAGCCAAGGCGCTGGCCAACCAACTCTATGCGCTCGTCGAATTGCCGACCGACCAGCTCATTGCCGAACGCGACCAGAAGTTCCGCAAGATCGGCGTTGTAGGCGGACTCGTTCCGGTCGCAACCTAGCCACCGGCTCCACTCTCTGCTGAGTCTCCTCTCAGCCAGACTCAGCCCGGCATCCGTTCCCTCCAGCCCGTCGTCTGTCCAACGCATTGAGGGACTACAGAGTTCCCCCTATTTTCTGCTATCCCGCGACTTGGTACACTGCCGCCCGCTGACTTCGGGCACGTGACGTCCGGCACTCAGCATACATCGACCGTCGCCGGGGACTTTCACATCACACCCGGCTCTATCACACATCGGGCAATGCAGTTTTTCACAGGAGGTCTGTAGCGGTATGTCGAAGAAGCATCTGAACAGGTTCATGATGGCAGCGATCCTCGCGGTCGGCGGCGGTACCGCTGCCGCGCACGCGCAATCGTTGCCCACCGGGTTGCCGCTGGGCGACACCGCGCCCGTCATCTCTGCGCAAACATCCGTCCCGGCAGTCAGTCCTGCCACCGAGCCGCTGTGGACCGACGCCCTCTGGCACGCTGACGAGAAAGGCATCCATCGTTTTCTGCCGCAGGATGGCTTCCTGCGCGTCCGGGGTTGGGTCGACGGCGGGTACACCTACAACGCCAGCAGCCCGAGCCACAATTTCAACGGGCCGTACAACGCCATCGACCGCGATATTCCGGTCCTCAACCAGTTGTACATGATCGTCGAGAAGCCGTTGACGGCCACGGGCAGCAACTGGGGTATCGGCGGACGCCTCGACTTCATGTACGGCTATGACTACTTCCTCACGCAGAGTAACGGGGTTGAGCGGCGGGAGAACGGCGGACAACGGTGGAACGCGCAGGGGCAACATTACGGACTGGCGATGCCCCAAGCCTATGCGGAAATCGGCAATCAGACCTTCAGCGTCAAAGTCGGACATTTCTACACCATCATCGGCTATGAAGGCGTACCGTCTCTCAACAACTTCTTCTATTCCAAGTCTTACGCCTATCAATTCGCCGGACCGTTCACCCATTGGGGCGGACTGGCAACCTGGCACGTGAACGACCGCATCACACTGCAGGGCGGGCTCGTCAACGGCTGGGATTCTCTGGATCGGGACAAGGATAGTACGACAGGTCTCGCGAGCATTAAGTACAGCGCACCGAACGATTTCTGGTCCCTCTCGTTCGCGATGGTAACGGGCAACGAACCGAGCGCCGTGGCGACACGATTCGAAACGCGCACCCGCTACAGCGCCATCTTCACGCTGCATCCGGCGGAGCGGTGGGAATATGTCTTCCACCACCACTACGCGTATCAAAATCAGGGCAAGCTCGACGGCGGGACCGCACGCTGGTACGGGATCGACAATTATCTCTACTATGCCCTCACCGATCAGTGGCGGGCAGGACTTCGCTTCGAGTGGATGCGCGACGAGGCCGGCACCCGCGTGGGCGGCAACCCGGTGCGCGACAACCCGAACCTGGGACCCTTCGCTGGATCGTTTTATTCCGTCAGCGTCGGTCTCAATTACAAGCCGCACCCCAACGTGCTGATCCGTCCGGAGGTGCGCGCCGATTGGTTTGACGGGCAACGACAGCCCTTCAACGATGGCCTGAACAAGAATCAGGTGTTGGCAGCGATCAACGGCAATCTGCAGTTTTAACAGGATGCGGAAAAAGTCCGCCAGCGGCGTTCTCGCATCACTCCGAGGCTCACCGTACCACGAGGGTACGACTCGCCTCTTCGCTCGCTGCGGCCTTGCTGGACGGCCTATTTGCGCATCCTGCAATGTGTTTTGCCGTTAAACAGCAGGTGGGGGCTCCGCACAAGCCATGACGGAACACACGAGTGTTTTCGAAACCTGCTAGAACGAATCAACCGGTGAGTGGTCGGGTGGTCTCTGGATCACCCGGCACGCTCCCCGGACCTGATCCGGCGTCACCGTGCCATCGGTATGGTGGCGTCGGCGAGCAATCCCAGCGCCACGAATCGTTGTCCGATCACCGAGAGGATGTGCCCACGAAGTTCAGTCCGATAGGGTTCAAGCGAAGGATCCTGAAGATATCGATCCACTGTGCGCGGCAACTTCTTCCACCAGGTACGCGCCGCCTCTCGCGCCTGCTGTGCGCCGACTTCTCCACCGGCAAGAATCGTCCTCAGTTCCTTCTCGAAAAAGCCGACGTGCACCTGCTCATCGTCGAGGATGTCCGAGAGATCCGGCCTGATCGTGGCCAGCAACGTGGCGAACTCCAACCCCAGCGCCTCATACCCGAACAACAACACGGCCAGCATTTCCCACTGTGAAGGCACCGTCGGCAATGTGGCCGGCCGTTGAGACATCGTCCCGAGCATGCCTTCAAATTGCCGGAGATGATCCTGCTCGTCCGTTTCATGACGCGCGAGAAATGTCTGCACATGGCGAGGGAGCTGTTGCGTCTGAGCCGCGCGCACAGCCCACAGCGCCATCGCTTCGGCGCGCAAGAATCGTTCAAGCAGGGCCCGTTCGCAACTGACAGGCAGAGTGATCATCGTCACACTACTCCTCAGGTGGCGCGATCGGACCGGCCCATTCGCCCTTGGTCAGGCCGACTTCCTGAGACGCCCCGTCAGGCCATTGAAAATAGCCCACCTCATCGACGAACAGAATGAGCGGATCCATGTCTTCTCCGAGCCCTCGCCACCAATACCAGCCGGCCTGTTTCGGTTTGTCGCTTGTCCATATCAATCGTTGCATCGTCTGTTACACTCCTTGATCTCGCAGGACCACTGATTCGCACTCGGCGCGCCGGTTCCATTTCTGCTACAGTCCGGGTGGCGCGGCAACGCAGCGCGCACCCTACCATGGACCGATTACCAATAGAAGAGGCGATTCCCGCCCTCCGCGAGCGGTTGGCGACCGGACGGTCGGTGCTCTTGACCGCGCAACCGGGCGCGGGAAAAACCACCCGCGTTCCGCTGGCTCTGCTCGACGAACCCTGGCTGACGGGCCAGAAGCTGATCATGCTGGAACCACGCCGCCTGGCCGCGCGCGCCGCCGCGACCTACATGGCTACGAGCCTGGGCGAGCCGGTGGGCCGAACCGTCGGCTTCCGCATCCGGCACGAATCCAAGGTGAGCGCGGCCACCCGCATCGAGGTGGTCACCGAAGGCATCCTCACACGTCTCCTGCAGCATGATCCGTCGCTCGCCGGATACGGACTCGTGATCTTCGATGAATTTCACGAACGCAGCTTGCAGGCCGACCTCGGACTGGCCTTCGCAAGAGAATCGCAGCGGCTCTTCCGCGAGGATCTACGCCTGCTGGTCATGTCGGCCACAATCGACTGTGCCGCCGTGACCGGCCTGCTATCCGATGCCGCGACCATCTCCTGTGAAGGCCGGCTCTTTCCTGTCGCGACGCAGTATCTCGACCAACCAGTCGAAGGCCACGTGGAACCGGCAGTCGTGCGGAGCATCAGGACGGCGCTGGCCAAGGAGTCAGGCAGTCTGTTGGTCTTCCTGCCCGGCATGGCAGAAATCCGTCGCGTCGAGCGACAACTGCGTGAGGCGCAGCTGGGACCTGACGTCATGATTGCCCCTCTCCATGGCGAACTGCCGCAAGCCGAGCAGGACCAGGCCATTCGCCCCGCGCCAGCCAACATTCGAAAAATCGTCCTGGCGACCTCTATCGCGGAAACGAGTTTGACCATTGAAGGCGTGCGCGTCGTCATCGATGCAGGACTCATGCGTGTGCCACGTTTCGATCCGCGCACCGGGCTGACGAGACTCGACACGATTCGCGTGACACACGATGCAGCGGATCAACGTCGCGGACGGGCCGGACGCTTGGAGCCTGGCACGTGCTACCGTCTCTGGACCCAGGCCGAACATCAGGCCCTGCTCCCGCGGCGGCCGCCGGAAATACTCGAGGCCGACCTGGCGCCGCTTGCGTTGGATCTGGCGGAATGGGGTGTGCTCGACGCAACGGAATTGTCGTGGATCGATCCACCACCGTCCGGGGCGCTGGCGCAGGCGCGAGACCTGCTGAGACAACTGGGTGCCCTCGATGCGCAAGGCGCGCTCACGGCTCACGGCCGCCGGTTGGCCCACGTCACGGTGCATCCGCGGCTGGCCCATATGATGGTCGCCGCCGTGCCGCTCGGATTCGGCGCTTGGGCCTGTGACGTCGCCGCGTTACTCAGCGAACGCGACATCCTGCAGGGCGGCCCCGGCTGGCGAAACGCCGACCTGCGCTTGCGAGTGGAAGCCTTGCACGGCAAGAGAGAACACCTCGCGGGCGCGACCATCAACCGGGCTGTTGGCGATCGAGTCACACGTTCGTCGGAGCAGTGGCGGCGACAACTTCACCTGAATGCTTCATCAGGTGACGGCATCGACCACCTCGGCATCCTGCTGGCCCTCGCGTACCCGGATCGGGTCGCACAACGGCTCCCCGGCAGTGACGGGCGATACCGCCTCGCCAATGGACGCGGCGCGTCGTTCCAAGGCCAGCAGGGTCTCTCACAGGAAGACTACCTCGTCGTGGCACAGCTCGACGGCACGGGCGATTGGGCCCGCATTCTCGCCGCCGCGCCGGTACGCATTCAGGATCTCGAGCGTCACTGCGCCGACCAGATCTGCTCCGTCGACCTGTTGGAATGGGATGACCGCTCCGAATCAGTCCGTGCCCGACGTCAGCGGCGTTGGGGCCAGTTGATCCTGGAAGATCGAGCCACCCACGAGCCTGATCCCGCCCAGGTCACAGCAGCGCTGTTCGTTGGTCTTCGTCGTGTTGGACTGGCTGCCCTGCCCTGGACGAAGGAGCAACAACAATGGCGGGCACGCGTCGCGTTTCTCCATCGCGTCGATTCCACCTGGCCGGATCTTTCCGATGAGGCGCTCACGAACACCCTCGAGCACTGGCTTGGTCCGTTCGTGACTGGACATACCAGCCTGGCACAACTGCGTCGTGTGGACTTGCAGGCCCCGCTCGACAGCCTGTTGACCTGGCAGCAACGTCAGGAGCTATCCCGACTCGCGCCGACCCATATCACGGTGCCGAGCGGCTCGCACGTCCGTGTAGATTACGAACAGGGCGACTCCCCCGTGTTGGCCGTACGATTGCAGGAAATGTTCGGCTGTCAGGACACACCGAGGATCGCGGGGGGCAGGGTGCCGGTCATGGTGCATCTGCTCTCGCCCGCGAGCAGGCCGGTGCAAGTGACCAAAGACCTCGCGAGTTTCTGGCGCTCCGCCTATCAGGAGGTGAAGAAAGAATTGCGCGGTCGGTACCCACGCCACCATTGGCCAGATGATCCGCTCAGCGCTCAACCGACCAACCGGACCAAGCGACGCACGTAAGCATTCACCGAGCGCCGATTCGAACAGGCACGCCGTCCTACTTGCGAATCATCACCGAATCCCGCATGCTACGCGGCACACACGGCTACCCGTCACCCAACGAGTCTCACATGGATCACTTCGCCATCGTCACCGCCTTCGGGCAAGACCGCGCCGGCATCGTCGCCCTCATGGCCGACAGCCTCTATCAACTCGGCTGCAACATCGAAGACAGTTGCATGACCCGGCTCCGGGGCGAGTTCACCATGATGCTCATGGTCCGCCTGCCACAGGGACTCGACGCAGACAGTCTGGGCAGCACACTCACGACCGCCACGCGACCGTTGGACCTGGCCGTGCTCTGCAGAGCGCTCCCCGATCAGGCGGCGCTCCGGCAGTCCATGCCGGAAGTGCCGACCTTTATGTTATCGGTCTACGGGGCGGACCATCCGGGAATCGTCGCGCAAGTCGCGCGCACCGTGGCGGACCAAGGCGGCAACATCACCGACATGAATACGCGCGTCATCGGCTCGGGCGAGGTGCCCGTTTATGTCATGGTGTTGGAAATCCAACTCCCGCAAGACCGGCAGGCGGATCAGCTCAAGCAGGCGTTGGACGCACTTAAGCCGCTGTTGGGTGTCGATCTTACCTTCCGCCCGCTTGACAGCGTGACGTTCTGACCGTGGCGATCCGTCCGATCCTGCACTATCCCCATCCGACGTTGAAAACTGACAGCGCGGCCTGCCTGCCCACCGACCCAGCGACGCAGACCGTGGCGCAAGACCTGCTCGATACCCTGGCCGCTTCTCCCGGAGTCGCCCTGGCGGCGCCGCAGATCTGCTATGCCCTACGCGTCATCGTCGTGGATGTGTCGCGCAAAAAAGGTGAGACGGGACATGGGTTGATCGTGATGGTCAACCCCGTCATTCTCGCGTTGGAAGGACGGAAGATTCTGCGGGAAGGCTGCTTGAGCGTGCCGGACTATACCGGCAATGTCCTGCGGTATGAACAGGCGGTAGTGGAAGGCCTGGCGCTCGATGGCCGGATCGTGACGCTCACCACCTCGGGATTCGAGGCGCTGGCGTTTCAGCACGAGGTAGACCACCTGAACGGGCTGCTCTTCCTCGACCGTATTCAGTCGCTCAGCACGGATCTCTTCAGGCGAAAGACGCAGGGCTGAAAGGCATCACGCCGAGTAGATCTCCAGACCCTACCGGCTCGGCCGCCAGCCTTTGAGACGAGCCGCGATGGCGTCCCGCTGATCCGGTGTGAGCATCGCCGCCAGGAGATCGCGCCGCACTCTGGCCCGCCCACTGTCCTGATGACTGGCAAGGGAATACCAGAAGAAGGCTTCCAGCGTATCCTGGGTCACGCCCTGCCCCTGCTCATACAGCATCCCCATATCGCGCTGCGCCAGGGCATGGCCTTGATCCGCGGCGAGTTGCAGCCAACGCACCGCCTCGGCCTCGTCAACCGTACCCAGGTTTCCCGTGAGCAGAGCCTGGCCCAACATCCATTGCGCATTCGCATCCCCCTGCCCGGCCAGGCCTTGCAATTGCTGTTCAGAGGCGGGGTCGGCCAAGACAGGCTGAGCTGCCACGACGAGCACGAGTGCCGTCGCTATCAGGAGGGCTTTCCACGTTCTCCGGTCGGCCATCAGCACACGCAGTCTCCCGCTCACAGATCGGCCAGAATCGCGTCGGCGGCATGTCGCCCCGACAACAACGCCCCGTCCAGCGTGCCGGTTTCACAATAATCGCCACATTGATACAACCCGGGCGTCAGGCGAGGAGATGCGGATCCCTGTTGAGCATTGAGCAACGCAATGGGTGGCAGCGCCCGGCTGATGTGATCGGTCCGCAGGTGCCGCCATCCATCCACGGTCGCCCCGAACCATTCGCGCAACTGTCCGCGTACGGCCGGCTGCTGATTCTTCTCGATCGACGCTGTCTGCTCAGAGAGGCTAACCGAGATCAACGCTCGTTCGGCAGGCGCATAGGTCGGCGCCACTTCACTCAACACACAGGCAGTGCCGATTGGCCCCTGCCCTTCTCCGTTCAACAATAGCCAGGGCCCGCTCACCGGCGGGGCCGGGGCCTCGAAGTAAAGAGTGGTCGACGAACGGCCCGGTGCGACTGGGACAGGTTCTCCACGCAACCTCGCTGCCGTGGCGTAATCGGTCGCCAGTACCAGAGCATCGGCCGAAAGACGTTCACCGGAGCCGAGAATCAGCTGTTTCGCATCGAGCTCCGCCACCGGCGCGCGTAGCCGGATCGAACCGGCCGGAAGCGATGAAGCCAACTGCGCCGCAATGGCGCCCATACCGGCCTCGGGCAACGCAATGGCCCCGCGCGAAAAGGCCGCCCACACGAACTCAAACAGCCGGCAGGGCGTCGAGAGAGACTGATCGAGAAACACGCCGCCGAGGAACGGCCGGAGGAAACGCTCCTGCATCGCGGGAGAAAATCCATAGGCCTGTAAGGCTTCCAGAGTCGTGCGATCCCCTCCGCCGGCTTGCGCGCAGACACGGTGGTTGAGCGCATCCTGGCGCAGGCGGAGAATCGTCAGCTTGTCACGCCACGAGCCGATCGGGCCTGTGAGACTGGAAACAAGATCCTGCGGGCGACGGAGCGGATCACTGATCCGGTGAAACCCGCCGGCGTGACGCACGAGTGCGCCGGGATAAAACGAATGCAAGCGCAGCCCGGGATAATCCAGCAGACTCGCGGCTTCGGGATACCCGGTGAGCAACACTTGAAAGCCGCGGTCGAGTTGAAAGCCATCCACACGATCGGTACGAGCGCGGCCGCCCACCTCGTCTGAGGCTTCGACGACCGTACAGGCGATGCCGCGCCGGACTAAGTGGAGGGCACAGGCCAGACCGGCGAGACCGGCGCCGACAATGATGACACGAGCGGTGGCAGACATACTGAGGCGCTACACCTTCTTGCAGGCGATCTTGAACTCCGCCTCGCCGTCACTCCCGGGCGTGACCCGCGACCATTCGCGTGTCGCCTTGCCCGATTGCAGAGGACGCCCCTTCCCCATTTGGCTCGCATAATATTTGGTCTGCAACGGGCGGCTCTTGTGACCCTCGCAATCGATTTGTTTTTTGATCCGCACAGATCGATAGGTGCCCTGGGGAATCTGCCGATCTACCTTGAAGTCTTTCAAGGTCCACAGCGTGACCGTTTTGCCCGTCGGCCCGATCGTCGTCATGTCCACATAGCCGTCATACTTATGCGTGCCGCCAACCATCAGCCATTCAGCCGACGCCACCCCGACACACAGCAGCGTTGCACACAGGACCACACCCACATATTTGACCATCACACACCTGACTCCCGTTAACTTACCGTGCATTCAGCACGATCGTGCCTCGCGCGACCGGCTCACATCCAGCAAAACCGCCGTCATCATACCATCGGAGATACATGACATGCAGCCGTCGCCACAGCTTCTCTTTCACCATCCGGCGGTGTATTGTCAGGCCATGTTCAGAAAACCGCCAGGCACACGAAAAGACGCACCCGCACCGATTCGCCCTACACCTCCCGTCGATCACGACAGCGCGAAACGCGTCACGCTGGACCGCCTCCTGTCAAAGCTGGGCATCGCCAGCCGAAGCCAGGCGCAAGAATGGATCAGGGCCGGGCGTGTCCGCATCAACCAGCGCCTCGTGCGCCAGCCGGACACCTGGGTGGCCTGGCCCGGCGATGCCGTCACGCTCGACGATCAGCCGCTTCAACAAGGCGCGCCGCGATTTATTCTCTTTCACAAACCCAAAGGCCTGGTCACGACACATGCCGACGAAAAAAGCCGCCGCACCATTTTCGATGTGCTGCCCCCGGAGTTTACCCGCCTGCATGCAGTCGGACGGTTGGACCAGGCCACCAGCGGCCTCCTCCTCCTCACCAACGACACGGCAGTTTCCAGCTTTCTCACCGACCCGAAGCGACGGATACCACGACGCTACTTAGTCACCGTGCGCGGTGAGGTGAGGGACGACACAGCCCACGCAGCCATCGAGGGCCTCGAGGATCAGGGCGAACACCTGCACTGCGCGGCGCTGACCATTCAAAAACGCTCCGGGCGGGAATCGCATCTGGACGTGACGCTGACCGAGGGAAAGAACCGGGAAATCCGGCGCCTGTTCAAGGCGCTGGGCCACGAAGTCACGAGGCTGCGCCGCATTCAATACGGGCCCTTCTCGCTCGGAGATCTTGAACCGGGCACCTGGCGCGAGATCCCCCTCGATGCCGCAAAAGCCTTGCTGGCCAAGGGTTTACCCTGATCAAGATCCCATCCTCTTTTCCTACGTGCCGCTCCTGCGCATCCGGTGAAAGAACTTGCCAAGCATCGGTGCTGTGCTAAGGTCAATACAGCAGGCGAAGCGCTCGGGAACACACAGTCCGCATCCTACGGAACAACCCACTCCGCTCTCGTCTCCGCAGCATTACATCACCGTCGCTCCCAACCAGGGAAGGGCCGGCTCGAACAGCAGCCGGTCTCACATAGAGGAGATCTGGAACATGAAGGAGATCATGAAGCGAGTCGCCACCGGCCTCACCACCTTGGCCTTTGCCGCCGCCTTGGCTGCGCCGGCACTGACCTATGCCAACGGTCCCGAGAAGGCGCCGCTGGAGATCAAGGTGCGCGTGAGTGAAAAGGGATTCTTTGATGAGAAGGGCAAACCCTATGGCGGAAAGCGGATGCTGCAGGTCCCCAAGGACACGATGGTGAAAATTACTTTCGTTTTCGGGGAAGACCTTACCAGCTTGGCCGCGGGAGACACGCACCAGATTACCGTTCGCGCCGAAGACGGCTGGAAGCAGGAAACCAGCCCTCTCTGGATGATGAACCGCGAATCGACGGTCAGCTTTCTCGCCGGCGAGAAGGGCCGCATGCAGTATCGCGCCTACTGCATCCTCGACTGCATCGGCATGGAACACCTGACTAATCTGTTCATTCAGGTAGTGTAAAACAGCTTCCAACAGCCTGTTCGGCGAGGCTCGCATACTAAAAACGCTCGGCGTACTGATATGTACGCCGAGCGTTTCACTGTGTGAACCGGTCTGTGGCGAATGACCCGCCTGCTAATATCCCCGACCGGTGCTCCCTCCACCCCCGCTCATCCGGCTCAGCGGCAACGCGTCATACCGGGTCTTCAGATCGGGATGTTTGGCCAGGTAGGCGTCCACGGCTTCCTTATCGGCAAAGATTTCTTTGCTGCGGACACGATATTCCTCCAGCGACAGGCCTCGCTTTGACAGCAGGTCACTAAGCTTGCCGTTGATATCGTCGCCCATTTCTTTCATTTTTTCCGGCGACGGCCGCTGTCCGGCCCCGTAGGATTCTCCGCCCTTGAAATAGTTCGTCATCATTTCGCCGATTTCGATCCGGGCATTCACAAATTTCTCCACATCGGCCGGTTCCGTCGCCAGGGCGGTCCCCGACCAGAGCAACAGGCTCAGTGACATGCCGATGAGCGATCGCGATACGTACGTGGTCATAATGTCCCCTCTGAGTGATAGAACAACGTGAACTGTCTTCCGGCATCATACCATCCCGCCGGATGCGGCGCACGGGCCGCGAATCGCCCGTCTTCCTGCCGCGCTACGGCGAAGGCGGCAACCCTTTCAAGAATTCCCCGAGCACGGTACGGAACCGTTCGGGGTCTTCCGCCATCATGAAATGGCCGGTCTGGAACTCCACGACCTGCGAGCCGGCAATCTGCGCCTGAATACCCTTGGCAATCGCCGGCGTGGCCACGTCATCTTTCGCCCCGACCATGATCAGCGTCGGCACCTGGATGCGCGTCAGTTGACCATGCACATGAAACTGCGACATGGAGGTCAGCGCCTCCCTGATCACGGTCCCATTCCAGGTCGGGATCCGATCGAGCAGCGGCTGGTAGAGCTTCGCCTGCGTGCCTGCCGGAAAGCTCTCGACGATCATATTCTTTGAGACCTCGCGATAGTCACGCGGAGCGCCGATCGTGGGAATGTCCTTGTCCAGGATCATCGCCCCATCGGTCGTGGACACCAGCACCAAGGCCCGA